>Ga0164296_1004651_pt1 | contig 12377 bp, 3 predicted proteins | sample GEODES057metaG_FD_113533 | JGI IMG/M metagenome (GOLD analysis project Ga0164296, IMG submission 113533) | Dystrophic lake water microbial communities from Trout Bog Lake, Wisconsin, USA - GEODES057 metaG | ecosystem: Environmental > Aquatic > Freshwater > Lake | place: USA: Trout Bog Lake...
ACTGGACGACGCTCACCACCCTGTGGACTGCAGCCTCGTAGCGCTCCCGCACAGCCACGCCGCTGTCGAGACTGGCGAACAGGGGACGGCGAGCAGGCTCTGTGGTCGTCGCGTCCTCGTCCGCGAAGCCACACACCTCCGGGTCCGCGTCGCTGTCGTCCGAGGCAGCGGCAGCACTGCCCAAGGAGGAGTCGCTTACCCCCACAGCCTCGTCCGAGCTGCCGTTCGAGCTGCACGCGTCGTCATCGTCGTAGTCGTCATGACAGCTTGGCGACACGTCAGCTGTGTCGCGCCGGCTGCTCATGGCTGAGGCTGGGGCAGGGAGGGGTGGAGCAAGCACCTGGAGGCGCAGTGTGCGCACGCCTCTGTGTCTCCGCGCACTGTGTATGGATCCTCTGGCACCGAACGGGCAAACAAGCAGTCCAGGGAAGCGCAGCGAAAAAATTGGAAGCGCTTTGGCGAAGCACGAGAAAGTGTCTCACACGGCAGCATGTGTCATCGCTCCTCATCTCTGTCTGTTTCTTCATCTTGCGACAAGAGGCCCACAGCCAAGACAGCGACCTTGTACGTGAGGAAGCCAAGCGCCCCCGATGCGAGCTCGATGCGGAGGGACGCAGGATCACCACCTGCTCTATCCGCAAACAGGTGCGCAGCTACGACCGCTAAAACAATGACGAATGCCAAGCGACTTGCAGCACCAGTGCCTTGTGCGGCTCCGTCTTGTGACGATGCGCTCTGCTCATCTCCAGCTTTCAAGGAGTCGACGCCGCGCTCCAAGAGTGCGAGGTACGCGATGCCTGCAGCTGCGCCCACCAGGAATGGCAACGCAGCGTGTTCGCCGCCCAGTTGCTGCGCTGCTGCGCCACCGATGACGCTCAGCGCAGCGGTGACCCCCACAAGGCGCTGCTTCAGGGACGTGTATGCCTTCATTCCGGCCTGGCGCTGCGCTTGCCGTTGCTCCGGTGTTCGGATGACCTCTGGAGCCGCAGGTCTCAACTCTGGTCCGCCAGTGCCTGTGAACCGAAGCGCGTCTGTGCCTTCCCCAACACCTACTGTGGCACTCGTCACGCCCCAAGTGCCACGCTCAGGCGCCAGCCATATGCGTGCGGGTGCGCCCAGAGACTGGGGTGCGGGAACCGAGAGCGTGTCCACTCCGCCAGGCAAGCCACGGACGCCAGCTAGAGCAGCACAGGGAAGGCGGTGTAAGTGCGCCCGCCCATCTGCCGTGATGAAAGATACCACCAACGGCGCGTCTGGCTCGCTCAGCTCATCGTCGCGGCCTTCGCCAGTGCTCACGCGCAGCGTGTAGGTCACCTCGGGGTCGTCCTATGGGAAGGTGCGTCGGTCAACCGTCCACAACTGCTCTATCCCCGCGGAGACGCACCGGCGACACGCTGACAAGCCGGTCAGGCTGCAAGAACGCAGCACGTGGGGCACAGCGTGCGAGTTTGCGTGAGGCGAAGCCAACATAGTCGAAGCGACGCCCTCTCGAGAGTGGTACAGCTGCTGCCCCAGCCATGGAATGCGTCCGGCTCACCAGCTCATTCCGTCCTTCATCCGCAAAAAGACCACGTGAAGCGCTCTGATCGACGTGACGTGGCACATTAGAGGCCTTCCTCCCCAAATGCTGTGAGGACGATTGCGATGGCGCCAGAGCGCCAGATAGTGGCGCTATGGAGCCGTTCGTACGAGGAGCGTGGCTGGCACACGACAGGGAACTGCAGCGCATGGTTGCGTGATGATTTGGGCGGCACATGCTCGGAAGACAGCACTGGGCAGTCTCTGGAGCTCTGCACTCGCTTGGCAGACCAAGCGGCGGCAGAAGACGTGCTCGCAACAGTGCCGGGCATATCGAGCAGTCGGTTGGCAGCGCAGATGCAGCAGCATAGCGCACTTGCAGAGGCCTTGTGTGCACACCTGCCAGGTGCTGCCACTTTCGACTCGCTGCTGGCCAGAAAACTGCGCTTTGTGCAACACAGACTGCTTCCAGCTCTCGCAGCTGAGTGGAAGAGCACTCGAAGCGCAGCTGCTGCTCCTCCAGCTCCAGAGGTGGCTGACAGCGAAGGCAACACAGCGTCAGCAGCAGCGAGTTCGTCGCTGTATGAAGCGCTGTTCACGCAACTCGCTGCTGAGGGTGCGCTAGATACACCGCAGGCAACAGACGCGATTCTGCGTGCCCTAGCAGTCCACATAGCAGTCGGTTCACAACTGAAGACTGTAGACGATAAAGCACTGCAGCCTCTACGCTCCTGGCTCTTGACCACGTCGCGCACGAGGCCACTTGCAAGAGCGGCGGCCACCGCGATGGCTGCTGCTCGTGGCTCGTTGGTGGACTTGCTGGTCATTGCTGCAATGAGCGGAGAGCATGGAGGCCCATCGACGGCGGATCCATCGATGATGACTTCCGTAGCTGTCAACCGTGCAGTGACGGCGCTACGTGCTGCCAATGCAGCTGATCGAGGCAGTCGTGCGCCAGTGTTGGACGATACACACGTGCTGGGTAGCCTTTCCTTGCCGTGCGCAGTCGCTGGAGGCCCTACTGGTGTGCTGGCCACTGCTTGCGATGGTACCGCGCACTTGCTCATTCTGCACGTGGACGGCACATTATCTCGCGTCAGCACCGGCATGGATGGCGCCCAACCTGGGAAAGTGCAAGTATCATGCACAATCCTTGATGCAGATGACAACACCGGCGACCAGCAATCATCAAGAGCGTTGCCACGTCTACGCACAGATCGAGTTGATAGCCACGTGGCGCATCACAGCTGCATCGCAGTTCACGGCGATGTTGCATACGTTCGCACGCCTGGCATCGCCCCAGCTGTGTTCCTGGCCTATCATGTACCCAGCATGTCATTTATCGGACGCATCATGCCGGACGGCCAGCCGCGCCAGCCGGGGGATTTCCACACTGACATGAGCAACGCGTCTCTGCCATACTTTGCACCGCCGCCATCTGTGTCGCAGTGCCGAATGAGCGCATCTCGCTACTCGCCGCGCGATGACCGCCTGTGCCCAGATGTGCCGTATGCGAGGGAGCAACACACGCTGCTACAGCCTGACGGCAATGGCTGCCCTCCAGTAGTGGTCTCGGATGGCTGCCTTGTGCATTTCATTGTGCAGGAGGCGGCCGGACAGCCTGGAGAAGAGTCACAGCCACTCCCGCCGGTAGTGCGAGTGCACTCCCATGACCCTGCATCTCGGTGGGCGCGTGTGGCCACAGTCACGCTGCGTGGTGACGGCGATGTGTGTGTGCCTCCACCATCAGGGAAAGGCCATGATCAAGGCTCATGGTTTGCTGGCAATGGTCTTGTGGGATGCCTCATGCCGCCAGACATGTCCTCCGCATCTGCGCGCCACGGTGCACTGTTCACTGTTCGCGTCTTCCGTATCAGCGACGGCAGCCACGTGCAGGACACGGACGCAGGGGTGGTGCCTCTCGAACGATGTCTTTTGTATCCACGCCCTGAGGCTCGTGCAGGGGCTTATGCGGGCGCCATGATGTCTGAGGCGTGGCGAATGCTGTCTTTCAGAAACTGGCCTCATATGAGCTACGCACATGCGCATCCCGTCACACTGGCATCTTCTGGGTTCACTTTCCTGCCTGAGCAGGGTGCACGGCCTCTCGGAGGACGTCGCCGTATCTTCCCTCCGAATGACGAAGACTCAGAGGACGCCGGTGACAACGACCGATGTGTTTGTTTCTCGTGCGGTGTGGCTCTTGTGTCCTGGCTTCCCGCGGACGTGCCCCTGTGGGAGCATGAACGTCACACAAGTCAGTGCGCGATGATCGAAGGAGCTGATGATCGTACTTCAGGAAATGTGCGCATGCGCACACCAAAGCTCGCGCTGGCGTACGATACCGTGAATGGCATCCTCTGGGCGGTGCCTGTCTCGGGTTCTACCTCTATGACGGCAGAACACGATGAAACGACGCTGCCAGTGGCTGCAACCGCGTGGCGGGCACCTGCGGCAGGTGCAGATCAAGAAAACAGCGCGAGCGCAGTTTCTTCGTCAGATCCATTCGATGCTCTTCTTCCTGCACTGGAGGCACATGTGATGACGTGCGTGCAGCCACATGCTGTGGAGCAGTTGGCGACGCTGCTAAAACCTACGGATATGGATAGCACTGCCAGCTTCGAGGGCAACAACAGCGCTGCCACGAAGCCATTTGACATGACGCCCAGCATCGATGCGTTCACCACGCTCGCGTCGCTGCTGATGAACGAGACTGCGCACATAAAATCCGGACGGCGACGGCTGCTTGTTCTGTCTGTTCGCGTCACTGGAATACACCTGTCGCGCGCGGTGGCGCTTGGCACAAGCAACAACCACATCATTGCTCTTGGCCTGGCTTGCCCTGCACCACAGTCGCCGGTGGGAGTGCCGCAGCGTGTGATATCCACACAGGTTGCTGTCAACCTGCGCGACGCGCTTCTGGCCTGCTGCACCTCGTCGTTTGATGATGTTGCGGACGCAGCCAGTGAGGCTTTGGTGGCTGGCTTGCCCCTACTTTGGCCCTCCGGCTATGAGCAAGCGCTATTGCTCACCGCGATCTGCGGGTGCGACACCAGCATGTCGGTGCCGCTCAGCGTGAGCCGCGCTATGGTCAAAATTCTGGCACGCTCGCTGCCCCTATCGCAATTCTTAGCAGATCCACAGTCTCATGTGATGGCAAGCACGCTGCGGGGTGTGCTTTTGAACCAGTTGACCGGGAGCACGATTCGGCAGCTGTGCGATTCAGTGCCCGGAGCGGCGAACACACCACAAGCCACGCTACCTGGCGTGGTGACAAATCTGGAAGAAGCCCAATTGGTGGCTGTGCTGCTGTGCACTTCCGGACGTTGGGCGACGTGTGTTGAGGCGCCCGAGCAGCAAGGCAAGCGCCTGGTCGCCATGCTGCAGGCAGCCAGCGAGCTGGCTAGTGCAGGCGCGTCGAGCATATCAGCAGGGGCGTCACCTTCGCTTGTATGCAACGTCCTGCGCACGTCCGCTCTGTGCACATTACTACCTGAGGTGTTGACCATAGCGACTGCAATGCCGCAATCATGCGTGGCCGCGCTCCCACATCTGCGCACATGCTTAGCCGCCCTCGCGCGCCTGGCCGACGCATTGCCACTCGAGGCGCTGCAGAGTGAAGACGTGCCCTGCGCTCTCGCCGCCCCGGTGGTGGTTGAGTCCTCTCATCCGTGCGACGTAAAAGCGTCGTGGGAGCGCATCCTTCGTTTCCCGGGGGCAACACACGTCCGCGTTACATTTGACAGTCGATGTTCTGTGGAGCGCGGAGCTGGCAACGTGCGCCTCTTTGCTGGCGCGGGTGCAGGCATGCAACCCGCGAGCCGTGCTTTCTCCGGCGGAGTACGGTCACTATTTAGCGGCACTGGTTGGCCCACCGGCCCAGTGATGGTGCCTGGCGATACCGTCACTGTTGTTTTCCGTGTGGATGAATGTGCAGGCCGTGAATGGGGCTTCCGCGCCTTTGCTGAGGGGATGTTCACTGTACCCATGCCCGCAACATCGTGGCTTTCAGGCGTCAGGCGACTCCTTGCCACTTGTTTCGGCACCGCATGCGCGCATCTCTGCATGCTTGATATACCACCAACAGCCTCGGACAATCAAGCTGCTACTCGGTTGCACACACTGCTGGCTGCCATGGAGGCGTCTTGCCAAGACACTGCACCACTTACCACTGCGCTGCCTCTGGATCCAGAGGCGTTGCTAGCCGCGACCACACAATGCAATGACACCGTTTGGGTATCACCTGCGACCAATGAGCCGGTGAGCTTCGATTCAAGTCAGCGACTGCGCACTCTTTGCGGAGCGCCTCAGCTGCCAGTACTGCTTGTGGGTAGACCTACATCTGAGGTGTATGTAAGTGTGCTGGATGCAATGCTGCACGCCACGGGACTGCAGGGGTTAAAAACTGCTGAACCTCTAGATGAGAAGCTGCGCGCGTGCTTCGCGGTTGTGTTCGGAGCTGCAGACGCGTTGCTTGTCCATGTTGCCATGCGTCGGCAGCAATTGTATGTGGACGATGCCACGGGCGTCGAAGCAGACGCATACGTGCGCGATGTTCTTCGAGCTGCGCATGTCATTCGCCGCCTGCCAGCTCCGCCAGCAGTACCAGATGAGGTAGCACATGTGACTGCTGTCGCTTCAGCTGCAGCGGCAGTGATGAGACAGTGTACCTCCGCGGAGTGCGAGGAGACTGAGTGCGAGGAGACTTTGTCAGCAGCTGCGCGCAATGTGGCTGGCACCACCGCCGCCTTCGCGTGGGCTGCCACTGCGACAGATATCCTCGCGTCTGGCACACCAGATGGGGCGCGTAGCATGTGCTGTGCACTCGCGCATGTCCTTCACATGCAGCAGCGCTCCGGCATGGCGTCTCTGCATGGCGCTGCGCTTCCACTTGCGTGTTCCATGCTCTCGTCAGCGCGAGCGAGCCTTCTCGCCGCAGTGCTTCGACTATTGCCATCTGGTCTTGACCGTGCATCGCAAGAAGGACTGGGGGAAGAGCATGGAGCGCCATTTGCGGAAGCGACACTGGGGGCACTGCAAATGCTGCTATCACTGCGTCCATTCCGCGTGAATGATGCATCCCTGCTGCGCGAGGCGAACGCCATCACGGCTTTGTGCGGTCTCGCGCAGCTAGGCCTCTTGAAGAGCCTTGCATCGCCGCGTATATCGGTCTCACGATTCACTGCCGAGGAGGCGGTGCGGTCCAGCGCTCTAGCTCTTCTGCATGTCGTGGCCTCCACAACTGGGATAGCAGAGGAAGAGGTTATGCTTCCTGTAGCAAACCTCTTGAGCCTTCTGGCGCAACAGTACAAACGCAATGCGGTGGTCACCTCGGCTGGGGACAAGCCCCGGAACGATGCTGACGCATGCGCTGCTTTCGAGCGCGTCATGTGCCGCTTAGCTGCGTTCCTCTTGCCGCGACTGCCCTTCCACTGCCCCTCAGCAATTGACTTGTGCGACCAACTTCTTTCAGCTTCACTTGTTGCGCCGCCAAACACAGCTCTGTATCTTCTCCGGCTATGGGCAGCACTGCACACGAGCGCGGCCGGACACGTGGATCTAGACGGGCAACTACGTCAAGCCGCACGCTTGTGCGGCGGCGCCTTGCTTGCTGTGTGCACAGGCGATCATCGGTATTACAGTCCCTGCGTTGATTTCCCCAACGTCATCTTGACGCCACGTATTCCCGATCGGTTTGGCAAGAACGGCGTGCACTGGCGCCAGCGGCACCTCCCAATCACTGTCGTCTCGTCGATCGCAAACGAGCTTGCACTGGCGCTGCGTATCGTTCTCGCCTCCGGCTCCGACGCAGCACACCCGCTACTTGACGCTCTCATCGCCGCGTCGCATCGCGTGGCTGCACGGACAACGAGGATACCAACTGCTGAGCAGGAGGCTGATGAGAAGGAGCTCGAAGACGCACTCCTGGCGTTTGCTCTTGTCGCAATCGTCGGTGGCGGCGATGCATTGGCTGGAAATGCGCCAAAGGTGGGGTGGGCGGCAAATGTGTTCGGAGCACACCCACCAATGCCGCTGCCTCCCCCCCCGCTGGTTGGATTCTTCACAGCAGAGGGAAACGCGCACGTGGTTGGCATTGTTGCTGGACGCAGCGATGGAGTCGGTCCTTTTTCAGTTCTTCTCGATGGAACTGTGACGCGCGTTAATGCTGCGCGCATTGTGCGAGCTTGGCCTCTTGAGTTGCCCTCCAGCATTGCGGCCGCATGCAGTGCAGTGGTCGCAAAGCTCTACCTTGGCATGATCACGCTCGAGGATTCCCTCACGAGCATTGTCTGCGAAGAGAAACCGCTTGGTTGCATGCCCATCGTGGCGCTACGGGCGCTGATTTCTCTGTTGACTGGACCGGCAGCGAGCAACGTGTGCACTGAGCTGTTCGACACACATGCACACATGCTGCGATCAATCTGGCAACGGGGCGTGAAGAAGGAACGAAAGTATTCGCTTGGCGCTGTGCATGACAGTGCGGTTGCTCTCGCCTACCACATGCAGCTCCTCTCTTCAGTGCAAAGGTGGCACTTCGCTCGGGGTGACCATGCAGTGGTAGTGAGCAACACGGAGTCAGATGATGGAGGCGCGGAGCAGCCCTTGGACGATCGCGCGCCTTCACCACCTGCGCCTGATCATGTGCGTCCCTCTGAAGTCGTAGATAATTACGACGATGAAGTTGGTGCTGAAGTTGAGCCCCTGCTCGAGGGAGTCGAACTAGCATCAGACCCACTGGAGAGCCTGCACGACCACTTCGTAGCCTTTACGTCCTCAGCCCTGGGAGGGGCAGCTTCAGGCTCGCTCCTGGATCCCGGCATGTCGTTGATGGCAGGCGAGCATGCAGCGTTAAGGTTTCGAAGTGATCCTGATGTGCCCCCGAACAGCTCATCATGTTTCAGTGAGGCCATAGCAGACCCGGATAAACGCAGAGTTGACCTGTGGGTTCCCGGCACCGGACACGCTGTGCTGAGAGCGGAGTGTGACCGCGGAAGGACGACTCTTGTCTTCGTCCCTGATGGCGACGCTGGAACGGCAACGTACTTATGGGTCCCGACTTCCAACCTCTACCTGCTGGATGATTTTACAGCCGAGACAACGCGCGGCTTGGATATGGTTTGTGATCTTCTGACGGAGCAAGTTGGTGCTCTTGAGACTCGTTTATGCAGACAAGCGGTTGCGCATGCTATTGCAGCAGCCATGGCGACGGGCCTGCCTGCTCGCCGCGTGCTTGAAGCCATGAGCTCTGACCGGGCAGCATCGCATCAGACGGCTGGCGAGTTGCTGGAGTTTATTAGCGCACTTACTCCGCCATTGGAAACTTCCGACCCACCCTGCCCTGTGACTGCATCTTTGCTGCATCTATTGAAGACGCTATGCTGCAATGACGACCTGACTTGGGCGCCCTATTTCAGCCAGCTATTGAAGGCAACATTTGAAAAGTGTGCGGCATCACGTGAAGAGGTCCATCTTATTCGGGTGGCCCCGGGCGAGCCTTACTTTGGGAAATTCGAATTCGAGGCAGTGGCAATGAGCGTACGCGTGCATGTCCAAGCCATGCAGCGTGTCCAAGGCAGCTATTTGCTTGCCTCACAGGAGCCGCCTCATACGCCGGTGGTGCAAGTTCGGTGGGACTCTCGGCATGCTCAACGGGTCTCTCGTGGACAAGACAGCCGCGTTGAGGCGCTGTCACTACGGCAGGCGCAGACTCTGCAAGGCATTGTGCTCGCGGGTCAGGGAGGTGGGCGACAGGTGGTCAGTCTCTCGGTGTGTAATCTCGGAGCGCAGATGCCACCTGCGAGATGGCCGCTTGTTCTCGCACCGGTGGGTGGTGATATCCCCGGCGAATCCGAACATCCGGAACCCGGTGTGGTACACGGCATGCATCTCGGAGCTGGCTTATGGCTTGCAGACACACTCCTTCATGACTCAAGAGCGATGACTCCGGCCCATGCCTCCATAGTCGGAAACGCTTTGGCACGTTACGTGTTGTCCCCTTCAGCAAATCCTACTGGAAAGCACACTGCGCTGCGTTTGGTGACGCATTTACTTCGATGCTGCAGTGCAACACTGGATGACCGAACGACAATAAAGTTCAAGTCTGCATTTTTGAGCGCGCTTCGCATCGAGCGGTTCTTGAAGGCAGATTTAGCGCCTGAGCCATTCAGCTCTGCATTCTTGTCTGCATTCCTGGACGCTTGCCTTGCGCTTGGAACGCGACCAAAACTACTGTTCGAACCCCCTCTTTTACTCCCGTGCAACGCTGCTACGTGTATCTTGGGCAACAGGCTAGTCTGCTATGACGATTGCAGTACGGCCGTGGCGCGCTGGGATGGTTCGACGATGGAGACCTTCGAACATCGTTACTTCTATGAGGCTCGCATTACTGGCAGGGGTGCCTCTACCGCATGCATTGGCTGGATGGCTCTTTCTGATGGAGTTGCTGGCCGGGCATGCGTCACCGAAGACCTTGGCGCCACGGCCGATGGACCGCAAGCATACAGTTTCTGCCCCGGCAAGCATCGCTTCTACAACTGTGGAGGTCATGTCCCATACGGCTACGCATCTTCTGCTCCCGACAGTGATGATGACGATGATGATGATGACGACGACAGAGAATCGGCGAGGGATCCTATTACAATCGGGGTCAGTGCAGTTATGGACGACGCCGGATCGGGCATGACCCTCAACTTCTGGCGGAACGGCCGTGAGTGCGGCCAGCTGAGAGTGGACACTGCCCCTGCTCGCATGGTGCCTGCCGCCAGCGTCAGCGGCGGAGGAGCAGAAGTGACGTTCGTCAGCACTCCGCACTGTACCGTATTGAACTGTGATCCTATTGGCACTCACACCAGCGGACTGCTCGATGCTGGCGCCGAGCTGTTCGCTGTAGCAAAAAATCTGGCATGTGGCGAGCCCGCGCCCCTGACGTTCGTGGAGAGGGCCGTTGAAGCACACCTCTGGCCACCGCCCGGAATTAATTGTCAGCCAACGCTACATGACCTGCGTGCCGCTTGCGCTCTGGCACTGGAGAAGGCCGCGGCATCCGGCACAGACGCTGTCCTATGGCCATCGGGCGACCTGCCGCAGCTCAGCGGTGGTGATAGCGGCGAACTGCGAGTTGCGTTTGCATGTGTCGTTCATCTCTCAGCGATGGTGTGTTACCTCCTGCCGTTTCTTGATTTTAGCCAGCCGGCACATGAAACCGGTGGCACGTTAGTGTCGCTGGTGGATTGCGTTGCCGCTGTACGAGAGGCAGTTCTGCCTTGGGCAATAGAAGGGTGGATCAAGCGCATGATGGATTCTACCGCATGCGCTGATGCACGCCCCTCTCTGTGCCTCAATCGAGCCCGCGCGGCGGCTGTTGCCGCTGGGCCTGGCGCCGCGTCGCGGGGTGCAGCACCAGGGTCGTTGTTTGCCCAGGCGGCAGCTGCGCTGCGCGGCCTCTCGCCACGGAGGCTCCGTCAGACGGCCCGCGCGTGGACGGTTTATCTTGATGGCGAGGGGGCTCAAGATATGGGAGGGCCGTACTACGAGTCGATCAGCGCGATTTGTGCGGAGCTGCAGAGCTGCCCTGATGCAGAAATTGGTGACACTCATCAGCCTCTTCCCGTCTTGATTCCGACGCCAAATCAGAGAGCAGGCGTTGGCTCCCACCAGGAGTGCTGGTTGCCGCACCCGCAGGCGGATGCAGCGCTTTTGCAATTGCTTGGCATCTTGCTTGGCGTTGCAGTACGAACCCGAGTGCCTTTGGATCTAGACTTGCCGCCACTCGTGTACCGTGCCCTTGCGCGCGCCCCGCTGCGTGATTGTGACTGGGCCGAGGTCGACGTGTTGCAGGCGAAAGCGCTGCAGGCTCTTGAGCAGGAGACTTCGATGGAGTCTATTTGGGAGATGCCTCTATTAGATGGCACAGTGAAGCAAATTTCTGGTGGCGGGAGTGCTGCCCAGATAGCAGCAGCAGCACGGCGTGCACGCGATGCGCAGCTTGCCTCTGCGATCCATGCGCTCCGTTCTGGCTTGCTGTCTATTGTGCCGCAGCCCATGCTTCGCGTGCTATCAGCCCAGCAGCTTGCTATTGCATGCTGTGGCCAGCCCGACGTAGATGTGGACAAATTACGGGAAAGAGCGACGTACGCGGGCCTGTCTGAATCCACGCCGCACGTGCTGCTGTTCTGGACTGTTCTCAGCGAGCTCACACACCAGCAGCGCCGAGCCTTCCTGCGCTTCGTCAGCGGTCGCTCCCGCATGCCTGCGAGTGCAGTACCTGGCACCATCAACGGTAGAGGCCTTGAGATCCAGCCCCTCAGTCACTTGCGAGCTGGCCAAAGCGGCACAACTCAAGACGGTTACTTGCCGGTTGCGCACACCTGCTTCTTTGCGCTGGAGCTGCCAGCGTATTCGAGCGCAGCGATTATGAAAGAGAAGCTGCTGTATGCGCTGACAGAGGGTGTGGCCATCGACGCAGACCATGTGGTGAGAGACGCAGCCGCATGGGCGGACGCAAGCCCGGATCGAATTGCATCATTCACATAGGCGTTCTGATGCAATAGACGTTTCTCTGCGGACTATCACTAGCATACAGCGTAGATCTATTGGGCGCTATCGCAGTAGGCGCAGGCCAGCCGGGTCGTTGAGCATGCCAGGCAGCATGTCGCTACCTCCGCCCAGGGGCAGCATCGGTGGCGCCGCTGTGTGCAGCACGTGCCTATGGTGATGATGTGATGCCGGCGGAGGACTGGGGTTCAATTTGTTTTTCAGGTCGGACACCGTGCTCTTCAGCTTCGCCGTCGTGCTCGGCTTGGCGAGTGTGAAGATGTAGCTGCCGATGCCAAGGAGGACGGAGATAAGGATCAGGTCGA
>Ga0164296_1004653_pt1 | contig 12375 bp, 15 predicted proteins | sample GEODES057metaG_FD_113533 | JGI IMG/M metagenome (GOLD analysis project Ga0164296, IMG submission 113533) | Dystrophic lake water microbial communities from Trout Bog Lake, Wisconsin, USA - GEODES057 metaG | ecosystem: Environmental > Aquatic > Freshwater > Lake | place: USA: Trout Bog Lake...
AGTCCTGGGGTCCTTTGGAGTTAGAGTGTATTTGTGTTACACTTTGGTCTCCCGGACCCCGATCTTAATCTCTGGTGTGCGATCTAATGATAGACTATTATTCGCTGACCAATAAGAGGGCATAAAGCCTCCCTGTTGGGCTATTGAACAATAATAACTATGATTGGACCTAGTACACATTTTGATTTCTGTTTTCCTATTAATTTACAATAACTTTATTGTAGACTGTTTATTTAGCATTGTCAACTGTTTCGGTGTTGTTTATTGACAACATCTGACCAACTAAATCTTCTACTCCTTCGGTGACATCATTTTTAATGCCCGTCCACCAAGTATAACACAGTTGTCTAAACTTTTCAAGTTGATCTGGATCATTTAGTAGTGTATTCACAATACCAGGAGCATCGGCCCAATCGTCTATTTGTATAAACGGTACATCTTCTCCGTATAACTCTTTCCAATAAGGATCTCTTTCTACGATAGGAATACAGCCTGCTTCTAATGCTTCAGTTACTCTAAAACTATCTATAACAAACCAACCGTGGGGAGCAGGAACAAATATACTGTCTCTATAAATCTTACTCATTTCTTTTGGATCTAACAGTACACCGTCATTATCTGATCCGGAATAGATATATCCACCGCCTACATTAAGCATAGAATCACGCATCAGTGTTCTGGTTTCGTCCCATCTGTTGCCTACAAAGGCCCAAGAGTATTGACGTTTTTCTGCGGGAACATTATCTGATAAAGCAGTAAATCCTTTATTGTAGCCTAAAGGAAAATGCACGATATGATCAGGCAACCCTGCTTTATAGTAGTTGCGTAGAACAAACATCGCTTGACTGTAGCTGGTAGAACCCTGTCTTAGTTCATCGGACAGATCGATCAATCCAAAGTTGTAGCCCTTTTGGGTTAATTCATTAACGTACTTGTTGTGGTACGGTGCCCAACGTATAGTATCAATGATCACACTGTTATTCCAGTATTGATCATGATTTGGATTTTCTACAGTCTCGTGAGGAACATTTCGAAATAGATATTCTATCCAATCAACTTCCCAACTACTTTCTTTTGGCCTATTCCATACTAGTGTTATTTTTTCCATATCAGTTCCTGTTTTCTCTTAGTTTATATTGTTTATCATGCTAGGTCAATGTCTGCTGGGTTTCTTGGTTGTGTTCAGATTTGTTGACAAACAGTTAAGTAGGTGTTTAAATAGCATATCAAATAAAAATAATAATGAAAAGAAACCTATTCATAGTCCTGCGTACCTGTACTTCAGTGGACATGCTCAATAATATGGGCGCGGGCAGATATATAAATGTACCAAAACATCAACTAGTAAACACCTGTGTCAGTAGTCTGGTTAACAGTATCAATCAGGTAAAAGGACATGATATCCAGTTAGCAGTACTAGACGATCACAGTGCTCCGGAAGCAGTAGCGGACATAGAATCTATCATATCACAATGTAAGTTTCCTGCCCAACTTATTCCTGTAGAGGATGGAACTGGTAACGGACATACTATGGGACGTGTTTATGAACTGATAGAAGAATACTCTACAGATCTGTGGTATCATGTAGAAGATGATTATCTACATCGTCCAGAAGCTATCCAAGATATGATAGACAGTGTTACTACGTTTGAACAAAATACAGGCAAGATGGTAGCGATAAATCCGCACGATGATGTGTGGCGCTACATGCAGGAAGTGTATCCTAGCATACTATTACATGGTCCTAAAAGGCATTATAGAACTGTGAGACATACTACCTATACCTGTCTAGCCAGCAGAGATATATACGAAAAGTATCGCAATCATTTCCAAGACGTTGTGTCAATGACCAAGGCCAAAGCACCTTATGTAGAAAACAAATCAATAAACTTAGTTTGGAATAAATCGGATGTAGCACTATTCAGTCCTATTCCTGGACTGGCATTCCACATTATGGATCCTAGCGGGATGGATCCTTACATAGATGTTAACGCATTATGGGATAGCGTTCCTAAGTTATGGAAAGAAGAAGAACGATCAAAGGTAGCTATCGTTAGCATGGCCAATGATTCTCATAAAGAACTAGCAGACGAAACTTGGCCAAACAAAGCGGCCTATGCTGAAGAACACGGATATGAAGCCTATTTAAAAACTAGTGGTTGGACAAAGACTCCTATCCATTTTGAAAAACTGGTATTCATGTTAGAAACGATGGACAAACATCCTCATCTAGATTGGGTGTGGTGGTTAGACAATGATGCTATTATTACTAACTTCAATATAGAGTTGGACGATATCATCGACAATGACTATCATGTTATCATAACAGTAGATGTTGCCAGTTTAAATGCAGGTAGTTTTATGGTACGTAACAGTCTGCAGGGTAGAAACTGGTTAAAGCATATACTATCTTTAGAAAGCCATTACAAAGATAACAGATGGCCAGAACAACAACCAATGACTGATACATATGTATCATTCAAAGATATTATTAAGGTAGTTCCACAACGTACTATGAACAGTTATGATTATAGGATATACGGAGTTCCCGGAATAGATTTACTAGGAGAGTCAGGACAATATCAGGATGGAGATTTTGTATTCCATTGGCCTGCTATTCCTAACGCTACTAGGATACAACTATCAAAACAATTAAGCCCACACCATAGGAAATAAAATGAAAACTTACGATTGCTTTACTTTTTTTAACGAACTAGATGTTTTAGAAATACGTCTTAGAGAAATGTACGATACTGTTGACCACTTTGTTATAGCGGAAGCTAACATGAGTCATAGCGGAAAACCTAAAGATTATATCTTACTAGACAACTGGGAAAGATTTAAACCTTGGGCAGATAAAATAATCCGTGTGCAGGTAGATGATTTTCCTGATACAAAAGACAGTTGGGTTAGAGAAAAATATCAACGATATAGTTTAAGTAAAGGACTGCCCAATACTCTAGCCAAAGATGATTTAATCATAACTAGCGATCTAGATGAAGTGCCACGTGCCGAAGCTATAGAAATGATCAAAGAAGATGAGAATGATTATGATCGCTATGTGTTGGGAATGCCCATGTTCCAGTTCCGTATGAACTATATGAAAATATTTGAAAGAACAAGGCAATGTAGTATAATGGTAGCTAAGGGTAGATGTTACACAAATGGTAATCAAGAACGTGAATATACATTCCCATGGAATCCAAAACCAAGAGACATGGTTACTGTAGATCACGGAGGTTGGCATTTTACCTACTTCGGTGATGACGATCATGCTGTTACTAAAATACAGAACTTTGCGCACACAGAAACCGATGTGCCAAGATTTACAACTAACAAACTGACCATAGACTATATGGTCAAAAACAAATTTGGTCTATGGGGTAATGATAACCCAGAAAGATTTGAATATGTTAAGGTGGATGATTATTTCCCTAAATGTATTACAGACGACCTTGCTCGTTGGGATCATATGATTATTCCAGGAGCAGAATTCCACGTAGAAGATTTATATAGGGACAACGAATGACACAACTTAACCAACTAATGGACGCACGCAGAAAAGAACTACTGCGCTATGTCTATCAAAAATGTAACGGAACAGTTCAACACGGCCTGTTTGAAGGTATGAAAATACTACACCAAAACAACTGGGGCGATGGTGATACCGGTGGTAAACTGTTAGGACTCTACGAAGATGAACTATTTCCGGCCTTAGAAGAAGTTATCGCGGCTAAGCCCGATTTAGTAATTAACTACGGTTGTGCTGAAGGATTCTATGGAATCGGACTGGCAATGAAGTTACCAGACTCTAAAGTTATGTTATTTGACATCGACCAAAAATCTCTAGACATTGCTAAACTAAACGCAGAAGCAAACAATGTTTCAAATGTAGAGTTTGACAGTCGCTGTAATGATTTAGATTACTTTGAAAGCGTATTGGCATCGGCAGAACGCCCATTTGTACTAATGGATTGCGAAGGATATGAAGGACTTATGTTAGATCTAGAAAAAGTTCCCAGTCTTGCTAAAACAACAGTACTCGTGGAAATGCACGATTGTCTTTACAAAGGTTTGACTGATAACATCGTATATAGATTTAATGAAAGTCATAGCATGGAAGGTATCACGCAAGGTACAAAAAACTATCATATTGAACCTATCACAGAACTAAGTGATACTGATAAGTTAATTTTGAATAACGAAAATAGGCCATGTACCATGCATTGGATCTATATGACTCCAAATACAGAAAAAGAACAAACAGAAGATGCTACAGAATAATCTTATTAACCACTGTATATGCGGAAATGAAACAGATTTCGCATTTGAGAATAGGCACGGCATAGCAGTGGTAAAATGTAACCAGTGCGGAATAGTACATCAACAGTTAGCAGGATGGGACGAAGAAAGATATTTTAATTTTTATAAAGAAGAATATCATGATCATTATATGAAAATTAAAGGAGTGGACACATATCAAAGCAGGTATGAACACGACTGTAATGTAGCCAAACTTAGATTGTCACAGTACAGTCCATTTTATATATCTCCACCTAGTTCAGGATTAGACATCGGCAGTAGTAACAGTGCCTTTGTTCACGAAGCAAACAAGTTAGGATTCAATGTAAAAGGACTAGAGCCCGGAACTGATATTGGCGATGATGCTGTAACCATAAGAGGCACATTAGATACTATCGATCTTAACCAACTAGAGTTTGACTGGATCACGATGCATGACAGCGTAGAACACATGATTGATGTAGGGCGAGCACTGTCACAGGTTTACAAAATACTCAAAGACGGCGGAATATTAATATTGGATCTTCCTAACTTCTTTGTAAAGGAAGGTTTACACCATTGGAAATATATAGAACATCTTTGGTTTTTTAGTAGAGATCAAATGACTGATATATTAACCAAACAGGGATTTACTGTTATACGAACAGACGTTCCTATCGCAGGTAAGTTAGTTTTTTATTGTAGGAAATAATATGCCATCATTTAGTCATTCAGGAACTACTGGAGATACATTTAGCAGTTGCGTTGCTGTTAAAGTATTAGGTGGTGGAGATTTTTATTTAAAGTTACGTAACTTAGAAAATATATTACCTCCTGGTTGGACAAATAAAGGAACTAGGCACGAAGGTCGTATGACTGAAGAAGATTACGAAATAATGCGTGAGTTTATTCTACACCAGCCTTATATTAACAGTTTCAAACCCTGGAATGGTGAACACATAGATTATGAACTAGAAAAGGCGGCACAGCATCTAGAGACCAATCGCTTTCCACGCAACTTTGCCAACCAATATGCTAAGTCTCAAGGCATAGATATGGACAAATATTATCAGCAGTTGCAAGTTGAACCTTATATGGAATGCCGTGAACCTAGACGTTTTCCAGGAAGACCTATAGTAGTTAATCGTACTCCGCATTATCAAAATGGTAATGAAACAAATAGTCCTATGTGGAGAGAGTTTATTCAAGAACACGATATTCAAAACTACGGGGTATTTGTTGGATTAGAAAATGAACACGCTTGGTTTGAAGATACATTTAAAATACGTGTTCCGCACTATCGTACTCCAGACTATATGGAGTTAGCCCGTGTGATCAGCGGTAGCGAACTGTTTATATGTTCGATGAGCAGTCCGTGTGCTACAGCACTTGCTCTAGGAGCAAATATGTGGGTTGAAACACGCAAGAATGAACCATTTGAAAGATTAGAGATTAACTTCCCCGGTCGTACAAACATAAGGTATTTTTAATGAAAGTAGCATTGTTTATAGCAGGCCAGCCGAGATTTACTCCCGCCTTTCACATATACCTAAGACAACTAAAAGGAATCACTCAGGGTGATTTTCATATGTGTCTATGGGAAAGCGATTGGGCGTGGAATGAAGAACAGGCCAGAGCTAAGATAGAACCTATGTTAGGCGGACCTTTTAAGTTAAAGAAACTGTCAATAGTTAAAGAGCCTCCCTATCAACTTCCCCCTTACACTAAACTCGTACATGTCACAGAAGAAAAAGAAAGTGTACGTTGGTGGTACAAACGTAGAAGAGGTATGTGGCAGAGTACAAACTATGTTTTTAATATGATCGATGATGAATATGACGCTGTTATAAAGTGTAGAGGTGATGGCAGATTTTATAGTGATGTAGATATTGCTTCCATTGATATTTCAAAAGGTAGTGTCAGTCCATCTAACTGTAGACATGGGATAATAGGAAACGAAGTTTCCGATCAATGGTGCATGGGTACCTATGACGATATGAAATTCTTTTCAGATATGATATATCATATGGATGAATACATACCTGAAATGTGTCCAGACTGGGAAACCGATGTACATAGATGGGCATCAGAATACCTTTTAGGTAGACACTATCTAAAATATAATAGACAACAACTAGCCGGGAACTTCCAATATGCGTTAAAGGCAGACGGAAGAGCCTATATGGATGACAAAGATCTCCACGTACCTATAACTCAATACAGATGAAAATAGCAATACTTTTACCAGGACAACCCCGATTTACGGGAGACATTAATGTATTTTTAAAAAATGTGATCGGTTATGATCAGGCTGATTGGTTTGTTTACATGACCAATAATAATAAACCACAACCTCTTCTTGATCAGAATCCAGGCGTCCATATAGGAGAAGCTTGGCTAAACTACGATGTAGACTGGGCTATTAAAAAGATAGAAAGTAATCTACCTGGAAACAGTCGTGTAAGAGCGTTTGAAATATCCGATGCTGAAGAAAAAACATGGCCGGATGTTACAGAGCATTATCAGTGTTGGGATCATCCCCGTGTGTTTAAAATGCAATATAACTGGTATAAATGTAATCAGTTAAGATTAGCATATGAAAAAGAAAATAATGTTACCTATGACCTTGTTATACGTAGCAGGCCCGAAGTATCAGTAAAAGACCCATTAGATGTAAGAGACTATGCAGGATTAACTAACTCTATTGTAATGGGAGATACAGGATGGCACGGTACTCCACATTCCGCCAGTGATCTAATAGCATTGGGAGATGGAGAAAGTATCACAACTTATTGTGATCTAGTAAACAAACTAGTTGAATATAATAAGAGTGGAATGCATTTCCATCCAGAAAGTATGCTAGGCTACCATCTACATGTGAATAACATTAAACAGATTAGGGGTCGCTTTAGAACAGAAATACGAGAGCATCCCCTTGATGAGTTTAACTGGGGTCGTCCGTAGGATCAGTTGTCGGATCTCTACCGATAGGGATAATATCCCTATCACGTCCATCATCAAATTTACTACGTCCTTCTGCTTTAAGGATATGACTAAAATCTCCTTCAACATAGTTCCATCCATTCTTTTCAAAGTGATGTCTTAGCAGAGCTTCACTCATCCATTCCCAATATTCATCTTCCCACCAGCCGCATACTTCTGGAATGTATTCATCTATATGATGTACCATGTCGCAATAGAACTGCATGCCTTCGTGGGTTCCTATTACAAACTGATCGTTGGTCTCTTTACCAACCATACCAAACTTTGGAAACTTTGGAAACAATAATCTATCCGGCATTTCTAATAATGCTAGATTTAAATCACCATCTAGTCTACCGTCTGGTCTACATTTAATGATTAGATCATATTTCCTATTAACGATACTGTAGGCCATAGCTGTACTCAGCCACATTCCGTGTCTACGTTTATATGCCCAAGGAACTGTATCTACACCTTTATCTGTATACACTCGTTTAGTTGGAGGTTCTTTTTCCGGTTGCTCAAAATAAGCTAGATTCATAAGTTGATATCTAGGATCAAGTATTGACTCTATTTTTTCTCTAGCTTCTTCAGGAGTTTTGGCCCATTCCTCATCTTTCCAAAAACAGGCATAAATGTCTGCATTTTCAAATCCGTGGAGTTGGTTCATCAGTATTAAAAACGATTCTGTAAATCTTGGCTGTCCGCCCATTATTAGTGCTATGTTCATATCAATATTTACTAAGACCATTAAGTAGGTAGTTAAATATAGAATATGACAACTAACATTTTAATACCTATGGCGGGATTAGGATCCAGGTTCCTTGTGAAAGGTTTTGATCTACCCAAACCGCTTATTGATGTAAACGGAACTCCTATGATTATAAAGGCCATTAAAAGCCTAGGCATAGATGATGCCAAATATCATTTTGTTGTTACCAAAAATCAATATACAGAAATGATAAAAGCACAGATTGCCAGCGTAGTAGATTGTGATTTTATTGAAATTGACTATCTTACTGAAGGACCGGCTTGCTCTGCACTGCTGTTTGAAGATAAAATAAACAATGACAGTGAATTAATAATCGCAAACTGTGATCAGATAATGGAATGGAATCCTGCACAATTTTTGATGAACGTGAGACTATATGACGGTGCTGTAGTAACTTATCATGAGGATACTCCTAAGAACAGTTACGCAAAACTAGATAGACACGGTTATGTCACTGCTATAAAGGAAAAACAGGTAATAAGCAACGTATCATTAAACGGAATACATTATTGGAAGAAAGGTATGTTTTTTGTTGCCAGCGCAAGGATGATGATAGGAGCGGACGATAGGGCGCCAAATGGGGAGTTCTATGTTGGCCCAACTTATAACTATATGATTAATCAAGGCCTAAAGATAGGCATTTATCATATACCAAATGCACAGCATCATCCCGTAGGCGTACCTGAAGACCTAGAACGATATATAGCATATGAAAAAGAGACAACTCAGTGAAATGTGGAGAGGATGGTTTATAGGTGATTTTGAACCATCCGTCTTCAAAACCAGCGATTTCGAAATAGGATTGCTAACACACACTAAAGGTGAAACGTGGCCAAAACACTACCATAAGATCGCTACAGAATATAACTTATTAGTAAGCGGTAGTATGAGTATATGTGGGGAAGAAATACTGCCTGGTGAAATCTTTGTATTAGAACCGGGTGAAGTAGCTGAACCCACTTTCCACGAAGACTGCAAAATAGTGTGCATAAAAACACCATCATTACCAAAGGACAAATATGAAGTTTTTTAGAAAAAGAGAAGAGATAGATTTAAACAAATATTACATTGCGACTTATGAAATGGCCAGTTCAACTAGCCTTAAAGATGCCGCATGGAATCTAGCTATCGGACAGAGTGTAGGAAATCCCAATGTGCGTAATGAATGGGAAACTGATGAACTATTTGAAAATAACAGTTGCATCATTATTGGTAGTGAAACATCATTAGACAAGAAAACAGAAGGCCGTGTAGAAATAGCATTTCCTGTTATTAACACAGACTGGAAAACTGACGGTATCAGTCATATGCTTTGCCAACTAATGGGAGGACATGTTGATATTGATGTTGTTATTAAATGTCGATTGGTTAAACTAGAATTGCCAGAAGCAGTTACTAAAAATTTCAAAGGCCCTAAGTTTGGTATTACAGGTATTCGTAAGTTTACTAAACAATATGACAAACCTATTTTTGGTAGCATTGTAAAACCCAAGATTGGTATTACTCCAAAAGTATTGTTAGATATGGTCAAACAAATGGTTGACGGTGGCGTTGATTTTATTAAAGAAGATGAAATCATGAGTAACCCTGCTTTTTGTAAGTTAGAAAAACGTGTTGATTTAATTGCTAACTATCTAGCTAAACAAAGTCGTAAGGTTATTTTCTGTCACACCATTAACTGTGATCCGCATATATTAGTTGACAGAGTTAATATGGTACACGAGTTAGGTGGTAATGGGGTACACATCAACGTGTTCTCAGGGTATGGTGCTTATAACAGTATCCGTAAACAAAACTTACCATTATTCCTACACTATCAAAGTTCGGGCGCTAAAGTTACCACTGATGTAAATCATAGATTCAGTATTAGCTGGCCTGTTATGTGTCAACTGGCTACATTGATGGGTGCTGACACAATCCAAACAGGTATGGTCGGCGGATATAGCAATGATGATCCTGAAGAGATCAAACAGTGTTTAGATATACTACGTGCTGGTAATACATTACCGACACTGAGCTGTGGTTTCCATCCAGGCTTGTTAGACAAAGTATCTAGTATCGCTGGAAATGATTATTTGGCCAATGTGGGCGGTGCTGTTCACGGACATCCGGGGGGTACTGTTGCTGGTGCCAGAGCCATGCGTCAAGCAGTTGACAAGACATATGGTCCAGAGTACGATGAAGCTATCGCTAAATGGGGATTAATCAAATGATCTGGGAACAGGACCTAATCAAAGACATACGAACTAATACAGACTTTGATGACCAGGATGGGGGGATTCCCCATCCACAAGGTTATGTAAGTTGGGATATAGCCAAGGAGTTCAGTGTTACTAATGCTTCTTTCTTAAAAGAATATTTTATGCATGTAAAAGATCACTGTACTGCTATCTTAGAAATAGGAGTATGTCGCAATGAAGGACATAGTTCTACTCATGTACTTCTAAATAATAAAAATCCAGAAACTATCTATGTTGGTATAGATCTAGATGATAAAAGTTTTCTAGACAACGCTGATAAAAACGTGTATACTCTTAAGACCAGTAGTAGTAATGTAGAAGAAAACATGGCCAAGTTTAAAGAACTAGGTATCGAAGAGTTTGATTTTATATTCATCGATGGTTGGCACAGTATTAACCAAGTTTTAATAGATTGGGAATATACTTCTATGCTCAGTGATGCAGGTATTGTGGCCCTACATGATGTCACCGCACATCCCGGTCCTACGGCATTTATAAAGGCATTAAATAAAGATAAGTGGAATGTTGAGGAGAATCTATCTCCTGAAGATCATGGCATAGGATTTGCCTGGAGAAAATAATATGAGATGGGAACAAGACTTAACTAAAGACATCAAAACCGGTAAAGGCTCTTATGATGATGATGATGGTGCTACTGACATAGTAAGAGAAGAGGAATATACAGGTACAGAAGAATTTACAGATTGTAATAGATCGACTTTAGAAGGAATGTTTAGTAGGGTGAGAGATAACTGCGAGGGTATATTAGAAATAGGAGTCTGCAGAAATGGTTCTAATAGTTCGACACATATTTTCTTGAATAATAAAAAAGATGAAACAACTTTTATTGGTATTGATATAGACGACAAGAGTTTTTTGAATAATAGTGGTAAAAAAATCTATACCATACAGGGAGATAGTTCGGATATAGATGGCAACATAACCAAAATCAAAGACCTAGGAGTTGGCTCTTTGGGATTTATCTTTATAGATGGCTGGCACAGTATCAATCAGGTTTTACGAGATTGGGAATATACTAGGCTGTTAGCTCCAAATGGTATCGTAGGTTTCCATGATACCGTAGGACATCCGGGACCTTATCATTTCGTTAGAAATCTAAATAGGGATCTATGGAATGTAGAACTACATTGCCTTAACGATTGCGGTATTGGATTTGCCTGGAGAAAATAATGAAGTACATAGCTCACAGAGGACTTACAGAAGGTCCTAGTAAAGAACTTGAGAATAACCCATCCCAACTGATAAAAACAATATCTCAAGGATATTATGTTGAAGTTGATGCTTGGTTTGTTGATGGTGAATGGATGTTAGGACACGATGAACCCACATATGGAGTTAATCAATCTTTTTTAGATAATGAGTATATGTATGTCCATGCTAAAAATATAGATGCACTACATCTATTAGTTCAACACAGAATGAGCTCTAAATACTTTTGGCATCAAGAGGACGACTGTGTGTTAACTAGTAATGGTTACATATGGACCTATCCCGGAAAACAGCTTACTCCGTCTAGCATTATGGTCATGCCCGAATATGTAGATAGCACATTGGCAAATACTGAAGGCGTTGATTGCTACGGTATATGTTCAGATTATGTAGCATTCCTTTCAAATAAATAAACTAGCTGTTTATTTTAAAGGAGCAACCAATGGCATTATTAGATTCAGTACTAAACTTAGTTACAAAACAACCAAAAGATCCCAATGCGGTTAAACCGCCAGCAGGTTCACGTTCAGAGCGTGAAGCAAAGATCAAAGACAAAGCAGGTATGGTAATCAGTGTTTTCGCACTTATACTGGCTGTTAACAGTTGGTATGGTGGCAAGTTAAGCAGTATTACACTTAATAACACTATCGCAGCCAACGATGTTTGGAGTTTTTACGAAGCTAAAAGTATCAAACAGATGTTAGCAGAGCAATCATTAGATGATGCTATCGTTCGTAAAGATACAGCTAAGATTGAAAAGCTAGAAGCTAAAATCGCTCGTTACGAAAGTGATCCTAAAACTGGCGAAGGCAAAGTAGAACTAATGGCCAAGGCACGTAAACTAGAAGAAGAACGTAATCAAGCTAAAAA
>Ga0164296_1004660_pt1 | contig 12364 bp, 14 predicted proteins | sample GEODES057metaG_FD_113533 | JGI IMG/M metagenome (GOLD analysis project Ga0164296, IMG submission 113533) | Dystrophic lake water microbial communities from Trout Bog Lake, Wisconsin, USA - GEODES057 metaG | ecosystem: Environmental > Aquatic > Freshwater > Lake | place: USA: Trout Bog Lake...
AGCGGATCAGCCGCAGGACCTCCTCCACCTGGATGAAGTCCAGGTGAGCGGTCGGCTCGTCGGCCAGGATCAACTGCGGGTCCAGTGCGATGGCTCGTGCGACCGCCACCCGCTGCTGCTGCCCGCCGCTCAGGTCACCCGGGCGGTGTTTCATCCGGTCTGCGAGGCCCACCTGCGTCAGCAGTTCCTCCGCGCGCTTGCGCGCATCCGAGCGTGACCTGCCGGCGGCGCGCAACGGCACCATCACGTTCTCCAGTGCCGTGAGGCTGGGCACCAGGTTGAACGCCTGGAAGACGATGCCCACCGTGTTGCGTCGGTAATCGGTGAGCGCGCCGGCCGAGAGTTCCGTGACGTCGATCCCATCGAAGTTGATCGTCCCGGACGTCGGCCGCAGGATGCCGCCCAGACACGACAACAGCGTCGTCTTTCCGCAGCCGCTGGGTCCGAGCAGGATCACCAACGAGCCCGCAGGGACTTTCAGGTTGAACTTGTTGATCGGCCGAACCGCGTAACCGCCGCTGGAGTACTCGACGACCAGGTCGTCGATCGTGAGATCCCCCATCGCTCACGGACCCCCGAAGGCCAGCGCGGGATCGACTCGCACCGCACGCCTGAGGCCGGCGACGCTGGCCAGCAGGCCTATCACGACCGCCACCATCGGCAGCGCCAGGTAAGCGATGACAGGCACCTCGACGATCATCGGGAACAACGGCGCCAGGAATTTCGACAGGATGAGACCCGTGGCTGCAGCGAACAGCGTGACGACGACCGCCTGCAGCGTGAGCCCCGCCATGATCGACCGCGTCGGCACGCCGATGGCCTTGAACACCGCGAAATCTCGCGTCCTCTCCAGCGCGGACAGATACACCACCGACCCGACGATCAACACCGCGACGATCCACAGCAGAACCGCCACGATCTTGATGGCATCGAACGCCACCTTCAACGGGCGGATCAGGTCGTTGACCGCGACCGATCTACCGCTCACCTGGAAGCCCTCGGGTAGCTGTCGAGGTGTGCCCTTGATTCCGATCGAGGTGATCACCGGCTGACCGTTGAAGAACAGTTGCTGCACGCCCGCCGTGGTCAGAAAGACGCAGGGAAGCTTCGCCAGAACCGTCAGGTTGGGCACGATCCCGACGACGCGCAGGGTGCGCGGTCCGAGCGTCAGCTGGTCACCGACGTGCCGGCCGAGGACACTAGATGGCGCGACCTCGTCCGGGGTCGCCGGCGCCCGCCCTTCCGAGACCCGCGGCATGCCGGGTCCGTGCTCAGGCGCGCCGAACGCCGTGGCGTTCCGCGTGGAGTTTCCTTCTCTGATCGTCGTTCCCGCAGTGGCCAGCGGCGCCGCGGCGGTGACGCCCGGCTCGGCGGCCACCCGGTCGAACTCGGACTCGGGAAACGGTGTCGCACCCAGAAACGGTCCCACCGCGCCGGTTTTCATGACGAACGTATCCAGACCCATCGCGTCGACGGTTCGGTTGGCCTCCACCCGGAAGCCGTTCGCCAAGCCGGTCAGCACGAGTGTCATGCCCAGGATCAGTCCGGTACTGCCGACGGCGATGGCCAGTCGACGACGTCGCCACTGCATGTCACGCAACGCCGCGAAGAGCATGTCCACGACGTTAGCCGACGAACCTGGGGATTAGAGCATCGCGCGGGCATTTTTCTCACGATCCTCTCATCGTCACTTTGTCGTGGATTGAGGCCGTATTTGGGTCGTTTGACCAGATGGAAGGCATATCTCGCAACATTGTCGGATTGGTAACGCTTTAGATACGCATCCCGAAATGCTTGACATGACCAATCTCCGCGCAGGACTCCTCAAGACCGTGATGGTCTGCGGGTTCATCGCGGTCTCGGTGGGCAATTCAACCGTTGCTGCCGAAGCATCGCCCACGCCCAATTGGGACGCGATCGCGCAGTGCGAATCGGGCGGCAACTGGGCGGCCAACACCGGAAACGGCGACTACGGCGGGTTGCAATTCAAGATGTCGACCTGGCAGCAGTACGGCGGCGTCGGCAATCCGGCGGCCGCCACCAAAGAGCAGCAGATCGCCGTGGCGAACCGGCTTTTCGCCGACCAGGGTGTCGAACCCTGGCCGACGTGCGGTGCCGCATCGGGTCTGCCGATTGCCTGGTACTCCCACCCCGCCCAGGGCATCAAGCAGATCATCAACGGGCTGATTCAGGCGTCCATGCCGCACTGACCAGCGCATGCTTCGGCATGTGCTTGGATCAAAGCATGGAGGGTTCGGCGACGGTTCACATCGCGGCGCCCGCGCGCGCGATCTGGGACCTGATCGCGGACGTTCGCAACACCGGCACGTTCTCCCCAGAGGTCTTCGAGGCGGAATGGCTGGGCGACGCGACCGGTCCGGCGCTCGGCGCCAGATTTCGCGGGCATGTGCGCCGCAACGAGATCGGGCCGGTCTACTGGACGACGTGCGAAGTCACCGCATGCGAGCCTGGCCGCGAGTTCGGGTTCGCCGTTCTGCTGGGCGACCGCGCCGTGAACAACTGGCACTACCGATTGGCGCCCAGTGGCAGCGGCACGGACGTGACCGAGTCGTTTCAGCTCACCTCGGCGCCGTGGCTCGGCCTGTATTGGTTGTTCGGCGGCTTCCTGCGTAAACGCCGTAACGTCCGTGACATGACGAAGACCCTGAACCGCATCAAAGCCGTCGCCGAAGCGGCCTGACAGCCATGCCGTCCCAGGGCAACCCCGTCGTGCACTGGCTCGCGCTCCACGGATTCATCCGCACGGTGGCGGCGATCGGCATGCGGCGCGGAGACCTCCAGGCCAGGATGGTCGCCGACCCGACCGTGGCCGCCAACCCGGTCGCGTTCTACGAGGAACTACGAGCCTTGGGCCCCGTCGTCAAGGGCCGGGCCAATTACCTCACCACAGACCACACGCTTGCCCACGAACTGCTGCGGTCCGACGACTTCCGCGTGGTGAACATGGGATCGAATCTGCCGGCGCCGCTGCGGTGGCTGGAAAGCCGCACCCGCGACAACCTGACGCACCCGCTGCGGACACCGTCGCTGCTGGCCGTCGAGCCCCCCGACCACACCCGCTATCGCAAGACGGTGTCGGCTGTGTTCACCGCGAGGGCGGTCGCCGCGTTGCGCGACAACGTCGAACGGATCGCCGCCGCGCTGCTCGACGAGTTGGCCGTTCACGGCGGAGTGGTCGACGCCGTCGCCCGCTACTGCTCGCCCCTGCCCGTCGCCATCATCAGCGACATCCTGGGGGTACCCGAACGTGATCGGCGGCAGATCCTGGAATTCGGGGAATTGGCCGCGCCGAGTCTGGACGTCGGACTGCCGTGGGGGCAGTACCGCAGCGTGCAGCGGGGCATCGCCGGATTCAACATCTGGCTTGCCGGTCACCTGATGCAGTTGCGTCGGAACCCGGCCGATAACCTGATGAGCCAACTGATCCAGATCGCCGACAGTGGTTCTGCCGACACGCATCTCGACGATGACGAACTTCAGGCAATCGCGGGGCTGGTGCTGGTGGCCGGATTCGAGACCACCGTCAACCTGCTGGGTAACGGGATTCGTATGCTCTTGGACGCACCCGCAGAGCTGGAGAAGCTACGTCAGCGTCCTGAGTTGTGGCCCAACGCCGTCGAAGAGATCCTCCGGCTGGATTCGCCGGTGCAACTCACCGCCCGGGTGGCGCGCAACGATGTCGAGGTCGCGGGCATACCGATCGAGCAGGGCTCGTTGATGATCATCTATCTGGCGGCCGCCAACCGAGACCCGTCGGTGTTCGCCGACCCGCACCGCTTCGACGTAGAGCGCCCAAACGCGGGCCGGCACCTGGCCTTCTCGGGGGGGCGGCACTTCTGCCTGGGTGCCGCCCTAGCGCGTACCGAGGGAGAAGTCGGTCTGAGAGCGTTCTTCGACAGGTTCCCCGACGTGCGGTCGGCAGGAACGGGGAGCAGACGAACGACTAGGGTCCTGCGCGGCTGGTCCTCGCTACCGGTGGCCCTGGGGCCGGCCTGCCGAGTTTGACACGGTGCATGACACGGTGCCTGACACGGTGCTTGACACCCTGCTTGACACCTCGCCGACAACCTAGTTGATTGGCCGCTATGAAACCCGCCGCAGCGGTGGTCGCCGGCCTGGCTGTTAGCGCAGCCCTCGCCGCATCAGCGGCGCCAGCCGGGGCCGATGTGCAGTGCACCGGCGCCGACCCGCCGAACGTGTTGGCGCCGGAGGTCTACCAGGTGCGCTACAACTCGGTTGTGGTCACGACCCTGACGCAGGGGTTGAAGACCTTCAACACCGCGGTCGCCAGCAGCGACTCGCAGCGCATCGGGCCGGCGGCCGGGCGGCTGTCCAGCCAGATTTCCTCCGCTCCGATGATGTACGGCACCCAGTTCCCATTCGGGTGCTACTCCCCGGCGGTTCTGGCGAATCTGCAGCAAGCGGCCAACGCTCTCACGACCAGCCTGGACGCGATCAGCGGAGCGGCGGCGGGCCTCAACGGGAAAACGTCTGCCGATGTGCCGGTTCTGGTGGTGCAGATCGGGCCGCAGGAGAGCGCGTACATCGACGCCGTCAATGCCTACGGTGCGCAGTTCGGCGGGCAACCGATGTCGAAGCCCGATGACGTGTTGCAAGGTCTGCCCGGTTGACACCCGTGCGCCAGCCGGGTTTATTGGCCGATATGGCTCAGGATTCTCCTCACACGGTCGACGATGTGGTGCTCGGGATGTGGCAGGCGCTGTCGCGGCGTGATTGGGAGGCGGTCAAGACATTCCTGTCCGCGGATTGTCTGTATGTCGACATGCCTGTTCCGGCATTGGCCGCGCGCGGTCCGGAGGACATCGTGACGCGCCTCAAGATGGGCCTCGAGCCGCTGGCGGCCTACGAGAACCACCACGGCGTGCTGGTGTCCAAGGACGCTGACGTCCTGTACGAGCACTCCGAGACGTGGACGTTCTCGTCAGGCGAACAGGGTGTCCTGCGGTTCGTCACCGTGCACAAGGTCGTCGACGGCGCAATCACGGTGTGGAAAGACTATTGGGACATGAACAGCCTGATCGCCTTCGCGCCCCCGAACCACTTCGACGGACTGGCGACCGGGGACACCAGCTGGATTTTCGACGCCACGGGCATGGTCTGAGCCCAGCCCCCATCGCGGCACGCGCCGCTCAGAGGCCGTAGATGCGCGCGGCGTTGTCGCGGGCGATCAGGTTCACCACGCGGATGGCGTCGGCCTCGCTCCACTCATCGTTGAGCACGAATTCCCGCAGCACCCGGTGCATGCCGTCGCGCCACAGCGCCGCGCCGAGGAAGTGTAATTCGGCGGGGCCGAACCCGTCCGAGGAGTACAGGACCTTGCTGAACGGCGCCATCTCCAGCAACCGCGCGAGAAAGGCCGTCGACCGGGCCCCGAGGTGGGTGACACTCAACCCGCAGTCGACGTAGACGTTACCGAACGCCTGCGCCAGATATCCGGCTTCACGTTCGTACGGATAGCAGTGCAGAAGCACGATCGGGGTGTCGCCGGACCATCGCAGAAAATCCTGCAGCAGAAGCGGATTGGCCTTGTGCAGGTCGCACTCGCGATCGCCGAAGCCGACGTGAAACTGCAGCGGAATACCGAGTCGCAACGCCTGGTGCAAGCCGAAGCGCAGCAACACCCGGTCGTCCAGTCGGCGGCCGCCGCGGTCGCGCCACCGCAGCGCGGCCTCGGCGACATCGGATGGCGATGGTTCGCTGAGGTCGCCGTCGAAGCCGCCGCGGTAGGCGAGAATCGATTTGGTGGCGACCGCCGTCGCTGCCCGCCGCTCCAGGATCTCCCCGAACGCCGTCGCGTACGCGCCGGGCGCGTGAGCGGCCTGCTCGGCCACTTCCTCAAGGCGGATGATCTCGAGCGCGCGGGAGCCGGACAGCGCGGCCATCTCGGCCACGCCGGCCACGCCGCCGAGTCCGGTGTCCACCAGCCAGTCGCTCACTCCCGCGGCCGGCAGAAAGAGCCGGGCCAGGTCCCCCTCCCCCAGCTCGCTGCGGCGATCCCAATACCGCGCGGGATCAACGTGCCGGTGAAGTCCCAGCAGCGGCGCGCAGCGGGCGCGGACGGCGAAACCGAGTTGCGAGTCGAAGCCGCCGTGCACGATCGGGTCGGTATCTGCCTCGTTGAGCGCATTCTCGAATCGCTGACGGTTTCCGGGCGTCAGCCAGCACCCGTGAACGTGCTGGTCGACCAGTGCGACGTTCTCGATGTGGCGCGCCAGGGCCGGGTAGTCAGCCAACCGTCACACGCCTCACACGCTCCAGGCCATCCGGAACCGGTCCGCGAGGTGCTCGGCGTCGAGCGCGCCGTAACGCTCCTGCTCCAGGCGGCGGACCGCGACCACCATGTCGATCGCGGCGTCGCCCATGATTCCGCGCATAAGCGTCGAATCATCCAGTACCGCAATCACTGTGGCCTGGTCCGCCGACAGGAGCACGGTCCCAGCGCGATCGCGGTCGGCGTCGGAGAGCAGGGCGGGGTCGACGGTGGTGGGCGGCGGCAACGCGCTGCCGCGCCGCATCCCGTCCAACGCGAGACCGAGGATCGCCGCCGACGCCAGATACGGGTTGGCCGACGGGTCGACGATCTTGACCTCGACGTTGGCCCCGCCCGGGTTGCCGGGCCCGCCTTTGACGAACCGCACCGCAGCCTCGCGGTTCTCGGTCCCCCAGCAGGCGTAGGCGCCCGCCCAGTTGCCAGGCCGCATGCGAAGACCGGACACGATCGAGCCGCACAGAATGCCTTGGGCCTGCGGCAGGCCGTGCAGGACGCCCGCCACGGCGTGCTCCCCCGTCGGCGTCATGCCCTCGGCGCCCGTGCCGCCGGAAAACAGCGGGCCATCTGGCGCACACAGCGAGAAATGCTGGTGTGCGCCGGATCCGGCGCCCGTGGCAAAGGGGGCCGGGGAAAGACTGATGCGGAGGCCGTGGCGGCGCGCCGCGCGTCCGATGAGGAGTCGCATCAACACCAGGTGATCGGCGGCGGCCACCGGGGGCTGCGGTGCCAGCGAGATCTCGAACTGGTTGAGCCCGTACTCGGGGTGAAACTGTTCGATCGCCACGCCGGCCGCCGCGGCCGATGAGATGACGTCGCGGACGAACTCCTCGTGTTCGAGCAGGCCCGCGAGCCCGTATTGCGCCCACAGCGTCGATGGCAATGCGGTGCCGTCGGGGGCGACGACCACGAACTCGATTTCGTGGCCGATCGTGGCCTCGATGCCCGCTTCGGCGAGCGCCGCCTGGACCCGGAGCAGGGTTCCCCGTGCACAGGCCGCGACCGGGGTCCCGTCCTGGTCGAAAAAGGCGGCCGGCGCCCATGCCAGGCCGTCGCCGATACTGCGCAGAGAAGCAAGGTCGATGCGCAGTCGCTGATCGCCGACCACGCCGACGTCGCGGGTGAAGGCGATACCTGTCTGGTCGATGGCGAAGGCATGCCAGGACGGGCTGGCGCCCAAACCGGGATCCGCGAACGCGTCGACACGTCCGCTCGGCACTGCTTTGACCAGGGTGAGCCCGGCAGCGTTGACGACCGTACCGACGACGGCGAAAGCGGCACCGTCCACGCCTTCGGCCTGCAGTGGGGCGCTCACCGCGCCTGCTACGCGCGGCTGGGCAGTGTCAGTTTGCAGGCCTGCCCGATGTCCAACGTGCGCAGGACGCGCCCCATGCCGACCCACAAGGCGCACGAGATCGCCAGGTCGGCGAGCAACTCGTCGGTGAAGTGTGCGGCGCAGCGTTTCCAGAAGTCCTCGTCGTCGCGCAGCGCCGTGTGCTCGGTGGCGAACCGGTGGGCGAATTCCGCTGCGAGCCGCTCCTGTTCGCTGTAGCCGGGCCACGTCCGCCATTCGGGGGCGTGCTCGTAGAGCTCTTCGTCGACGCCCGCCGCCGGCCCGTCGGCGTCGCGGGTGTTGACGCAGACGATGCATTGGTTGTCGTGTGCGATCACCGCCCGTGCCAGTTCACGCGTGCGCATCGGCAATCGGTTCTTGGTGTAGACGGCGCGGCTCAGTCCGGCGAGTGCGGCGCCCAAGTCGGGCGAGGTCACAAACCAGCCGGCCAGGTCGTCGTCGGCGTAGGTCCCGATTCGGCTCATGGCGTGATGGTACGCCCGCGGGTCAGCTCGGCGGGCGGGAGACGCACTGCGCCGAGTAGAGCTCCTCGCCCAACTTGTCCATCAGCTCGAGCTGGGTCTGCAGGTAGTCGACGTGTGATTCCTCGTCGGCCACGATCTTCTCCAACAGGATGGCGCTGGTGGTGTCCTGCTTCTCCCGGCACATGACGATCCCCGGCTTGAGCCTGTTCAGCACCTCGAACTCGATGGCCAGGTCGGCCTCGAACTGTTCGCGCAGCGTCTGGCCGACGCGCAGCGACCCGATTCTCTGGTAATTCGGCAGGCCATCGAGCAGCAGGATGCGATCGGTGACCTGCTCCGCGTGGCGCATCTCATCGAACGACTCTTCACGGGTGTGCTTCGCCAACTCGGTGAAGCCCCAGTTCTCCTGCATTTTCGAGTGCAGGAAGTACTGGTTGATCGCGGTCAGTTCGCTGGTCAACTGCTCATTGAGCAGCCGCAGAACGTCCGGGTCTCCCTGCATGATCACTCCTCCGCCGTGGGCCGTTATCCGGGCCCATGAAGCGACTCTGCCACGTCGGCGCGCGATCTGCGAGCAGCGCCACACAGGGCGCGGCGTCAACGTTGTTAGGTTAGACTTAGCTAATATATAGTCCGGACTGATACATAGACTGAACTAATAGACGAGCCTCGACACGCGGGAGGTGCGCCAGTTGTACGTCTGTCTCTGCGTAGGTGCCACCAGTCAGACAGTGACTGAAGTCGTCGAGCGGGGTGCGTCCACCTCCAAGGCGATCGCCGCCGCGTGCGGGGCCGGCGGTGACTGCGGTCGGTGCCGGCGGACGCTACAGGCAATCATCGCGGCCGCCCGCACGCTTGAGCCGGCGCCCTGACGGCTCAGCGCCCCCGGTTGAAATCGGCGAGGGCCGCAGCGTTGGCCGGCGCGCCCATGAGTTCCGCGAAGTGTGCTATCTCCCGCGCATTTGCCTCCGCGATCCCAGGGCGCAGCGGTTCCATCATCGTGTGTTTGACGGCCATCAGGCTTTGGATCGACCGGGCCGCAATGATTTCGGCGTGCCGGCGCGCTTCGGGGAGCAGGTCCTCCGGTTCGCATACCCGCCAGGCCAGACCCATCCGCAACGCCTCGGGGGCGTCCACCCATTCCGACGACAGCAACAGCCAGGCGGCATTCTGCCGCCCCATCAGCTGCGGTAGCAGGTACGACGACGCCGCTTCGGGTGCCACACCCAGACTGGTGAACGGGCACTTGAGTCGCGCCGTGGACGCCATGAACACCAGGTCTGCGTAGCCCAGGATGGTGGCGCCGATCCCCACGCCCACGCCGTTGACGGCGCAGATCAGCGGCTTGGGGAAGGCGCTGAGCGCGTCGATCATTCCGGCGAAGCCGTGTTGTCCCGGTGTGAAGTCGGGGTCGGTGATGCGGGCTTGCATCTCGATGAGATCGTTTCCCGCGCTGAAGCCGCGGCCGGCGCCTGTCAATAGCACCGCGGCAACGTCCGGATCCTCGGCGGCGGCAAGCAGCGCCTCGGTGGTGGCGTCGTAGAGGGCCTCGTTGAATGCATTGAGAGCCTCAGGCCGGTTGAGCGTGAGAGTGCGCACCCGCTTGTCGTCGTCGATCTGCAGTATCACGGGGCAAGCCTAAACAGCGGGACGGTTGCTGTAGATCCTCGCCGGCGCGATCATCACCACGGCTCGCTGTTCGGAGGACATGACCTGGTCGTACTCGTCCCAATCGTCGTGGGTTCCTCCCGCAGCGACGAAAACCTCTCGGAGCAGCAGTCGCAGCCGGTCGGGGTCGGCCAGCCAGGGTTGTGCGTCGTCCGGGCCGACGATCTCGGCGCGACCTTCGACGGTGGCCCATTGCCATCCCTGGCGGAACGTCACCGCGGTATGGGGGCGCGTGCGCAGGTTGGCGAGTTTTAGCATGCCCGCGGTGGTGAAGCCCAGCGCCGGTTCACCGGTCGCGGGGTGGGGCACCAAGCCGACGTTGACCAGCGACGCCTGCACCGTGGTGTCGGCGCGCACCGTGGCGACCACCGCCAGGCCGTGATCCGGGGCGGCAAGCGCGACGGCATCCTCCAGCGTCGTCATGGGGCGGCGTCCCCGGTGAACGCGCCCTGGGTGAACGGAGTGGCGAAGACGTAACGACTGGTGGGCACCGTGTCGATGTTCTTGTTGGCGCCGAACGCCGATGTGCTGGCGACCATCTTGCCGAGGCGGTCCTGCAGATCGGCGTCGTCGGCGGCGCCGAAGAACGCTCCCAGGTCGGTGACCGCCTCGGCAGGGAACAACTCCTCGACGATGGCCGCGAAGTCCGGCGCGCCCGGGGTGAGCGTGCGGACAACCCAGTTCTGGGTGTAGCCGAAGGTCGATTGCGTCTCGATGGCCACCGGGGTGTGCTCGAGCTGCCAGCGATTGAGCCACGTCGCAACGTCCAAATCCGCGGGGCGACGGAGCAACGCGATGTTCGCTAAACCCGTTGTGCGAAAACCGAGTTCGGTCGCGGGACCAGGCAGTGGAGCCGACTCTGTCACCAGATACGCACCCAGCTGATCGCACTCCTCGGCGAGGATGTCGAGAGCCGCGGTCGCCTGGGCGCCGTAGCACTGCTGCGTCCAGATGCTGACCACCGCGACGACCGGCGGATCCAGCGTCGTCAGCGTCATCAGCGACCTGCGCACCGCATCGTCGCGCAGATTAACCGACAGGCCGGGCAGGCCCAGGCCCAGCAGCGCGTCGGCGACGGGGCCGCGCTGCCGCTCGCACCACCCTTCGTCGGACTTGGCGCGCATCAGGACGGCGATCACCTTCTCCATTTGACCTTCTCCATAGGGCGAACCTACTTGACCAGCCGAACGCTGTGTTGTCGGCTGATCGATGCGCCGATCACGGCGGCCAGCTCGCGGTAGGACTCGTCGCGACCACTCGACGAGCGGAACACCAGACCGATCCGTCGCCCTGGCCGGGGCGGCGCGAAATGTGCGAGCTCCAGCCGGCTGCGCGTCGCCTCGACGGGCACCGCACTCTGCGGGATCAGCGTCACCCCCAACCCGCCACTCACACACTGGACGGCGGTAGCCAGAGAGGCCGCCCGGGTGTCGGCCGGCTCGGCATGCACCCCGGCTTTCTGGCAGACGTCAAGCGCCTGGTCGCGCAAGCAGTGGCCCTCGTCGAGCAACAGCAACGGCAGGTCGGCCAGCGCCGTCACCGGCAACCGCATCCTGCCCGACAGCGGGTGCCCGGGCGGCAGCGCCAGCACAAAGTCCTCGTCGTAGATCGGGATGGCGGCGACTCCGGGCGCATCAGCGGGCAGAGCGATCAGCGCGGCATCCAACGCCCCCGCGCGCAGCGCGGTCAGCAATCGCTCGGTCTGGTCCTCGATCACCCGCAGGGCCAGGTCCGGCAGTTGTTCGGCGAGCCCCGCCAGGACGGTCGGTAGCACGTAGGGGGCCACCGTCGGAATCAGGCCAAGCCGGATGCTGGCCTGCAGCGGATCGGACACCCCGGCGGCGGCGGCGGTGAACGCGTCGACCGCGTCGATCACGGCCTGGGCGCGCGCCAGGAGCTGCGCGCCCTCCGCCGTCAGGAACACGCGCCGCGTCGAGCGCTCGACCAGTGGCGTGCCCAGGCCCGTCTCCAGCGCGGCCAGCGCCTGGGACAGTGTCGACTGGCTCACCCCGAGAGTTGTTGCCGCGCCACTGAAATTCCGCTTCTCGGCCACCGCCACGAACGCCCTGAGGCCTGCCACGGTCGGCTGATAGCTTTTATCGGACATCCCTATAAGTTTAGTACGATATATCACCTTTACTTTATCGGGGTGACGGGGCACGATGGGGACGAACGTCAATCCTGATAACTCGAAAGAGGAGTGCCATGCCTTTGCTGACCATCGGCGACCAGTTCCCGGAGTACCAGCTCACCGCCCTGATCGCCGGCGATCTGTCCAAAGTCGACGCCAAGGATCCCAGCGACTACTTCACGACGATCACCAGCAAGGACCACCCCGGCAAGTGGCGGGTCGTCTTCTTCTGGCCGAAGGACTTCACCTTCGTCTGCCCCACCGAGATCGCCGCCTTCGGCAAGCTCAACGGCGAATTCGCCGACCGCGACGCGCAGGTCCTGGGCGTCTCGGTTGACAGCGAATTCGTGCACTTCAACTGGCGCGCCCAGCACGAGGACCTCAAGAAACTCCCATTCCCGATGCTCTCGGACATCAAGCGCGAACTCAGCGCGGCC
>Ga0164296_1004663_pt1 | contig 12361 bp, 12 predicted proteins | sample GEODES057metaG_FD_113533 | JGI IMG/M metagenome (GOLD analysis project Ga0164296, IMG submission 113533) | Dystrophic lake water microbial communities from Trout Bog Lake, Wisconsin, USA - GEODES057 metaG | ecosystem: Environmental > Aquatic > Freshwater > Lake | place: USA: Trout Bog Lake...
AATTTAAATTATTTAGCATGTTTATAGTACATGCAATAATTTTTTTAATAACTTTAGGTGTTCATATCCTATCTGCTTATTGAAAATGATTTCATTTTACGAACAGAAGCGTATAAAATTCTTGTGCAGTGAATGGGGAAATTGGCGGGCTATTAGGTTCTGGAATCATCGAGTTATATGTTTTGGGTATCTCCACGCATGAGGAAGCTGAGACCGTACGTCGGCTGGCTGCCAAGCATCATGCAGTGAGGGCCGAACTAAAGGCAGTGGAGCAGGCGTTAGGTGTCTATGCCCACAAGGCCAGTGACTTACCGGATCCCACAGTTGGCCCGTTTCTGGCTGCGCGAACAGACTATTCGGAACGCATCAGAGCCGGTGAGCTACCCCAAGAGCCGCCGCTGCTGTCGCCAAATTCAAGAATAAATGACTATGCTAAATGGCTCAACAGGCCGGATATGACGCCACATCAGCCATTTGACAATTTCAGTGCAAAGATCATTGGATACACTCCCGAGGTACTGACTGCAATAGTATGGCTCAAAGAGGGGGCGCCTGCTGAAGTGCATGAAAAATTGTTGGAGAAATTCATGATCGTAGAAGGAAGCTGTGAGATCGTTATCAACGATCATCCCTTAGCCATGGGGGTAGGCGATATTATCACCATTCGGTTAAATTCAAATCATTATGTCCGTGTTACGTCAGTAGTGCCGTGTAAAGTAATATTGCAGAGGATTGTCCAATAATGCAATTATGCTTCCTGCTGATCTAATAAAGAAGGGCAGTGCATTATCTGCAACTGCCCTTCGCAATATTGTCTATATTGTTTGCTTACCAAAGATGTACCCTAAGACTGTCCGGTATATACAGTTTGTCGCCCGGTTTAATATTAAATGCTTCATAAAATTCAGGCACATTGGGGAACGGCCCGTTTACCCGGCATTTAGCAGGGGCATGAACATCGGTATGTAACTGTGCTGCAATGCGTTCAGGACGTTCTTGCATCATCCAGCCCAATGCATAGCCCAAAAAGAACCGCTGCAATGGCGTGAGCCCGCCGATCTTGGCATTTGCTTTGTAAGCCGCAGTTTGTTTAAAGGCATCCAGCCCAATGAGCACACCGCCCAGATCAGCCAAATTCTCGCCCAATGTAGCTGCGCCATTAACATGCAAAGTATCCACAGGATTCATCTTATTGAATTGCTGTACCAATACCATCGAACGAACAGCAAATTGAGTTGAATCCTTATCATTCCACCAACTGAAAAGGTTTCCGTGTTCGTCATACTTACGGCCTTCGTCATCAAAACCATGGGTGATCTCATGGCCTACAGTTGATGCAGCAGTGTAGCCATATACCAGAGCGTCGTCCAGTTCGTTGTCTCTGTAGCCAGGTACCGTCATCATGGCTGCAGGCAATACTATTTCATTATTGCTTTGATTGTAGTATGCATTATAGGTTTGAGGGGTCATGTTCCACTCAGTACGGTCAACCGGTTTGCCCAATTTGGCCAGTTGGTAGTTATTCCACCATGCAAAGGCATGCATGATGTTCAGTGCATACGGGCCGCGGTCTATTTTCATGCCCGAAAAATCTTTCCATTTGTCGGGATAACCCACCTTTTTGGTAATAGCCAATAATTTGTGGATGGCCTTTGTTTTGGTGCTGTCGCTCATCCAGGTAAGTTTCTCCATGCGGGCTTTGTAAGCGCCTCGCACATTTTCAACAATTTGTTCATACCGCATTTTGGCACTGTCGCTGAAGTAGGTCTTTACAAATTGTTGGCCAAGGTCTTCACCTATTGCAAATTCTTCCGCATCCAGCGCCTTGCGCCACCGTGGGTGCTGCGCCTCGGCGCCACGTATCATTTTGCTGTAAAAATTGAACGATGCATCCACAAAACTACTGCTCAAATAATTGCTGAATTGGCTCACAAGATGAAAAGACATATAATCTTTCAGCGTTTGCATATCAGTACTATTGATCATCTTATCCAACTCGGCAAAAAACTCGGGTTGGCCAACGATCACGCTGTCTACATTTTTTACGCCAATTTGTGTCAGCCATAACTGCCAGTCTATTTTCGGAGACAGTTTTTTAAGGTCTTTAATAGCGTATTTATTGTAATTCTTATAGGGGTCGCGCAGGTCTTCAAGCTTACGGCTCACTTTTGCCAAACGGGTTTCAAACCCCACCACTGCGGCTGCTTTTTTGTTGGCTGTAACACTGTCTATGCCCGTCAATCTGAAAACGGTAGCTATGTATTGCGGATAAGCGTTGCGTATTTTTACGGTGCGCTCATCGGTGTTAAAATAATAATCGCGTATTGGCAAGCCCAAACCGCCCTGGCTCATTTGGTAAGCCTCTATGTAACTATTCTTATCGTCTTGTCCCACGCCCTCATCAAAGAATACATTGGCGCCATACCCATGCATTTTGGCAGCCAGTGCCATCACGTCCTGAGGTGTTTTCATAGCTGCAATTGCTGCCAATTCAGGCTTCAGCGGTTCGTAGCCGTTCTTTTCAATATTAACGGTATCCATGGCGCTGAACCAAAAGTCGCCTAATTGTTGCTCTACGCCTTCTTTGGCACCCTTTGCCAAAGCATCTTCATTGATCTTACGTAGTTTTTCGTACAATTCTTTTTGTACCAGCTCACCCACACCCCAACTCACTTCATCGGCAGGAATAGGATTGTTTTTAAGCCAGGTGCCATTGGCATACGCAAAGAAATCATCGCCCGGTTTTACGGTAGTGTCCAAATGCGATGCCAATACATCCGGTTTTGCCGGTTCTTTGGGGGCCGACGGGCCGCATGCATTCAAGGCAGCAACAGCCGTGGCAATTGCTAAAAAACGTAATTGTTTCATGAACATATTATTTGACGTAAAAGTAATTGCTTTTTTTTATTGTGGATAGGGTACTCACAGGGGGATATCGTTAAGCATTGTCATTCACGTCAGCACTTTACCTATTTAGGCTCCCACAGCTCTATTTTAGTGCCTTCAAGATCAACGATGTGGGCGAAGGAACCGAAATCATATTCCTGGATCTCGCCGAGGGGTTCTATACCTGCGGCTTTTAGTTCTTCAACCAATGCCTTTAGATTCTCCACTCTGAAGTTGATCATAAAGTCTTTCTCCGACGGCTGAAAATAGTCGCTGGCTTTTTTGAAGGTGGTCCACAACGTACAACCCAGTTCTTCCGGATTATCTGCCTTCCGCCATTCAAACGTTGCACCTCCATATTCATCGGTTGTGATGCCCAAATGTTGTGCGTACCAAGATTTGATCGCTGCGGGGTCATTGCACTTAACAAAAATGCCGCCGATGCCTGTTACTTTCTTATTCATGCCTAATGATCTTTAAAAAAAACAGAGCCCTGACAAAATAATTATCAAGGCTCTGCTTTATTGAACATAAAGTTTTTGGTTAATTTATGGTACGTGCAAATTTCAACAATTGCTCATTGAGTGCGGCACGATTGGCAACCATGTCACCTCTCATTTTCATGATCTCGCGATAGATAACAAATTGCTCATGAAAATGGTTTGTGTACTTAGTTTTTTCTGCATTGTCTGTAGCAGCATAAGTTTTTGCCTTTTCGTCTTTGAATTGGCCTTCCATCATTTTCTTCAACTCATCAAAGGTAGATTGGTATTTTTCCGTGTTTTTAGACGCCAAATGACTGTCGAATTCGGTGGCCTTAGCAATGAACTCAGACTGAGATACCAACAATGGTTTAGATTGTTCAGCATTCATTGGCTTGCCACTGGCTGTTACCTGAGCAAAACTTACTGAACAAGAAATTGCGCAAAGGCTGAATAAAAGAATAAAACGTTTCATTTTTTTTTAATTTTTTTTAAAGTTACGGTTTTTATTGAAATTAGCTATTCATCTTCTAAGACAGCTGCACCCCCCCTATATAGTTGGGTCTTATAGTGCAAAGATGGCGAATTTATTTTTTTCCCCAAATTTAATTGGTCCCATTTTTCGTCAATTTTGGCGATCGTTGTGTCGTCTGCCACAATAATATTGGGCCAATCACGATCGAAACCGTCTGTTTTTTTTGTCTTTTTAGTGCCGTCAAGTCCCAAAATCCGGTTACTGAAAAAATGATCTCTTACCGGATCCATATTGTTACAAAAACGCCAAAGAGCATCTGTAACTATTTGAGGGTCAACAGAATGCTCCACATATAGTACTGCTTTAATGCCATTAAATGCAGGTAGTGCTGCAAGGGAGGCGTGCAGTTCACGTACCTGTCCGGGTGCCGTTTTACGCACTGCTATGATCACGACCGGCAAATTTGCAGCCCGGGCCAGCGTGTCATTGATCGCCGTGATCTGCGGAAATTGTTGGCATAGGATGGCTGCTGAAAGGTATTTGTTAAATTGGTATGGTTCCAATGGCCTGCTCAATTCTTCATCTGTCTTTTTTGTACCATCTATGCACATTTTGCCGCCAAAGCCCATTTTACTACAGCTATGATCTAATACATCCATGGGTCCCTGACTGAAATAGATGTCTGTTTCCTGATTAATATTATCGCATATATATTTGGCAAGTGCCAGATAATCATCAATAGCTATATTACAGTCTTCCTTGCAATCGGTGATCACCAGAATTTTGTTGAACATCATTTGGCCGGCGCCCCACATGGCATTCATCACTTTTTGCCCCTGGCCGGCATAATCTTTATGTATAGTGGCTATTACCAAATTATGAAAGACGCCCTCAACCGGCATATTCATATCCTTGATCTCTGGTACCATGGTCATTTTCATAGGACTGAGAAATATTCGTTCCGTAGCCTTGCCGATCCAAGCATCTTCCTGCGGTGGTATGCCAACGATGGTAGCCGGATAAATAGCATTTTTACGGTGGGTGATTGCCGTGATATGAAAGGCCGGATACCAGTCGGGCAATGAATAATAACCGGTATGATCGCCAAATGGCCCTTCCCAAAGCATGGCTTCTGAGGGATCAACATATCCCTCCAATATAAAGTCGGCATCGGCAGGTACTTCTATTCCGGGCTGTGAGATGCATCGCACCAATTCCACTTTTTTCTTGCGCAAAAATCCGGCTAAAATGTATTCATCGACCTGATCGGGCAGGGGGGCAGTGGCAGCATAAGTATAAACAGGGTCTCCGCCTAATGCAACCGCTATCGGCATTATCTTTCCTGCTTTTTTGTATTCATTGAAATGTCGGGCCGATACTTTGTGTTTATGCCAGTGCATGCCGGTCAATGCCAGTCCAAATACCTGCATGCGGTACATGCCTATGTTTCGGGTGCCGGTAGAAAGGTCGCGCGTGTGTACCGATGGCAGCGTTATGAAACGCCCACCATCCTCCGGCCAGCATTTCAGTATTGGCAGCAAGTCAAGGTTTGGTTGGCTCATAATCACTTCCTGACAAGCACCACGCCCGCTGATGACCTTCGGCATCCACGAAGCAAACTTGCCGATCTGCGGCAGCATAGCGAGCTTTTCTTTCAGATTGTTTTTTGGCGCAGACAATTGGTGAAAAAGGGATTCTATCTCCAACCGGATATCGTCCATATCATCAACGCCCAGCGCCATGCACATGCGTTTTTCGCTGCCTAAGGCGTTTATCAGCAAAGGAAAGTCTGTCCCTGTATTTTCAAACAATAAAGCCTTGTTACGATCTGGGGTTTTTGAGACTCTGTCTGTGATCTCGGCGATCTCCAAAACAGGGTCTACAAAGGTTTTTATGCGGACCAATTCGCCGGCTTGTTCCAGTTTTGCCACAAATGCAGCCAAAGAAGCGTATGCCATACTGCAAAAGTAGCTATTACAATTAACAAGAAATGCGGCCTTGCTGATAGCCTTATTTTTATTACTTATGCACTGCTGTGGTCTTAATTCTTACTAAATGCCCGGTATCGCCCCAATAACGGTCTATGGTGAGATCGCGTAGCACAGTTTGTTCTACCTGATAGCGTGTTGTTGTTCTATACAAAGTAGTATCCTCCAGCTCAGAAAGCAGAATGGTATCAAAGTCAGGGCTGATGCGGATGACATGCATAAAATAGTAGCCATTGATCTTATGGGTTGCGTCATCTATATCGGCTATGTTCACGATCTGCTGACCGTAAAAATTTGAAAAGAACAGGCGGTCATTTGCTGAAATATTGAGATCGTCTTTTTTGTTCTCGAAATCCATTCGATATTGATTTTTATGTGCAGGGCCTGCTTTTCTGACGGTTAAAAAATGCGAATTGGAATCCTCGATATAACGCCATTTGCCTACCACCTTGTCCATGGGCACAGCATTCAGCGGATCATCGATCGGATAAGGGGCAATATTGTTGCAGGCAATTTGCGTCAATAGGAGCAGTGTTGCCACGATCAACAGGCCGGACTTTTTCATGTTACTTTTTTTTTGGTTGAAGTAGTTGTTGATGCGAACCTTAAAGTATTAGCGTTGTTGATGAAAAGTGACCGCATTGAAGCTGACTTTCAGCTACCAAACAAGTTACAATATTATCATAAAATTAAACTACAAAATGCATACCACAAATAAACCAAAGGGGTTTTTGCCTACTTTTGCGCACGAATAACAAAAATATATGTCTAATAGAACATTTACAATGATCAAGCCGGATGCAGTGAGAGCAGGAAATGCCGGCAATATTTTACAAATGATCACCGATGCGGGCTTTAGGGTAGTGGCCATGAAGTATTTGGCTATCAGCAAAGCTTCAGCCGAAAAATTTTATGAAGTACATGCCGGTCGTCCTTTTTATGGTGAGCTGACCACCTTTATGAGCAGCGGCCCCATTTTTGCGGCCATTCTTGAAAAAGAAAATGCAGTGGCTGATTTCAGAAAGCTGATAGGCGCAACTAATCCTGCTCAGGCCGAAGAAGGAACTATCCGTAAAAAATATGCAGCATCTGTAGGCGAAAATGCCGTACATGGTTCTGACAGCGATGAAAACGCCGCTATAGAAGGCAATTTCTTCTTTAGTATGTTGGAGCAGTTTTAATTGATCTTTTGGAATGAAATTGATAGGATCCCGGCTGAAAGGTCGGGATTTTTTTTGTATAAAAAAGTAATATGTGAATGTAAAATCCTCAAATAAATTACTTCTCAAGTTAGATATTCAATAACAGCATCTACTTAGTTCATCTCTGTAAATTGTCAGACACAGGCTGCAAAACCAGTGTTTGGCATCTGTTTGCAACCCCTGTTTTTATTTTCTTCTTCTTGCAGACCTTATTCAAAAATGACCATCACTCCCGGCTCTCTATTCTGCAATCAATGCTTCCCAGTATTCCGCTGCACGGCGGGTGTGGGGTATCACAATGGTACCACCAACAATATTGGCCACGGCAAAAATTTCATATACCTCGGCGGTAGATAATCCTTCTTCATGGCATTTGCCCAAATGGTACTTGATACAGTCGTCGCAACGCAGTACCATACTTGCCACCAAACCCAGCATTTCTTTTGTTTTTACGGGTAGTGCGCCTTCGGCATAGGTGTTGGTATCTAAGTTGTACAGGCGTTTTATCACTAAGTTGTCTTTACTTAGTATCACTTCATTCATTTTTGCACGGTAGTCGTTGAATTCTTTTATTGCTTCGCTCATGAAATGTTTTTTATAAGGCAAAGTAAGTACATTTTAAAAGAAAAAGGGCTGAAGAATCAGCCCTTACTTAATCACACCATTTTACCAATCTTTATTCCTTACAAAACTTTGCTATTGTGATCTTTTCATTTGCTCTCACCTCATACAAATACAGTCCGGGTTCTAAATTGCCCACCGGCATAGTTATTTTATCAGTACCCTGACATTTTGATGCCGAAGCTAAAATACGACCTGCTAAATCATATATTTTTATCTCTATGTTGTTGTATTGCTGTCCGTTATCAAAGCTAAAATTCAGTTCGTCATTGGCGGGGTTGGGGTAAACTATAAAGTCAGTTGTTGCCGGAGCTGTCTCACTTATTCCCAATGGTTGCGATGCCAGATACAGATGGTCTACCAGTAGTGTGCTACCCGGTATTGTGGTACTCATACTGCCACTACTGTTAGAATTAGAAGAGTAAATGTCTATCTGCATGGTGTCAGGCGTTGTACCTGAATTGATCGGGATGCTGAACAGCGTCCATGAGGCAGCGGCAGGGAGGAATGCACTGTAGAAACCAATGCTGCTGCCGGCAGCATAAAGACCCACATTGACAACTGCGGTGTCGGAACCTGCTGGCGCGTATTTGTAATAACCGTATAGTGTATCGGTTGTCAGTGAGTATGGACGACCGCCGACAGGGCCATTGTTGGGTTGTTCTGCGCCGGTAGTCAATGTAGCACTCTTCAGGTTACTACTGCCACCGTCGTTCAAGGTTGTTACCAGTTGCACTGCATAAGTACCTGAGTAATGGTCTGTTGTTTGGCTAACGCCTGTAGTGTTGAATCCTACATTACTATTCCATTGCGACGGCAAGATGATCGGCGAATTCACCCATGTGTCAAAACTGCCATCCGGTATGGATTGCGTAATGCCCGTGCCGGTAAAAGCCAATTGATCCAACTCTATCCAACTGCCCATGGCCATATAGTTAGAGAATAGATTGCTGGATGTGGCAGCAATGATCACGGTATCAGGGGCAACAGTCAAGGTGCCTAAAGTAAATGTAAAAGGTGTGAACGTAGCGACGCTACCTGTAGCATTGCTGATCTTGAACATATTAGTGCTGATAAAAGCACCATTCTTTTTAAAGCCAACAAATAAACCGGCTGAATCGCCCGTACCCATGCCATACCTGTAATAGCCTGTAATGGCTGTAGGCTGTTGGGAATAGGGTACACCACCCACGCCGGCCTGCGGATTGCCAACAGAATTGGTGATCCATGCCTGCTCGCTGTCCAATCCCAGGATCACTGTTTGAAGATGTGAGGCCTGCCCCGAATATCCGGAAACACTCCAAACAGTAAGCGTATCTGCTTGCACTAATGATTGTACGTTCGAATTGTTCCAACCGGAATCCGGCCCGAAACAATTTGTGGTTGTCCATGATTCAAAATCGCCATTGGGACAAGTCTGACCATAGCCGAAATTAAAGATGGCAATTGCTGCAACTGAGAGAATAAGCCTTTTCATAACTTGGATTTTGAACGATAGTTTGATAGTGCAAAATTAAATCAGGCTACGTTTTTGGAATGTGACGGCAGTTCCCGAAAATAATGATGTTGGTCATGATCCGCTATCTAAAAATCCACGATACCTAAAAAGGGGTAGACGCTACGGGCTATAATAAAATACCTGCAATGGTCGCAGAGAGATAGGACGCCAGCGTGCCGCACAGCAGGGCTCTCATGCCCAATTTAGCCAACTCGTGTCTGCGCTCCGGTACCAATGATCCAATACCACCTATTTGCATACCCACACTGCTGAAATTAGCAAAACCACATACGGCAATGGTTACAATGGTGAGCCCTTTTTGCGTAATTACAGGTACTGCTTTGGTGGTAAGGCTGGTGAATGAAACAAACTCGTTGATCGTTATTTTTTTACCTAATAAAATGGCCACATTGTGTACGTCTTCAACGGGTACGCCCATCGCATAAGCAAAAGGATAGAAGAGGTAGCTGAAGATAAGATCGAGGCTGAGACCATGCCAAATATGCCCGAGTATATAATTCACCATAGCAATCAGCGCTAAGAAACCTATCAGCATGGCTAATACATTCATCGCTATCTTAAAACCGTCGGAAGCGCCATGCGATATGGCATCTATCAGATTAGTGTAGGTGTTTTTTACTTCCAGCTTTACCTTCCCCATAGTGGGCGATTCCACCGTTTCCGGAAAAACGATCTTTGAGATCACCAGTGCTCCGGGAGCTGCCATAAGGCTTGCTGCCATCAAATAATCTGCCCGCGCACCCATATTGGCGTAAACGATCAGTATGCCGCCTGATATACAAGCCAGGCTGCCGCTCATTGACGCCAGTAGCTCACTTTGTGTCATGGTAGGCAGGTATGCGCGTATCATTACCTGTGCTTCAACCTGTCCTACAAAGGCACTGGCAACATTGCTCAAGGCTTCTGCACCGCTTACCCGCATCACAAAATTCATAGCCCTGGCCAATACTGATACAATGGATTGCATCACCTTTAAGTAATACAATACTGCAACCAGCGAACAGATAAGTATCAGAGCTGCGGTGATGTTGAATGCAAATACAAATGCGGGCGCTGCACCATAGTTCACCACTTTACCACCGGGGTCAAAAACAGCAATGCCGCCATATACAAAGCTCGCTCCCTGCTTGGCAAACAGTTCCAGCTTTTGCATGATGAGCCCTATGTATTGGAAAAAACGGTTAACGAAAGGCACTTTCAATACCAAAACAGCAATACCCGTCTGCAGCAGAAGACCACTCACCACAAGACGATAGTTGATACGCTTTTTATTATTGGAGCAAAGAAATGCAATGCCCAAAATAAGAATGATGCCCAAAAAACCTGTGAAACGCTGCATGTCAGGTGCCTGTTGGTCAGGATCGTAAAGATAATTTATATTCTTTTAGGGTTTGCGTTGAATTGCTATATTTACATTAAATGTGGGTTGCAGCTATGTATTTCTTAATATTAAAAAGTTGGGTCAATGTCTTTGAAATTCTTAATAAAAGTGTTCGAATAGTATTTGTACTGGCAATAGTGTTGAGCGTACATTCAGTGCGTGGTCAGGACAGTATGGGTTTTAAGGCGCCGGATTATGAAGAAATAAAAAAACAGACCAACGATAAAAATACACCATACTATTATCCTAAACTGCTGAAAAGATTTAAGGAAAACGATACGACTTTGTCGGAACATGAAATATACCTGATCTACTATGGTTCTTTCTTCAACAACGAATTGAGTTCCATACCTGTTGCTGATCTGCAATTTGATGATTCCATAAAAGCGATCTCGAAAAAAGATACACTCAGCGATACAGATTATAAGCAGCTTTTGCGATTGTATCGGGAAAAGGATCAGGCCTTTCCTTTAGAATTGAGAACTTTGAATGCTTTATACAATCTCTATAAAAAAACGAATGATAACGCCGCTGATTTTTATAGGTTCAAATTGATGAACCTGTATAGCATCATATTGGCAACAGGGGACGGTCGCAGCATTAACTCAGGGTTTCATGTGGTATCGGTTTCTGATGAGTATGTATTATTGTCAATATTAGGATTTAAGTTCGGTGGTGAACAACGGCTGATAGACCATTGTGATTTTCTGACTGTTGAACCCAATCAATACAAACTGGACGGATTTTATTTTGATGTTACTCAGATATTTAAAGGATATGAAAAAGCTTTTGAAGATGATCCGCCTACACTTCCCAAGCCGGATAAGAAACATAAGTAATCGGATCAATGTGACCCGATGATCTTAAAATAATTCTCAACCATATCCTTGTAGTAAGGTTTTAATTGAGGTGGCACGGTCTTGTAAAAATCCAGTAATTGTTTTTGATCAGTGATGTATTTCTGTAAGGCATCAGGAATAGGGCGGTCAAGGTCTTTACCTGAGGTTGAGGACCGCTTATCGTCTTGCTCTTGCTCGCGCACGGCTTTATCCGCTTCCAGCAGATGGGTGAGTATCTCTTTTTGTCGCTGCATCAATTCGCTTCCTATTCTTCTGTTTGCAATGTCGGTCTCATTTTTATCCATGTTCTGTTCCACCTCACGCAACTGCTTACTCACACCGTTCATACCCTTGCTGTTCAGCAGGCTGCTGAGTTCCTGTATCTTTCTGCGCAGATTGGCCTGTTCTTCAGCTAATCGTGCCAGTTGTTCCGAATTGCCATATTCGCCATTGCCGCTCGTTCCCTGCCCTTTGCCATTTTGTCCCTGTCCGCCACCGGCTTGCCCACCTTGTTGTCCGCCGGGTTGCCCCTGTCCCGGGCTTTGCCCTTGCTGTCCCTGTCCCGGTTTTTGTCCTTGCCCCGGTTTATCGCCCTGGCCTTGCATTTGCTGCATTTTGCCGCCCATTTGCTGTTGCCCTGTTATAATGTCACTCAGTTGTTGTCCTGCCGTCTTTCCCGGTTTTTTGCCACCCGGCATGGCACATGATCCGGCTTTAGAGCCTGCATTTTGCATCTGGATCAAGTTTGATAACAGTTCGTTCAGTGTCAATGCCAAATTGTTGGTGTGGGTCATTGCATACTGTTCATGAGTAAGCGCAGGCCCAACATAGCGGTTCTCTATTGCATCCACAGCCTTAGACATACTGCTCTCCAGATCCATGGTCTCCTGATTGATGCTGGTCGATAATTTTGATACCCGTTTGCTGAGTTCAAATAAGCTATCACGGATCATTTTTGAATTATTGCG
>Ga0164296_1004664_pt1 | contig 12360 bp, 12 predicted proteins | sample GEODES057metaG_FD_113533 | JGI IMG/M metagenome (GOLD analysis project Ga0164296, IMG submission 113533) | Dystrophic lake water microbial communities from Trout Bog Lake, Wisconsin, USA - GEODES057 metaG | ecosystem: Environmental > Aquatic > Freshwater > Lake | place: USA: Trout Bog Lake...
CCCGCTCCCCCATCACCCGCTCTGGCGTGGAGTTGCGCCTCGTCAACGAACTCAGCCATGCGACGATCCTACGAGGCTTTTCAGGCGCCGACCCCCGAGGGGTCGACCACGTAGAGCGAGGTCGCCATCTCCGCATCGATCTCTAGGGCTCCATTGCTCGCCTCGAGGACGAGGTCTCCCGACGTGGTCGTCGCCACCACGACCGCTGAGGCACCGGGGATGAACCCAGCCTCATCGAGTGCGACGAGGGTGGCGTGGTCGTGCTCTGCGGCCTCACCGATGCGGTGCAGCACCACGGCCTCGCCTTCGGCCGCCGAGCCGAGCTCACGCTCCGCCACGTGGACGAGGTGTGTGCTTCCTGGGATCGGGTTCCCGTGTGGACAGGTACCGGGATCGCCGAGGAGCGCCACGAGCTTCTCTTCGACGTCGGCCGAGATGACGTGCTCCCAGCGCCCCGCCTCTGCGTGGACCTTGTGCCACTCGAGACCGATCACGTCCACCAGCAGCCGCTCTGCCAGCCGATGTCGGCGAACCACGGTCGTGGCCACGTCCTCTCCCCGCTCGGTCAGCAAGATCACCCGGCCATCTCGCGCCAGATAGCCATCGTCTTCAAGGCGATCCAACATCTCCTTGACCGCCGGGGCAGATCGCCCCAGTCGCTCCGCGACCCGAGCCCCGATGACCTCAGAACCCTCGTCGCGCAGCGTCTGGATCGTCTCGAGATACTCCTCAAGTGGGGTGTGATAGCCGCTGTCCACGGCTCGACCCTATCGGCGTCGGCCGCAGCCCTGCTTCAGCCCAGCAGCCGAGCGACGGCCTCGGCGAAGAGCGCGGTGTGCGTGTCGACGTCGGAAGCCGTGGTGGCCGGGCACATCAGGGCCATGTTGTGGAACGGGGTGATCAAGACCCCTCGGTTCGACAAGAACAGGTGGAGGTACGCCTCGAGCTCGGGGTCGTGCGCCGCGGCAGACTCTCCCCCGTTTCGAGGGGCTGGTGCGCAGAACCGGTACTCCGCTCGTGCGCCGAGCTGCGCGACAGACCAAGGCACGCCCGTGGCGTCGAGGACCCCTTGGACCCCCTCCGTATAGGCCGTGGCGAGGTCGATCATGTGGTCGAATGCCTCTTCGGTCAGGACCTCGGCCAAGGTGGCACGCATCGCTGCGGTGGAGAGCGCATTGCCCGCCAAGGTTCCACCAACACCACCCACATCGACGATGTCGGCTCCTTCTGCCACCTTGGCCTCGAGGATCGGAACGAGGGCGGCCGAGAGACCGTAGGCACCGCATGGGATCCCGCCACCGACGGACTTGCCGAGCGTCACGAGGTCAGGGTCGAGCCCCCACGCCTTGGTGGCTCCACCTGGACCCGCGCTCAAGGTGTGCGTCTCATCGATCATCAACAGCGTCCCGGCCTCCCTCGTGAGTCGCCGCACCTCGTCCAAGAAGCCGGCATCGGGAAGCACGATGCCGATGTTGGTCATTGCCGGCTCCATCAGCACCACGGCCACGTCACCGTGCGACAGCGCCTCGGCCAGGCCGACGGCATCATTGAACTCGACGACCCGCGTCGTCTGCGTCGGGTCGACCGCGGGCGCCACGTTGCCGGGCCGCGAGCGAGGGCTCCCCGACGGGTCGACGACCACGAAGGTCTCATCAACGCTCCCGTGATAGCTGTACGAGAACACCAGCACCTTTGGCCGTCCGGTGATCAGTCGAGCGAGTCGAAGCGCCCATCGGTTGGCGTCGGTGGCCGAGAGGGCGAACGACCAGCGATCCATGCCGAATCGACGCGACAGCTCGGCCGCCACCCACTCGGCATCGTCGGTCGGCAGCATCGTGGTGATGCCTCCGAGCTCGCCCGCTCGCCGGACGATGGCCTCGATGGTGGGAGCCGGCGAGTGTCCGGCCATCGCTGCGGTGTCGCCGAGAGCGAAATCGATGTACTCATGGCCATCGACGTCAGTGATCCGATTCCCAGTGGCGGCCTCGAGGTAGAGCGGGAAGCCGCCTGACCACTGGTTCATCCAGGTCATCGGCACCTGACCAACGAGATGCGATCCAGCCTCGTAGAGCGCCTTGGATCCGGGGTTGCGCTGCTCATGGAGCGCCACCTCCTCGGCCACGAGGGAACTGAGACGATCACGATCGATGCGAACCACGAGAGCACTCCTTCTCCTGCATCACGAGGGGTGACGCGCTGTCGCCAGCGTAGCGAGGTGCCACTGCCCCTCGAATGCGGCGCCGCAGGCTGCAAGACTCGACGCATGACCGCACCTCAGACCATCGAACGACCGGCGTGGTGGTGGTTCGTCCTCCTCGACGGCGGCCTGCTGGCGCTCACCGTGCTGGCGATCTCACCAAGGCTCGCCGATCGGGTGCGTGCTCGAGCGCCGCTGCCCTCGACCCGGGTCCTGCGCTCGATCTTGGTGGCGGCTCTCATGACCCACCTCGTCGAGGGTGGGGTGGCCTGGCGACGAGCGAAGCGCGACGACCTCGACGCGGGCCGCTGGGCTCTTCAGACGGCGGTGGTGGGCTTCCCGTCGCTCCGGCTGCTCACCTCGCAGCGATCGCGCTAACCCTCATTTTTCGGGGGTATCACCACATTTGGGTGCGCGACTATGCAAGATTGTCCCCGAGCGGCCCAGACCGACGGGCCGAAGAGAAGGGAACATTCCGTGAACAAGACCGAACTTATTGAGGCAGTCGCAACCAAGGCCGACCTCCCGAAGAGCACCGTCGCCAGCGTCCTCGAGTCGCTCGAGGACGTCGTCGTCACCACCGTGTCGAAGGGCGAGAAGGTCGCCATCACCGGCTTCGTGTCGTTCGACCGCGTGAACCGCGCCGCGCGCACCGCTCGCAACCCGCAGACGGGTGAGGCCATCCAGGTGAAGGCCTCGAAGGCCCCCAAGGTCTCCGCTGGTGCCACCTTCAAGGCGAAGGTCAAGGCCTCCAAGTAGTTGGATCTGCCCCTCCCGGCCCTGGCGCTCGATGAGCCGGGGGCCGGGAGGGGCGAGCTCGACAATGCAAGAAGCCCCGGGATCCAAGGATCCCGGGGCTTCTTCGTGTCTGGAACCCCCGACGTGGGAGCTGGCGACTCAGTCGGTCAGGATGTCAACCAGCTTGCGTCCCTTGCGGCTCCCGAACTTGACGGTGCCTTCGGTGAGCGCGAACAAGGTGTCGTCCTTGCCGATGCCGACGTTGCGGCCTGGGTGGAAGCGGGTCCCACGCTGGCGGACGATGATCGAGCCGCCGGTCACCTTGGTGCCGTCGAACACCTTGACGCCGAGGCGCTGTGCGTTTGAGTCGCGGCCATTTCGAGTTGAACCGCCACCTTTGGTCTTTGACATCTCTGGCTCCTCGGTCTCAGCCGGCGGGCGAGATCGAGGTGATCTCAACCGTCGAGTACTTCTGGCGGTGACCCCAGCGCTTCCGCTGGTTCGCCTTGGCCTTGTAGGTCATGGCGTTGATCTTCGGACCCTTCTCTTCACCGACCACCTGGGCAGTCACCTTGGCGGTGGCAAGTTGAGCGGGCGACGACAGCACGGTCTCACCATCGACGATGAGGACGGGCGTGAGAGCGATCTCAGTGCCCACCTCCTCGCGACGGAGGTCGATGCGGACCCGCTGGCCCTGCTCGACTCGTTCCTGTGCTGATCCTGTGCGAATGACGGCATACATGGCTCTGCAACCCTAGCCGACAAATGAGTCGAGGTGAAACCGGGGCATCATCCCAGGCTCTTGTCGAAGACGATGCCTCGCCCATCGCAGTGGGGGCAGGGGGTCGAGACCGACTCGATCAAGCCTTCGGAGATCCGCTTTCGCGTCATCTCCACGAGACCCAGCTCTGAGATGTCGAAAACTTGGGTTCGGGTCTTGTCGCGAGCCAACGCCCCGCGCAACTGGGCGCCGACCGCTTCGCGGTGGCCCTTCGACTCCATGTCGATGAAGTCGATGACGATGATGCCGCCAATATCGCGGAGCCGAAGCTGGTGCGCCACCTCTTCGGCGGCCTCGAGGTTGTTTTTGAACACGGTCTCTTCAAGGTTCGTCTTCCCGACGTTCTTCCCGGTGTTCACGTCGATCACCGTGAGTGCCTCGGTGCGCTCGATGATCAATGAGCCACCCGAGGGCAGCCAGACCTTGCGATCAAGCGCCTTGTGGAGCTGCTCGTGCACGAAGTACCGCTCGAAGAGGGGAAGCGGCTCGGTCGCTGTGTCGTAGTGCTCGACCCGGTCCGCCATCTCTGGGCTGACCTGGCTGACGTAGCTGCGGACCTGCTCGTAGAGGTTCGGGTCGTCGATCATGACGCCGCGGTAGTCCCCGTTGAGCTCCTCTCGGAGCATTCGGACGGCCAGATCAAGCTCTCGATACAGCAGTCCCGGCTTGCCCGACCTCTTCGCCTCCGCATCGATGGCTGCCCATCGCTGCGTCAGCTCGTCGACGTCGCGCTTGAGCTCATCGGCGGTCGCCCCCTCGGCTGCCGTCCGGACGATGAGGCCATGCCCCTCGGGCCGGATCTCATCGAGGATCTTGCGAAGTCGCTTGCGCTCGTTGTCGCCGAGGCGCTTTGAGATCCCGATGGTCGACGAGTTCGGGACGAGCACGGCGAAGCGACCCGGGATCGACACCTCCTGCGTCAGCCGAGCACCCTTGGCTCCGATCGGGTTCTTGGTCACCTGGCAGACGATCAGCTGGCCTGCCTTGAGCACATCTTCGATGCGGGCCGCCTGAGCGATCCCGCCCTCGACGTCATCGGCGTCGAAGTGGACGTCGCCTCGATAGAGGACGGCGTTCTTCGGGATCCCGATGTCGACGAAGGCAGCCTCCATGCCGGGCAGCACGTTCTGAACGCGACCGAGGTAGATGTTGCCGTCGATCTGCGTCGTCTCGTCGGTCTCCTTGACGACATAGTGCTCGACGAGGGAGCGGCCCTCCAGCATGGCGATGTGCGTGGTCTGACCCTCGACGTGGACGCACATGAGGTACCGACCGACGGTGCGGCCCTTTCGCTCTCTCCCGCCGCGTCGCCGACGACGCCGTGAGGAACCACCACCCTCCTTCGGCGGCGACCCCGCGTCATCGTCTCCGACCGCCGGACTCGTGGCGACAACTGGCTTCGGGGCGCGACCCTGCTCTCGCCGGGGCTCGCTCTTCTGAGGTGCTGCCTGTGGCCCGCCAGCAGCAGGCCGTGTGTCGCCAATGCGTGGTGCGGGGCGCGTGTCCCCCACCTTGGGCGCCTCTGCGCCACTTCCCTCAGCGCTGGTGCTGGAGCCTCCTGGCGCCGTACTGGTGTCGTCGTGCTCCGTCATGCGGGCAGACCCTCCTGGTTCTCGTCATCGGCCACGCTCCGTGGCCATCTCGGCGGCAGCGCCCCCCACTCGACCATCGGTGGTCAGGGGCTCATGGCGGTTGCCGTCCACATCAATCCATTGCGCAGTTCGACTCGCTCGAACGAGTCGGATGGCTGGGTCGATCCCAGCCAGAAGTTCCGCTGGCCGAACGCCACGAGGCTTGGTGGCGAGCTCGGCGAGCAGGCGTCGTGTTCCCGGGCTGGAACCCGTTCCCTCCGTAGTGAGCGACAAGACGCTGGGGCGAAGGTCGTCGATGACCTTGCGGCCCTTGCGCACTCGCTCGATGGGCACCTGCGCAGCGCTGAGCAGGGCTTCCACCCTGTCTGTCAGCTGTGCTGCGCTCATTCCGGTGACCTCCACGATCCAGAAGCATGATGTTACTTCCTCCTGGAGAGACCCTCCGGAACCCTCCAGCGCAGCAGTCGCCACCACGTCCAGCCCGCCCGGCAGGAGCTCACCGAGCTGGTGGCCCAGCTCGGTGACGCTCTCGGGTGTCCACCCATTGCCCACGACCGCATCGGCGGCACCATCGGGCGCCTCGCCAAAGCGCAGGTCGGTGTACTCCGCCTCCGACTCACAGCCAGTGGGAAGCGCCAAGGAGAAGCTCAAGAGCGGACGGGGGCTGAACCCCTCGGAGTACGCCACTGGAAGACGGGCACGTCGGAGCGCTCGTTCCCATGCCCGGGCATTGTCCCGCTGCGAGGTGTACTTGATGCGCCCGGTCTTCGTGTAGCGAACTCGAATCCTTGGCGGGATCTCGATCACGGCCCTCAACCGCCGGGTCGACCGAGGAGGACCGGCACCGGTGCGCCAAGATCCAGACCCTGCCCCGTCCCCTGGCTCCCGCCCGCCGGGGGCTCGTTGGACGCCACGACGTGCTCTATCCCGTAGGTCGTGCAGGCGCCGCAGTCATAGCAGGGCGTCCATCGGCAGTCCTCGACGCCGACCTCTTCGATGGCGTCGAGCCATTCGCCCACGAGGAAGTCGCGGTGCAGGCCGGCCGAGAGGTGATCCCACGGCAGCACCTCGTCAAGGTCACGATCCCTCGTGGTGTAGTCCTCCATGCGCAGCCCATGATCAGACAGCGCCTGCTGGAACTTTGAGAGGTCGAAGTGCTCAGACCACTCCTGGAAGATCCCGCCCTCACGCCAGACCTGCTCGAGGACATCACCAAGTCGGCGGTCGCCACGAGAGACGATCCCCTCAGCGCCTGTGGCAGCGGGCTCATGCCACTTGATGGTTAGCCCCCGGGTGGCCCGAGCGGCGTTGCGCAACAGCACCACCTTGCGAGTCAGCTCCTCGACGGAGTTCTGGCCATACCACTGGAAGGGGGTCTGCGGCTTCGGCACGAAGCCACCCACGGAGGCAGAGACCGTCACCGTCTGGTGATAGCGCTTCCCGATCTCGACGCATCGAGCACCCAGCTCGGCGATGCCCAGCACGTCGGCATCGGTCTCTGTCGGAAGACCGATCAAGAAGTAGAGCTTGATGCGACGCCAGCCCTGGGAGAAGGCAGCATCGACGGCGGCGAAGAGGTCGTCGTCGCTGATGAGCTTGTTGATCACCCGCCGCATGCGCCATGTGCCGCCCTCAGGGGCGAAGGTGAGCCCTGTCCGCTTGACCTGCTGGATCTTCGCCGCCGTTCCCACCGTGAAGGCATCGACACGCAACGACGGGAGGCTCACCGAGACGCGGCCACCGTGAGCCGGATCATCGACCACGCCCGCCACGACCTGCTCGATGCCGGAGAAGTCTGCCGTCGACAGCGACGTCAGCGTCACCTCGTCGTAGCCGGTCCTCTCGATGCCGCGCGCCACCATCTCGGCCACCTGGGCCGCCGGTCGCTCACGCACCGGCCGAGTGATCATTCCCGCCTGGCAGAACCGGCACCCACGGGTGCAGCCCCGGAACACCTCGACGTTCAAGCGATCGTGGACCACCTCGGTCAGGGGGACGAGCTGGTTCATCGGATAGGGCCAGTCGCCGAGATCAGCCACGGTCCGCTTCTCGATGACGCTCGGAGCCGCAGGGTCGAGGATCTCGAGGCCGACCTGCCGTGGACCGTCGAAGATCGGCTGGTAGAGCGATGGCACGTAGACGCCCTCGACGCCGGCCAGCAACCGATGGAGGTCGAGGCGGCTGCGGGTCGTTGCGTCCATGGCGAGCCACTCGCCCACCACCACCGTGATCTCGGAGACGACCTCCTCGCCGTCGCCGAGCACGACCGCATCGAGGAAGCTCGCCAGCGGCTCAGGGTTGTACGTGCAGTGGCCGCCGGCGATGACGATGGTGTCGAGTGCGCCTCGGTCCTCGGTGCGGATGGGGATGCCGCCCAGATCCAGCATGTTGAGGACATTGGTGTAGGTCAGCTCCGCCGAGAGGTTGAAGGCCATGACATGGAACTCATGGGCCGGCAGGTGTCCCTCCACGCTGAAGAGGGGGATTCCCTCCGCTCGCATCGCCGCCTCCATGTCAGTCCACGGTGCGTAGGTCCGCTCGGCCGCCGCATCGTCGCGCTCGTTGAGGATCTCGTAGAGAATCTGGAGGCCCTGGTTGGGGAGCCCGATCTCATAGGTGTCGGGGTAGGCCAGAAGCCACGAGACGATCCCAGGGCCGTGCTCCGGCTCCTGGGCACCCATCTCACCGCCGACATAGCGCGCTGGGCGCTCGACACCAAAGAGGATTGGCTCGATCTGCTCAAAGACGGAGGGCATGGGACGGAAGTCTACGACGAAGCAGCCAGCGTTCGATCCCCGTGGGCTCGAGACCTCTCGTCGCCGAGATGCTGTGCCTCGATCGAAGGAGGTCAGCCCGGCTGAGTCGTGGTGGGCGTGCCGGGGGGCGGCGTGCCCGCAGGCGGCTGCGTGGTCGGTGGGGTCGTGACGGGCGGTGACGACGCTGTGGGCAGCTGGACTGGGCCTACCGGATTCGTGGCGAGGTAATTGAAGGTGTTGGCCACCACCGGTGCAGCGGCGTTGGCTCCGTACCCACCTTGATCGATCACGCAGACGATCACGTACTGCGGGTGTTGCCCTGGGCCGAAGCCGATGAACCACGAGTTGGGCTCGAGTCCTGGTGCGTTCGACGCCGTCCCGGTCTTCCCGCCGACCGGGAAGGTCGCCTCAGAGAAATGGGCGTACTGCTGGAACGTGGCGTAGGCGGTCCCCGCCGGCGACGATGACTGCACGACGCCCTCGAGCCCCTGGAAGATCGGCGTGGTGATGTTCGGGTTGAGCGCGACGTGGCCGACCGCACGCGGTGCGAACTGCTTCACGAGCTTGCCGGATGGGGAGACGATGGCGTTGACGACCTGGGGGGCATAGCGAGTGCCCCCGTTCAAGAAGGTCGAGTACGCCGTGGCCATCTCGAGGGGGGTGACGACCGTAGCGCCCTGCCCGAACGCCATCTCGATGTTGTCGCCCACGTACCACGACGTGTACGGGAACGCCTTCGGCGCCTGGTTGTGGAGCTGCTGGCGAACGGTCTGGGAGTCGACCCGACCATGTGCCTCGCCAGGCAGGTCAATCCCTGATGGCTGTCCGATCCCATAGGCGGCGGCCATCTTCTGGATCGGCTCGGTCCCATACTTCGACTGCTGGACGGCGAAGAGATAGCCGATGTTGTAGAAGTAGTAGTCCGACGACTGCGTCAGCGCCGTCGACATGTTCACGATGCCGAGACCGCCGTTCTCGTCATCCTTGAACGAGCAGCCGGCGCCCGCTCCCCCCGTGCAACCCGGCACCGTGAACTTTCCCGTGTCGTCCACCGAGTAGCTGCCCGAGAAGAGCCCAGACTGGAGCGCCGCCGTGGCAGTGATCATCTTGAAGGTCGAGCCCGGCGTGTAGAGGCCATCGATGGCGTAGTTGTTGAGCGCGCCACTCGTCAGGATCGGCTTGAGGTCAGCCTCGGAGATCCCTCCGACCCACGCGTTCAGGTCGTAGTTGGGGAAGCTCGCCATCGCCAGGATCTGGCCGTTCTGCGGGTTCATCACGAGGGCTGCGCCGTTGGGTGCAGGAGGGATCACCCCAGAGCGCGGATCCGGGGTCCTGCGGTCGACGGCGATCTGGTTGGCCAGGTTGGCCTCGAGGTTCTGTTGCAGCCCGAGATCGAGGTTCAGAACCAGCGTGCTGCCGGACACCGGAGCCTTGACCTTGACCACACCTTGGACCTCACCGCGGGCGTTCACCTCGATGGCCTGAAAGCCATCGACGCCCCGGAGGTACTCCTGGTAGTAGTTCTCGACACCGGACTGCCCATAGGTCGAGGCCTGGGTGTAGCCCGCCTTGGGATTGGCCTTGAGCTCTGCGGCTGAGATAGCGCCGACATAGCCGAGCACCTGGGGAGCGACCGAGCCGCCCTGGGGATAGCTCCTGGTCGACGTCGACTGGACGCTGACGCCGGGGAACTCCGCCTGGTGCTCCTCGAGGTACTGCACCGTCGACGAGGGGGCGTCGGTCAAGATCGGCGCCGGCTGATAGGGGTCATACTTCGAGCTGTTCAAGATGGCGTTCACCTCGGCGGGCGTCTTGCCGACGAGAGCGGCCACCTGCCCGATGACCTGCGGGTTCTGGCTCGCCTGGAGACGGCTGAGCACGATCTCTTGATTGACCTGGTTGCCCACCAAGACGGTCCCGCTCCGGTCCGTGACGGTGCCGCGCGGGGCCGACAGCGGCTCCACGCGGATGCCGTTGGCGTTGACGGCAGCGGCATACGACTTCTGGTTGACCACCTGGAGGCTGAACAAGCGGAGCACCATCACGCTGAAGAGCGCAAGAGCAATCATGCCGATGATGGCGAGGCGGAGCGTGGGGCGCGCCTCTCGCTCGTCCGGTGACGGGACGATGTCGGCCATCGAGACGCCACGCCGGGCGCGCATTCGAGGTTGGCTGACGCGGTTGCGACCAAATCGTTGCGACAGCCAGCTCACCAGGCGACCTGTTGGACCTTGCGATGACGGCGGCGTCGAGGACGATGCTCACCGATCGACCAGGAGACCAGCATCCAGACGGGGACGGCAAGGCCAGCGCCGACGACCAAGGTGAGTGGGAGGATGATCCAGAGGTTCACGAGAAAGAATCCGTTGTAGCCGAAGAGCCAACCGAGGCTGGCGTAGGCGAGCACTGACATCATGGACCCGATCCCACCGAGTGCGGGGGTCACCCACCAGATCTCCCCTCCCCCCACCAAGACGCCTTGCTCGGTCAGCAGCCCGGCTCCGAAGCCAGCCGATGCGCCCACGAGCGCGGAGAGCCCAAAGGGCGTGGGAAGGAGGCAGTCGAGCATGAGCCCACTGACGAAGCCCACCACGGCTCCAGCCTCGGAGCCCGCCAGGCTCCCCGCTGCGAGGGGAAGGAGCCAGACGATCTCGGGGTGGACGCCGAAGATCGTCAGCTGCGAGACGATGGAGACCTGCAGGACTACCACCGCGATCATGATCAGCGCAAGGCGGATCAGTGACCCTCGACTCACGACGCGGGCTCCCACAAGACGACGTTGACGAAGCCGAGATGTGCAAGGTCCGCCGCCGGGCGAACGCTGATGTCCATCTGCGGCGCATTGATGGGAGTGGTGGCAGAGATCACGGTGCCGACGGGGATGCCAGGTGGGTACTGCGCCCCTTGGAGCCCGTTGGTGAAGAGTCGCTCGCCCTTGCTCACGTGGCTGTTGGGAGCGACGTAGGAGGCGCTCATCGGGCTGGTGGCGGTGACCCCGTTGGCGATCCCGAGGATCGTCGACGATCCGAAGACCACACCAACTCGGGTCTGGCCGTCGGTCACGAGCCGGACGGTCGCCGACCCAGCCGAGGTATCGACGACCTGGCCGACGAGCCCGCCACTCCCCACGACGGGCATGCCTGTGGCGATGCCCGAGCTCGACCCCTTGTCGATCTGGATGGTGGCGGCAAAGTTCGACACGTTGATCGAGGTGGTCGCACACGTGACCGAGGTGAGCGAGCCGAGGAACGGGAGGTCCTTCAGCGCCATGAGCTCGGCTAGCTGGCGACGGTTGGCGGCGGCGGTCCCATCTTGGATCTCAAGCTGGCCGACGAGGGCCCGGAGGCGGGCATTCTCCGCCTCGACCGACCCATAGTTGATCGCCCCGGCGAAGAAGTTGCCGATGGGGCGTGTGACAGCATCGACGACGCCGACCACAGGCGACAAGATCGCCGATCCCACGCTCTTGATCCCTGACGACACCGACGACGACGCCTGGCCGTCGAAGGCCAAGAGGCCGATGGAGATGACAAGCAGGACGACGAAGGTCGTCAGGCTGCGTCGAGTTCGGCGAGTCGCCACGGAGGAGTCGCCGTCCGCCTCAGCGCGACGAGGAGGTGATCAGCACTCGCTTCAGCGCCTCGAACTCCTCGAGGCACTGACCGCTGCCGATCGCCACGCAGTTCAGCGGGTCCCGGGCGACCACGATGGGCATGCCGGTCTCCGTCTGGATGCGAGCATCCAAGCCATGCAGAAGTGCGCCACCTCCGGTGAGGACGATGCCCTGCTCCATGATGTCGGCGGCCAGCTCTGGTGGCGTGCGATCGAGGGTCACCTTGACGGCATCGATGATCGCCGTCACAGGCTCCTCGATGGCCTCACGGATCTGCTCGGTAGAGATCACCACCGTCTTGGGCAGCCCCGAGACGAGGTCACGCCCGCGGATCTCTGCGCGCAGCTCCTCCTCGAGCGGGAAGGCTGATCCGAGGGCGATCTTGAGCTCCTCCGCCGTCCGCTCGCCCAAGGCCAGGCTGAACTCCTTCTTCACGTAGGCCACGATCGCCTCATCGAGCTCGTCGCCGCCGATGCGGATCGACTGGCTGGTCACGATGCCCCCGAGCGAGATGACTGCGACCTCGGTGGTCCCACCGCCGATGTCGACGACCATGTTGCCGGTGGGCTCATGAACAGGAAGGCCAGCGCCGATGGCCGCGGCCATGGGCTCCTCGATGATGTACGCCTTTCGTGCCCCGGCGTACTCCGCCGCCTCCATGACCGCACGCTGCTCGACGCCCG
>Ga0164296_1004667_pt1 | contig 12357 bp, 13 predicted proteins | sample GEODES057metaG_FD_113533 | JGI IMG/M metagenome (GOLD analysis project Ga0164296, IMG submission 113533) | Dystrophic lake water microbial communities from Trout Bog Lake, Wisconsin, USA - GEODES057 metaG | ecosystem: Environmental > Aquatic > Freshwater > Lake | place: USA: Trout Bog Lake...
CGGACATGAGGCTGCTCAGCAGGAAATTTTGGACTCTTACGAGCGCTATAAAGAGCACGCGTAGGCTGGTTTTCGCCCTAACGCCCTCTCGCTGATAGGGTCTGGCGTTGAACCAAAACAGTTCGCCTTTGAGGCGGTCTGTGCAAGTAATAACTGAATATGTAAGGTTTTTCCCGCGTTGTTAGCTCAGTTGGTAGAGCAGGTGACTCTTAATCACCGGGTCGGGGGTTCGAGTCCCTCACAACGCACTGTAAACCCGTTCAAAATCTGGGTTTTGGCGCATATCGGATGGAATTAATCCGACTCGAAGAGCAACCGCTTAGCAACCAAAAAATGTACCGGCGCGTCGCCCGCTAACTACCTCATGCCAGTTGTATTTTTTTCAAGCAAGGTAATTAGCCATAAGTGCATAGCGCAGTACAAAAAAAGACGAGACCTTGCCCAAACGTCTTCATTTCCGTCGGGACATCACAGGAAATGGATACCCATGGAAAAAAACAGTACACCTGACGCATCACGCCGTCCTAAGAATGCCAATGGGCAGGGGACGGTATTTCTCAAGTACAAAAACTGCTCTGATAGAAATCAACAGAGGCACATTGCCTCTATCCACGACATTACTGGAAAGCGCATCACAAGGACTTTCAAAACTCGCAAAGAGGCCCAGGAATGGCTGGATCAACAAAAACGAACCAGACATTATGGCCAGAGCACCTACTCCCCTCATCCCAAAATGCGTCTCGATGACTTTCTCACTATGACACTTACTGCCCGCAAATCTCGACTTGCCCCAGAAACTTTTCGGAATTACCAAGGTGCAGTGAAGAGAATTTCTGCAGAAATTGGCTCTCATCCTGCTGCCTCTCTTAGCCCCCATGCAATCGAACATTTGCTTAGTCGACTAGAAGAGCGGGGATTAAGTATCAGTACTCGCCGAAATGCGCATGCGGTATTGCGAATGGCCTATGCGTATGCCGTAAAGATGGGCGATATGCCAACAAACCCTGTGCTCAAAGTTGATGCTCCATCGGGTCAGATCAACCCTAAACGTCATATACCTCGAAGTGATTTCGAGAAGATCTACCGCGCAGCAACGCTTCATCCTTATTCACATGCGCGTGTGGAAATTGGCGGGATGATCGGTCCTCGGCCATGTGAAGTTTTAGGACTACATTGGTCAGATATCAACTGGGAAGAACAAACACTTCGTATTGAGCGTCAACTTCAACGAGTGAAGGGTCAGGGGCTTGTATTCCGTCCCGTTAAGCAGAAACAGGCTCGAGTTATTCAACTCACCACGGATCAGATTTCTATTCTAAGAACTCATCAGGAATATCAAAAAATGATGAGTGAAAAGTGGGAGCATGATCATGGTTTGATCTTTCCCAATTCTGTGGGAAAACCACAGGATGCCAAAGCAGATCGAAAGTGGTGGAAACACTTGCTGGCTTGGGCCGTTGTCGATAAGAAATATCAGCTCTATCAATTACGAAAAACTGCCTACACGCAAATTGGAAGTTTAAATGCGCCGATTCCAAACATGCTCGCTTATACGGGGCATGCGAATGCGAGCACGCTCTATCAGTACTACGCATTTGCCACAGACGAGGCTAGAACTCAAATTCTGCAAGGAATTGACCGGATGCGGCCTAAGCCAGAGCCTGAAGTAAAACACCACTTTGAAGGCGATGAGGAATGAGGGATGAAAATATTGCAGGGTCAAGCAGAACCATCAGCGAAAACGCCATATTTTGGATCCGGTATCCAAGTTGAATCCCAAATTTGTCTCTAACAAAGTATTGCTCTCTGGGCAACTGATTCTACTTTTGATACTTTTCTGCCTTAAATAGCGAGGGGTTTTCAGAATGCAAAACTATTGCAGCAAGTGCGGGCTTAAAATCGAAAGTGAATCCAACTTCTGCCCTGAATGTGGTCAAAAACTCGATTCTGCACAAGCTACTCATGTTTCTGTGCCAGCCACGGGTTCTACTCGAAAGAAGAGCAAGTCAACAAAATCTAAAAAGTTGGCCTTAGGGATTGGCGTTCTGTCGATTGCTTTAGTTGCAGGGATTGGAATCGCACTGCATTCGACTACCAAGAGTGCTCCCATCAGCGGTCAACCATGTAACAACGCCGGGGAAACCTCTCCCGATGGAAAGCTAACGTGCTCCTGGCACGGAAGCGGCGTATGGGAGCCTGTCGGCTCCAATGATTCGCTTGGCACATCTCAGTACATTTCCAGTCAAGATGCTTCATTGCTCGCCGAAAATGGTGCCACCATGGTCGACACAACCGCACTCGCAAAAATGTCCATGGTTGGGGAGAAACCAGATTTTGGTAGCGGGGACGGAACACTTAAGTCATATGCTGATGCTCTCTACCAAATGATGATGCCAAGAGCTGCAGGAAACTTTGGTAGTAGTCCAACCACCGGCATTATCACTGAGAAATTTATCGCCCAACAAATGCAACCTGGCTTTGGGTTAAATGCGACGATTCGTAACTTGTTTATTGGAAACGACGTACAAACTGCCGTATTCGATGAATTCTTACAGGATGCGGCAAATGATGAAGCAGCTGGAAAAACATTCCAAGACTATCGGAATTAATCAATTGCAGGGGAGATGATTCTGGTAACTACCAGAATCTAATCGGCAGATCCCAGTTTTGCTTCTTAAAGCTGTTTTGACCTAATCGAAGCGGAACTTGGGATGAAACCGTGCCGCGGCAGTACACAAGTAGCCAATAGATAACAGTAGTTAATACACAGTAGTTATAAAATAAAAGTAATCCGAATATATCGACGAAGTCGATATGAGCTGCAAACGATGACTTGAAGAGCAATAAATCATCATGTTCGTAGCAATCCAAAGGTGTTCCGCCGAAAATTAAATTCAAGTGAGAAAATTAATTGGCCAAATTCAGCTCGAGATTTGATTTTGAGACTGGAAAACTAACTCCCTAATGTCTTTACCTATAAAAGAAAATAAAATGGCTGAGAATGGCTTTGGAATCCCCGCAATGAAAGGCGAAGAAATCACACTGTTATATATTAAGAGTAGTATTTTCAAATATGAAAATTACGGAATTTTGTGACTCTTGATGTGATAACTCGAAAATCAGAAAACAATATTTCGAATATTTTCATATTCCTCGCCAGCACATTTAGCTCTCTTAATATATAACTTTGATACACCTAGGCGTGTAATCAGGTTGTGCAAGAATTATCTGAAGTAGTAAATGGGCAGTAGCCAAAAATGTAATACCGGCGAGTCGAATCTCTGTAGGAACATCTAGATTTAAAATTTGATTATGAATAATCGAGAATACAAAAAATTCCACAGAGTTAGTCCAGATGGTGCATGGGAAATGAGAAATATTTATGGCGAAATCGAATATTTCAAAAACGAAGCCAGTGGCGTACTTTTTCAGCCAGGCGAAGAATGGAAGGCTCGAGCCCATTGCATGAAGAATGCCTACCGGTACAGAAAATTCCTGGCAGATTTTGGTGGTAATGAATCAAAGGCGAAACGTGTATGCGGGAAATGCAAAGTCAAAACTGAATGCATTCTTCATGCCTTGAACCAAAATCGCTTTGATCTAGTGCGGGGTGGGCTGGGGACGAATCAACTGCTTGCTTTGGCAAGAGAACGAGAAGGTTAAAGGGAAAATCAACCTCGTAACCGCCATCAGCTTAAGTTGTGAATGGAATGGCATGAAATGGCCAACAAGTTCCATAAATTAGGCGTGGGCTTGGGCATCTGAAGCCACAATTCTTGATTTTTCCAAAAGGTCAGTGCCAAACAGGCTCACATCCTGGACAATTCCCTTATGGCCAATACACCCTCTTCCATTACCCAAATATCCGAAACCATCGCGCGGCAATCTGTCCTTAGTTATCTCTTGCGGCGCGATGACGAACATGAAGACCACATTCTTGTATCGAAACTGTTCCCTGTTGAATATAAGATGAAAAGTGGAATACATGGCCTTGTAACCAGTCTAGGAACATCCCTTTGGGAATCACTGGCCAAGAAAATCGCATCTAACAATGGATTTCAAGAAATTGTGGATGCAAATCTTGAAGAAGTTGACCTTGATAACAGCCTAAATTTCCCTCAAGAAATTCACCAGTTAGTGGGTTCATGGACCGCAACTCGACCCGTCGATTCACAAACGGGAGAAGTGAAGCCATTAACCGATTTCACTAATGAGTTGGCTCAGGTTTTGAGTAACGTCACGACGCAACCTAGCCTAGTTTTTCGAAAGTTAAGTCACGGACAAGGTCTAGATGTTTTTTTGGAGAAGAATGGAGTGGAATATGCTTACGATATTAAAACGGTGCAACCCACTTCAAGTTCTGGAAATGACTATTACCGTAGATTAATTAACTGGTACGAGTTTCGTTTTCTCCAAAAAAAATATCAGCGTACTATGTCAAGGCAGCAGCATAAGGATTTTCGAGGGCATATCGTAATTCCTTACGACACGACCCAACGTGGATGGTGGATAGAAAATGGTGCGAGTGCTTCACCTCTTACTTCTTCAGAGTTACTTGTTGGTAATGATTTCTGGGATTTTATGTCTGGCATTTCAAACACAATCGAAGCCATCGAACAAGGATTTATGAATGTATCAAATGATGAAGCACTAGTGAACATTTATAGGGAGTGCATTGCAGATGGAAGTGATGCCCCTAGATTAAAACTTTTGCGATATGAGCGGAGCGTTGAACCCCAAGAGCAGATAAAAATATCTTCCAAGGCTGCAAAGTCATTGAAGTGTATTAAGTGCGACACCCTGATTTCAGTTAAGCTTGATCACCTTCTGTCTCCAAATTATTCATGTCCTGAGCATTAACCGATTTATTAGGTTTCCTTCAACCTGTATTTCTTATGGAAATTCTATAGGGATTAATGAATCTGAAAATTCTTCCGCGATAAAGGTTATTTTTTGATGCTTCAAGGATGAAAAGCCGTTTTCTTCTAGCTCGAATATACGCGAGAATGGAATAAATCGACAAGAATTTCGGAAGGGACGCTTCATTTTCACAAATGTTGGTCTATTGACTTGATCGAACACCTGTCCTTCGCGCTCATCTGGCGCCTAAAAACGGTTAGCAGACAATTGTCAGTGTGTTTTGATAACCTTTGCATATGGCAATGGTTACTCAAGATCAACTCATGACCGTTCATTCTGCGGCCAAACTACTTGATGTTTCTACAGACACGATTCGTAGATGGCACAAAAAGGGTCTTATTAAGGCCCAAATCGGGACACATGGGGAGCGATTGTTCTCATTAGCGGAAATAAAGCGAGTCAATTCGAAATCTGCTGCCTCTGAGCATCCTTGGAGGGTATTGACCGCACCAAAAACACAACTGACTTCGATCGAACTTTTCTGCGGTGCTGGCGGACTCGCCTTGGGAATGCACAACGCTGGTATTCAATCTAAGTTACTCGTCGACTTCGACAGAGACTCAATTCTGACTTTACAAAAAAATCGTCCCAATTGGAATGCTCATCAAGCAAGCGTCCTTGATATTGATCTCGACGAATACGAGGGTCAAATAGATGTCATGGCTGGCGGTTTTCCGTGTCAAGCTTTCTCGTATGCGGGTAAAAGTTTGGGCTTTGCCGACACGCGAGGAACTCTCTTTTATGAGTATGCAAGACTTATTGAGCAAGTCAAGCCACGTTTGGTTTTAGGTGAAAATGTAAAAGGATTGTTAAATCATGATGGTGGAAGAACTCTTGAGGTAATTATTAGAGAACTTGAAAATCTTGGCTACAAAGTTGGCTACAAAGTCTTGAGATCCCAATTTTTAGATGTTCCACAAAAAAGAGAGCGCCTCATTATTTTCGGCCTAAGGGAAGATGTGGATTCAGAAATCTTATTTCCAGCCGAAAAGGACTACACCATTTCAATGAAAGCTGCCTTGAAGCAAGTACCGAAGTCCGAAGGTCAGGAATACAGCAAGTCTAAGTACGAAATCATGAAGCTCATCCCTCAGGGGGGATACTGGCGAGATTTACCGGAGGAGCTGCAAGAGAAATATATGGGAGGTAGCTTCCATCTAGGTGGTGGCAAAACCGGAATGGCTCGGCGCCTTTCATGGGATGAACCGTCTCTGACCTTGACCTGTAATCCTGCTCAAAAGCAAACAGAAAGATGCCATCCAAGCGAAACTCGACCACTCACTGTTCGGGAGTACGCCAGAATTCAAACTTTTCCGGATGATTGGTCTTTTGCTGGAAGCGTCTCTTCCCAGTACAAACAAATTGGAAATGCTGTTCCGGTGAACCTCGGCTACCACGTTGGTCTGGCGATTCGAAAAATGCTCGGAGTTCCGGCGAGAACAGCTGAGTCTCCAGCAACATTAGAGCCTCTTGAAGAGCCGGATTTAACTCTATTCTAAGAAAACTCCACTAAAGCGCTTGTAAAAATGATGTACTCAAGGGTATCGGCTCCGATTGCAAAATTAGCTTCCATTTTTTTTAACCAATGGTAATAGGCCGTATACGTCTTTATATTCCAGTTTTCAGGGTTTGTTGATACACCATTGAACTCATCGCTCGCGAAGAAGTCGATCCATTTCGCAATAAATGAGTCATAAATTGGAGCAGGGTTATTTTGTGGAGTGGCGAAGGAAATCCATTTTGTTCCAAAAGATGGACCCAGCAATTGGATTCTATTCTTAGAAAGATAATCATAGGCGAGCAAGGGCGTACCTGACTGAGCCATCTCGTAACTTTTAGAAATCTTAGTTTCGAATTCAGATGATTCCAGCATCCGATTCACGCGATAAGGCCCGTACCCAATATCTCCATAACCCCAGATCATCACGGTCAAAAATTTGTCAGAGATCGCGACGTCTGATTCCATTATGGATCTGACAAATTTCCGGTCGATTCGCGGAGGGAGGCCTAAAATGAAATCGGAATGGTCGAAAAAGGTTCTTGCCCATTTTTTTTGCGAACGTGACCAATCGAAACTTTCTTGTTCGGCTTTTCCTGCATCAACCCACTCCGCAACCAATTTGGACAGCTCCGACGATGACATAGTCGAACGATATCAAGGTCGAGTCGGTAAAAATCACTCCAAGTAGATTTTTATCTGTTCATCGATGGTAATTCGATCATCTTTTATCCACTGCAAAGATTCGCTCAATAAGTCGATATTTGACTGCGATTCTTGCACTTGTTCGTTCAACTCACCCAGAGAATCAGCAAGATCGCCTAGTTGTTCTGCGATCCCTCGAGCTGTTGATTCAGCATCTGCTATAGATTGTTGCATACTCTGCATAATTTGTAGCTCTCGGCGTAATCGCTCAAAAACTATAGGCATCCTGTCCCATTGCACGTGATCCGGGTTCTCCCAAGCCGTAATGAGAGACCTGCTGATCTCATAAGCGACTTTCAATGCAGACCAATCTCCTGTTGATGGATTTACGAGAGCGAGTATCACTGGGACTTCTGGATAAATTTGCAACGCTCCAAGTTTCTTCAAACTTGAGTGACAATTGTTTACATCAGCGATGTGTATGGCAATTGATGCTCCTCGGTTTGCCAGGCCTAGCAAAGCCTGTCCATAGACTGTTTTCTCAAGTGCCTTTGAGTCTCGTTGAGATTCCGGCTTTTTATCGTAGTCTGTCAGAGTTAAGCTCTTGTCTAGCTTGGACTCCAACACGATGCGACTATCAGTTCCTTCAACTTCAACTACCAAGTCGCCAACTTTACGACCAGGGATCGCACCTGTCTTATTACCAACATTATTTATGATGTCCACCCATCCTCGGTTTGAGGCATGATCCCGCAAGACCTGTAGGGCATCATCTTCGGCAACAGCACCACCGGCAGTTCCTTTTGTTTTTAATCCGCGTATTTCAAAAATCTTATTGAGTTGGGTCAAGCCACCTCTGATTTCTCGTCCAGCAGCATCGAGCATCGAGGCGTTCTCATCGAGAAGTAATCCGTAAGACCCTAGATTAATGACCTCATTTAGACGATCATCGTATAAATCTGCTGCGGTTTTATCTAATAATTCAAAAAGTAATTCACTTTCAATTACAGTATCAGCGGTAATAAGGACTGATTTATCTTTTTGGTTGAGGCGGACGTTAGGCATTCTTATCTCCTGATCGAGCTATTGTGGTTACTACTGTAGTCATTCTTAATTTCTTCCAGCAGTGGTACGGGTACATCGTGAGCGAGTCATCCTTTTTAGATCTAATAACTAACATTCCGTTTGGGTTCAGCCTTACGTCAAAGTCGAGCGATAGATATCGCAGTCGGCTATCATCTAAAAATGTGATTATCACTTCTTGTGATTTGAGGTTGCTGCCACTCATACTCAGGTCTTCGTAATTCACTCTATTGACTCCAATGAGACTATTTTTTCTGCAAGCTCTACTTTTTGAGCAACTTTATTGAGATGGTGTCCGCAAAGTTCGAGGACGCCAAATGTGAATTTAATTCTTCCCAAAGCTCGAGCCACACAACCATCGCAGCGAACGTAAACACCGGTCCTCGCAATTGGCTTCTCAGGGCTTACTTTGCGAGTTACCTTCATGGCAACGCCTTCCTATGCCTAAAGACTTTAGGCTTACGGCCAGTCATCTTTGAGTATGCGAGCAAAGCAAAATCAATAACCATCATGAGGTCTCCACCCTCGATAGTAAAGGACTCATAACTCCATAAGCCGGCACGATTCTTGAAATGAATTTCAACTGCCACGCGTAGCGAATACTCGTAGTGCTCATTTGGGCACTTGCATGGTGGCAAGAAGGTCATCCATTCGCGATATCGATCCGGACCCATATCTACCGGTTCAAGTGACATGAGGTAGTTACCTTTGAGTTCAACCCAAATGCGAGACGAGCGCTTCAGGCGATCTTCTTCAACAACTAAGCCAAGGTCACGAGCTTCAGTTAGGAGGACACGTGTCTCCATTTTTAGGGCCACATCGGGCAACAACTGTCGAAGTTGATGGCTCGACGGCGAGGGAGTTTGTTTACGACGCGAGTTCATAGGTATCCCCCAACTCAACTGAAAACTTATCTGGCTTGGAAGACGTGTGGTGCGCTACGCAAGATGAGCAGTAATACCAGCGTGTTTCACGCCGCTTCGTTTGCTGGCCATCCATGGAAGTTAACGTCCGGCGGAATTTCGCCACCTTGACGACCTCCTTCGCCTCTTCCAACGAAAACCGCTTTTTGCCGCAGGGGCCGCGGCGAACCTTTCCGCTAAAACCCTTCTTATGACCCATGCGCTCTAGAGATGGGTAATCCTCGCAAGAAGCATGGTGACGCTCTTTAGTAGCCATGTATTACCTTCTGTTTAGGTAGTCCGGCGTTTCCGGGCTCGGCAGTATAAAAACAGAGTTTAATCTATATGTCAAATATAGATAAACAGGACGCATCATTACCCTTGACTGATCATTAACATGTGTTACAGTATTGCTATATAGATTGTTAGGAGTGATATGGCCACCCAGCACGAGGCATTTATGCGTGATTTGGCCCGAAGAGCGGATCAAGATGTAACGGTCATTCAGCACACGCTCAGGGTGAAGTTGGTGCCCCACCTGCTCGAATTAGCCTTTGAAGCAATCGGCGAAAAATGGCCCCAAATTACTTCAACACCTCGTGATCGGTTTGAATACGTGGATTCGATTGCCGAAGTGGTTACTGTCTTTGCTGGATTCATGGCTCGTGACAAAGTGCTCGGGGTTCTCGCAAACGGCTCTTGGCAGAGCCTTTCTGAAGAGGAAAGGCATGACGCGGTCACGCTCATCCTTGATCACGCCCAATACGGGCTTCGGCACCTGAATCTTGCGAGGAACTCTCGCTCAGCGCTTAGGTCTTTTGAGCGCAGTCTTGAAGCAGTCGAATACAGCACGCTGGATCAAGATTCGCCAGCGGCTAAGGAGCTTCTGCGAGAAATCAGCGTCTTGCAACAGCAGATCAATCAGTGGGACTTCACGCATATAGATGTGGAGAAGTTGAGCCAGTGGGTTGACCTGATGGGCATTCTGCTAGAGAGATCTTCGGAACTTAAATCCATGAGCATGTCTAGCCGAAGAAGTTATCGTGAAGACAACCTCATGAACATGTCCCGTATCTCTAAGGGGGCAGTGGGAAGCATCGGGGTGGCTTCTTATAAGCGACGCCTATTTGAAAACGCGCTAGCTCAACTGAATATAGCGGATAAGAACTTGGATGAAGCTGGACTTAGAGCCAAGAAAAGAGCGATCAGCTACATCGTTACAGATGTCGCGGTTGAAGCTGAATTGCCTACAAAGGCTCTTGAGCCAAACGTTCGTGAGTTTCTCTTAAAGCGATCGCAAACTCGTACCAGAATGAAATCAGCCAGGGTGGGTTTAGATGCAAGTGGTGCCAAGACTATTTCACGCACATTAACCATTGGCAATCGTCAAGTGACAATTGAGCGCAACAACTCCAATCCCGATAAGGGGCTCTTTGCTGAATTTTTATCTGCTTTGAGCCTACAAAAGAGCTTCCATGAGGCAGGTGAACCACTAGATCTGCGAGTAAACGTACGTGACCAAGTCCTGAGAGCCATGATGGGCAGTGCAACAAAAATGGACTTCGAGAGACTTGGTCAGATAATTAAAAGAATGGCCGAAGAATAGCTCGCTTGCAGGGGTGAATGAATGTCTGTGGCTGGGGTTATCGTGTTGAGACTTAACTCGTAGTAATTCGGCATCAATCTCAGTTCTACCTAGCATGCAGTTTGAGAGGGGCTCTCCAATTGGCTAAATCTGCACATCTAAGGGGTTTTCGTAGGCAACTGCTAAACAGTAAATCAATCCTTTTAATTTCGCCTCTCTTAGCAGGATTGATTTGCTGGGATAACTTCGGCTTGGACTTTATTCCTTTCACAAAGCTCTTTGGCGATAGCCCGTGGAATAGCATTACGTATCACGTGCTTTCAGCGTTCTGTTCTGCATTGTTGATCTGGGTTCTCTGCCCCAAAGCCCTTAAACGAATAAAACATCGCCCGATTCTTAGAACCTTTGCAATCGGCGTTGTCGTGATAGGTGTCATTGCCTCAAATTTCTTCACCGAGGTTCTCACACTAGGATTTCCTATGTGGGAAATCGCCGAAGCGATTCTCTTTTGTCTCTGTATTGGTTTGGGTGAAGAGTTCTTTAGTCGGGGTCTCATCTTTGGCCTCTTTGAGCGCTTTGGTGTGGGTTGGGCGATTGGAATTTCATCGGTGGAGTTTGGGCTCTCACACTTCACCAATATGGTCTGGGGACACCAAGACTTTGCCCAAACTTCAGCTCAGGCGTTAAACGCCACCGCCTTTGGATTTCTCGCAGCGGCACTCATGATCTTTACGGGAAGTATCTGGTTTAGCATCGTCATGCACGGTTTATCCGACTACTCGCTTGTGACAACTTCAGCTAGCCAAGCTGTCAAGAACCTTACCGCTCCCGTTTATTGGGTTGCGGTGATTGTTGAGGTGGTGATTTATCTAGCTATCGGCGCTCTTTTGCTCTACATGAAATCAGTGGCGAGTTCTGGGAGCAAAAGTAAGGCCGAGCACTCAGAGGCTCTGGCCGAAATTGAACTTCAACCTATCGACTTCGCATTAGAGCGAATTCGGGGATTAAAGCCTGATTCACAGAGCACTGAGTACCTGTTGGAGATTGCCTGGCTTTACGACCGAATAGTTCAAGCGGGTTCACAAAAACCCGTGATCGACTTATCGTATGAACTTGTCCTACCGCTTGAATTTGTTGCCGAATGCGTTCGAAAAGCAATGGATGCGCGGCTAATTAAGTTGCCATCAAGAAAATCCAACGGTGGGCTGATCTCTGTTAAAGCTTTGAGGCGCTTAAGGCTTATCGAATGACAGAATCACAATAGCAAGTCGGTTGGTGCCGATTCGTAACCTCTGGGCAAGACCTCGTGACCCCCCTAGGTTAATTCATGGAGGCCACGAGGTTTAACCAGATGCCAGACGGAATACTCAGAAAACCTCAAAGACAGTAGCCCGGGTCGTTTAGCAACCGATGAGCAACGACAAATCGCCCAATACCTTGCGCAACGCTTAAATGCCGGCTAACTTCTGAACTAATCGATGGAAAGGATGAGCGTAAAGGCACTTGTCTGCTAACTCTTAATCACCGGGTCGGGGGTTCGAGTCCCTCACAACGCACTTAAGCAATTTTTCAGGTTGAATGAGATAATTTCTAGAATCTTAACATTCTGCTTATGTAAAAAATCTCACGGCTGCAGTCGACTGGGTCGGTCTTGGGATAGAAATGGCAATCTACTTAGCTATAGGTGCTTTCCTGCTTTACCTGCAATCGTCACAATTCAAAGA
>Ga0164296_1004669_pt1 | contig 12356 bp, 9 predicted proteins | sample GEODES057metaG_FD_113533 | JGI IMG/M metagenome (GOLD analysis project Ga0164296, IMG submission 113533) | Dystrophic lake water microbial communities from Trout Bog Lake, Wisconsin, USA - GEODES057 metaG | ecosystem: Environmental > Aquatic > Freshwater > Lake | place: USA: Trout Bog Lake...
TAGAGACCATAATTAATTGAATTTGTGAGTAATAAATATTTTAGGAATAAGTGAAATGAAAAATTTAATAAAAGTAGCTTTTCATATCTTCACCACCGTATGTATTAGCCAGTCGTTTGCATCAGATTTATGGCCCAGTCATTCAATTAAATTTATCGTCGGATTTGGACCTGGTGGCGCCAATGATCTGGTTGCAAGGGTTGCAGCAGAAGCAGCATCCATTCAACTAGGCCAACCCATTATTGTTGAAAATAAACCAGGTGCTGGCTCGGTGTTGGGGGCAGACTTTGTTGCCAAAAGTCCTCCCGATGGTTATACGTTTTTTGTAAGTGCAGGTGGAATTATTACCAATCCCATGATAAAAACGTCAATGCCATATAAGGAAGGTGATTTAGTCCCAGTTGGGTTACTGGCGGTAAGTCCCTCAATTATTGTTGTACCGGCAAACTCTAAAATCAACAACCTTAAAGACTTATTTGCTTTATCAAATGATCCTAAAGGTTTAAATTTCTCTACCGCTGGTACTGGAAGTACTCCACATTTTGTTGCTGAGATGCTTAAAATTACATCGGGTGGGAAATATGAAGTTATTCCTTACAAAAGTGGATCCGAGGGTATTGTTGCTGTTATTTCAAATCAAGTTGATGCTACATCAGAGGCCAGTGTCGTTGTGATTCCTCAAATTCAGGGTGGGAAATTGAAAGCTATTGCCTCCACTTGGAATAAGAGGATCGCCTCCTTACCTAATGTCCCAACCACAAAAGAACAAGGATATTCAGAAGTATTCATTGGCCACTGGGCTGGAGTTTTTGCGCCCAAAGGAACACCTGATTGGGTATTAGAGAGAATGAATCAGGCCATTAATGCTGGACTAAAAACTACTGTTGTACAAGATCGTTTAACACCCCAAGGTATTGAACCAACCCCAGGAAGCAGAGCTTCTTTTATAAAATTTCTAGCCGATGAGAAAGCAAGGCTAGAGCCTATTGTCAAAAGAGCCAACATGAAAGAGGATTGAAAATCAGTTTTTCAACTTTTCATTATTTCATGCACTCGCGGATTTGCTATCGTAATTTTTTGTTTAAAGAAGCCTTGGGAGCAGACTAACTGAGTAAGATCATAAATTTGCGATAGACTGATACATTCAAACCCAGTTAGTTTAGATTTAACTTTCATTGATAATTTTTAAATTCACACCCTTTCATGGTTAAAAAATATGCTTTTCATCAATTAGATGTTTTTTCGAATGAGCCCCTTTTCGGAAATCCTTTGGCAGTAGTTCACGAAGCAAACGACTTATCCGAGTCACAGATGGTTCAATTTGCAAATTGGACAAATCTATCTGAATCGACTTTTCTTTTAAATCCAACGAACGAATTAGCCGATTACAAGCTCAGGATATTTACACCTAGCTCTGAACTTGCCTTTGCAGGTCATCCCACACTGGGGAGTTGCTATGCATGGTTGAATAGAGGTGGAGTCCCAAAGAATAAAGACATAATTATTCAAGAATGCGGAGTAGGTCTGATCAAGATTCGAAGAAACGGCGAACGACTTAGTTTTTTAGCGCCTAAGCTCCTTAAAACGGGTCCACTCGATCAAACAACACTCAATACAATTTCAAAGGGTATCGGCATTTCTGTTGAAGATATTGCTCATCATCAATGGGTCGATAATGGTGCAGGCTGGTGTGCAGTAATGCTTAAAACTGCTTCGCAAGTTTTGGCAATTAAGCCTAACGTCGAATATTTAAAAACACTAAAGCTCGGTGTGATCGGCCCCCACCCAACTGATCATGAACATGATTTTGAGGTGAGAGCTTTTGTAATTCCTTTTGGTATCCATGAGGATCCTGTCACAGGTAGTTTAAATGCAGGAATTGCCACTTGGTTAATTAACTCAGGATTGTCAAAGGATTCTTACTCAGTTTCTCAAGGTACCGCGCTTGGTAGGAAAGGTAAAATCTATATTGAAGCAATTAACAATGAAATCTGGGTTGGAGGTGAGGTTGTAAACTGCATAGAAGGCGAGGTACGTCTTTAGTATTTTGCTTTGAATTTTCAATTTTTGAAATACAAATTCCTTGTGACGTTTGATTAACAAATGTGCACACGCTCCAATGTTTTTGTATTGTGATTTTTTTCAAAAATAGTTTTAACTATTGTCAGACAATTTTTATCTTGCCCTCTATTAAATAGCCGGATTGAGCCTTTTTCTTTTTCTATTTCTATTTCTATTTGTACTTAAAAATTCTTTATGAACAAACTATTGGTTTTGTTTTTATGTGCTTTGTTTGCACAAATATGCTTTTCATCTGTGCCTTTAAAACAGAGCTCCATTAAGAAGTTGAACTCATCAGATGAAAAGGTACATTTAGTTTCGGAAAAAACCAACTTCAAAGAGACAGGTAAATACTCCGAAGTGAAGGATCTTTGCCGTAAGTTTGCACTCAAATATCCACGTCAAATTGCTTGTAAAGTCATGGGTTTAACGTCGGAGCAAAGAGAGATCTATTATTTGATCAGCTCCAACAAGGATGCGCTCACCCCCGAGATTAATGTCCGAAAGAAATTACCAGTTGTGTTCATTATTGCCGGCACACATGCGGGAGAAATAGACGGCAAAGACGCGAGTCTTATGAAACTCAGGGAATTTCTGGAAAATAAAAGCTCCGACAACCCCCTCAACAAAATGACACTGGTGTGGATACCGGTTTTCAATGTTGATGGACATGAGCACAGAGGACGTTTTCAAAGACCCAACCAAGAGGGTCCATTCGAGCAGGGTGAGAGAACAACGGCCAGGCGAATTAACTTAAATAGAGACTGGATGCTGGCTCAAACACCAGAAATGAAGTCTATGCTTAACTTAATCAATCAGTGGAATCCAGCGGTCACGATAGATCTTCACGTGACGGATGGACTTAGATTTCGTCATGATGTATCCCTCACTGTGGCCCCTGAATTTGGAGGGGAAGCCGAGCTAACACGATCTGCAAAGGCTTTACTGAATCAAACACTCACCTCACTTGAAGAAATGGGGCATCACCCTTTAGGTTTTTATCCTAGACTCTTAGACAAAGAGGATCCTAAAGCGGGTTTAATTTTAGATATTGATACGCCTCGTAATTCTCACACTTATGCAGCAATGCGTAACCGAATAGGCATATTGGTAGAAGACTATGCCTGGGAGAGCTATCCATTAAGGGTTAAAACGTGCTTTGACACGCTTGATGTGTTACTCAACACCATATCAGCTCAATCGGAGAACATTTTAAGAGCGGAAAGAAATGCAGATGAGTTAACTAAATCTAAAGGTGGTAGTTTATATTCCCTTGATTTTGAGGTAGACATTCCCCAAACTAAATCACTCACAAAGATAGTTGATATTTTGGGCTATAAATACGAGATCCTCAATCCTGCTCCGATTGTTGGAGGGCGCCAAATCAGTTATAACTTAAAGGAAGCAGAGATTTGGCACACTCCCTTTTATGATGATGTGAGGCCGAATAAACAAAGTGTTATTACGCTCCCAAGTTCAGGTTACTTAGTGCCTCTCGCCTGGGTAGACGTTGTAAAGCCTTATCTTGATATGCACGGACTCAGTTATAAGGTTTTAAAGAATAATAACTTCAACATGAATGTCCAAGCCATTCGTGTTCAGCCCGAGGATGTAATTTTTGAGTCATCTAGCTTTCAGGGAAGACAAATGACTTATATATCGGGGGAATGGATTCCACATACAACTGCCATTCAAAAAGGATCCATCTTTATCCCTATCAATCAAACCAAGTCCAGTTTAGTAGCTCATCTGCTTGAACCCAAGGGACCCGACTCCATGTCAGCATGGGGACTATTCAACACCGCCTATGAGATCAGTGATTACGTGGCGAATCACAGAGCATTCGAACTCGTTAGATGGATGAACGAGGACGAACATAAGATAAAGGAGCTCTACGGAGAGGAGTTATTTAATCAAATACCTCAATTAAAAAATGAGTACGCGCGGAAAATGCAAATCGATGAATCCTTCAAAATTGACCCGCAAGCTCGCTTGAATTTTTGGATCTCTGTCTTGCCGCAACAAGATCCGTCTCTTAATTTATATCCAATTTTTAGAATACAAAACAACGCATTCAAATAAGTCGAGATCACCCCATCTGAATACCTTAAGTAAATTGTGGGGACAGCTTGGTAGACCATAAAGCATCTCCCTTCATATCTCTCAAGTTAACGATTAATTCTGCAGTCTTGCCATCGATTTGAACATCGCCAAAGAATTGGTATCCTTCAGCGGGGCCCAAGTTTACTCTACCTTGAGGGGGAGACTTTTGAAATTTAACATCAATCCCGAATGTATTGTCGAGTGTATTGGGTCCAAAAGTTCCCGCGTTGAGTGGGCCTGAGACGAACTCCCAAAAGGGTTCAAAATCTGTAAATTTTGCTTTTGAGGGATGGTAATAGTGCGCTGCAGTGTAATGAACATCGGCCGTTAGCCATACAGTATTTCTGATTTTTTGATGCTTCATGTATGAAAGAATGTTGGCTATTTCTAGCTCTCTACCGAGGGCTGGGCCGTCTCCGTTGGCAACGGCTTCATATTTCATCCTGCCTTGTGAGTCCAACCCATCTTCCACAGTAATACCAATAGGCATATCAGATGCAATGATTTTCCAGATTGCTTTTGATCGTTTAAGCTCACTCTTTAGCCAGGCTATTTGGGACTTACCCAAATAGGTGGATTCAGCATTGATTACTTCTTGTTTGTTGTAGGAGTTCCCGCCTCTGTAACTTCTCATATCAAGTACGAAAATATCTAACAAAGGTCCATGCTCCAGCTTTCTGTAAATTCTTTGTTCTTCTGATTGATCATGCCATTTCATTGGGGCGTTTTCTAAAAATGCTCTGGTTGCTCTAGCAACCATTAGTGGCACACTTTTTTCTGTATATCTTGAATCATTAACAATATCTTTATTTGGAGAGTAATTGTTCATGACTTCATGATCGTCCCATGCCCAAATTTGTGCAACCTCAGAATTAAATTTACGAACATTTTCATCAAGCATGTTGTATCTGTAATTACCTCTGAATTCTTTTAATGTTTCGGCGACCTTGGATTTTTCTTCAGTCACTACATTCTTGTAAATCATTCCTTTCAATGGTCCATCCGTAATAACCACCTCTTCTTTAATCGGATTATCAGCATAAATGTTATCTCCGCTGTGAATAAAGAAGTCAGGGTTGAGTTTTCTCATGCTCTCATATATGCTCATCCCGCCTATTTCAGGATTTATACCCCACCCCTGTCCAGCGGTATCACCAGACCATAGAAAGCGAATAGATTTCTTTTGGGTAGGAGCTGTTTTGAAATGTCCAACTCTTTCTTCGCTAAAGACTCCCGTTTTTAAATCCTCAAAACATATCTTGTAAAAGATATCTTCTGCTGCAGGTAGTTTCTCTAGAATCACTCTTGAAGTGAAATCAGATGACTCTAAAGCATAAGGCCCAACAAGTTTTCTTGGATTTGTAAATTTATCACTCGTATCCCACTGAATCCACATTTTCGATTCTCGATCGGCGCGAGACCATATCAATCCCGAATGTGCTGATACATCCCCGCTTTGAATTGCCGAGGGGAACTGCGGTCTAAGTTTTTCGCTTGTGATTATTGAAGGTGATTGAGCACTGGCAAGAATTGATTGAAGGCCAGTTGTGGTAAACACGGCAGAGCCGATAGTTGATTTAATAAGCGAGCGACGATTGATATTTGAACCTAATAGCATATAACCCATCCAAGCCAGTTTGTAGAGTCATGACTTTAAATTTCGATTGTTTCAACCAAGTGACATTTGAAAAAATTAAAAATTTACAATCAAAATAAGGTATTTGTAGTGGTCAAAAATCATAACGAGCTCCTATTTTTATAACCTTTTTTGTATCAAACTTGTAAACATCTTCCGTCTTCGAGGCAAAGTTAGCCATGAATGTAAATAGTTGACCCCTGCCCATGGACAGGTTATTGATTTGAAAGCCAAATAAAACATCACCAGATAAGAAAAATATGGAGTCGTCCCCAACGCATTGAATACCATGTTGATTGTGCAAAATATCTAAAATATGGTCGATCACGGGAGTCTCTTTAAATCCGTAAAGTGCACGTATCAAAAAATGATTGTTTCCGAGATTCTTTATATTAATGCGACTTTCATCTGCAACGCGTGGAATGTCTACACCATTGATTTTTAAAAATATCACTCGGTCATGTAATACTTTATTGTGTTTAATATTTTCATATAAGGAATTAGGTACGAGATCAATATGAGGCGAGAGAAAGATTGCAGTTCCCTTTACTCTTGGTAATAAATTGACTCTCAGGGGAAATGATCTCATATAGTCAGATACGTCTATCCCGTCTGCAATTGTCTTTTTTCTCAACAACTCTCTTCCCTGATACCAAGTCATCATTAAAACAAAGGTGACTAAGCCAATCAAAAGAGGAAGCCAACCTCCTTGGAATATTTTGGTTAAGTTAGAGACGAAAAATAAAACGTCAATTGTCAATAAAGTACCGATTACACCAAAAACAATCCATATTTTCCATCGCCAAATCGCTTTCATTACTACGGCCATCAACAAGGTTGTCATCAACATCGTGGTTGATACTGCGACTCCATAAGCTGAGGCTAAGTTTTCTGACTTTTGAAATACCAAGACAACTAGGATCACGAGAAAACAAAGTGACCAATTGACAAATGGAATGTAAATTTGACCTATTTCCTTATCCGATGTAAATTTTATTTTCATGCTTGGTAAAAAACCAAGCTGAATGGCTTGGCTTGTCATTGAATAGGCTCCCGAGATACACGCTTGAGAAGCAATTACTGTAGCAATAGTGGACAGAACAACGAGATAAGGATATAAATAATCGGGCACCATTTTGAAAAATGGATTTGATATAGATTGTGGATCTGCAATCAGGAGTGCACCTTGACCCAAATAATTTAATAGTAAACACGGCATGACCCATCCAAACCAAGAAAGCCTAATGGGATCGATACCGAAATGCCCCATATCCGCATAAAGGGCTTCAGCTCCTGTTAAAACGAGAAAAATCGCACTTGTTATCGTAAAGGCTACAGCGGTATTGCTGCGAATGAAGTTGAGTGCGTAAAGTGGATTTAGAGCTAGCAAAATTTGAGGGTAATTCATTATTTGGTAAATTCCCATCAGTCCCATCACAGCAAACCACAAGACCATAACTGGCCCAAAAAGCGCTCCTACTGTTGCTGTACCCAGTTTTTCAAATGAAAATAGTGCGACCAATGTAACTACAGTGAGAGGCAACACATAAGATGCAAGTCCCTTTGAAATAACTTGCAATCCCTCTAAAGAAGAAAGGATTGAAATTGCTGGTGTAATTACTGCATCCCCGTAGAACAAACAAGATCCGAATATGCCTACGAATATAAGCGCCATTTTTTGTTTATTTCCGCCCTTGGACCCTTGTATAGTGAGCGCCATCAAAGCCAAAATACCCCCCTCTCCGTGATTGTTAGCACGCATCACAAAGAAAACATATTTCAATGAAACGACAAAAACCAACGCCCAAAAAATGATTGAAACAACCCCGTAAATAGAGTCTTCAGTGAGTGGACTATCGTTTAAAGTGTTAAAGCAGGCCTTTAACGCGTATAAAGGACTGGTACCGATGTCTCCAAAAACAACCCCCATTGCAGCCAAACTAAGGGCGAACATCCCACCTCTTTTGTGGGCTACAGAGTTCCCAAATGCTAAATTAGGAAGGTATTTAGATTTTGAATATTCAGGATTGCCAATTAACATTGTCTTGCTTTTGCTTTTATCAACTAAATTTAAATAAAAACAAAATGGCTCCTAGGTGCTTGAGCGCACAATTCACTCTCATATAGGCACATTCATTGAAAGTAAATATCGATTGTACCCACCTAGCTATCATTTCAACATCATATTCATTTCAAATATCTCATTGTTACAAGAAAGATTGTTGGGTTAATTGCAATCTTTCCAACCCAATCATGGAACTTGGGATATATTTCATATCATTGGTATTTATACTATCTAGAGACTCTTTGTATCTTTTAGTCACATAGATTTCTTTGCTTTTCTTTTGCATATTCACAGTCTTGGATCACTTCCAACATGGATCAAAATATCAACGGTCATAAGTCTTTGGGGTTTATGACGATTTTCTTTCTATTTCTACGTTTGGGACTAACCTCCTTTGGTGGGCCTGTTGCTCACCTTGGGTTCTTTAGGGCAGAGTTTGTAGTTAAGCGCAAATGGCTTAGTGAACAAAGCTATTTGGATATCGTCTCACTTTGTCAATTTTTACCTGGTCCCGCAAGTAGCCAAGTGGGAATGGTTCTGGGTTATTCTCAAAAGGGTTATTCTGGCGCATTGGCCGCTTGGCTTGGTTTTACATTGCCATCTGCTATGGCCCTTACTATATTGGCCTTCGCTATTACAAGCCATAACAGATGGATTTCACCCGAAGTCATTCATGGTTTGAAGGTTGTGTCTGTGGCAGTTGTTGCCCAAGCGGTCTGGGGAATGGCAAAGGCTTTGTGCACAGACGTTGCTCGAATCACGATCATGACTTTTGCTACTTGTTTGATGCTTTTGTTTAACTCTTATTCATTGGTGCAGATTGGCATGATTGCAGCAGCAGGTCTAATAGGTGTTTTTTATTTCTCACCCAAGCAAGTAAGTGTTCATGAAAAGCTACCGATTCATATCACCCATAAAGCGGGTGCGATTTGGATTGGTCTGTTTTTTCTGCTTCTCTTTGTCCTTCCTCTTTTACACGAGCAATTTTCAAACGAATCATTGGCAGTGTTCAGTGCTTTTTACCGCACTGGATCTTTGGTATTTGGCGGAGGGCATGTCGTATTGCCCCTATTGCAAGCAGAGGTTGTTCCCAATGGTTGGGTAAACAGTGAAACATTCCTTGCCGGTTACGGCGCGACCCAAGCGATGCCAGGACCGTTGTTTACGTTTGCAGCTTTTTTAGGTGCATCCATGACTGGGGTCCCTTCCGGATGGGTTGGCGCGTTAATTTGTTTATTGGCCATATTTTTACCCTCTTTTTTATTGGTGCTAGGGGCACTTCCGTTTTGGGAGACGCTTAGAAGAAATGTTCGGGTACAGGCAGCATTAATAGGAATTAATGCCAGTGTTGTAGGCATACTTTTAGCTGCACTGTATCAACCCATTTGGACCAGTTCAGTTCATTCAGCGCAAGATTTCGGTATTGCCCTAGTTGCGTTTGTTGCCTTGATGTATTGGAGAACACCGCCTTGGCTGGTCGTCATCTTTTCTGGTTTGCTTTATTGGTTTATTTCTTTTTGTCTTGGTACTTGAACATGGTTCGGTTTTTTTCTACTCTAGATAATTTCAGTTATGAATAATAATAAGACTATGCAGGGGAAAGAAAAACCAATCCATGCAACCATCGTCCATCCTCCATATGAATAGGCGGCACTGGCAACTGCTGAGCCCAATGCGCCACCCGCAAAAAAGATAGTCATATATAAAGCGTTCAAACGACTGCGAATTTCTGGCTTTAAAGCGTAAATCGCTCGCTGCCCTAAGACCAGGTTGCAGTGAACACCCATGTCCAACAAAATGCCCGCGAAGACGAGCAAGGTCAAGGAGTCTGCACCAAACTGGGCCAACAAAAACGCAATTGCAACCGAACACATTGCTAATGCAGTGGTGATCTTTGTAAGTCCTTTGTCAGCTAATCTACCCGCAATGGGCGCAGCAACCACGCCAAGGGCCCCTGCTAATGCAAATAAAGCTATTCCCTGCTGTGAGAGTTGAAAAGTGGGGCTTAAGAGTAATATGGGGATGGCGGTCCAAAACAGTGTGAATGATGCAAACAGTCCAGCGTGATAGATTGCACGGCGCCGAAGAACGGGTGTCTCTACCAAGACTGACCACAAAGATATGATCAAAGAGAAATAATGTTGTCGTACCTGTGGTCTGCGTATGGGTAAATTAAATCTAAGTATCAAAGCAAGAAAGGTTAAAACAATACAAGAGATAGCAAATACAGCGCGCCACCCAAGCGAATGCGCAATTAAACTTGAAGCGGGTCTGGAAAGCATAATACCCAGTAATAAACCACTTGTGACATTCCCTACTATTCTTCCCCTGATAGCCTCTGGGGCGAAGTGTGCCGCGTAAGGAATGAGCATTTGCACAGAGACTGAAGAAAATCCAATTAAAAGCGAAGCAAAAAGAAACCAATTCGCATTTGGAGCAATTACAGCTAAGAATAGAGCTAATACGGCCCCACAAAGCGTAATTACTACGAGCCCCCTGTTCTCCAGTAAGTCCCCTAAAGGGACGAGTAAGATGAGCCCAAAGCAGTAACCTATTTGAGTCAACGTCACAATAAAGCTAGCCCAAGAGTCACTCAACCCAATATCAGGAGCGATTAAAGAGATCAGGGGTTGCGCGTAGTAAAGGTTGCCAACGATCAAGCCACAAGCACAAGCAAACAAAAAAACCATTTTGCGTGAAATGATATAGGAGGAGGCATCTTGGTCAGAAGATTTCATTTAGTTGTGTGATGGTTAAAACTTTAAAGCAATCTAAATTTTCAGGCTTTATTTCAGGCTTTAGTTTATTTCGTATTTTTTATTATTAATATTAAGTTTGAAGTGGGTTCTGGGTTGGAAGAGTGACAAGATAGCTAATTTATTTCAGCTTTTCTACCCATAGATCCCACGGACGATTGATGGTTTTTTCGATCGTTTCTTTGGCTTTCCAAGACTCCTCTGGAGTTAAATAAATAGGATTACCCATTTTCATGGCCTCAGATTGAATGAGTGCATTTTGAACAGCATAGACGGATCTAAACACGACCTTGCGAACTGAATCCGCAGTTGTAGCGTAACCATGACCTCTCAAGATCACAAAATCTTCTTTACCCAGGGCGCTCGCAAGCCCCTCGCCTAAATCAACATTACTAACAAACATATCCGTATCTGGATCTGGTTTGGCGTATTTTCTGATTTCAAATATGGGAGCTCCAGCTCCCAAAAACGAGCTCATGTGGTAAACGGGTCGAAGCCGAGTATCCGTTAAGCCAAACGGTAATACTGCACCAGCGTGCCCATGGACAATGGACTTCACATCCGCTCTGAGCTTGTAAATCCCGCTGTGGATAAACCTCTCACCGTAGGGTGTGCGTGAGTCATTGTTAAGGGCTTTTCCGTCAAAATCAAACTCAATAATATCCTCTACTTTAACCATTGACGGGGCAAGACTACGGGATAAAAAAAATGTCTTTGGATTAGATGGGTTTCTAACACTGATATGACCATATCCATCAACAACACCTTGATCATACAAAATATGATTGGCAAGTACTAATTCCTCGATTGCAGTTTTTACTGTTGGATCTGTAGCCATTTGCTCCTTTACGGATAGGGCATGAGCTTGAAGATTAAAAAATATCAAAAGCGTAAAAGAAAATATCGCCAGCAAATGGATCTTATCTTTTTTCATTTAAATCTCCTCATCCATTAGTTATCTAAACGACCTATTGCAGTTTCACGTTTACCTCTAACCTCTTGCAGAAAACCTGCTTTTCCTAATCCGAACGCAGGCATATTAGAGTAAATGTTTTCATACTTACCTGCGCCTATGGAGTAAGTTTCATGCCAAATTCCAACTGCACCACTTTCTGATACCCTTTTGTTAAAGTTTCTCCAGGCCGGCAAATGAACTGAATCCTTGCTCTTGGCATAATCTAGCAACTGATCCATTGATCGCCAATACTGAACGATGATAACGGTCCGGGCAAGGCCTCCACCTTCATGGTGAATGAGTCCTAAGTTTGGATTTGTATAGAGCTCTTTTAACATCTTGCCCATTGCAATAACGACTGGAAGCCACTTGTGAATCTTCCAAAGATTGTTGATTCGCATTCCAATCAGGAAAACCACAAAATCACCCTCTAAATGAGCGGTCATTCTTTCTTTGATTATCATAAATTTATATTCGGTTTAATAAAAATGGTGGTTCAACTAATAAAAACTGATCCAAATGCTAGTGTCTCAGACTAAAGAGCTCAACATTAATAAATCTTATATTTTCGCCCCTTGATTAAGAAGCATTTAGCGTTTTGCTTGCCAAAAAATAAATGGGTTGTGCTTTAATTTTAATTTAATTAAAATTTCTCTGATAAGCAAACTACTTTCTTAATTATGAATTCCTTTAAAAATCCAGTTGTTTGGTTTGACATTTACACACAGGATCTACAAAGAGCAAAGTCTTTTTATGAAAAAGTGTTTCTCTTCAACCTAA
>Ga0164296_1004673_pt1 | contig 12349 bp, 11 predicted proteins | sample GEODES057metaG_FD_113533 | JGI IMG/M metagenome (GOLD analysis project Ga0164296, IMG submission 113533) | Dystrophic lake water microbial communities from Trout Bog Lake, Wisconsin, USA - GEODES057 metaG | ecosystem: Environmental > Aquatic > Freshwater > Lake | place: USA: Trout Bog Lake...
AGCGCTGCCAGAGCTGTATTGCCCATCGGCTGCTGCTGCTGCTGCTGTTGCTGCTGTTGTTGCGCAGCGGCGGCAGCGCCGGCGCCGCCCTCACCTCCATCAAGCTCATCCGACACTAACGCTGCGATGCCTGCCTGCGCGCGTTGTGCCGCCTCTCGGCGTGGCCGTCTGGTGGACACAAAGTCGACGCCATAGAGACGAGCAGCCTCGGCGGCTGTGCGGTCGTCGCCCGTCCGTCGCCCGCCGAAGCCACGGCCACCGGACCATCCTTCGCCACCAGTCCTGCCACGGCCGCGACCCGGCGGGCGGCCCATCACAGGCTTGCGCTCCGCAAGACCTGGGATGCGACCGTCGTGGTGGAGGAAGGCGAGCGCGTAGCGCTTCGCCCCCGTTTTGCTAAACTGCAGGTCGTAGGCAAGGGCCGCCACGATGCTCGCCTCAGGCGTCTTTGTGCTCATCAACTCGCCGTGGCCCGCGGCACGCAGCGCGGCCACGATATCAGGGATGACCATGCCGTCCGGGCCAGCGGGCTTGAGGATGTCGTACGCCGCCCATTTCAGGGTGGCTGCTTGGAACGGGTTCGGCGGCGGAACCAGCGGCTTGGACGGGTCTCTAGGAGCAGCCTGTGCGTAGCCCGTGGCCGGCTGGGCAGCACCGCCGCCGGGCGCACCCCTGCCTCCTGCGTGAGCAGGTTGCCCGTTTGGCCGGCGGCGCTTGCCTGCCTGTTCGTCCCCCTCGTCGTCGTCCATGCGGTACTCGTCATCGTCGCCAGACCGCTGCTCGAACGAGTCCTCCTCCTCATCGTAGGACGCATCAGACGGCCCGCTCATGGTGGCCATGTTCGTTGCAGTGCTGCGCTCGGTGGTGGCGCGACACTGTGCCTGGTGCGCACTGCTACGTGCCCCCACAGAGACGACCACCCCCTGAGCTGTTGTATGCAGCACGCGAGGCCCGCGAGAATGTCGAGTTCCGATGCACTTTTCGATTGTGTCACACTGCGCGCCCTCGACTGTTCTGAGCGACGCTGTTGTCTGTCCAGAAGAGACTCCTGCACAAGCCATGGCAGACTACGAGGACGGCGGCGGCGACGGGTGCGCGCTAAGCACCATCCACCTGTCTGCACTGTACTCACGACTCGCCCGCTGTTCATGTTCCCTAGTGGCGGATATGACGACGAGCCGGTGGACGAGCTCGAGCCAGAGGTGCGTGCATGCCTCAGCGCGTGTGTGCGGCGTGTGCGCGTGCGTAGGCAAGAGGAAGGGTTGCTGTTGCCTGCCTCCGCGCCGGAAGACAAACTCGGCACGCACCCTGACTCCGTGTGACCGTCCTGCTCAGATGGATGAAGACGTGGTGGCAGACGAAGACGGTGACGGAGGGCCGCAGGGAGGGGTGGACGTGCTCATGGGCGATGGCGACGGCGGTGCACCTGGCGGCGCGCCCAACGGTGCGTGCTCATCACCGTGTGCTGCGAAGCAGGGATATCACTTCTCATAGCAAGGCGTCCCTGACGCGCACGTGTGTTGGCTTGCGCGCGTCGCTCGTGCAGGCGCACCTCGGCAACGGATGACTACCCCGTACCTAACCAAGTACGAGCGCGCGCGCGTGATTGGCACTCGGGCGCTGCAGATCAGCTTGAATGCGCCTGTCATGGTGGACCTGAACGGAGAGACGGATCCACTTGAGATCGCGGCGAAGGAGTTGCGCGAGAAGCGGGTTCCGTTCACCATCCGCCGCTTCCTGCCGGACGGCACGTACGAGGACTGGGGCCTGCATGAGCTCATCATCGAGGACCCAGACCGCAGACGCGCAGGATAGCGTGTGCATGCACCGACGGCCTTGGCGGGAAATGCCAGCCATCGCAACGCATGCTGAATGCTTCAGACTGCGCGCCTGACTCTCATGTGAACGCCCTTCAATGTAGAGCAAACAAACAGCCGCGCCATGTGTGTGTCAGTTAGTCGGTCTCGCCCTTCGCCAGGTCCACTCTTTCTCTCTCTACCTGGACCTGGCTGCTCGCGCGGACGCGTTGCACACGTGCGGGGCTGACCGAGCGGGCATGCACAGCCACCTGGCGGAGGGCATGGGGTCCTCCTTGGATGCGTGGCTGGAGGCCCTGTACTCGGGTCGCTATCTGCCCGAACGCGACGTGCTCGCCCTCTGCGACCTCGCGCGCGACGTGCTGGCAGAGGAGGGTAACGTGCAGCCGGTGGCGTGTCCTGTGACGGTCGTGGGCGACTTGCACGGCCAGTTCCACGACTTGTTGGAGCTGTTCACACTGGGCGGCAAGCCGCCGGACACGAACTACCTCTTCCTGGGTGACTACGTCGACAGGGGCTACTTCAGTGTGGAAACGGTGCGTCGACGACACGGTGAAGCGCGGGCAAAGCAACCCTACAGGTCCTGGACTGAGCCAGTGTCTTACCTCAGGTGACTACAGTTGTTGCGCTGAAAGTGAGGTACCCGGAGCGAGTGCACATCATCCGGGGGAACCACGAGAGCCGGCAGATCACGCAGGTGTATGGCTTCTACGACGAGTGCCTGCGCAAATACGGCAGCGCGACGGTGTGGAAGACGTTCACCGACCTCTTCGACTACCTACCGCTCACAGCCTGCGTCGACGCGCGCGTGTTCTGTCCGCATGGAGGGCTGAGCCCGAGCATAGACACCCTGGACGACGTGGCCAAGATCGACCGCATCCAGGAGGTGCCTCACGAAGGTCCTGTATGTGACCTTGTGTGGTCAGACCCCGACGAGCGCACCGGCTGGGGCATGTCCCCTCGTGGCGCGGGGTTCACCTTCGGCCAGGATGTGACGGAGCAGTTCAACCATACGAACGGTCTGACACTTATAGCCCGAGCGCACCAGCTGGTGATGGAGGGCTACACATGGGCGCATGACAAAGGCTTGGTCACTATTTTCAGTGCTCCCAATTACTGCTACCGGTGTGGCAACCAGGCCGCCATCATGGAGGTGGACGACACCTTGCAATGTCGCTTCCTGCAGTTCGATCCTGCACCCAAGCGGGGAGAGGAGGGCGGGGGGCAGCAACCTGGGGCGGGCGCAACAGGCATGCCAGCAAGGCAGCGCGTTCCAGAGTACTTTGTGTGACACCTTGCGATGGGAAAACGAAACACGGAGACAGGTGGATGGCTTGTCTCCTCTCTGACACGTCACGCCCGAATGCCAAAATTTGTACGCTCTCTGGGCCGCATTGGACTGATTGGCGATAGCAGCCGCACCTCGCGCACACAGCTCGCGGCGATGACTAGCAGCAGTGGAGACAAGGATTGAGTGCATGCAACCTGCGGAAGCCTACCTCCAGGCGGCGACTGCCTCCTGTGGCCAAGCTAGTGCAACGCGGCGGCTACTCATCCTGTTGTCACACCACGTGCGTGCGTGCGTGCCTAGTGCAGCCACTGGACACCAAACCTGCTGAGAGAAACGACTCCCCACAACTCCGCCGCGCAGGTGTGTCCACGCTGCTGCCTGCGTTTCTGCGGCGTGCCTGCCTGCGATGGCACCTACGCAGAGCACGCACCTCGGGGCACGCAGCTGCACGCACTCCTTTTCCCTGACCAGGCCGCCAACACTGACAGCTCGCCGGCGGCTGAACACACCTGCCCCGCGTGCTTGGGCGCGCTACAACACGTCGACGTCGCAGACAACAGCGCGAACGTGAGTGAGGCGCAGGGACTCGCACATTGCGCGGGCAACACGCCTGGGAGTGGACCTGGACGCTGCCGACTGGTCTCTGGCCGTCTCAGCTCTACCAGCCTGGCGGCTGCCGCGCAGTGTGGCGGCCACGGAGACGCAGCGGAGCGGTACACACTGGGCGTGAGTCTCGACCCCGGTTTCGCGTGTTTGGCAGCGTCTCAACGCGCGGCTTTAGAGCGCGACGTGACACTGGCAGATGGCACGTGCGTGGAGGACGTGCGTGTTACTGCGTTGCGTGATGTGCTGCAAGCTGTGTTTGCATGTAGATCACAGCCCACACAGCCTTCATTGTTGCCGCCAGTGAACATGCATGTCACAGTGTGCCATGCCACTGTCCATTCCGCGATGATTGCAGCCACAGGATGCGAACCACTACCTGCAGGCGGCAACACTGCACAGCGCCGGCGTGGGGGCACATCATGGCGCAACAAGAGCAAGAGTTGTCGCACGGATGATGGCCCCAAAGAGGAGGCAGACTGCACAGAGCATGGCCCGCTGCCGGTGCCGGCGCCACACGCGCAGCAAGCAGCTGATGACGCGTACAACAGCACTGCGAAACGTCTGGCGCAGCTCTCAAGCGCTGATCTTCTGCAGCGCGTGCCTACGCCATTCTCGGTGGGCAGCCATGATGTGGGTCAACTCTCCGTCACCGTCACCGTCTCTCGCCCCATGGCGTATGTGGGCGGCTACTACATCAAGCACCTGCGCGGTATAAGCCAGACCTTGTGGCTCGCTGGCGCGACTGGCGGCTTCGGCGGATGGGATGACCACAGCGAGGAGGTGGGCAACGGCTCTGTGTCTGGTCACATCGAGTTCGCATTGAGTGCACTTCTACGCTGTGACGCCTTCAATTTCATAGCGGCTGGCCGGGAAGACATGAATGTGCGCATGCTTGGCCCAAAAGGCCGGCCGTTCGTGATGGAGGTGACCAATGCCCGGTGCACCGCTCTGGATGTGACTCCCGAGTCGCTGGCGAGCGCAGTGCTTGCATCCTTGGGATCATCTGGTCACACCGTCGGGTGTCATGCGCTCCAACTGATCAGCTTTCAACAGCGGAAGATCATGCGCGAAGGGGAGGCCGAGAAGCGGAAGAGGTACAAAGCGCTCATCTGGCTCTCACGCCCGCTCGCACCGGATGTCCTGGATGCCGCCAGCCGCGCTGTCTTCGACCTTCAAGTGCAGCAAGCGACGCCTGTGCGGGTGCTTCATCGCCGCTCACTCCTTGTGCGCACAAAGACAGTGCATTGCATGCGCTTTCGCCCTTTGCCCGGGGCGCCCTGTTTCTGCATCTTGCATTTGGATTGCTCTGCGGGGACGTATGTGAAGGAGTTCGTGCACAGCGACTTTGGACGCACGAAGCCGAGTCTGGTGGACGTGCTGCTCGATGCGGAGGCTGCACTCTCGCCGCCGCCTGGTGGGAGTGGTAGACCGCGTCTGGTAGCAGATTGCGTGCAACTTGATGTAGAGCATATTGACATGGAATGGCTCTAATACACATGGCGCGCAATCACTCGTCTGAGGCTGCCTCTGCCCCACCTTCTTCTGTCGGCGGTGCAGCTTCGGATGCAGTGCTGGCATTGCTCGCCCGCATCCGCGTCAGCTTCACGGCGGTCTCTTGCGCCACGCGCTGCGCCTCCAGTGCAGCGAGCCACATGGCCGACGACCACACGGCTGTTCGTGCCACTCTGCTCCCTCTATTCAACGGGCCCAAAGCGCTCCGGAGCGCCCCTGGTATGGAGCTGCTTCCACGCAGGCGGTGCAGGACTTGATACAGAGTCTCGGTGCCGATGACACGCAGGAGCGGGCCAGCAAGAGGGAAGGTAGACCTCTCATCACTTCCTACCACCGCCCTCGCGACTCGCGTCAGCAGAAACGTCTCGTGTCCAGGCCCGCTCCACAGGAGCGCCATCGCGAGGCGAGTGAGTCGGCTGCGAGCTCGCGAGTCGGAGCCGGTGGAGAAGCGTGACTCAGATGCAGCTGCAACAACTGCATTCAAGGCTTGCACGGCACCCACGCATTGGGCGACCTCCACTTGCAAAGACTCCACACGGTGTTCGAACGTCTCAAACGAAGCAAGGCGTTGTGTCGTCAGCGCTTGCGCAATTGACAGAGAATGCACGTTCTCAGCCGTCTCCGACGATAAGGCTCGTGCCAGCCTCACTTCCGCCTGCAGAGCGCCAATTGCTGAGCGAGTGGGCAGCGCACTCGTGAACGCGTACTGCAAGGCTGAGCGCTGTCCCAGAAGGAACGCCCTCGTCTCCTCAATGCCTTCAAGGCTGTCAGGCGCCACAACGGTTGTGTCCGGGTTCAGCGCAGCTAGCGCCTCCATGGTTGCAGACACGCAGTCCTGTCCACCCGCATCTTGCGAAGCGACAAGCCCGCCTCTCAAGTCGCTTGCTTGCTGCACCATGTGCCTCCGAGAGACTCTAGCTTCTGACCCCACTTTGCTCACGTCACGTGCGCGAAAAGCGTAAGTATTATTCAGATGCTTGCGACGCGTATGTCCAGTGGCAGCTGCTTCTCCAGCAGGTGCATCTCCCCCGGTTTCGTGGGCTTGGGCGGAATGGCGTTGATCGTCTCTGCCACTGCGAAGCTGTTCGCATCCGCGATTTCAGCCCAGACTGTATGATCGTATCCCCAATGAGTGGCTGGCTGGGTACCCATGTAGCAAAAGAAATCCGGGCCGGCAGAACCACCTGCCCAGCCGCAGTCGCCACGAACCATGTGACGAGGGCCAGGCGTTGTTTGCTTATTCGGCGGCAGACGCGCGCGGAGACTGCCTTGCAGTAGGAATCCAGGCTCGACGCGGTAGAATGCGCATGCATCTGTGCACAGCTCCGGGTGCGCCGCCAGGGATCTGACGTAAACCACGCTGGAATTGCTCCAGTCAGGCCGCAGCCGCAATTTAATCCCTCCGTAAGAGGTGACGATCTCCACAGCCTCAATGCTGCCATCCGGAATCGGCACCTGCTCCACATCCAATGCTTTGCCGAGGAGAACGCCGGATGTCCACGGCACACCAGGGCCGACTGCATGTGCAGGGCCCCGCAGCTGGGCTTCACTCGGCTGCCGCTTGAGCCAGCACTGCGAGCCACACGCCGCCGGCTGCGTGCAGTATACCCACGTGTTGCATGACTTGCTGGCCGCGCAGAGAGCGCAACACGCCGCAGAATCTGGCGTGTCGCGCACGTTGCTGCCGTCTGCTTGCGACACAATCACGTCGCCCCACAGCTCTGTTTGTGGCACGCCTACAACGCCAGAGACTGTGTCTGCTGCGCAATATTCTGTCGGCGACGGCGACGGCGACTGACTCTGCTGCTGCACCACGTGCCTTGGCGTGTCCCCTGGGCTGAACAGCGACGCGACGTCCGCGTGCGCTGCTGCGAGAGAGCGTGTGTGCTGCACCAAGAGCAGGACGCCCAGGAAGAGAGCAGCCAGCATGGCTGCAACCAGACGGAACGACTCATGGCTGCCTTTGATTCCACTGCTCCTGCTGCTCCGCATCATTGTGTGTGTGTCGCGCGCGCGTGCGCGTGTCGTCAAGCTACATGAACAGCGATATGAGGGACAACGGTTCCGCGAAGGGGCGTTATATTTCGGTAGAAGCGTGATGGTGACTCTCCCGCTAGAGGCGGTAGCAGCGCTGTGTATCTAGAGCGCTCACCATGGCCGTGGTCTGCTGGTCACCGACGGCTGAGAACCTCTCTCGGGCATCAGAGTGGCTCATGACCATGCAAGAGCTCTGCATCCTCATCCAGGCCCACGCCGCCGCCATTGCTAGCCCTGTAGCCCCGCTGCGGGTGCAGCGGCTGCAGGAGCTGCGTGATGGCAGAGGAGCCGCCGGCGCTGAAGTTTGCAACATGGCGGAGGACGAACACCACTGGCGGCGACTCCCGAGGGCAAACCACACCCGTGGCGAAGCACGTCGCGCCAGCGATGGCAACCATGAAGCAGATAAGCACCGCAATGGCGTTAGAGCAGCCCTTGGCGGTGCGCCGGCTGAGGCATCCACCAGCCGCGTTTTGATGTTTCTTCTCGCTGTTGCTTGAGGGGGCGGCAGAGGGCTCAGTGGAGAGATACGGCGTGATGGCGAAGCATTCCTTGAACTCCGGATGCTGGTTGTACTTGCTCACCAGGCCAAGTGCGTTGACCACTGTACCTGGCGGAATTGCATCCAAGCCTGTGCCATCGAGGCCCTCCGCCAGCGCGTCGTCGCAGTCGTTGCCGTACAGGCCCACAACGGTGCCATCATTGCAGGAGAGGCATCCCAGCTCGCAGACGCTGGGCTGAGAAGCGCAGGCCGTGGAACAGGTGCGCGACCCCGCAGGATGGAACATGGCGGTGATGTTGCCGGCCACCGTGACGTTGTCTGCCAGTGTCGGCACAGTCATGCACACTGCTGGCGGGGAAAACGCATGCGGTGCAGGCGGCGCCAGTGCGTTGGACCAGACCTTGAAATGCAAGCAGGCATGGAACTCATCGAGGCCAGAGAAGGTCTTGAGGCCTCCCCAGATGGAGACATGGCTGAATGACCGCAGCCCCGAGGCGCTGAGATTCGCACAGCTGCTGTGGTACAGACCTACAACTGTGTTGTCCGCACATTGTAAGCATCCGAAGCTGCAGTCACTGCTTGAGCGCTGGCACAACAGCGCGCAATGCGTGCGCGTCAGAAACACGCCCGTCACGTTGCCAATCGTGTCATATGCTGAGCCCAGGCCCAGGGGCGCGGTGTCGCACTGCGGAGGCTCGAATATGGGCGCAACCCAGGGAGGAGGCGGGGCTTTCGACGGCGCCCGGTTAAGTACTTGCACGGCAGTGCAGTTGATGAATTCGTCCACGCCGCGGTACGCCTTCTCTCCGCCGGTGACTGTGACTAACGAGCCGTCGGTTATTCCGTCAAGAATAGCGCACGAGCTGTGCCAGAGTCCAACGGAAGTTCCATCAGCACACGTGAGACAGCCGTGGGCACAGACGCTGCTCACGTTGGTGCACACGCTGCGGGGTGCTTGGACGCAGGTGTCGAAGCTCGAGTAGATGCCGGTCAGCGAAGACGGGGCCGCTGCGCCACCAGCCAAGTCGGGGGCGTGGACGCAAGCCTGGCTCGCCACGCGCGTGACGGCCGTGTGTGCGAGAAGCAGGACGAGAAGTGGAGCGCGGTGGCGTAGAGCGTAGGGGGCCATGTCCTTTGGCGCGCGCGGTGCGGTAGCGGCGGCGGAGCAGGCGAATGTGCTAACAGTTGAAGTCGGGGAACCTCGCTACGTGCAGCGCAGGCGCGCCGCGGCCTGCTCCGCTGGTGGCAGCGCACAACGACAGTGTTGTGCGCCACCCCGTGCACGTGCGTGCCACCCGCACAGAAGGGTTTGCGCGAGGGCTTGCGACGTGGACAACAAGCAACTGGGTGAGGGTAGCTTTCACTACTCCACTCTCACCTGCATTCATGCCAGTAGCGCTTGAATCTCGCCCCCGACACACGCCGCAGCGGCGGCAACCTCCGCCTCAGCGGCGGCATCACGGCGCCAATCTCTTCCGACCGTCGCCGACACCGCACCAGTGGCCGCCGCCAGCTGTCGCGCCACGAGGCGGGAATAGACGCCTTGTGGCTGGCGTGCAATAAGCTCGTCATGCGTGCCCGCCTCCGCAACGACACCAGCGTTGAGAACAGCGATGCAATTGCAGTTGCGAACTGTGCTCAGTCGGTGGGCGACCAGCATAAGTGTGTGCTTTCCACTCGCTGCCGCGGCATCTAGCGCCGCTTGCACCGCCGCCTCGGACTCGGCATCCAAGCTGGCGGTGGCTTCATCCGCCAGCAAGAGGCGGGGCTGTCTGAGGAGTGCTCGTGCCAGGGCCACTCGCTGCCTCTGCCCTGCGCTGAGACGCACGCCTCGATCTCCGACCAGGGTCGCGTACCCGTCCGGAAAGGACGTGATGAACTCGTGAGCAGCTGCAGCAGACGCGGCGGCGGTCAACGCATCGGAATCACGAGCCAATCTGGTGGATGCGCCGTACGAGATGTTGTGTGCAATGCTGCCAGCAAACACAGGCGCGTCTTGTGCCACCAGAGCAACTGACGCGCGCAGAGCGGCGTAGGGGACGTCGCGGAGAGGCACACCGCCGAGGGAGATGGTGCCTGCGTGTGGGTCGTAGAACCGCATGCACAAGTGAATGACTGTGCTCTTGCCGCACCCGGAGCGGCCCACTAAAGCAGCTGTGCCGCCTGCAGGGACGTTCAGGCTGAAGCCACGCAGCACAGGCGCTTGCAAACGCTGCTGGTACGCAAACGTGATGGAATCGATGGCCAGTGATAAGCCGCCGCCGCCGCCGCCGCTGAGTGACGATGCCCATTGTGGCGGCATGTCCAGCGCATCGTCTTCAGCTGCAGCAGCTGCCGCTGCAGCAGCAGTCACGATTGAATCCTCGTCACCTGCACTGTCTGGCAGCGGCGCCCCGATGCATGGCTTCAGCTGGAGCACTGCCAGCACGCGCTCCGCGGCGCCTGCTGATGTCGACAAGCTCGCGATGAAGGAGAGCGCTGATTGCCAGGAAGCATCCACTCGAGAGAAATACGCTTGGAAGGCAACCAGAGCGCCCACAGAGAGGCCACCCTTCATGACAAGATGGCCACCCGCCGCCAAGACGAGCAGACTCGCGCCATTGGTGACCCACTCGTTGAGCGCCACGGTCAGGGCATACGCGCGAGCGTCGGACACGCCTAGTTGGCGGGCAACCACCGCCAATCTCGAGTACGCACTAAGCTCCGCGGCCTCGCAACCCGCAGCACGCACGCCGCGTGCGTTACCTAGGGCATCACCCGCTGCGCCGGAGGCGGCGCCTAAGGCATCAGATCGACGGCGCTGGAGGCCGGCAGAGTAATGCGCGTACATTGTCGTAAGCGCGAACACAGGCCCGGTTGCCGCGCCAGCAAGCAAGGTCAACCTCCAACTGATGTGCACGCACGCGGCTGCGGCGCCGATTGCTTGGATGAGTGCACGGCCGAGTGCACTTAGGATCCACGAGGCAGGGTCGGTGGCAGCCTTCACATCGTCGGTGAGGCGAGATAGCAGATCGCCAGTGCTGGCGGCGTCGTAAAAGGCGACATCCTGACGCAGCAATGCGGCGTATAATCGTACGGACAGCGCACATGCGACATGCGCTGCTGCGGATGCGAGACACGCGCCGCGGATCCCGCCAAGTGCTCCGGACGCGACTTGAAGCCCCGCGGAGGTGCGCAGCGCGGAAGTGAACGCGGGCGAATCACCCGTGAGGGCTGCATCTAGTGCGGCGCCACCAACCCGGGGTAATGCGAGGTCGCAGGCGTTGCTTGCAAGGAGGCACAGGATGCCTATTGTGACTGAGGCTGCATGTGTCGAGACGAGCGAGAACGCCCATCTTAAGTATGCGCCTTGAGACAGCACTGGGCGCGTCACCGGGCCAGCGTCGGTGCGCAGCACTAATTGGCTCTCCGCTGCGCTGTCATCAGCATGAGCAGCCGGTGCTGCCGCAGCCCAGAGCCTAGACGAAGCGCCATCCACAGCGGTGAATGCGGCGCCATGCTGCATGTATCCCAGCACCACAGTCGCGAACAGTGCAACAGCGAGATGCACGTCCTGTGACGCATTGCTCGACGGCAGAGTCACTGCCCTGACCCCGACGTAGAGTTGCGAGCCTGACACCAGTGCCCAGCTGGCCGCTTTCAATCCATACACCCATCTCCGACTGGTCACATCGCCGATGAGTGCTGTGCCAGCAGATGCAGCAGCCGCTGCCCGCGCCGCTTTGGCAGCTTTGGCCGCCTTCTTTGCCCGCTTGTGGGCATCACTCGGCTGCTCGTGAGCAGCTCTCACTGGCGGCAACTGAGCCTCCGTCTGGGCTGCTGGCTGGCTCGCTGGCGCCTCCTCGTCGCCCTCCGGCGTCAACAGAGGCTGTGTCAACACGTCCTCGCTAGTGTCACTTGCACGCGCATGCGCACGTGCAGATGCAGGCGCAGCCGACTCTCGTGCCCTCCGACCGGGGGCTTTCCGTGCAGCTGCATACCACGCCGCAGAGGCGAGCAACGCGACGCAGAGTGGGCGGAGGAGCGAGAGAAGCACCAAGTCCGCAGTGTCGTGTTTGTCGTCCAACAGAGCTCTCCAGAAGATTGATACACTGACTCCAGTACCCCTGAGCCGGTGTATATTTACCCACAACGTGGTCGCGAGAACTGCGTCTGTGACTGCTGCGAGGGTGAGCACCACCAGGCAGGTGCCTGGGCTCCGTAGCGCTGCAGCCAGTCTGGGCGGCAGGAGTGGGGCAAGGACTGCGAGACCACCATCAGGACTGCCTTTACGCCAGCGCCCTCGTCCCTTCTTGGACACCATCGCGCGCGCCTCTGACGGAGGTCCACTCTTATGCCTCCGCCGCTCGGCTTACGTCACGCGTTTCAAGCGCTCTCCCCTTCGTGGTGTGCGTGACTCAGCTCTGTCCGTATGATTGGGGCTACAGCCACGCCACGGCGGCGCGCAAACGCGTGATTGACTGCATCTCGCCTCTGAGTTCCCTTCCCCATGGTGCGTGCACAGGACCTCACTGCCCACACTTGCCTGCCGCGACACACGCTGCGCGACACACGCACATGACACGGGCTGACTCGTCGCACCTC
>Ga0164296_1004675_pt1 | contig 12345 bp, 12 predicted proteins | sample GEODES057metaG_FD_113533 | JGI IMG/M metagenome (GOLD analysis project Ga0164296, IMG submission 113533) | Dystrophic lake water microbial communities from Trout Bog Lake, Wisconsin, USA - GEODES057 metaG | ecosystem: Environmental > Aquatic > Freshwater > Lake | place: USA: Trout Bog Lake...
TCAGAAATATCCTGTAAGATTGAAACAAGAAGTGGATTACGGGGCAACGCTGCACAGTTGCAATGCAGTAAAAGTATAGCTTAAACCCAGTTAAAAACTGTCCAGCCTATCGGGTCCACTCTATAATTTGCTCATACAGCGTTTACTAAAAATAACAAATTTAAAATAATTAAAAGGTGGTTCAATATGCCTAATAACATTCAAAAAACTAGTCGAAGAAGTTTCTTCGTTGGTGCAGCAGCCTTAACAGGGGCTGCAGTCGTTGCATCCCAAACACCAACGGGTCAAAAAATCGTGTCAGAAGTTGAAGAAGTTTTATCGCCAACCAAAAAAACTGGTTACCAACTTTCTGAGCACGTTAAAAAATACTACAAAACTACCTTAGTTTAATTTCGTTGTAACGACCATTCTCGCGTTTTCATTGGATAATTTATGAACCTTACTCGCAAAACCAATCTGCAGTCTTCATCAGATTCAACTACCCATTTCATTAATCACTTGTCTAGAAGCATGAGTCAAGTCATCCCTACCATGGATCGTCGCTCTTTTTTGAAGCGTTCTGGTCTTGGAGTCGGCGTTGGAATCGCTGGGTCACAACTAACCCTTGTAGAAAAAGCTAAAGCAATGGGTTCTAAACCTAATACTGAGCAAGGCATAGTGGTTAAAAGAACAGTTTGTAGTCATTGTTCTGTTGGTTGTGCAGTAGACGCAGTGGTTGAAAACGGAGTTTGGACTCGCCAAGAAGCTGTTTTCGATTCACCAATTAATATGGGCGCTCACTGTGCTAAAGGTGCTGCTTTGCGCGAGCACGGACACGGTGAATACCGTCTCAAATACCCAATGAAATTGGTAGATGGGAAATATAAGCGTATTTCTTGGAATACAGCACTCGAAGAGATTACTGCCAAGATGTCAGAACTCAAAAAAGACAATGGACCTGATTCTTTGTTCTTCATTGGGTCATCAAAACACAACAATGAGCAAGCATATTTATTAAGAAAGTTCGTATCCTTTTTTGGTACCAATAATACCGATCACCAAGCTCGTATTTGTCACTCAACCACTGTAGCTGGCGTTGCGAACACTTGGGGTTACGGTTCAATGACGAACAGTTACAACGATATGCAAAATGCCAAGGCTGCTTTGTATATTGGCTCTAACGCAGCGGAAGCCCACCCGGTTTCTATGTTGCATTTGTTGCATGCGAAAGAAAGCGGCTGTAAGGTAATCGTAGTTGACCCACGTTACACAAGAACTGCTGCGAAGTCTGATCAGTATGTAAGAATTCGCTCAGGTTCAGATATTCCATTTTTGTATGGTGTTTTGTACCATATATTCAAAAATGGTTGGGAAGATAAAAAATATATCAGTGACCGTGTCTATGGCATGGAAAAAATTAAACAAGAAGCACTCGAAAAATGGAGCCCAAAAGTTGTAGAAGAGGCTTGTGGTGTTTCTGAAGAGCAAGTTTATCTAGTTGCGAAGACAATGGCTGAAAATCGCCCATCAACAGTTGTTTGGTGTATGGGGCAAACACAACACACCACTGGTAATGCGGTTGTACGGATGTCTTGTCTAGTGCAATTAGCCCTCGGTAATATCGGCAAATCAGGAGGCGGTACAAACATTTTCCGTGGTCATGATAACGTTCAAGGTGCAACAGACGTTGGTCCAAATCCTGATTCATTGCCAGGTTATTATGGTTTGGCTGCTGGTGCGTGGAAGCATTTTGCTAAAGTTTGGGATGTTGAATACGACTGGATTAAAGCGCAATTTGCACCAAATATGATGGAGAAGTCTGGTACGACAGTTTCTCGTTGGGTTGATGCAGTACTTGAGAAAAATGAACTCATCGACCAACCAACGAACGTGAAGGGACTGTTCTTCTGGGGTCATGCACCGAACTCGCAGACGCGTGGTTTGGATATGAAACAAGCCTTAGATGCACTGGAGTTGCTAGTCGTTGTGGATCCTTATCCAAGTGCTACAGCAGCGATGGCAGCAATGAAGTCAGAGGGAAGTGCCGTTAATGCGAAAAGGGCAGTCTATCTTTTACCAGCGGCAACCCAATTTGAAACTTCAGGAACTTGTACAGCATCGAATCGCTCCATTCAGTGGCGTGAAAAAGTTATTAATCCTCTTTTCGAATCAGTGCCTGATCACACTCTAATGCAGGCATTTGCAGATCGTTTGGGTTTTGGTAAAGAGCTATCGAAGAACTTCAAAATGCTTGACACCAAGTATGCAGGTCAAGCTTGGAAAGAGCCAGAAATTGAGTCAATCTTAGGTGAGATTAACCGTTCTTGCTGGACAATTGGTTACACCGGTCAAACTCCAGAAAGATTAAAGGCGCATATGAGAAATATGCATTTATTTGATCCGAAGACCCTCAAATCTCGCGGCGGAAAAGATCCAGTTACGGGTTACGATACGACGGGTGACTACTTCGGTTTACCATGGCCGTGCTACGGTACCGCCGAAATTAAGCATCCTGGCTCACCTAATTTATATGACACAAGTAAGCATGTTATGGAGGGTGGCGGCAATTTCCGTGCGAACTTTGGAGTGGAAAGAGAAGGCAATAGTTTATTGGCTGAAGATGGATCTCATTCTGTCGGTTCAGATATCAAGACTGGTTATCCAGAATTTGATCATATCCTAATGAAGAAATTGGGCTGGTGGAGTGATTTAACTGAAGCAGAGCAAAAAGCCGCAGAGGGTAAAAACTGGAAGACTGATTTGTCTGGCGGCATCCAACGCGTTGTAATGAAGCATGGTTGCCATCCGTTTGGTAATGCCAAAGCTAGAGCAATTGTTTGGAACTTCCCTGATCCAATTCCTCAGCATAGAGAGCCTTTGTATGGCACTAGACCTGACTTGACTGCAAAATATCCGACACATGCTGACAAAAAAGCATTTTGGAGATTACCAACGCTTTACAAGACCATTCAAGACAAGAATATTGCTGATAAGGTCTATGAAAAGTTCCCAATTATTTTGACTTCTGGTCGTTTGGTTGAATATGAGGGTGGTGGTGAAGAAACGCGTTCAAATCCTTGGTTAGCTGAGTTACAACAAGAAAACTTTGTTGAAATCAATCCTAAAGCTGCCGCAGTTCGCGGAATTAAACACAATGACTATGTCTGGGTGAAAAGCCCAACAGGTGCAAAAATTAAAGTACGCGCTCTAGTAACGAATCGTGTCGATGAAGAACATGCCTTTATTCCATTCCATTTTTCAGGATGGTGGCAAGGTAAAGACATTATTGATTCTTATCCTGAAGGAGCGCATCCAATCGTTAGGGGTGAGGCAGTTAATACAGCTACAACATACGGATACGATAGTGTCACGATGATGCAAGAAACTAAAACAACTGTCTGCCAAATTGAAAAATTTGCCTAATAAACACAGAGAATAGAGGAAAAAATCATGGCAAGAATGAAATTTATTTGTGACTCAGAGCGTTGTATTGAGTGTAATGGCTGTGTAACAGCTTGTAAAAATGAACACGAAGTTCCCTGGGGTGTCAATCGCCGTCGTGTGGTAACGATTAATGATGGCGAAATTGGTGCTGAGAAGTCCATCTCTGTTGCTTGTATGCATTGCTCAGACGCCCCTTGTATGGCAGTCTGCCCAGTGTCTTGTTTTTACAAAACAGATGAAGGTGTAGTGCTACATAATAAGGATACTTGTATCGGTTGTGGTTACTGCTCTTATGCTTGCCCATTTGGTGCTCCTCAGTTCCCAAGTCAAGGAACCTTTGGCATGCGCGGTAAGATGGACAAATGTACTTTCTGTGCTGGTGGCCCTGAAGAAAATGGCTCTGAAGAAGAGTTTGAAAAATATGGTCGTAATCGCCTAGCAGAAGGTAAGTTACCTGCATGTGCTGAAATGTGTTCTACCAAAGCATTGCTTGCTGGTGATGGTGATGTGATCTCTGATATTTTCCGTAACCGTGTTACCCATCGTCAAAGAAACGGTAAAGCGGCTGGTGGTGATGTATTTGGTTGGGGATCTGCATACGGTAAGCCTACTCAAGGAGCCAAATCATGAGATTGATCGGCTTAATTTCAATGGCGTTGCTCACTTTATTGGTATCAGCTTGCTCTGAAAAACCACAGTTTTTGGGAAGTAACAAATCTGATGCAGCAGCTTATACCGGTGCCAAAAATCCTTATGTAGAAAAGGGTTGGAACGCAGGCGATAAAACGAGTTGGGAAATGCAATTACGTGCAAGAGCTCAAAATCAGAACGAATACACTAAAACAGAGTAATCGCTGGTAGATAGAAGGAATGTATGAAAATCTTTAAAAATATACTGATTCAATTGACTTGTGTATTAGGCATCACACTCATGTTGCCTAGCCTTGCAGCTGAGTCTGCACCTGCTACTCCGACTGCTGCTACGTCTTTACCTGCCGTAGAATCTGCCAACATCATGGATGTGGATACGCGCTCAGATGCGCAAGCACAACGCGAACGGGCAATTACGCAACCTGCTAACAACGCACCTTTTTGGCGTGCGGTTAATTCTGATACTGCGCACTATGTCAGTATCCCCAATAAAGAAGCCGGGGTACTGATTCAAAAATCAGGTGAGCAGTGGCGTTTATTCAGAAATGGCGTCATTACAGTTTTTGGTGGTTGGTTGATTATCTTAGTGGTAAGTGCTATCACTATCTTCTACTTTTTCAAAGGTCCAATTAAATTAGAACATCCAAGAACGGGTAAGAAAATTGAGCGTTTTACTGCAGTTGAAAGACTGGCTCACTGGACTATGGCTTATAGTTTTCTTGCTTTAGCAATCACAGGTCTATTTATTCTGTTTGGTAAACATTTAGTGTTACCAATTATTGGATCTTATCTTTATGGCTTGATTTTATTCCTGTTCAAAAATGTACACAACCTAGTCGGACCGCTCTTTACGGTTAGTGTGATTGTGTTTTTTGTCATGTTCGTTAAAGATAATATTCCTGGACCATCTGACTGGGCTTGGATTAAGTCCATGGGTGGTGCCCGAGGACACGCTGCTGCTGGGCGCTTTAACTTTGGTGAAAAAATGTGGTTTTGGATTGGTATGACAACACTTGGATTAATCGTCTCGGCTTCAGGTTGGGTATTGGATATGATCGTACCAGGTCTTGATTATTGGCGCGGCACAATGCAGATAGCCAATGTTATACATGGTATCGCAGCCATTCTTATTATGGTGTTTGCGATGGGTCATATTTATATCGGAACAATTGGAACCGACGGTGCTATTGATGGTATGAAAACAGGTTACGTTGATGAGTCTTGGGCAAGACAACATCACAGTACTTGGTTAGAGGACATTGAGTCGGGAAAAATCCCAGAGTCACGCGAACCTGAGAAATCGGCTACTGCTGATTTAGCTAAAAAAATTCTTCGGAGTGCTTCATGAAAAAATTAAATACAACTACAACATTTGCAATTGCTATCTCAAGCTTACTAATGATTTCATCATTCAGTTTTGCTAAGTTGCCAGATCCTAGCCCAGAAGCTAAGGCAGCCTCTGCATTAACAGAAGCGATGAATACTCATAATGATAAAGTTTCAGCCTATCAGTTATGTTTAGCACAAGATAAAGTGGCAAAAAAATATGCAAGTAAACCTCAAGCTGGTGAAAAAGCCATTGAGACTCCACCTTGTAAAGATCCTGGAAAATTTGAACCTCCAGCAGAGTTAGCTGTTGCGCCTGTTGCTGCGCCTGCTGTTGCTGCCGCTCCAAGTGCACCTGCAGCAACAGTAAAAAAATAATTCCTTTTGAATCAGCCCGTTCTTAGACTCTTTGAGGATGGGTTTTTTTATGCCTGAAATTTATTTCCCCCATTTAACCAATAATTCCTTACCCGTTACCCATGAAGTTGAGGTGATGGATGAAAAAGGTCGTAAACAAACGATTTCGATTCCTGGGGAGCGCTCACTCACTATCTATCTTGATAAAAAAGAGATTGTGACCTTAATGACTTTGGGGGCAGCACCTGAAGCTTTAGTCTTGGGTTATCTTAAAAATCAAAATTTAATCGATACGATAGAAAATATCGAAAGTATTCAAGTTGATTGGGAAACCGATTCAGCTGCTGTTAGAACGATCGTCAAAAAAAATGATATTGAGGCATTAACCAGCAAAAGGGTTGTAACGTCTGGTTGTGGCCAAGGGACAATGTTCGGTGAGTTCATGGCAGATTTAGATCGGATTCAATTACCAACTGACGCTAGGCTTAACCAAGTTGCCATTAATCAAATTATTGAGAAGATACGGCAACATCCTTCCATTTATAAACAAGCTGGATCAGTACATGCTTGTGCGGTATTTGAAGTGATTGATAACAATGTGGAGCTTCTATACTTTATTGAAGATGTTGGGCGTCATAATGCAGTTGATGCCATTACAGGTTTAATGTGGTTGGATCGAAAAGATGGCAGAAATCTCGTCTTTTACACGACAGGAAGGCTTACCTCTGAAATGGTCATTAAGGGTGGGCAAATGGGGATTCCGTTTCTAATGACCCGTTCCGGGGCAACCCAAATGGGGTTAGAACTTGCTAAAAAAATTAACTTAACCCTTCTGGCTCGTTGTTCTGGGACACATTTTTTAATTTATGAAGGTCAAGATAGAATTCAATTACAACAAGAAAACACTTGAATTCCCTAATATATTGGCTTGTTGAGAAAGTCTGATTACAATATCACTATGAGTATAAAATCTGACCGTTGGATCCGACGTATGGCTGAACAAACTGGCATGATAGAGCCGTTTGAGCCTGGACAAATTCGTGTAAATGCCTTGGGTGAAAAAATCGTTAGCTATGGCACATCTAGCTATGGTTATGATATTCGCTGCGCCCCTGAATTTAAAATATTTACCAACATTAACAGTACGATCGTCGATCCAAAGAATTTTGATGAGAAGTCTTTTGTCGACTTTCATGGTGATGTTTGCATCATTCCCCCAAATTCATTTGCTCTAGCCAGAACTGTCGAGTATTTCAGGATTCCTAGAGATATTTTGACAATTTGTGTAGGCAAGAGTACTTATGCAAGGTGCGGAATTATCGTGAATGTAACACCCTTTGAACCTGAGTGGGAAGGGTATGTTACTTTGGAATTCTCAAATACAACACCATTACCAGCGAAAATCTATGCAGGTGAGGGCTGTGCTCAAGTCCTGTTTTTTGGCGCTGATGAGGTCTGTGAAACTTCCTATAAAGACCGCGGCGGAAAATATCAGGGGCAAGTAGGAGTTACACTTCCTAAAACCTAAGGAATTTCCATGGTAGGAAAACGGTTTTTTTCAAAAAAACATCTTGAAGTTGATTTAGAAAAATATCGTTCAGAATTAATTAAACCTACGATTCCTAAGTTTGAAAGTAATCTATACCACTGGTTACTTAGCACCAACTGGCAGATGTTTTTCCTGCTAGTTGTAGTCGTTTATTTATCTTCTAATTTTTTATTTGCAATTGCGTATTATGCCTGTGGACCTGGTTCAGTCAGTAATGCAAGGCCTAATAGTCTAATTGATTTGTTTTTCTTTAGCGTCCAAACCATGGCAACTATCGGTTATGGTCAGATGACTCCTATCGGTACTTTACCTAATTCAATTGTTTCCTTGGAAGCCTTTTTTGGCATTGTTTTTTCAGCTTTAACAACGGGACTTGCGTTTGCTCGCTTCACAAGACCAACCGCCGGAATTCGATTTTCTAAAACGGCACTTGTAGGCTTACATGATGGTAAAAAAGTTTTAAGATTCCGGTTAGGTAATTTACGCTCTTCCAATATTGTAGAGGCGCAGCTTAGTTTATGGCTTGTAATAGACCGCCTCAATCAAGAAAAAGAATTCTATCGTGAAATAGTTGAACTAAAATTAGACAGGAATGAAACACCCTTGTTTACGTTTAGTTGGACAGCTTTTCACCAATTAAGCGAAAATAGCCCTTTGACTGAAATCATTAAAAATCCAGGTCAGAAAAATTGGCACCTATTAGTCACATTCACTGGATATCATGAAAGCTTCGCTAATCAAGTGTATGCAAGGCATGTATATGTACCTTCGCAAATACTCCACAATGCTAATTTTGTGGAACTTCTGAAGACAACGAGTGATGGTAGTAAAAGTATTAGTATGGAAAATTTTGAAAAGATAAAAAGCTATAAAGCTGGAGAGAATAAGGACCTGACATGAAATTAAAATTCCCTGTTGTAATCATTGATGAGGATTTTCGCTCTGAAAATATCTCTGGTTCTGGCATTAGAGATCTAGCCGAAGCGATTGAAAATGAAGGGATGGAAGCCCTTGGGATGACTAGTTATGGTGATTTAACCTCATTCGCTCAACAAGCCGCTCGCGCTTCCTGCTTTATCCTATCGATTGATGATGAGGAATTTTCGGAACCTGATTTTGATGGCTTTGTTGACGTGATCGAAAACCTCAGAAACTTTGTCAAAGCGGTGCGTAAACGTAATGAAGATATTCCAATCTTTTTATACGGAGAAACGAAAACCTCCAGAAATATTCCGAATGATATTTTGCGCGAATTGCATGGCTTTATTCATATGAACGAGGATACGCCGGAATTTGTTGCTCGTCACATTATTCGTGAAGCCAAAGTGTATTTAGATTCACTTGCTCCGCCATTTTTTAAATCTTTAATTCATTATGCCTCGGAAGGTTCTTACTCCTGGCACTGCCCTGGTCACTCAGGTGGAGTCGCCTTTTTAAAGAGCCCTGTGGGACAAATATTCCATCAATTTTTTGGTGAAAATATGCTCAGAGCAGACGTCTGTAATGCGGTTGAGGAATTAGGACAGTTGTTAGATCATACCGGTCCAGTTGCGGCGAGTGAGCGCAATGCAGCTCGTATTTTCGGGGTTGATCACTTATATTTTGTAACGAACGGCACTTCAACTTCAAATAAGATTGTTTGGCACTCAACGGTTGCTCCAGGCGATATAGTGATTGTGGACCGAAACTGTCATAAGTCCGTTCTTCACTCCATTATGATGATGGGCGCGATACCCGTCTTTTTAATGCCAACTAGAAATAATTTTGGCATCATTGGCCCTATTCCAAAAGAAGAGTTCGAGTGGAGCAATATTCAAAGGAAAATTAATAATAATCCTTTCATTAAAGATAAAAATGCTTTGCCTAGAATTTTAACGATTACTCAAAGTACTTATGATGGAGTTGTTTATAACGTTGAAATGATTAAATCCATGTTAGATGGAAAAGTAGATTCATTACATTTTGATGAGGCTTGGTTACCTCATGCAACCTTCTCCGATTTTTATAAAAATATGCATGCAGTAGGTCGCGATCGTGCCAGACCTCAAAAGAGTTTGGTGTTTGCAACCCAATCTACCCATAAGTTACTGGCTGGCTTATCACAGGCATCCCAAATTTTAGTACAAGAATCTGATGATAGAAAACTTGATCCTACTTGCTTTAATGAGTCTTATTTGATGCACACATCAACGAGTCCGCAATATGCAATTATTGCTTCTTGTGACGTGGCTGCAGCAATGATGGAACCACCAGGAGGAACAGCTCTAGTAGAGGAGTCTATCGCGGAAGCGTTAGACTTTAGACGGGCGATGAAAAAGGTAGATGCAGAGTACGGAGATGATTGGTGGTTTAAAGTCTGGGGCCCTGATACCATCGTAGAGGAAGGAATTGGCACTCAAGAAGATTGGATCTTACATGCAGATGATAGTTGGCATAACTTTGGTAAGTTAGCCGATGGTTTTAACATGCTTGACCCAATTAAAGCTACGATCGTAACGCCTGGTATTGATATCGATGGAAATTTTGGTGTTGAAGGTATTCCCGCTAGCATTGTGACAAAGTATTTAGCTGAACATGGCATCATCGTTGAAAAAACAGGCTTATATTCATTCTTTATTATGTTCACCATCGGCATCACCAAAGGACGGTGGAATACCCTAGTTACTGAGTTGCAACAATTTAAAGATCACTATGATAAAAATATGCCTCTATGGAGATGTTTGCCCGAGTTTGCTACCAAGTATCCAAAATACGAAAGGGTGGGACTAAAGGACATTGCCAATACAATTCATGCATTTTATAGAGAGCATGATGTGGCGAAGATGACCACAGAAATGTATTTATCTGACATGATTCCTGCTATGCCGCCTAGTGAGGCTTTTGCAAAAATGGCGCACCGTGATATTGAAAGGGTTTCCATTGACCATTTAGAAAATAGGGTGACTGCGATGCTAGTTACTCCTTACCCACCAGGAATTCCTTTGTTAATCCCAGGTGAGAGATTTAACAAACGGATTGTTGACTATTTAAAATTCGCGCGCGATTTTAATGAAAAATTCCCAGGCTTTGAGACGGATATTCATGGCTTGGTGAAGGATGAAATCGATGGTAAAAAAGCCTATTTTGTAGATTGTGTAAAAGATCTTTAAGTTCTCTTGTTATCAAAAAGCCTATCTAATGAACATTTAGATAGGCTTTTTTTTACCGGTCACAATGAGGCTAAAAAGTGATTTGGTTTTTTAAATTAGCCTTTAAATAATTAGCCTTTAAATATTTAGGCTCATTTTAGCGATTGCGATGGCTTTGAGTACCTGCTCTGGTGCTGTACCACCAGTGTGATTGCGAGCATTCACAGAACCTTCAAGTGTTAAAACAGCATATATGTCCTCGCCAATCATTTCTGGCTTTGCTAATTCACAAGCATCTCTAAGAGCGTTCAGGGGGAGTTGGGAAAGATCTAGGCCAAGACTTGCACTCACCTTTACCGCATTCGCTACGGCCTCATGCGCGTCCCTAAAGGCCATTCCCTTACGCACCAAGTAGTCGGCTAAGTCGGTAGCTGTTGCGAAACCTTTACCGACAGCAGAACGAAGATTATCAGGTTTGAACTGGATATGGGGAACCATATCAGCAAAAATTTTCAATGTATCCAAAAGGGTATCAGCGGAATCAAATAAAGGCTCTTTGTCTTCCTGGTTATCCTTGTTGTAGGCCAGAGGTTGACCCTTCATCAGAGTGAGTAAGCTGACTAAATTACCATTGACTCGGCCAGTTTTCCCTCTCGCTAATTCCGGAACATCAGGATTTTTTTTCTGAGGCATGATGGAGCTACCTGTACAGAAGCGATCAGGTAAATCAATGAACCCAAATTGCGGACTCATCCATAGGATCAGTTCCTCAGAAAAGCGAGAGATATGCGTCATGATGATAGATGCAACGGAACAAAACTCAATCGCAAAATCTCGATCAGATACGCCATCGAGAGAGTTTTGGCAAACGCTATCGAATCCGAGTAACTCAGCAACTCGTTCACGGTTAATTGGATAACTAGTGCCCGCTAGAGCGGCAGAACCTAGAGGTAGTACATTTAGACGTTTACGACAATCTTCTAGACGACTGGCATCTCTTGTGAACATTGCCACATAAGCCATTAAATGGTGTCCGACAGTAATGGGTTGGGCTACTTGCAAATGGGTAAAGCCCGGCATGATGGTACTTGCATGCTGCTCTGCTAAATTGCAAAACCCCAGCCTTAATTGTTTTAACTCTTGTAAGATTTGATCAATCGCTTGTCGTGTCCACAAGCGAATATCGGTAGCAACTTGGTCATTTCTAGATCTGGCGGTATGTAATTTTTTACCAGCATCGCCAATTAAATGGGTTAGTCTAGCTTCTATGTTTAAGTGAACATCTTCGAGAGCTAATTGCCAATTAAAATCGTCTGATAAAATTTCAGATTGGATTTGTAATAAACCCGATTGAATTTGTTCAAAGTCTTCTTTTGCAATGATTCCTTGTTCAGAAAGCATTTGTGCATGAGCTAGAGAACCGAGTATGTCCACTTCGGCCATACGGTAATCAAAGCCAACAGAGGCCGTGTAACGTTGAACTAATTCAGAAACAGGTTCTGAGAAGCGGGCTGACCACGCTTGTGATTTATTATCTAGAGAATGTTTGGATGATGACATGAATAATATTTTACCCCCAGAACGATTAGTGATGGCTTCTCGTGCAAGTCACCCCGCAAAGATGCAGGCGAAGCATAGTCAACAACTGTTAAAAGGGTTTGAACCTCGTTGCGAAACCTCTATTTTAGGCATGACTTCGGGTGGCGCCCAAATTTTCGTTACAAGCATAGCAAAAATAGCAACTAAAGGCATTTTTAATCAAGAATCAGAAACTACGTTATTAGCTAATCGGGCAATTTTAGCCATTCAATCATTACAGGATGCGGTTATGGATACACCACAAAGGGTTGCTTTACCCTCAATGTTGGAAATCAAGGAACTCCATTGAATTTATTCACAATCATCGTTACA
>Ga0164296_1004676_pt1 | contig 12334 bp, 10 predicted proteins | sample GEODES057metaG_FD_113533 | JGI IMG/M metagenome (GOLD analysis project Ga0164296, IMG submission 113533) | Dystrophic lake water microbial communities from Trout Bog Lake, Wisconsin, USA - GEODES057 metaG | ecosystem: Environmental > Aquatic > Freshwater > Lake | place: USA: Trout Bog Lake...
CAAAGTGATCCCTGGGTTTCTCTAAATATTCACTTTAAAGCCTGTGGATTTTTCTCACTTAAAAATAAATTGAGCTCACGAAAGAACTGCATTCTATTTTTCTCAAGCATGACGGTATGCGTTCCTTCACTCAGTTCAACCAGTCTTTTGTAAGGGGCACTTTTCATCTCTGCGTACATAGCTTGCGCCTGGTAACTAGGCAGATCAGCGTCCCACTCAGCATGCAACATGAGCGTTGGAACCCTTATGCTGTTAGCGTCATACATAGGTTTACCCGCCATCCAGTAATTTTTAATGTCGTCTAGTACCCCGTTAGGCGCCCGCAGTGATCCAGAAGCGGCTGCTTGTGGATCCGTTGCCCAAGTCTTCTCAGCCCATGACTCATAAACGCCTGGCGGAATTAACGACGGTATTTGCTCAGGGACAACGCCTTTTAGCCATCTGCCTTTTGCGCTATCTTTTGAAACTAATCGATAAGCACCTACGCCGTTGGGTGAATCCCCAGGGTTTGTGGGTGGAGCGGGCATCGCAGTATCAGACTTGTAAAGCCAAAGAGGTGCATAAAGAACCAATCGGTTTACTTTTTCGTTATGAGTACTGGTGTACATACCTGTGATGGAAGTGCCCCAAGACCAACCCATGATATTGATTTTTTTGAGTTTATTTTTATTCAATATGTAGTCAACCGCTGATCCAAAATCAGCAACTGCATCTTCAGTATGAACAATAGGCTTGTTGTTTTGGCCCGGCACAGACATCTCCTCTGGCCTAGTCGAGCCGCCGTAGCCCCGAATATCAACCAAATAGACATTAAAACCCTGTTGCGCGAGCAGGTCCATCATAGAGACACCCTCTATGGGCAAATCAAAAGCAGTCTCCGAGGGATATGTTGCGCCGTGCACATAGAGTAAGGTTTTATCTCCAACTTTATCAATTTGTCCCTTTAGGTGCTTGTTGCGCATGAACAGTTTAATGCCGCTAACACTCGAATCAATTTTAAAATCTTCTGAAACTATTTGATTATTCTTTGCCTGTGCGGGTGAAATGCTAGACAACAAAAGTGTTGCAGCAATTGACAAAGAGAGCCACATTGCGTTGAAAATTCGTTTAGGGATATTTGAAGTTTTATGCATATTCACACGGGGTCCAGTTTAATTTAATAGCATCGCTTAAAGAGCAAGTGAATACCCAGGCAACAAGCAGATCGTGGATATCCACGACTTAAGTTTTTGCCTGAAATTTGGGTTGTTGAAATCAATAAATTTGCAGACTTAAATCTTAGCAAATGAGATTAACAACGATTTATCTTACCAGTAACTTAGTTTTCTTCTGATAGGGAAATTGCGGATAAACTCTCTCAGTCAAAGCACTGCTCATTCAATTTTTCATAAATTTTAAAAGTACTGAATGGACTTTTAAAAAGACCTCTTCAGCTGCTGCGTATTCCAGCACACTTGGACAACTTGGACAACTTCGACACCTAATCCACTAACACATGGACACTTGTTACCCTGGGTGAAGAAACAACTCAACAATTTCATCTCACCAAAAACAATTTAACACCAAGGTCAAGCGAGCGCCCGGCATAACAATGCGGCGGCTTGAGCGATTTTTTCAGGGCCCACTCGGCACATATCCTCTAGCGGCTTGGAATAAGGGACCGGTATTCTGGGCGAGCCAAGACGCACAGGGCGAGCCTTCAATTGCCCCCAAAAAGCTTCTGCGATGTCGCCCAGCAATTCACCGCCGAAGCCACCAACCCGAGGTGATTCATGCGCGATCAAAACCCGCTGCGTCTTTTGAATAGAGCTGAACACCGTGTCCCGGTCCCAAGGCCAAAGTGTGCGCAAGTCAATCACTTCTGCATAGACCCCTTGTGCTGCAAGTAGATCGGCCGCGGCAAGACAGTTGTTGGCGGTTTTAGACCAACTCAGCAAGGTGATGTCTGTGCCCACCCTGCGCACGGCAGCTTTGCCGATGTCGATCGGCTCCGCGCTTTCATCCACGTCCCCCGTTTCAAGCCACAACTCCTTGTGTTCCATAAAGACGACAGGGTCGTCGGCCCGAATCGCCGCCTTTAACAGGCCATGGTTGTCTGCTGGTGTGGCCGGCGCCACCACCACCAAACCCGGTGTACCGACCCATAGATTTTCATGACTCTGTGAGTGTTGAGCCGCCATACCCCAACGCATGCCCATGGGCTGACGAATCACCATCGGCACGCGAACCTGCCCATCCAGCATGTAGCGAATTTTGGCCGCTTGATTGATGATTTCATCTGCCGCGCACAAAGCAAAGTCGGCATAGCGCAACTCTGCAACCGGGCGCATGCCCAAAAGCGCGGAGCCAATCGCCGCTGACATAATCATGGACTCAGAAATCGGCGTGTCCACAATGCGAGCGGCACCAAAATGTTTTTGCAAGCCCAGGTATTGACCTGCGACGCCGCCCTCTGGACCCACATCCTCGCCCAATGCCCAGACCATTGCGTCGCGCTCCATTTCTTGGCGCAGCGCAAGGCAAGCCGCCTGCGCATAAGTCATCCGGGCCATACGGGGCTCCCCAAGTCCTGAACCTCTGTGAAGGCCGTTGCCTCTGATGGGTAGGGCGCCTTCAGTGCCAACTGCACGGCTTGTTCAATCTGTTGGCGAGCTGCCTCGCGCACGGATTCAACACGTTGGGCACTTGTGCCGTTTTGCATCAACCAATGCTGTGCATTCAAAAGACAATCATCTTGGCGCGCCCGCTCGACTTCCAAGGCATCGCGGTACAAACCTTTGTCATAGGCCAAGTGTCCGTACCAACGGTAGGTGCTCGCATGCAAAAAATGGGGCCCCCCGCCTGAACGCACTTTGGCAATCAAATCCCCCGCTGCTTGTTGAACCGCAAGCACATCGTTGCCATTGACCTGCGACACCGGAATGCCAAATGCGCCTAAGCGTTCCACGGCTGGCGGACCTCCCGTGACGTCCCGGGTGCGCAAGGTGACGGAGTAGCCATTGTCTTCACACACAAACAGCACAGGCAGATCGAATAATTTGACCCAGTTGAAAGCTTCAAACAAGGGCCCTCTGTTCATCGCGCCATCCCCAAAGAAAGCGACGACGATTTCAGGCCTGGCTTGCATTTTGATAGCGTGGGCCGCACCGACCGCCATGGTGACACCATCGGGCACGACCCCGTTGGCACCCAGCATGCCTTGCGAGAAATCTGCAATGTGCATAGAGCCGCCCTTGCCGTTGGAGGTTCCTCCTTGACGACCAAACAACTCGCACATCATGCGAGAGGGTGATACCCCTTTGGCAATTGCATGACCATGACCACGGTGATGACTGGAGACATAGTCGGTACGGTTCAAGTGACAGCACACACCCGCGGCGATGGCTTCCTGGCCTGTGTATTGGTGTACCGAGCCGCGAACGTGACCCGCGGCCAAGGCCGTGCCTGCTGCCTCCTCGAATTCGCGGATCAAACACATGGTTTGCAAAAGGCCTAAAACACGCTCGGGCGAGGGGGGGCTCTTGGGATCAGACATTTTTTTCTATTTTCAAGACGTGACGTTCAGGGTTTTTTTACTCAATTTTGATACCCAACTCATTGATCAACTTACCCCAGAAGGCATAGTCCGCAGCCATGCCCGTGTTCACCGAGGCCGTCTGTGTCCCCGTTGGCGTCAGACCAAGGGAGCGCAGTCGGGCCTGAATTTCAGGTGTTTTCACAATCTTCACGATTTCAGTGTTGAGTTTGTTGACAATATCGTCAGGCGTCCCAGCCGGGGCAAAGAATGTGTGCCATGAGTTGCCAATCACGCCATTGGGATCGAGCTCGGGACTGAATTCGGTCATGGTGGGCACATCGGGCAATGCGGGGATTCGATCGCTCCCGGATACCGCTAAGGCCTTAATTCTTTTGCCCAGAATAGAAGGAATCGCGGTCGTCGAGGCTTCAAGGTAGAGGCTGACCACACCGCTCATGACGTCGGGGGAGGGATTGGTTTTGTAGGGGATGTGTGTGAGTTTGATACCCAAGCGACGTGCCCAGGCCTCCAGCGCGACATGTGGCTGCGAACCGATACCAGCCGAGGCGTAGTCAATCTTATCAGGGTTGCGCTTGGCGTACTCCACCAACTCCGCCATCGTGTTAAACGGCGCGTTGGGCGTGGCCGTGAGAATATGAGGAACAATCAGAACCTGAGTCACCGCTTTGAAATCCTTCAAAGGGTTGTACTTGGCGTTGGGGTACAAATGCGGCGCAATGGCCATGACGCCCTTGACGGAGTAGAACAAGTTGTAGCCATCGCCCGGCATGGCGGCGGCGGCCTCGGCACCGATCATCCCGCCCGCGCCGGCGCGGTTGTCAACCACCACCGGTTGGCCTAAAGCTTGACTCAGCTTATCACCAATCAAGCGCCCAATCACATCGGGAGAAATGCCTGCTGCGTAGGGAATGATCAATTTGATGGGTTTATTCGGGTAGCCTGAAGACTGGCCCCAGGAGGGCGTTGAGAGAGAAGCGGCTAAGCCGGTGACACCTGTTAAAAGAGTTCTGCGTTGCATCTTTGTCTACTTTTCAATGATTTAAAAAAATACGACTCTAGCGCCCACCGGACACGTCGACCAGGGCACCGTCCATGTAGCTAGACGAGGAGCCGCAAAGAAATGCAACCACCTGCGCCACCTCGTCGGCTCGGCCCACACGGCCCATCGGCACCGTAGGCGCCAGCTTAGTGAGCGTCGCCTGTCCACCATGCGCTTCATGGATCTCGGTGTCAATCAGCCCGGGTCGCACTGCATTGACCCGAATGCCATGCGGAGCAAGCTCTTTGGCCAGTGCCAGGGTCAGACTGTCGATCGCCCCTTTGGAGGCTGCGTAGTGTGCTTCCATCGGCATGCCTCCCGTACGAGAGGCGGCAGAGGAGATATTCACAATGGAGCCACCTTGCCCGCCTTTTTGGTTGGACATGGCGGTGGCCGCTTCTGCGGCGCAATAAAAACTGCCCAAGACGTTGGCATCAAATACGCTATGCAAATGATCTTCTTGGACATCGAAAATAGATTGTTGACCGCCCACAATGCCGGCGTTATTGACCAGCGCATCCAACCTTCCAAAAGACTTTTGCGTTTGTGCAAACAAGCGACGCGTGTCCGCGCGCGAGGCCACGTCGGCTTTGACCGTCAAAGCGCGTGCACCGGCTTGCTTGACCAGTGCCGCGGTTTCCTCTGCAGCGGCTTCATTGCTCAAATAGCTAATGCACACATCCCATCCTTGCTGCGCCAAGGCGAGGGCAATGGCTCGGCCAATTCCTCGACTGCCGCCAGTGACGATGGCGACGCGTGCTTCAGGGGTGTTTGAATTCATGGTGATCCTTGACTTGTTTCAATGAGGAGGGGCTTGCCAAAAAAAGTGTTATCTTGCGATGAGTCATTACCCCTACCAACAAATCCATTTCCCGCATAACTGCCGGGCCCTTGCTCAAGCAAGTTAAAAGCAGCACCTTGCGCCAGCAGACCATGCAGTCCGTAGCCTGTGCACTCATCAATGAACATTTTCAGCCAGGATAATCGATCACCGTGAAATTGATGTTTACCAAACTAAAGTGTAGAGGGATCCTCCCTCATCAGTCCCCACGTTTTCCCTAGCCAAACCGAGACAAGCAGACGCTATCTCCAGGGCGGCCACAGGGGAGGCTCTGAATTGAGCATTCAGGTACTTGCTGATGAAATGAAGAAACTTAAAGCTTAAAAGACCCAAAGAACGCTCGATAGAGGATTCCAGAAAATGCCCTTCACGGGGCATGTCTCTAAATTGAAAAAAACTCCAGGATAATTTCGTTTTGTAAATTTGTAGTTAGATGAAAATCTAGTCTTTGAAATAATTTATCATTACCGCAGAGTAACTTCTAAATGGAGTTGATGGAGTTGATGAATTTGAGTAAAAAACTAAGCTTCCAAATCAACTGCTAATCTTCTAAGGTTTTTGTCCTCTTTCATTTTAAATTTAGCGATGCGGTGAGTTGGCGTATGCGGCAATTGATCTACGAATGCAACATACCGAGGTACTTTGTTAGCTGCAAGGTGCTGTCTGCACCACTCAGCTACCTCTTTGTGTTTTAGTGTCATTCCGTCTTTAATAACCACGGCTACAAAAATATCATCCTCTCCTAGCTCAGAGGGTACCGGGATCGAGGCTGACTCTAGCACGCAGGGATGATTATTGATCACGCGGTCTAGTTCTGCCCCGGATATGTTCTCACCGCGTTTACGGATGATGTCCTTTTTGCGAGCGACAAACCAAAAATAATTGTCTTCATCTACGTACACCAAATCACCAGTTAAAAACCAACCATCTTTAAAACTCTCCTTCGTGCGCTCAATGTCTTTAAAGTAGCCCTTCATCACAATAGGCGTTTTAATAACCAACTCTCCTATCTCACCCGTTGGAACCCGGTTACCCTCGTCATCTACCACTTTTGCCTCAGCAAGAGAAATGTTTGGATCAGGATGTCTGCTTGGCTGACCCATTGCCCCTATTTTGTGAGGCCCCAAGAAAGGGTTGTTCATCGCACCCGGTATCTCCGACATGCCGTATCCCTCTATCACATAGGGCATCTCGAACTCATCGTTGTATACACGGTATGTCTCTTTATCGTAGGGTGCCCCATACATCTTTCTCAGCTGATGTCCGCTGACGTACTCGCTGCGCGGACGCTTCATCAAAATCGTACTCGCAGCAGCGATCGTATTCACCTCCGTTGCCCCTGTTTCTTTTGCTATTTGCCAGAACTTGGAGGCCGAGAACTTGGGCTCTAATATCAAAGTAGCACCACTTGATAATGAACCTGATAGCGAGTAAAAAATGGCGTTGACGTGAAACATGGGTAATACGCACAGCAACCTGTCTTCTGGTTGCAAATACATTCTCTCAACGAATCCCTCTCCCGCTAGTACAAGATTATTTTGACTATGCATCACTGCTTTAGGGTAGCCGGTGGTCCCAGAGGTGTAAATAAAAACGCAAATATCGTCTGCTTGTCCTGTAGAAGGTGGTGCTATCTCCTTGCAACGCTCAACCTCTTGCGATAAATACAGATAGGCTGAAGTCACTTCTGACGTATCGTTCAACATCAGCCATGGTTTGATCGGTAAATCTGTCCATGCCCCCTCAATGGTTGACACAACCGATGGCGAACAAATGACTCCGCCCACATCTGAGTGATTCAAAATATAGCGTACCTCCTCAACCCCAAACTCAGGATTGATTGGAACCATCGTCGCACCCAAGCTTGCTAGGGCAAAGAAAGTGAAAACTGTGCTGGGGTGATTAAGCGACATGACAGCCACTTTGCTTGTTCGCTTTACGCCAATACTCGATAAATAAGCCGCAGTTCGTTCTACAAAGTGATGGGTCTGTGCATAGTTGAAGGACTGTCCCTGATATAACAAAAACTCCTTATTAGGAATCTTCTCAACTCTGCGTTTTAAGACAGATGAGATCGTTCCTTCATGTGAGCCGTAAAGCTTTAGAACCTCAAGAGGCTTGAGCATAGATTACTTACCCCCCTTGGAGAATTTGCCTTTCATGTGGGCCGTTGCTTCCTCCTCCACCTGTTGCCAAATAGGAATTGCAATAGGCGTATGTATCTCCTCCAAAATATGACCAACTAACCCAACAGCCCTTGCCATGACACCAAGTCCGTGGGCGACCTTCCAGTTTAGTCCCATCTCACAGCAAATTGCACCAATTGCGCCTGTAGCATTGATTGGCAATGACTTATTAAATGACTTACTTGCGACCTCTGATACTTTGACCATCAACTTGATGTACATGCCGCTAAATCCTGTTTGTTCTGCAATATTAAACAAGCGGATGGTGCGGGGATCAGTCGGTTTGTGAATGGGGTGACCAATGCCTGGAATGCTTTTTTTCTGAACTCTCAAATCCGCCACTAATTCTTGGGCTAATGCGTCTAACTGCGCATCTGTTGGTGTTTTAGATTGGCCCTTAAATTCTGCAAGGGCTGCTGAAAGCATCTTTGAAGCGCCCTCGGTGGAGCCCACAAAAACACTACCCAATCCCAAGAGACCCGCTGCAACGGCGCCTTGCATTGCCTCTGGCGCACCTGCATAGGTCATGCGAGCCGCCAAAGAGGAGGGGACAATTCCGTGCTCGACCAATGTAATTAACACAGCGTTAAATAAACGTGATTCGTTTGGATTTGGAAGTCTTGAAGTGACCTCTAAAAAAGCCATATCCCCAAAATTAATCTCTCCCATCAGGTCGTTACAAAGATCGTACCCGTGCACACCTATCGCATCTGCTGTGCTCCAGGCAATGTCGGAATGAAGTTTTTTTTGATTTGTCATATGAAATATAAATAAAGTGGAAATATCAATTAATCGAGTTTTGCTCCAGAGACTTTCACCTTTTGGGCGCCAAGGTCTCGATCCGTCTTCAAAAAAGCAGCAAACTGATCTGGGGTATCACCCACCGCGTCAAACCCAAGAGGTTGTAGGTATTTGAGCTTGAACTCGTCTGTGTTAACTATAGAGCTCATGTCCTTGGCTAATCTCGTCAATATGTCCGCAGGAGTTCCTTTGGGGGCAGCTATACCGATGTAGTACGAAGAATCGAAATTTGTGTAACCCAACTCCCAAAAGGTGGGAACCTTTGGGGCTACGGGCTGACGACTTTTACCCGAGACTGCAAGTCCCTTTAACTTATTGGAATCTAAATACGGAGCAACTCCTCCCGTGATCGCAAACATGGAGTCAACACGACTGGCCATAATTTCTTGGACCGCCGGAGGTATACCTTTAAAGGGAATGTGCTCCATTTGCAGACCATTGATACTGTTGAACCAAGTAGAGAATAGATGATTGACGCTGCCGGCCCCAATTGAGGCATAGTTGAGTGTGCCGGGGTGGCGTTTGGCATACTCAATAAATTCGGCAATGTTATTTGCCGGAAAATCTGGACGTACGACCAACATTAAATTACCAATCACTAGTTTAGTCACAGGAACTAAATCTTTAAGAGGATCGTAGGGAAGTTTAGAGTAAAGGTTTTGGTTGAGCGTAAAAGTAGCGTCGGACGCTACCAAAAATGTGTATCCGTCGCCTGGACTTTTTGCAACTGTGTCAGCCCCTATGATCTCGTTAGCGCCAGGCTTGTTATCCACCACAAACGGCTGTCCCCAGTTGTCCCCTAATTTTTGACACACAGCACGAATCATCACATCTGCGGGCCCACCTGCAATGTAAGGAATAACGATTCGAATAGGCTTATTGGGATAAGTTTGAGCCCATAGAGGTAGAGTGAAAAACAATGCAAGACAAAAAAGTAGTCGTTTAGAAAACTGACAAATATTTACAGTCATTGGAGAACGCCTTTAGTAGAGTTTTTTAAAGAATTAAGCCAATATTTTCGTACTTAAATGATCAAACGAGATAAGGGTATTTACCGGAAAAAGGCATCGTAAAACCAAATAATCTCAGTCGTTGCTTTTTCTGACTTGTGGACCTACATAAATAATAATTGAAACAACGATTTCACATAGAGCCTCATTCGTTTACCACTTGATATCCACAGATTCTCGTATTAATTTATTTGCTGAATTGACGAATTGAAGTACGTTTTTTTGGACCTTGGAGTAACACAATTCAAGGATAAGCAACAGGGAAATGTTAGTTTCGTATTGAGCGGGTATAACCTGTCTCAAAGTCAAACAGGTATGGGTCAGTTTTATGGCCTAGGCTACGACTTGCCCGTCTCTGCAAAAAACGGGGTACGGTTTAGCTTAAATCATTACGACTTTATTAGCGGAGGATAGTGCGCTTGAATCTAACCTGGCATCGGTAGGCTTGATCGCAAAGTTTTTATTAAAATACCGGCTACATGCCTGATAAGTCAAACTTTCTCAGGTGTAAGAATGGCTTTGTTGCGGTGAGTTCCCCAGCACAAGCGGAGATGGTCCCATACATTGTCCTGTCAACACCGGCTGATCTCAGCAAATGGCTTGTAGGTGCTCACCCTCTTTTTTGGATTAATCCACCATCGATTGGCAACAGTACGCCAGTGATATAGGAGGCCTCGTCAGATGCCAAAAAGAGTGCAGCATTAGCAACATCAAATGCAGACCCCATTCTGCCCATGGGGACAAGTGCATTTCTCTCTTTTCTGATCACCTCTGGATCCACGCCTCTTTCATGTGCACGTCGGTTAATAGCCATTGGTGTATCGATCAGTCCGGGCAAAAGGGCATTTGCTCGAATACCGAACTGTGCATTCTCAATTGCAATGTGTTGAGTTAAAGCGTTTACTCCAGCCTTACTCGTTTTATAAGTAACCGTTGGTCTTGCTGCCAAAGATGCTGTAGATGAAACATTGATGATACAACCAGCATTTTGCTCAATCATGATGGGTAAGACATGCTTACAAGTCATGAACATTCCTTTTAAATTTCTGTCCATGATAAATTCCCAGGCTAAAACATCTAGCTCAGCAGTTTTTTTGTCGCCCTTGGATAAACCAACATTATTGTGAAGAATATCTATGCGGCCAAATCTTTTCTTACACTCGTTTGCAATGGACTGACACTGGGTTTCTTGAGTTATGTCAGCAACCCACGATTCAACAGGATGGCCAAACTGTTTGACCGCTTCAACGGTATCCTTTAACCAGTCTGGATTGATATCAACTAAAAATAGTGAGGCTCCCTCCTGGGCAAATCTCTGCGCAGTGGCACGCCCATTACCAATAGTTTGACCAGGCTGTTGACCAGCCCCAACGATAATTGCTACTTTTCCACTTAAGCGTTTAGATTCCATCTTTAAACTCCATCATATTTTGGTATTTTTATTTATTAATCAATTGAAATATTTGCTTGTTGAACAACCCTCTGCCATCTCTCAACTTCAGAACGCATGAAAGTGGCCATCTCAGTGGGAGTGTTTACTGAGGCGACCAACCCATCGCTCTCTAAAGTTGATTGATAGGAATTAAGATGAACAGCTCGTCTTATATTTTCGTTAAGGTTTGATATTAAATCCTGGGGTGTCCCGCTCGGTGCATAAACTGCGTACCATACCTGCGCAAAATATCCAGGCAAAGTTTCTCCTACAGTGGGTATACCAGGATATGCCTTTGTGCGCTCTGCAGAGGTTACTGCGATAGCTCGCATTCGTCCGCTTTGGACAAATTTGTGGACACCTCCTGCAGTCCCTATTAGAAAGTCTACTTGCCCGCCCAGTAAATCTGTATACGCAGGGCCCGCACCCTTGTAGGGAATATGCTGAATCTGCGTCCCCGACATCAACTTAAGCAGTTCACCCGCTAGATGCACAGCACTGCCATTGCCCGATGATGCATAACTTAATAACCCTGGCTTTTCCTTCGTAGCTTTAATCAAATCGGAAACGGATGTAATCGGACTATCTGAGCGGACAACTATGACGTTAGGCCCATGACAAATTCGTGCGATCGGAATTAAATCCCTTAGTGTGTTGTATGGTAAATTTTTTAGCAAAGCAGCATTAATCGCAATGGCCGAGCTGGTCAATAAAAGAGTATGCCCATCAGGCTCAGATTTAGCGACAAAATCAGTCCCTATAGCCGTGCCTGCACCGGGCTTGTTGTCTAAAATGAAGGGCTGCCCCATGAGCTCGGACAAATTCTGCAACAGCACTCTGCCAATTACATCTGTGCCTCCACCTGCAGCGTAGGGCACCACGACTCTAATTGGTTTTTTTGTATTTTTCTCAGCATGAACAAAATTCAATGGTGAGACCCAAGCACCTACCCACAGAGATTTAATTAACTTACGCTTATTTATATTCATCGAATTTGACTTATTATTCGTGATCTGGTCGGTCTCTACTTTTGGATTTGAAGTCGCTAATTATCATTTCAGCCGTCTTATTGAAAGAGACCCAATTAACAGCCGCCTTTACAAACTAACGGTTTGTCCTCAACTCAAGATCTTTAGGAGGTGAGTTGAAAAGTAGCGGTAATTGCTAATTCAATGTTGTCATCAACCCTAATGGTATAAAAAAGATGTCAGATAGCATGAGATTTATGCAACTGCATGATAGTCTGTGTACAGTTTTTTTATTCTATTGGTTTTAAGATTTTTGTATGCCAATGGAAATGGTCTTATTCAGAAATTCTAATTGTGATTGTGTGATTGCTTTTGCCACATCATTAAACAATGGCTTAAAACTAATTTGTCCCACCTCCCAAGTGATTGCTGTGAACAAATGGTGATTGGGTCAATTATTGCTGACTTCCCCTAATAGATGCAGGATGACCAGGCAACGGGATTAATACATTTGTGTTG
>Ga0164296_1004677_pt1 | contig 12334 bp, 22 predicted proteins | sample GEODES057metaG_FD_113533 | JGI IMG/M metagenome (GOLD analysis project Ga0164296, IMG submission 113533) | Dystrophic lake water microbial communities from Trout Bog Lake, Wisconsin, USA - GEODES057 metaG | ecosystem: Environmental > Aquatic > Freshwater > Lake | place: USA: Trout Bog Lake...
CAAAAATGAAAAATTCAGATTGGGGTGCGTTGTTTGGGCTGGGATTGGTTATCTTGGGTGGGATTGGGTGGATCTGCAACATTGTTGAGATTGCCCATGCCGATCTAGTGAACGGGCTTGTGATCCTTCGTGTCGTTGGCATATTCATGTTCCCATTGGGAGCCGTATTGGGGTGGATATGAATTGGGCTGAGAAGGTCGCATTGACTACTATGGTCGTTGCGTCAATCGTTGTCATTGCTGCAATACGATTGGCAATTAGATTGGGAGGCTGGGGATGAAAATTATCAAATCTGAGTTTTGGTACATATTGCAACGAGAGATCGCAGCAAGGAAAAGAAAATGACAGAGATACTCTTTCTTTTTTTCTTAGCAAGCGGGATACTTGCATGGGCTTTTGCACTTTTTGTAATTCTAAAAATTTGGTTTGAAAAATGACTACTTTTACAACTGAAGACAGGCTCCAAGCGGAGCAACAAGAAAAAATAAGAGTGCCTTATGTTGACGGGGAAATGGTTCCTTTTGTTGGCTGGGTCCAGTACGAGCCAGTGGTAATTGTGAATTGTGGCGCAAGCATACCAAAAGAGAATGATCGAACTTGATGAGCCCACTCGTAATTTAATGTCGCTAAAAGATTACGAGGATCATAAGTACCTACTTCAAATAGAGCTGCTCAAGTGGCAAAACTTTGTGCGAGAAAGAGAAACGCAGCACATAGTTATTTTTGAAGGTAGGGACGCTGCGGGGAAGGGTGGCACGATAAAACGATTCATGGAGCACCTAAACCCTCGCTACGCTAGAGTTGTTGCTTTGGACAAGCCTACGGAGCTTGAAAGAAAAGAATGGTATTGGAGTCGTTATATTCGAGAATTCCCTAGTGCTGGAGAAATTACTTTTTGGGATGGGTCTTGTTATAACAGACCCGGGCTTGAGCCAGTTATGGGGTTTTGTACCCCTGAGCAAACGAATCATTTTTATCGAGAGTGCTCAAGACTAGAAAAAATATGGATTCAAGCAGACATCCAAATAATCAAATTTTGGTTTTCAGTTAGCAAAGCTGAGCAAACTAGACGATTTAAGGAGCGAGAGCTGCACCCTTTAAAGCTTGGCAAATTAAGCCCGATTGACATTGCCAGTCAAACGCTTTGGGAGGAATACACCAAAGCCAAAAATCGGATGTTTAAGCAGTCCAATACCAAGGAATGCCCTTGGGTCCAAGTGAAGTCCGATTGCAAGCGTAGCGCACGAATAGCGTCAATGCAGTACGTTTTATTGAAAAATGACTATCCTGAGCGTAACCTTGTAAATATTGGGACAATTAATCCCGAAATACTAAAAAACATTTAGGACCAATATGATCTATTTTCTTTACCCTTTTATGGCTTTAATCAACTTTTTGGCAACGGTTGCAGCCTATATTCTTGCTCCAGTGCTGCCTTTGCTTGCAGAGCAGCGAGACGGCTGGCTGGACAATGGTTCGGTTTGGGGTAGGGGACCTAGACTTCCGACTTGGTTAAATTGGTTTATGACCCCGGATAACAGCCTTGACGGGGATGCCATTTTCCAGCAAATTAATGGTAGAAGCTACTGGAGCAAAGTAAAATGGCTTTGGAGGAATCCGGCTTATAGCTGCGGACTGCGTTATTTGAATAACCCCTACTTGACTTCGTTCAAAGGGAATAACCTGATAAAGGACAACGACAATGCGATTTCAGGTTGGTTACTCGTTAACGCTAATGGACTATTTCAATTTGTCGCTATTGTTCCTGTTGGTTTCAGTCGCTGCATTATGGTTAATCTCGGTTGGAATATTAGGGCTTTGGTCGATGATAATGTCCAGCCTAAGCCTCTTGCGTACCAAGCTACGTTCGCTTTTACACCGTTCCGAATAAGCGGGTTCCGTTAACGCTTCGATTTTCCAACGATTTTTTTTCGCATTTCGCTTTCAAACTCGTAGTCTTCTCGACACCAGTTATCGCAAAAAGCTCGGTCATGAAGCTGGGCATTGCAGGACAAACAGTATCCAGTGGTTTTATGTTGCCTTGGATACCGTTGCTGCTTCTTTTCTTCTATCCTATCGTAGATAGCGTCCATATCAAGACCGGGAAAATGCTTTGTCATGCCAGTCCTGAAAGGAATTCCTCAGCTTCTGCGTTTCTGCGCCTTAGAAGTCCAGCCATGTGCTTACCTCCCGCCATGTCCCACTTTTCAAATTCGGCAGCAGCTCCATGAATATCGCCAGCGTTTACCTTCTTGAGAAGGGTTGAAGCAGCGAAGTTACCTGCACCAACGTTGAATACGAAGTCCACAAGAGCGTCAAATTCCTCTTGGGTAATATCCCCCGTAACTTTTGTGTTAACGGCTACAGCAGCCTTTTTAACGTCTTGCATGAGCAATTCTTCGGCTTGCTCTTGTAATTATGAGCCCCGGATGAACGTCAGGACCTGTATGTCCGTATCCAATGGTCCAAGGATCCCCGCCAGTGCCGGGATCGGGATAAGCAGTAAGCTTCAAACCTTCAAAAGATTCGGTAAGGTGAGCTCCGTTTTTTGAATATTCCATCATTTACTTAGTGAGTCGTATTGTTCGTAACAGGCTTGGAGAGCTGATCTGAGTTTGTCTGCTCGGGCAGCTTCCCCGATAAGAAACTCTCCATCCTCGGCATAAAGGGTTGCCCCAGTTCCACACGTTGAAGCGTTGGTGGCTTCAGATTTGGGTCTGCTGGGACGGTTCCGCAGCTCGACAAGAGCATTGGCAAGCCGAGTATTAATAGCGTTGATTTGGTCATTTTTGTCCTTTTCAATTTTGTCTGCTGCTGCTTGGTGTTCATCTTTAAGCTTTTGAGTCTCAAGCACTTGATCGGCTTTATATCGATCAAAGCGAGAAGCTTCAAAACTGTAGCCAAGATACCAAGAAAATGTCAGCGCAGCCAGTGCTGCAGCCATTTTGACGTAACTAAGGATTGGCAACGGAAACATTATTGATCTTCAGTTTTTTGAGTGGCAGCTTTGGCTCCAATCATTACTCCTGAACCACCAAGAAGCGTACCAAATCCTAAGCCAAGCTGAGAAAAATCAATGTCTTTGCCATGCAAAACGTGAATGATTGCAATAGCCAAAAAGCCAAAAAGAGAAGCAAGAGCGCATACACGAGCAGCGCAATAAGTCTCGTTGTCATCTTCGGTCAGGATGTCTTTAAATAGCTTCATTTTGTGGTCGTAATCTTGTCTGAGCCTTTGGTGACGGTTACTTTGTCTCCGTCTACCGTTACGGACATTGGAGGCTCTTTGTCAGCCAAGTGATCGAGTCTTTGAATGAGTTGCTGGATAACTTGAAACTCAGGACGTTCTTCTTTTTCAGTGGTCCCTGAAACAGAGTTCATCATGTTGATAATTGCCATGATTGCACCGCCAGCCATACCAATAACGGCAGCGATTTTGGAAGTGTCCAAGAAAATGCTGGCTGCTACGCTAATGACAATGATTGCTGTAATGTATGCAAGACCATGCTTGCCAATCGATTTGCCAGCAACTTCTTTGGCAGTTTCAATATAAGATTGCTCAGCCATAATTAACCTCTTTTTTTGGCAACAGTCTTTTTTGCTGCTGGCTTTTTTGCTGCAGTTTTTGCTGCAGGTTTTGTCACTTTGGCAGCTACTTTTCTTGTAGTTGCTTTTTTAACAGTCGGTTTACGTTTAGGTTCGGCAGAGTCTACAACGGCTACAGTCTCTACGGGTCTAGGTCTTAGTAGTGCTGCGATCTGCTTAAACATTATTTATCCACCTTCGTATCAAGTTTGTCGAGTATTTTGTCCAGCTTTTGAAATATTTGATTGGTAACGCTTTGGAAATCTTCACGCTTAACGTAATGATCTGAGACCTTTACCTCAAGACTGTTGATTTGTCTTGCAAGAGTGGATTGGTCCCCAATGATTTTGTCTTGATTTTTAGATAGTTCTTTTGACCACCAGCCAATAACTCCCGAGGCTGCAGTGGCTAAAATGGCTATAGCTGCGACTATTGCTGACCAATCCATGACGCTTACTCCGCAGCAGGTGTTTCGGCTTCTGCTTCAGCAGCTTTAGCCTTAGTTTTTGTTGATGCTGGAGCTTCTTCAACAACAGGAGCTTCAACGGCAGAAACGCTGGCTTCGATCTCATCAATCAAATTACGGATTTCTTGACGAACTTCTGAAGACGCATTGATGAGGAATTGTTTAATAGAAAACATGGTCTATCCCTTATTCTGTAGGGGTTGTAGGGTCAGCAGGTGTTTCGTTTGCTGCTGTTTGTTTTGCTGCTTCTTGAGCCATTTGAAGGGCTTGAATTTGAGGAATTGCTTGAATTTTGATCTTGTTAACAGTTTCCTCAATTAGCTCCATTGGGAGCTTACGCAAGCCAGCAACAACAGCTTCTACTTCATTAATTTCCAACGTTAGATTAATGCTCATTTTTTTCCTTTTTAGATTACAGGTTTTTTGGGGGGTGCTGGAAGTGCTGCAACAAAAGATTCTGCACTTGACGGCAAAGTCCCCGCTTCTATTGTATATGCCTCTGACCAATAATTGTCACGCCATTCAATCAAAGCTTCAGCTTCAGCCTTAAATTGTGCATTTGTAGAATTTGCATAAGAAGCTGCCATTGCCAATGAGTCATAACCCCAAGATTTAGCAATTTCATCAAGGTTTTTTTGAGCAGCAAATTCATATTGAACAATAATTTGCTCATTTGTCAATGAAGGTGGATCAATAAGAATTGGATTTCCCTTCTTGTCAGATTGAATTATTTTCCCGCTTGATTGACCGGAAATTAAATCTTGCCATTGTTGATCTGTAATTTCTACTGCGTTTTCAGGAATATTTTCATGGATAAAGCTATCCATAAAAGTAATTGGGTTTGAAATAAAATATTTAGTCATAATTTTTCCTTAGTATCCTAAAGCAAACCAATAAAAAGTAATTGGGAAAGAATTGCCCAATAAAAATGTTGTATACCAAGCTGTTGTTGGCGTATAAGTATAAGCAACAACTTGACGATTTTGTGTATCTCCCCCGTATGGGGTTGCAGATAAAGTTAAACAGTTGTTTGGGAAAGCAATCGGAAAGGTAATAGAACCATTGCCAGCAGCCATTCCAGAGGAAGTAGCAATTCCCCACTGAAAAATTAAACCGTTAGGTAATTTTTGATATCCAGTCGCTGTTAAAGAGGCTGGAAAATCTGTTGGAGCTACAGGAGTATAACCAAGAGCGTTTATTACGTCTGTTGCATTTAATGAAATAGCTCCGGTTCGTCCATTAAAGCTTGAAACTTGAGCAGAGTTAGCATATTTAATATTAAGGCTATCTCCATAAACAATCGATGTACCGCCCTGAGGAATATTTACACCTCCTCCTGAAGCAGTTTTAACGGTTAATGTATAAGCTCCTGAAGTAGCATTTGCAATTACCCAAGTTTGCTCAAAAGTAGGAAGAATAACCGTTGAATTTGCAGTCAATGTTCCTGAAAAATTTAAAATAGGATAGGCTGCTTGGATATTTGTTAAAGTTGTTGTAGTGCTTGTTAATGTAATACCAAGACCTTTATCAAAACCAAAAGGAACCCATCCTGCAGTGACTCCATTTGTATCGGGATTTGAGCTATTGTTTTCAATATTACTTACCCAAAATCCATTAAATGTAGCACTTTGAATTACTGCTCCTTTTGGATAACCTCCAACTTGAGAAGCAAAAGTAGCATCAAACGGAAAAAATCCTCCAGCCTCTTGCCATTGTTGAATGGAAGTAATTTCATTCAAAATACCATTAAAGTCTGCCCCAAAAGGAGGAACTCCTCCCGAACTAAGTGGCTGAAATGTAAGGGGAGGAAAGCCATCCGTTAAAGAGGCTTTACCATTAGTAATGCCGATTTGAGAAGCCGTTGGAATAGTGTTTTTATAGCTTGATCCTGCTGCATAAGCAAAAGGAAGTGGAATTTTTGAAGGAATGTTGGAGCTTTGCATGGTTAATCCTATTAATAAGTTACTGAAACGGCAACGCCAGCAGGTCTAGGGAATACTCCCGAATTTTCTACAATAGCCAGTTGCAAGGCATTGGGTATAAAGTTGAAATGATAAGTGAATCCTTGGTTCAAAGTATCAATTACATACGCCACACCATAAGGGCTTCCTGAAATAGATTGCCCAAAGAATTTTTGAAGCAACTGATTAATTTGAGGAACTGACAAATTGCCAATATTGACCGCAGCTTTAATCAGGATCAACTGTCTATAAACGTCATCCGATAAATAATAGGTCGTTGTAGAGGCAACTGAAGTGTAAAACGGAGCCTGTCCAAAAGGCTGAGGACCTGTGGTCGCATAGCCTGAAAGATAGGCTTCTTCAAAACCTAAATAATTAGGGGATCCGGGAATTTGCAAATATCTAGGAACGTTGACAATCGCCCCCCAAATATCTAATCCAGTGCCAACGGCTGTATATACATCCCAAATATTTAAATAAAAATTAGCAATATCAGCAGAAGGATCAACTGCACTATTGTAAGCACTAAGCAGACCGTCAATCGTTGGAGAATCACAATATTGACTTAAAAGAGTTTGATCCCAATTTTGCATGATTAAACCAATACCACCGCAATATTAGAGGCTGAAAGTGTTGGCAACTGATCGATTCCAAAAGCAATCGATAACGTGCTTGGACTGGCAGACAGTCCCAAATAAACTTCAATTACATTAACTGCAGAGCTAATAGCATTGATGTTTGCATAATAGCGACCTGAATATGTTGTTGAGTTAATGGTAACTGCAGTACCCCCATCTTGCCCATTAAATGATGCCAAAACAGCATTTTGCACAAGCTGAATAATGTTTGAAGGCAACAATGGATTATTTTGAATATTTACTGTGAAATATGCAGGAGTTGATGTTGGAGTCAAATAAGTGACTGTATAAGGAATTGGGGTGGCATAGCTTGTGTCATATACCGTAACTGTTGTATTTCCGTTATATCCACATCCGGGAGGCTTTTTATTCCAAATAGCTGTTGCAATAGCAGAGGACGAACCACCAGCCACGCTAACGCAAATAGAGTGCGCTGCTAATGGATAACTGGTTGATCCATAGTTTACGGTTGAATTTGTTGAATTATCAACAACAACGGCTTGCAAAACGTTAGGAACCGCCAAAACTGCAGCTTGAATAGATTGGATCGAATTAACTGCATTTACGGCAACGCTGGCTTGTCTACGCAATTCAAAAGCTGCACGAGATTCAACAGCATTTCCTAGTGCGCCAGCAGTCGGATTGGATACAGTATTCCACCCAGCAACGGCTGTATATATCTTATTTAAAGATCCAATAGGACAAGCAATCGCCCCAGTAGTTTGATTTTGAAATTGAACCGTTACGCTTCCACTTGAAGGAATAGTTGCAGCAGCAGTTGAAGCGTATAAATAACCGCTAGAGTCTTGAGCAATAGATCCTGCGGGGATAACAGTACCTACCGCACCTACGCAAGTTGCGTTTACAACGGTTCCCGCAGCTTGAATGCGAGTCATAAAATAAATGTAACCAATAGCATCTTGCCAAATACCTGAAGCAAAAGCTGGATTTACTTGATTGGCAATATAAGCAATTTGATTATTTTTATCGCCAATAATTGCTGTTTCAGTTTGCGCTAATTGACCTTGTGGAGTTGTAAGACCGGGATTTACCCCGCCACCAAAAGCTGCGTTAATGTCCGCTTGAACTCCAGCAAGAATATCAGCTTCTGCTGGCAAGACAGGTGCGCCATTAGTCCATGTAATTGACGGTACGTTAGTGCTCATTTATCCTCCGAAAGCCACATTATTAGTGACTCCATCCGTATCTATAATTTGAATTTGTCCAGCCAAAGAACGATTTTGGAAGGACGTAAAAGTTGCTTGCGCTGCTGCTACGTCAGGAACGGTTAATGCTGAATCCTGAAGTTTCTCAGCAACATACTGTAAAGGAGGAAACTCTCCAAGAATTTGCTGCCAATAGGGAATACCCTGAGTAGTGTCATACCAGCATTCACCTAAAAATGTTCTAGTAACCGAAGCTACGTCTTGTGCGATTGAATAAGGTGCTCCAGCTAAAGCTATGTTTCCGTTGAGATCTAAAACAAGATCCCAAGCAGTCTGATCGAGCAGCAAAGTATTGTGAATTATCGTCATACTGGAGTTCCTGTTTGACCGCCACCTGTTTGTACGCCACCATGTTTATGAGTATGCAAGCTAGTACCGCTTGCCGTTACGTCTCCCGGTGTTGTAATGTTACCAGCAAACGCTGCATCACCTGATCCTGAAATCTGAGTAATTGGTCCATTTAGCTGTATTGCTGCTGAATTTACTCTAAATACGGACGAAGCGTCTACCGTTACAGTAGGAGCAGTTAAATGCACCAAAGTTGTTGCTGTAGCATCAATTTCAGGAGCTGTAATATTTACCTTAACTGGAGAGTGAATGATAATTCCCGAGCTATTAAATTGAACATATTGAGTGGGGGCAGACCCAATAATTGTCATCAAATAAACCATGTCGGACATATCATTTTTGCGATTTGATCCGGGTGCTGCAACTGCGCCAGTGCTTTTTACGGTTGAAATATCTCTATCGCAAACCGTTCCGATTCCAATATCTCCGACAACTGGATCAAGAATGATTCCGTTTGCCCCACCTTGAATACGCATATAAGGCACGTTATGAATGATGCCATGCTCCCATGCTTGACCATTTCCATCTACGGAGCTAACCAATGGTTGAACGTCTACAGTCCCAATAGGGGATAGACCGCCATTATTTGTAACTGCCACCACTTTTACGGGAATGGCAGTTCTAAGACCTGATAAAGCTGATCGGACAATAAAATCCATGCGCCCCACGTCTGAGGCATTATCTGCGGGGACGTGGTTAGTCTGAATAGGTTGGTTAGTTGACTGGGACATTGATCGCAGGGCTTAATTTAGAGGTTGTAAACCAAGGACCGTCAGGAGTCAAAGTGCTTAATTCATGAGTGGCAAATTGAACCGGAAATTGTCCGTTTGCTTTTGGCAATCCCGAAGTAAGGTTTATTGTCCTGCCAATGGCAATAATTGGGTTAAATTCGGATCTAACAGTAAAACCAGCTTCCCAGTAATACGGGTATCCAATGAGTCCAGTTTCAGGGCTCAAATCTACTACGATGTCGTCTCTAGTGCCACCATTAGGGAAAATCGTTACGGCATTGTTTTCAATAATCAACGGAAAAGACGCAGCACGAGCTACGGTTTGAATCTGATCTATCAATGATCCTGAAAGATATTGATTTTGAACTACGGCATGAGCACTGTTTGGGTTATTAAAAGCCCAATCGGAACCCAAAAGATTTGTCAAAGAGGAAATAATGTCTTCTGCATTTTGAGCTCCTTTATATGTATTTGGAGCTGACGGAGCTGCTTTGTTGTAATAGCCAGCCACTGCAGCGCATACAAAACTCACCTCGGGAAGATTTGACAGATCAATAAAGCTAGAAATTAAAGTGCCTGAAAATACCTGATTTAAGGTCCCGCCTTGATCTCCCGCTTCTACAGTGACAGCTTGATTTTGAACGGCTACCATGTTTGATCCAGTGCTTGAATACTGATTCATCTGATCTAAGGTCATTCCATAGACTTGCAGTTGAAGCTGCCCAAAAGCGTTATTTCCACCCGGATTTGTAATCACCGCAGAGCAACGCAAACCTTCAAGAACCAAAGGCTCAGCATCTGCGCTTGAAAATGTCAAATTGATCTGACGGACTGCGAATGTCATGATTGATAAATTAATTGATAACGAGAACCCAATCCAGTGTAATACGGATCATTAGTTCCCTGAGTGTCAAAAAATGCAAGCTGACCTGAAAAACCATAATACTTTTCACGAATTAAGCCTACTAAATTAAGGCAAAGAACTGAATTTACGCAAGGATTATTGTTAACCGTCATGCTGAAATAAAGCCCGTTATTTTTTTGAGCCAAACTAATAGCGCAGCTTTGTCCGTTTAATTGAATGGTAAACTTTTGAGCAGCAACTGCAGTAATAGGAATAAATTGAATGGTCATAGTATTGCTGGATTTAAACCAGTCGCTCCTCGTGCGTTAGGATTAATAGACCCAAAATTTCCGGTTGGCACTTTAGTTGGAGAGAGCTGACCAAGACTTGTGCTACTTGCTCCTGAAGGATCAGCCGTAGGAACGGTTGGTTGTTGAGCAATTCTGATCTCTTGAAACCATAATTGGGCAATCAATAAAGTTGCACCCTGACGAGCTTCTCTACGATAGTCAACATGAATCAAGTTGCAGCTTTTATAAGTTGTATTTGGAGTAACGACACTGCAAAGAGTCAAAGAACTCAAAAGCTTTTCAATCGCTGCTAGAAACGCTTCCTTGCTCATTTTCCCGTTACCGCTACACGATACTGTCACCCGGCAGTCAAAAGGCAGTGCGACCTTGTTATAGCTTGAAAAACTGCCTTCTTCAAGAGGATAAGTCGGTATTTTTCTTTCCTCTCGATATTCAAAATCGATAAAAGAGTCCGGGCTAAGTAAAGCAGATCCGTTTTCGTCAACAATTCCCCAAGTCGTGCCAAATAAATTAAGAGGAAGTATTTCCCCCACAATCGTTAAAGCTGCTGCAACAAATTGAGAATTATTGCTTCTCGCTAGGGCAGGTACTCCGGGTAATGCTGGGACGTTAGGATAAGGAATATTTGGCATTATCTATTTCCTTGTACGCCTAAATTAATTAATGAGTTATTTTGTAATGCTCCACGCAATCCATTGGCAACGCCATTCGCATCGGTAGCTTGAGTATTTACGTTGATTGTGTTGATGTTGGTCTGCACGTTAGTTCCTACACCACCGCCAGCACCAACTGGAGCCGTTGCCTTAGCTCCGACCATGCCTTCATGAGCAGACATTGCTTGCTGCACTGCAGCCAACTCGCCCATGCTCAAAGGTTTATTTGGATCAATGCCAGTCTTTTTAGCAACGTCCGCAATATACGCATTCGTGTTAGCAGCACCATTTTCTCCAGCAGGAGACCACTTTCCGACAATCTTGGAAATAGTATTGTTGCCACCTTTTGCATAGCTCATGAGCAATGAAGCCATTGCGTCCTGACCTGTTTTTAGATCAGGGAAAACGGCAAAACGTCCATCGCTACCAGTTGCGCCATGTTTACGAGCAAAATCACCGTACTCAATATTGCCGGGATTGTTGTTTCGCATATTGCGAGGAAGACCTGCAGCTCCACCGCCTTTTCCTGAAGCTTGATCTTGAGCTGCATGAATCTTGGCTATTTCAGCATCCTCACCTTTGTTTAAGCCTTCACTATGGAATAGCAATGCAGCAGCTCCAAATAGCTTAGAAAACGCTGCTGTGAGACCTTCTCCAACGGAAACGCCAACAATCTTTAAAGAAGACAATGCGCCCTGCAAAGTTAAAGCTGCACCACCAATTAAAGTCAACTGAGAAAGGAATCCGTCCAACTTTTTGTCGGCATTCACAAAGCCCTCAAAAAAAGCTGTACCGCCTTGTAGAGTTGCGCTTAAAGCCGGATATAGCTCATCCATAAGGGCATTTTTTGCCTTGGAAAATGCTTGACTGGTTTCAGCCCATTGCTGCTGAAGTTTTTGAGCATTTTTGGTATTTTGTTCGGTTACGCCTGAAAGCTTATATTGTTCGTCATAAAGCTTATGAACTGCGTCAGCACCTTGGGAAAGGACCATATAGGTCTCTTTGTTCATACCTAGCTGTTGAGCTAATGTAAGGGTAAGCTGCTCACCGTTTTGTTCTTTGAATTTTTTCAAAGCATCGGCAAGTTTGTAAATATCAACAGTGCCTTTATTGATGTCTACTGCAGCCAGTGCTCCCAATCGTGCCAATGGGGTAAGAATTGCAGCGTCACCCAGCTTAATGCCAGCAATACCTTGCTGCATCGCTTGAATGGATGATTGGAAAGTTTCAGCGTCACCGCCTACTGTTTTTAAAACACCGCCCCAAGCATCAAGCTCTCGGGCAGACATTTGGAATAGTTGAGCATTTCGACCAAGTGCTGCATTGGTCGTTGTCATTTGCTGAGCAAAGTTCGTAAAACCTTTTATGCCGACAAAAGCGACTCCAAGTGAGACTAGGGCATTCCGAGCTTTTTCAAAGCCGTCACCGATGTTTTTGGAGCCTTGCTGGGTATTTTTAGCCGTCTTTTGGGCTTGCTCGTCAAACTTGCGAAGTTCCTCTACGGACTTCTTTTGAGAAGCATCAAACTTGGATGTATCTAATCCAAGCTCAATTAATAAACTGTCTATGACC
>Ga0164296_1004679_pt1 | contig 12331 bp, 12 predicted proteins | sample GEODES057metaG_FD_113533 | JGI IMG/M metagenome (GOLD analysis project Ga0164296, IMG submission 113533) | Dystrophic lake water microbial communities from Trout Bog Lake, Wisconsin, USA - GEODES057 metaG | ecosystem: Environmental > Aquatic > Freshwater > Lake | place: USA: Trout Bog Lake...
AAATGGCGCGCCCAAGGCAAATTAGACAATAATATCTATTATATTGATATTATTGATAAAATTAGGATTAAAAGATAAGATAATATTACAGCTTTATCTCAATAAGCTTGTTTATAAAAAGCTAACTGCACCCTCCATGTTACATTATTTTACTTTATTGCACGCTAAGACCACCATCAATTGGAATCACCTGACCTGTTATTGAGTTACCATTTGGCCCAAGCAATAAGGAACAAAGAGCGGCTATATGCTTTACTTCTGCAAATCTGCCTAATGGAATTTTTGAAAGCATTGAGGCAATATAAGCTTCATCTGAACCAGAACCAGCGCGCGAAGGCGAGCTCGTCATAAGACGCCCTGGGGCCAAAGCATTGAGGCGGATATTATACTTACCCCATTCGACCGCAAGCATACGCGTCATCTGAATTAGACCAGCTTTTGAGATACCATAAGTCGATCTCTCTGGAGCTCCTAAAATGCCATGACTTGAAGAAATAGTTATAATCGTCCCATCAATATTTTTTGTAATAAGCTCTCTTCCAATAGCTTGCGTTAGAAAAAAAGTTCCAGTGAGATTCGTGAGCATGAGATCATCCCATTCCTCAAGCGTAACATCTAAAGCATTACGACGAAGATTAACGCCGGCATTATTAACCAAACCACGCACAGGTCCATAGTCCTGTGTTATCTCGGCAATAAGCTCTTGAATTGAAGATATAGAACGTAAATCAAGACTATGAGAGGAAGCTTGCCCGCCCTTATCTAGAATACAGTCGACAGTTTCTTGACAATTCTTAGCTTTTGTTGCCGTACAAACAACATGCCAGCCATCAAGCGCCAAGGCCTTAGCAATCTCAGCACCAACACCATATGATGCACCTGTTACAAGTGCGATTTGATGCTTCATTTTATACCTCCGTTAGGGATTAAATATATTAACCCATTCATCCCTATATTTCATCAATTGATCAGCTGACATTTTTTCCCAATCAACTTTAATAATTTTTAGACTAGCAAAATTTGGTGCTATAGCTGGTGTTGACGATTGAAAGCCAGCTCGCGCTGAAATAAGCGCTTCTTTATCAGCAAGAATTTTTTGCCCCTCTTCAGATAATATAAAATCAAACCACAATTTAGCGGCATTAGGATGCGGGGATTTTGCCAAAATAAACGTCATTTGAGGTAAGAAAGTAAAACCTTCCTCGGGATAGAGAATTTTTAATTTAGCACCTTTTTGATTTGATTGCAGTACACGAGAAGGATTACCACCAAACGCGATGACATCTTGACCCGTAAGAATACGTTGCGCTGATTGCTCGGAACGACCAATAAAAGTTGGCTTTTTCTTCGCCATCTCCTTAAAAAAATCGATATCAAGAACTTGACGCAAGCCCGCATAGGTCGTCAGATGTGATTCTGAATTAACAACATCGCCAATTGAAAAACGACCTGACACAGCAGCCGCAAGCGCATCCTTATAACTTTTACCTTTAAAGTCTAAAATCTCGCTATTCCAAATAGGAATTTGTGCATAGCCACCATTGAGTACAAAAAAGCTATCAACTCCCAATCCTTGCTTAAGCGCATCTTGGTAAAAGGCATATTGCTTTGATTTGTAATTCATAAAAGCGCCGCTCTTTTGACGCTCGAACGTCCATGTAGGCGAGCCAATGGCCGCCACGTCAAAAGTAACATGATTAGCCGCAATTTCTTGTTCAAGGCGAGTGACCATCGCCCCGCTTGTTAACAACGTATAATTTATAGAAAAACTTTGTGGCAAACCATAATATTCACGAAATGCCGGAACTAAAATATCATTTGTTGTCGGCTGGATGATCGTATCAGAATAATTAAGTGATCCTTCTTTTTTAGCTGCATCAATTAATTTCAAGAGATCCGCACGCTCAACTTCTGATAAACCTTTTGCTGCAGGAATGTCCTGCGCAAAAGTAAGGCATGTTGATGGGAAAAATATCAGACATAAAAAGATAATAGAGCGAGTTATTTTCATTTTTGTATCCTCATTAATTGTGTAAGTGATAGAGATTTTGTACTTTGACAATTAATTTAATATCATCGCCTAGTGCAAAATCATTTTGTCGACTTAACACACGAATAAAACAACCATCACTTAATGAGATGACATATTCATCCATCAGACCTTGAAACGCACATGTTTTAATTGAGCCCGATAAAATAATATCGCCATCACTTACCATAACGTTATCCGTAAGAAATGCAGCATGCTCACGCTGAAAACCCAAGAATGGAGATTTGTGATACTCGTCACTAATGTTCAGCGCTTTAGCATCAATCACATTCAATCCAAAAAAGCGCGCCGCAAAGATAGTGTGTGGTTGAGAAAAAACATCGCGCGCAGATCCTCGCGTATCAATTTGACCCGCATTCATTAAGATAATGGTTTCAGCAAGGCCAAGCGCTTCACTTTGGTCGTGGGTGACATAAAGCGCAGTAAATTTCAACTTATCTTGAAGTGCTTTTAGTTCTAACCGCATATGCTCACGCAAAGCTGCATCAAGATTTGATAAAGCTTCATCAAATAAAACCAATGCTGGTTTGTGCACAAGCGCCCGCGCAAGCGCTACGCGCTGTTGCTGACCACCAGAAAGTTGTGTTGCGGGACGATCCGCAAAAGAGGCGAGTCCAACAATATCCAGAATCTCCATCGCGCGAGCGCGCCGCTCTACCTTTGGAATAGAACGCACACGTAAAGGAAACTCAACATTCTCAATAACCGACATATGAGGCCAAACAGCATAGGACTGGAACACAACGCCAAGGCCCCGTTCTTCCGGATTTAAGTTAATTCCTAGCTCTGCATCAAATACAATTTTTCCTGCAATAGTAATGCGACCAGCTTCGGGCGTTTCAAGTCCAGCCAAGCAACGTAACATCGTTGTTTTACCACAGCCTGATGGACCTAAGAGAGCGATTGTGCCCCCTTCGCGCACATTAAAATTCAAATCATTAAGAGCCGTGTAGTCGCCGAATTTTTTTGTGATACTGGAAATGGACACAAAATCTTCAGACGATGTTTTATCTTCCACTTTGTTCCCTCCCCTTTTTAGATGAGCTTAGTTCACAAGTGGTGATCGGGTCAATCGGAGGATTAAAAATCCGATCAAAAGTAAAACAAGCTGAACTAGCGCAAGGGCCGCAACATAGCCCGCAGAATTTTCTGAGAGTAATAACATAGCAATTGAAATTGTTTCCGTTCCGCTGGCATAAAGTAAAATGCTTGCTCCAAGTTCACGCACAAAAATGATAAACAACATAATCCATGCAGCAATAAGTGCTGGACGCAACAACGGAATCAAAATCAAACGTATTGTCTGCTCCCATGTAGCACCATTTGCTCGGGCGCTTTCTTCTAATTCGGGATGAATGGCTGAGAGCATGGCTGTAATGGTGCGCGTTGCAAATGGAAAAAAGCGTGCAATATAAGCAATAAGCAAAATAGCTAACGTGCCATAAAGGGGCGTGCGAATGGCAAAAATTAAAAAGAATAATGATAGAACAATGCCAGGGATACCAAGCGGCAAAGCCAAAAGTGCATCAATTACATTTTTGAAAGCTGAGCGCACGCGAATTAAAAAATAACCCTGCAATCCTGATATCACCACACCAAGCGTCGCCCCTGTAATAGCTAAATATAATGAATTAAAAATAGCCTGACGCGTTAGGCTATAATCAATGAGTACATAATGAAAATTTGCTAAGGTTAGGCGATCAAGGCTAAACTTGCCAGTCCAAAGCGGTGATAAAGCTACGAGAATAAGGGCCAGCACAGGAAGAACAACGCTAATCAACAAAAATATAATCTCAATCATCAGTGCAGCTATTTTACCTCCAAAACGTAATTGTATCACGCGAGGCTTATAGCCTTTGCCCGAGACAATTTCATAACGGCGTTTTGAGAGATAAGCACGTTGCCATAAGGTAAGCGCAACTGTGATCCCCATAATGAAAATACCAAAAGCTGCAGCGCGGCCGAGATCGCTGGGATAACGCACAAGCGCAAAGATTTCTGTTGGCATTGTACGTATACCCTTAGTTGCAGTAAGCGCTAATGGCACATCAAAAAGACCTGCACTTGTAACAAAGACAATCAAGGCAGCCGATAGTAGCCCGGGTTGAATTAAAGGCAAAGTTATAAGTCTCAGGCTTGTCCAAAAGCTTGCCCCATGCACACGCGCCGCATCTTCAAATGCTGAATCCATTCGCTGCAAAGGGGAGATAATAAAGAGATAGACATAAGGTGTATAAAATAAAGATAAAATCCAAATAACTCCTGCGAGCGAATAAATATTAGGCCCTTCAACAGTGACACCAACAAGAGAGGCCAGCGTTGTCTCGATGAGGCCGCTATAAGGTGCGCTTAAAAAAATCCAACCTATTGCACCTACATAAGGCGAAAAGAAAAAGGGAATGATATTGAGTGTTTTAAAAATCTCACGCCCTGGTACATCAGTGCGGCTTACAATCCAAGCCAATGTTGTGCCAAGCGTCAATGATGTAACCATAGCACCACTACCGCAGATCAAAGAATTAATCGCGGCTGTTTGAATACGTTGATCTGTAAAAAGCCAGACAAAATTAGCAAATGAAAAATGTGGCTCGCCATCATTCCATAAAAGCATAGAACGAATAAGACCTGCGCATGATGGCCCAATTATTAAGACTATTCCAATAATGACACCACAAAGAGGAAGCAGTCTTTGCCATCTCAATCCACATTTTATGTGAGTATGCGTCTCAGCTTGCATGCGAGATCACCTTACCCTGCATCTGCGGGCATATCGGGATAATCTCTCGTTGGCGCACGCGGCGGCTCCGCCCAACGCGGCATAGCCAAGCATTGATCAAGCCAACGCCGAATGGCTGGGTAGTCATCATGAGGAATTCCGGCCTCAGGCGAATTCAACACATAAGGAAAGCAAGCAATATCAGCAATTGTTATGTGAGGCGCAGCAAGCCATTCATGTGTGGTCAAACGCCATTCCATTGTGTTCATGGCAGCACGACCAAATTTTTGATATTGAGGCGAATTAGAGGCATCACCTATGACCCACCGATCACGCATAATACCACGCCTGCCATATTGTAGCCCAAAGTGAATCTCACAATGAGCTAAGGCAATCCAATGCATCACGTCTGCCATTTTTTCAGGTTCAAGTGGCAACCAATCTGTCCGATTCATTTTACGGGCAAGATAAACCATACATGCGGTTGAATCCCAAAATCTCTTATTGCCATCCTCAAGCACTGGTACTTGCCCGCGCGGATTAATATTGGCTATAAAATCTTTCTTTTTATGCTCCCATGTCAGTAGATCGACATAGATTTTCTCATAAGGTATTTCGAGCTGCTCTAAGAGGATGCGAACTTTCCAGCTATTACCTGATTCAGCTCCTGTATAAAGTCGCATCATCGATAAACCCCTTCATTACCAGCCACGTTTTTCAATAGCCAAGGCCTTCACTTTTGTTAGCTCATGCGCAATAGCATCCACGACAACACCATCCATGATAGGCAAGGGTGGCCGTGCTTGACCGCAATCACGCGCCATCAATTTGGCACCTACTTTAAGTCCTGCGACGCCATACTTATCAAACAAGCGATAAAGGAAAGCTGCATCGACCTGTAGATCATGAGCTTCTTTATATTTTTCTTGGCAGACATGCTGATAAAGGTGCTTCATCAATTGGGGCGCAATAATGGCGGTTGGGGCCAAAAACCCCGTTGCACCAGTTGCGTGAGCTGACACCATATATTCCGTGCCCGCCACTAGCTGAAAATCTGAACGCGCACGTGAAGCATCAGCAATCACCTCGATCATAAATTGCCAATCCATCGACACATCAATAAGCCCCGCGATATAAGGGGATGTGCCAATCAAAGACATAACAACCGGTGTTTTAATTTTCACATTATTCATTTCATGCGGTGAATTATAAAGATAAGTCGGCAAGGCTGCACTCTGGGCAATGGTCGCAAAATGCTCAATTAACATTGAATCGGGTGGCGTCCAATAATAGGGAACACTTGCGATAAGTGCAGATGCACCAGCTTTTTTCGCATGAATAGCGAGGTCCGCAGCGATTGACGTCCCGGCCTCACTGACATACGCAATTACAGGCACACGTCCGGCTGCTTTCTTAATGGCAAGTTCAAGCAAGATTTTACGTTCAGCAACTGGTAGACTGACGCTTTCACCTGTGTGTGTTTGAACAGCAAGCCCTTCAGCGCCTTGCTGAATGTGAAATTCAATTACTTTTTCAAAAGTCTCAAGATCAATTTTACCATCAACAAATGGCGTGAGTGGCGCGTGAACAAGGCCAAAACGAAACTGTGTCATTATCTATTCCCCTTCTTTCCCGCTTACCAGCCGTGGGGTTCGCTATCGAGAATACCAAGCGCCGCCAGTGTGTTCTCGATGTGTTTGATGCGCTCTGGACTTGCTGTTGGTAATGGTGCCCGTGTGGGGCCAACATTACGTCCCATAATTTGCATTCCACCCTTCAGGGATGAAGGATATTGATCACGGAACAAATGCCATAATTGTGATAATTTATATTGCAATTCGCGCGCTAAAGCCCAATTGCCGCTCTCGCAAGCTGCAAAGAGATTATTGACGAGATTGGGGCAAATTGCACCAGCTGATGAATATGAGCCTTTACCACCTAGGCATACAGATGGAAGAAGATATTCAACACCTGCAATCATCGCAAAATCTGGCCGCATTGGTAATGCCACACGCAATATCTCGAAAAATCGCTCAGAATTAAAGCTCGCATCCTTCATGCCAATGAGGTTTGGTAATTTTTCAAGTAAGCGCTGCGTGAGCTCTGCAGTAAATTCAACACCATCGAGATAATCAGGTGAATTATAAGCAATGAGAGGCATATCAAAGGTGGTACCCAGTTTAACAAAATGATTGTAAATCGATTCGAGTGGGTATTTCCAAAAATAAGGCGTAATTGCGATAATCGCATCCGCCCCAGTTTGTTGCGCATGACGAGCAAGCTCATAAGTATCTTCAACCGCGAGTGCTGAGACGTGGATTGAAATCGGCACGCGCTTATTAACTGTCTTGATGGCAACCTCGGCCAAGGCTTTGCGTTCAGCAATTGTCAGATTATGGGATTCACCCTTGTGGTGTGGCCATGAAATGGCTGTTGCGCCGGTGCGCACGTGAAAATCAACCATTTTCTCAAATGTCGCGAGATCCGGACTGAAATCGTCTTTCAGTGGAGTAATTGGACTTTGCATCACGCCTTTAAGGACGAGTGACATAACTTCTCCTGCATTTGCACTGACAGACCATTGGACAGCATTCTCTCATCTGCTGAGGCAAATGGCTGTCCTCCCCCTTACCAAACACATATCACCGGTCTATCGGGTTTAGTTTATGATCCTAGCCTAACCGCATAACAGTGGATTTGTCCCCGATGCTATGCTTAAATGAGTTTCAATTCTAAAGTTGACAATAGGGGTGGAGATGGATCGCCTGCACGGCCTTTTAATGTTTCTCAATGTGGTTGAGACCGGCTCATTTTCAGCCACAGCGCGTACCATGGGCGTAACAACTTCTGCTGTGTCGGCAACGATCATTCGTCTTGAGCAAAAGCTCGCCGTGCGCTTACTCAATCGCACAACTCGCTCTGTGTCACCGACGCCTGAAGGATACGAATTTTATGAACGCTGCAAAGGTATTGTATCTGATCTTGAACAAGCCGAATTAGCAGTCTCGCGAATTAGTAAAACACCATCAGGCTCCCTACGTTTTGCTGTGCCTCTTGCGCTTGGGCGTATGTGGGTTATCCCCCGTCTGGCTGATTTTAGTAATACCTATCCAGCCATCTCTATTGAAGTCGTGATGGATGATTTTATTTCTGGTCTTGCAAGCGAAAATATCGATGCCGCAATACAAGTTGGCGATATTCCATCTTCACGCCTCACTGTACGCAAGCTCGCATCTGTTGATTATGTCTTGGTTGCCTCACCTCATTACATTGATGCTCGGGGCATGCCCACCAGCATTGATGATCTTGTGCGTCATCAATGTATTACTTATCGGCGCCCGCGCAATGGTCAGATCCGCAAATGGCAGCTGCATGACGTATCCTCTAAAGCCAATATCCCCGATCATAGCTTTATGACATTTAACAGTGGTGAGGGACTTATTGCTGCCGCTGTTTCAGGGCTCGGTATTATCCAAGTTGGTCGTTTCTATGCGCAACCCTTGATTAATAGCGGGGATCTTGTTGAGATCATGCCACATATGCGCACGCACGCTTATGATATCTCAGTTGTTTTTCGCCAGCATAAACGCATGCCCCCGAGGTTGCGGGTCTTTATCAATTTTCTTGTTGACATTTTTGTCCCGCCCCCGTGGGATGATGCAAAAGCGGCGGGACGTAAGCAACGCGCATAATGCGACGGCCATCCCCCACAATGGGAGAATTGGAATGCTAAAGGTGGCAATCATCGGGCTTGGCTGGTGGGGGCAAACTCTTGCCCGTATTATGGCTGAAAGCAGCGTGATAAAAGCTGTGCTTGGTGTTGACCCTGATCAGTACGCGCGAACCAAGATTCAGGCTCTGGGTTTGCGAAGCGCCGCGCGGTTTGAAGATGCGCTCAGCGATCCTGATGTAGAGGCAGTAATTCTCTGCACACCCCATAAAGAACATGCCGCACAAATGATTGCTGCCGCGCAGGCTGGAAAACATGTCTTTTGTGAAAAACCATTGTGCACAACGCCTGAGGATGCTGAAACCGCATTTGCCGCTATTGCAAAGGCGGGCGTAACCTTAGGAATTGGTCATGAACGCCGCTTTGAACCAGCGATTATTGAGATGCGTCAGCGTGCGCAAAAAGGTGAGTTTGGAACATTACTCGCCATTGAAGCTAATTTTAGCCAAGACAAATTTTTGAAATTAGCGCCCGATAATTGGCGTTTATCACCCCTTCATGCACCCGTTGGTCCCCTATCCGCAACAGGCATACATTTAGTTGATTTATCCATTTCTCTTTTTGGTGCGCCAACAGAAACGTGGGCGCGGTTATCAACTCGAGCTACAAAATTTGGCAATGGAGATACTTTATCCGTTACTCTTGGTTTTGAAGGCGGCATGACAGCTACCATTACAGCTATTTTAACAACGCCATTTGTTGGGCGTTTTGCACTCTATGGCTCGCAAGGATGGATGGAAATTCGTGATCGCACACACCCTGAACAACCCACAGGCTGGGATGTAAGCCGCGTGATACGCGACCAGGCACCACAAACTCGTTTTGACCCACCCCATCAAGCCGTACGCGATAATCTCGAAGCCTTTGCACGGGCAGCGCAGGGTGGCGCGGCCTATCCCGTCTCCATAGATGATATGCGCGCTAACGTACGCGCTTTTGCTGCCATTACGCGCTCAGCCATGTCTGGGCGCATCGAAACTGTGTGAGGTCTAAATGATGGAACTTGGTTTTTTTACTATGCCTATTCATCCCGTGGATAAGGATTGGAGACAATGTCTGCGTGAAGATCGTGAAGCCTTTATTTTGGCAGATGAGCTTGGCTATGTAGAAGGATATGTTGGTGAGCATGTCACAGATAAAGCTGAAAACATCACATCATGTATGATTTTTATGGCGACATTGGCACATGCAACTAAGCGCATTAAGCTTGGTACAGGCACAGTCAATATGCCAAACACACATCCTGCGGCTGTAGCAGCGCAGATCGCAATGCTTGATCATTTGCTTGATGGACGCCTTCTATTTGGTATTTCGCCCGGCGGATTACTATCAGATGCTGAAGTCTTTGGTAATCTCGATAAAAATCGTAATGAAATGTTTTTAGAAGCAATTAACAGCGTGCTGGCAATCTGGGATGGTGAGCCTCCCTATAAAATAAACGGCAAATATTGGACAATATCAACCGAGCGAACTCTCTTTGCAGATATTGGACAGGGCTTTATAGGCAAACCACTACAAAAACCCTATCCTCCCATTATCGTTACAGCAGTTGCGCCATTTTCTAAAGGTGTTACTGAAGCGGCTGCACGCGGATGGGATCCAATATCAGCTAATTTTCTTATGCCCCAATGGGTAAAAAGCCATTGGCCGAAATATGTAGAAGGATGTGAGCGCGCACAGCGCAAAGTAGATCATGCGAATTGGCGTGTCGCCAAAAGTATATTTGTTGCAAAAGATCGCGCCACTGCCAAAGCCTATGCAACCGACCCTAATGGGCCTTATCACTTTTATTATAAATCTCTTTATACAAAACTTGCTAAAAATGGGCGTATTGAACTGTTCAAAAGTCATCGCGATCAACCAGATGATGAAGTGACTTTAGATTATGTATGTGACAAGCTGATTATCTATGGCACGCCTGATGAAGTGGCTGACAAGATTTTAGCATTTCAGGAAGAAACAGGCTCGTTTGGCAAGCTGCTATATGCAGGCAAGGATTGGACCGATTATGAATTGGGCCGTCAATCCATGATTTTAATGGCCGAAGATGTATTGCCGCGCATTAACACACATCTAAAGGGATAATCTGCATCATGGCCCGCATTTCCTATGCTCAGCTTGATAGTCCAGAACGCCACCGTATTGCAGAGAAAATAATAAGTGAACGTGGCGCACTCCTTCATCTTTATAAAATGCTGCTTAATAGCGCTCCGGTTGCTGAAGGCTGGCTAAATTACCTCACAGCTATCAGGCATAAATGCAAGCTTGCAGGGCATTTGCGCGAAATGGTCATTATGCGCGTCGCCTTTATTAATGGTGCAAGCTATGAGGCTGATCAACATGCGCCCATTGCGCTCAAAGAAGGCTTAACACAAGCGCAAATTGATGCCCTGTATGATTGGGAAATTGCTAATTGTTTTTCAGATCAACAATGTGCGGTCTTGGCCTATTGTGACTATATGACAAAATATGTCCAAGTACCTGATTCTATCTATAATACGATGGCGACCTATTTTGATGATGAGGTTATCGTTGAGTTAACCGCAACAATTTCCGCTTATAATATGGTGTCACGTTTCTTAGAGGCTTTACAGGTTCATTCACACGATCATTCATAATTTCCAACGCATCAAAGAATAATTAAAGAGGGGGAGACAAAATGATGAAACGCTTATTTAGCACATGCGTGGCTCTGAGTGTGTGCGCCCTTACTTCTCAAACGCAGGCTCAAACAAGCGCTGCTGATTTTTATAAAGGCAAGACCATCACAATCATTGCGGGCTCTGATCCAGGCGGCGGTGTTGATCTCTATGCGCGGTTAATTGGGCGGCATTTGCAAAAATATATTCCCGGCACACCTTCCATTATCGTACAAAATATGCCGGGGGCTGGCTCACTTGCTGCAGCTCATAATCTCTACACAATCGCACCAAAAGACGGCACGTCAATCGCTGTTGTACCTGCGCCTGCTTTATTTGATCCGCTGATGGCGGGCGATGATTTGAGCAAATATGATCCTCGCAAATTTAATTATATTGGCAATGCCAATGCCGATACATTAGTGTGTGTTGTGCGCAAAGATGCTCCCGTGCAAAGCTATAAGGATTTATTTGATAAGGAATTGGTGGTTGGTGGCTCGGGCCCAGGATCTGCTCTGTGGTATTACCCCACAATGGAAAAATATGTATTAGGTGTAAAATATAAAATGATTGCTGGCTATAAAGGGTCGAATGAACTCTCATTAGCTCTCAAGCGAAATGAAATTCAGGGCGTATGCGGTATTTTTTGGTCGAGCGCACGCCAACAATATCCAGGACTCATGACAGCTAATTCAGATTTCAGAGTCATTGCGCAACATGACACACGCCCTCTTCCAGTTCTCAAAGCGGCAGGTATTCCCTTGACTATTGATTTTGCTAAAACCGATCAGCAGCGTTTGGCACTGAGCGCATTTTTAGCGCAAGGCTCAATTAGTCGTCCATTCATACTTCCTCCCGACGTAGCGCCTGATCGCGTCGCATTACTGCGTAGCTCATTTGATGCCGTGATGAAGGATCCTGAACTTGTTGCGGAAGCACAAAAAGGTGGCCTTGATATCCTAAGTGAACCTGGAGCGGATGTGCAAAATCAAGTTAAAAAAATATATGCAACTCCAAAAGATGTTTTGGATTATTTACGCAAGGGGGCAACACCATAGCTTCATGTCACTTTTTAATTAATCAATGCGCTAATATCTAACTGATAGATTAATGAATCTACATTTAGATTAAATATGTATTGATTAACTTGTTTTGGACATAAGAAGAATTAAAAAATACAGAGTGAAAAAACACGT
>Ga0164296_1004682_pt1 | contig 12322 bp, 12 predicted proteins | sample GEODES057metaG_FD_113533 | JGI IMG/M metagenome (GOLD analysis project Ga0164296, IMG submission 113533) | Dystrophic lake water microbial communities from Trout Bog Lake, Wisconsin, USA - GEODES057 metaG | ecosystem: Environmental > Aquatic > Freshwater > Lake | place: USA: Trout Bog Lake...
ACGATGAGCAGCCCGACCAAGATGCTGCGACCAACGTGGTGTTTTTTTGTGTCAGCTGAGCCAGGGGCGGGGGGGCGACGAAGTTTCATGCGCGTGCTCCGCGTTCGCGGTTTGTCAAAGAATGCGTCGTGCGGAGGCGTGCGCGCTCACTATGCACAGCTGTCAAATTCGCCGTCACTACGGCGATTTCCTTGTTGAACATCCCCAATGAACTCAAATATACGTGGTGCCTCGGGTGCGGTGAGAACCCGTTGTGCCTGGCGTGATCCTAGGTGGGTGATTGGGCGGCATCGGTATTGAGAATTCCTGCGGAGAGAGCGATGCGGACAATATCTGCACGGCTTGAGATTCTCAGTTTGTTCATCATGTTGGCGCGATGGGTTTCCACCGTCCGGGGGGAGAGATGCAAGCGCTGGGCAATCTCCTGGTTGCCATAGCCCAAGGCCAATAGCTGGAGCACCTCTCGCTCGCGATCGGTCAGCCCCTCAAGCGGGTCGGGCGGTGCTGGCTGTGCGAGTGCCGCACCAAGCGCAGGGTGCAGGTACCGCTTGCCCGCGGCGACGGCCCGCAACGCATCGACCAGCTCTTCCTCTGCAGCGGTTTTGATCAGGTATCCCTGGGCGCCCGCGGCAAACGCTGCCCGGACGTCGTCTGCTGCACCAAACATGGAGAGCATCACCACATGGGCTTCGGGGTGGCGATCACGCAGTGCGCGCGTCCCCTCAATACCGCCCATGCCCGGCATTTGCACATCCATCACCACGACATCGGGGTGCGTGCGATCTGAGACATGGAGTGCGTCTTCTGCGGACTCCGCCTCGCCGACGCATTCAATTCCTTCGGCATGGTCAAGGATCAAGCGCAGGCCCGTCCGTAACACCCGGTGGTCATCGACCAGAAGTACGCGAATCACTGTATCGGTCATCAGGAGCGTCCCGGGGGAATCAATACCATCGATAGGGCAACTATCGCACGTGAGAACGCCAAAAAACACCACCAGGTTCCAGGATGTCTCAAGGGCCTTTGCCTGTGTAGAGTTTGCGGTATGACTGCTTCGAGTATTTCCTCCAACACTCTTCGCCGAGCGGTGTTTCCCAACATCAACTTGTTGACCAACGCACTGCTCGTGCTCGGCGGGGCCTTGTTTGTTGCGCTCAGCGCACAAATCTCGATTCCCCTTCCATTCACTCCTGTGCCGATCACCGGACAAACCTTCGCGGTGCTCTTGGTAGCGGGCTCCTTGGGATCGATCTGCGGGACCCTCTCGATGGGCCTGTACTTGCTCATGGGTATCGTCGGTCTGCCGGTCTATGCAGATCACACCCATGGCATTGAGGTCATCAAGGGTGCAACTGGTGGCTACATCATTGGCTTTATCATCGCCGGTCTGATTGTCGGACTGATGGCGGATCGTGGCTGGGACAAGAAGTTCTCGAGTTCGGTCACCATGATGTTGACGGGCAATGTGGTGATCTTCTTCGTTGGTCTGGTGTGGTTGCAGCAGGTGCTGCACACCAACTTGGCCGACACGTTGAAGTACGGCCTGTACCCGTTTGTTCCCGGCGAGATCCTCAAGTTGTACTTGGCGGGCGCACTCTTTCCGGGCGCATGGGCGCTGGTGCGTCGTATTCGTAAGTAGTCGCTGAGCGGTCGGTCTCACGAGTGACCGAATCAGCTGACCTGGTGCTGGTCGGTGCCCGGGTCCACACATTGGACCCGGGCAGACCTCACGCAACATCACTTGCGATCCGCGATGGGCGCATCCTCGCCGTCGGTGACCGCGCCGAGGTTCTGGAATTGTGCGGAGCAACCACCGAGATCATCGATGGAGATGGTCTTGTGGTGGTGCCGGGACTTGTTGACGCCCACTGTCATCCGCTGTGGGGCGCGCGCGCAATGCGGGATGCCGATCTCACTGAGGCCACCGATCTCGCGGCGGCCTGCCGCATGCTGGCTGAGGTCGCTGCGCGTAGCAGCGACGAATGGATCTGCGCCCACGGGCTGCAGCGGGAGTGGTTTGCTGATGCACCGCAGGGGAGCATGCTCGCCGAGGTGGTTGGCGACCGACCGATATTCGTCAGTTTTCGTGATGGACATGGTGCGCTCGCGAGCCCCGAAGCGCTAGTCCGCGCGGGTATTTCTGGCCCGAGGACCTTTGGTGATGCATCGCAGATCGTGTGCGATCGCAACGGCCGTCCGACGGGTGAGTTGCGCGAGCCAAGTGCGATGGAGGCGGTCCGCACTCACATCCCACCACTCTCTGCGCATCGTCGCCTCTCCTTGTATCGAGTTCAACTTGACCGGATGGCGCGCCTGGGTCTGACCGGTGCGCATGTGATGGATGATGCCCCGGGTGATTTGGACGACCTGATGACACTCGAGCGCGATGCGGATCTCGCCGTGCGACTCGTCATTGCGATCTGGCTCCAACCCGAAATGGATGACGCCCAAATTGCTGACGCGTTTTGCCGTGCGGGTCGCGCAGGGCGTCGCTGGAGCTCCGGTGCGGTGAAGTTTTTTCTTGATGGGGTGATCGATCAGGGCACCGCATGGCTGCACTTGCCCGACTTAAAGGGTGACGGACGGCACGCCAATTGGCCCGATCTTGATCGGTATCGAGAGGTGGTGGGGCGTGCCATTGCCCACGGGCTTGGATGTGCGACCCACGCGATTGGCGATCGGGCAATCCACGAGGCGCTCTCGGCATATGAGGATGCGGGAAGTGCAACCGCACATCGGCCGTGTCGCATCGAGCATGTGGAACTTTGTGATCCAAGAGATCTCGGCCAATTCCAACGCGCAGGGGTGATTGCCAGTCTGCAACCGATTCATATCGCCGCGGTTGCAGATGACCCCGACCATGTCTGGAGTGATCGACTCGACCGTACGCGTGCACAATTCGGGTGGCCCCATGCCGATCTTCTGCGGGCGGGTGCAACCGTTTCACTGGGATCCGATTGGCCGGTCGCGATACAAGACCCGCGCGTGGGGATGGCGTGGGCGCGTCAACACTGGGCCCCGGGCACGACAGGACCGGGGTATCGCGATCATCAGGTGGTCAGCGCGTACGAGGCGCTCGTTGGCTACACGCGGTCTGCTGCGCGCGCGGTCGGTGATTATGCCCGCGGATCAATTGCACCGGGAATGTGCGCAGATCTCACGGTCTTTGGAGCCGATCCCCTGACATCGAGTCCCGATGAGGTCCCGGACCTCCCGGTGGTGATGACGATTGTTGATGGCTCTGCGACCTATCGGGCGTCCCATGTCTGATCCTGTCGATTCGGCGTGGGTCACCGAGGGGTTGGTGGCGCCAATCCCGGGCCCGGTCGTGTGGGTGGCGCAAACGGGTTCCACAAATGATCTCATTGCACTGCGCGCACGCGATGGTGCGCCCGAGGGTCTTGTCATTGGAGCAGATGTCCAGACCCGCGGTCGTGGACGCCAGGGGCGGGCATGGGAGGCATCAGTTGACGATGCGGTGCTGTTGTCAATTCTTGTGCGACCCGATCCCACCGTCGTCTCGGTCGGGGTGCTTCCGATTGTTGCCGCGGTCGGGGTGACCGAAGGCCTGGCCACACTCGGCATTGCCGCAGACATCGTCTGGCCAAATGATGTGAGTGTGGAGGGGCGCAAGTTGGGGGGCATCCTCTGTGAGCTCTCGAGCTCCGCCGGGACGGTGTCGTGGGGGGTTATCGGAATCGGGATCAATGTGCATGCAGCACCGGTGCTCTCGGATGCCCGATGGGTTCCGGTCAGTTGCGCGGAGCTCGTTGCTGAGACACCGACGCGCAGTGCGGTCGTTCGCGCGGTCGTCGCTGGAGTCGGCGCATGTTGTGCACGTTGGTATGCCGGTCAGACCGAGGAAATTATCGCGGCGTTTGCGGCGCGAGATCTTTTGCGCGATCAGGAGATCGAGGTGCAGGTGGGAAATAACTCCCAACGGGGATGTGCGCGCGGTATTGATGCCGCCGGCCGGCTGCAACTTGAGCTCGCGGGAGGGGAATGCATCGCACTGACATCGGCGGAAGTCACGAGAATCATTCGCCCAGGACACTGACGCCATCAGCTGCCGGGTATGACGTGGGGATGCGCGCAAGAAAAGCGAACGATCTCTTGTCAAAACCTTGACATAACCTTGACAGGTGAATGTGTGGGTGAGAGTATCGCTCGTGCAGTCCTCTTGGAGAGAGCAGTCGGGGTCGCTGCCAAAGGCTCGGCCCTCCTGCAGTCCAAGAATGCAAAGAAATCTCTTGGCAGCGCGTAACGAACCGAGGAAAACATGTTCGAGCTCAGTCGGGATCTGTTTCGGGAACTCAAGCCAATGGTGATCGCGGATCACCATCAGCCAGGTCGTTCCGAGCGGGTACTTCTTGCGGCATGCGAGCAAACGGTATCGAGGATTGCCCGTGACTTACGGCGATATCCTCGACCGGCACGTCATCTCTTTTCTAATGTGCGTTTTCTCTTTCCAATCCAAGAGCAGTTGCATTGCTACCGGATCATCGAACGCCATTTGCACGAAGCACTGCTCGTTCTTGAGGCTGAAGCTGGCCCCGAGACAGGGCGCATCGGGGCACTGCGTTGTGCGTCGATCAATCGTAAGGGGCGCCCATGCGGGCGCGAGCCGCTGCGCGGATCACGTTTTTGCCCCTCCCACAAGCATCTTGAGGCAATCGTGCCGCTGCCCCATCAGGGTTTGTCGGTCGCCTGATCGGTATCTGATGGCGTGTCGCGGAGCGTGAACTGCTCCGCGGCACGGTAGATCTCAAGGATCAGATCTCGACGTTCGGCGTGGTCGATGATCGGCCACGGATAGTCTTGGCCGAGAACGCACGCTGACGCAGCTTGCTGATCCTCGTTCATGTGCCACGGTTCGTGGATCATCGAGGTCGGAACGCGGCTGAGTTCTGGCACCCATCGGCGGATGTAGTCGCCCTCTGGATCGAACCGTTTGCTTTGTAATACGGGGTTAAAGATCCGGTAGTAGGGGGATGCATCGGTGCCTGTGCCGGCGGTCCACTGCCAACCGCCATTGTTATTTGCAGGATCGCCGTCGATGAGATGGTGCATAAAAATCGTCTCTCCGACCCGCCAATCGATGGCGAGGTCTTTGACCAGAAATGACGCGGTGATCATTCGCGTCCGGTTATGCATCCACCCTTGTGCGCGAAGCTGTCGCATCCCCGCATCGACGATGGGGTACCCCGTGCGTCCATGCGTCCAGGCGGTGAGATCCTCGTGCGTGCCCGACCATGCGATGTCCCGAAATGCCGGCTTGAACGCCTGGCGGGCCACGTACGAATTGCGTGCCATGTGATGGTGGTAGAACTCGCGCCAACAGATCTGACGCCAAAAAGCCGCCCTGCCGTCTGACAGCGCACCCGGAAGCCCAAGCGCTCGACCGATTTGACTCGGGCTGCACATGCCAAATCGCAGGTAGCTCGAAAGGTGGGAGGTGCCATCCGCCGACATCGTGTTGCGCATCTCGTGGTAATGGTCGGCGTGGCCATCCGCGATGAACTGCACCAGGGCCGCGCGCGCGGCATCGGGACCAGCCGGGAGGGGGGATGGGTCATTCCCCAAAAGATCGAGTCCGTCGGAGGCACACTCGACACTCGTGATTCGTTCGGGCGCTGGGAGATGGGCAGGTATCTCGCACTCCATCCACTTGCGCGAGAAGGGAGTGAAGACCTGGTACCCCAGATCTTTCGGACCAGGAATCTCTGATGGTTGCGCAATCAGATCAAGACCCCACTGCTGTGGGTTGATTCCGTTCGCAGTGAGCGCAGCTGCGACGCGATGGTCACGGTCAACCCCATATGGCGACACCTCCGCGTACCAGTCAACAGCCGAGGCTCCGGTTTCGCGTGCGAGTGCGACGAGCGCCTCGGCAGGGTCGCCCGCCCGCACGATGAGTCTGCTTCCTCGCGCAATCAATTCGGTATTTAAAGACTCGAGGCCTGCACGCAAAAATGCCCGCCGCTGCGGTGATTGATGATGGCGTTTTGCGAGCAGGGTTGGGTCGCACACCCAGACACAGACGACGGGTCCGGCCGCGCATGCTGCCGCGAGCGGACGATGGTCGGCGAGGCGAAGGTCGCGTCGAAACCACACGATGCGGGGCGGGGAACTCATCGCTCAGGAGTCTGACCGCTTCTGCGACAATCGCAACCCGGATTGGGTGGAATCTGCGACTATTGGAGGTCGTGGCCGATCACCCCACATTGTCATGGCGTCTTCGGTGGCTCGGACGCTGGAGTGACCCTGTGCAGGAATTTCTCGCCACAGAGATCGCTGGCGGTGTCGTTCTCGCGGCTGCTGCACTCTGCGCAATCCTGTGGGCAACCCTCGCGCCGCATGGGTATGAGCACTTCTGGCTCCACCCGATCCAGCTGCATGTGGGATTACTTGCGCGTCATCCCACCCGGGAAGTGCTGGCAGAGAATGTGCTCATGCCGCTCTTCTTTTTTGTGGTTGGACTCGAGATTAAGCGAGAGATCACAATCGGTGATCTCTCGGACATGCGGGTGGCACGTCTGCCGATCTTTGCCGCCCTTGGGGGCATGATTGTCCCCGCCCTTGTCTACACCGCAATCACCCACGGCGGTCCGGGGGCGAATGGCTGGGGAATCCCGATGGCAACGGATATCGCGTTTGTCGTGGGGGTCCTGCGCGTGGTCGGTCGTCGAGCACCGAGCTCACTTGTGGTCATGATGCTCGCGATTGCAGTTGTTGATGACATCGGTGCGATTTTGGTGATTGCGGGGTGGTATTCCCATGGGATTCAGCTGCTCTGGATTGGCGCAGCAATTCTGTGCGGGCTTGTCGCCTGGGTGCTGGTGCGCGCAGGAGTTCGATCGATCCCGATCTATGTCGTTTTGGGAGTCGGATCGTGTCTGACGATGGCAAACGGCGGGGTGAGTCCGACAATCTGTGCAGTTGCCTTTGGTCTGCTCATTCCTATGGCCCCGTGGCGCAGGCGGGATCCTGCGGCCGGATCTGTTGCCGATGGCGGGGCGGTCGACCGGGCGTTGCATTGGGTGCACCCGTGGTCATCGTTTGTGGCGCTCCCGGTATTTGCGCTCTCATCTGCGGGCGTTGCGCTCTCGGTGAGTGCGATTCACCACGCCTGGGTCAGCCCCGTCGCTTGGGCGATCGCGATTGGCCTGATTGTGGGCAAGCCGATCGGTGTCCTGGTGGGGGTATGGGGTGCCGTGCGGTTGCGCTGGGGTGCACTTCCCGATGATCTGACGTGGCCAACGATGGTTGCCGGCGCCCTGCTTGCAGGTATCGGCTTCACCGTGTCGCTCTTCATCGCGAACCTCGCCTTTCACGGCTCCGCGTTTGGGACCGATGCGCGCATTGCCATTTTGGCGGCCTCGCTTGTCGCGGCGCTCGTGGGTGTCGCAGTGCTGTGGTCGCGGGCACACACAGCCCCGTGAGGCGCTGCAACCAGGGTGCATGCTCCTTAGGCGGCTGAGTGCCTGGCGGTTGTGAGCTGGGCGGTCATGTGATTTGCCACCGCGATCGGATCCCCAGCGATAAGTCGAGCACCCACATGCGCCGAGAACGTATCGGTCACACCCGGGCCTGTGAGCACCAGCGGCACGCGCGCGGCTAACGCGGTGAGCTCAGCTGCAGAATCCATAATGCTGTGACCGATCGTGATGGCAACGACTGCCGTATACGCAGAGATCGTTGCGACCGTATCGGTAATTGTCGACACAGGAGTATCGGCGCCAAGCAACGTGATGCGCCAATCGCGATCTCTCAAGGCCAAGCCAAGACACACCAACGGTAAGTCGTGGAGTTCTCCCGACGGGCACGCCAACACCACGCGTGGCCCCGACCCACCATCCCATCCGCGCCCGATTTCCATCAGCCGGGCACGAAGGATGCGACTTGCAAAATGCTCTTGGGCGATCGTGACATCGCCGCCGCGCCACCTCGCACCGAGATCGCGAAGATAGGGAAACACGACGTTTGACAGCAATGTCTCGAGCGTGAATGTCTCAATCAGGTGATCAAGTGCGCGATGCGCAAGGCTTTCATCGAAGCTCTCGAGCCCGGTGCGCATCTGGGCGATTGGATCCCCGTTGTAGAGCTCTGCCGCTGTGCCATCCGACTCTTGACGAGCCCGCAGTGCTGCCTGCGCAGGCGCGAGCCCGTCGGCAATGAGTGCCTGCATTCGTTCGGCCCGTGCAAGGTCGAGATCCGAATACAACCGAAATCCACCAGGACTACGGTGCGGATCGAAGATGCCATAACGCCGCTCCCATGCACGAAGCACATCTGGGGTCAGCTCAAGGCGTCGGGCGAGCTCCCCGATGCGCAGATACCAGGTACCGGTTGGAGTGATCACGTCGGCAACACCGTCCGTCGGCTCGGATGAAAATATCGTTGTCCAAGCATTGTCTAGATGAGTCTAGGACCCGACCGGTGGCACGCACAATGGGGACCGGTGCTTAGGAGAGCGTCAACACCACCTTGCCAAAGGTCTGCCCGTCTGCGACGCGTTGATAGGCGCTGAGCGCATCTGACACCGGGAACACTGTGTCAATGACCGGCGTCGCGCCGGTGCGCACCAGAAAATCCACCAATGCAACCAACTCATCGCGTGTGCCCATGGTGGATCCCAGAATCGAAAGTCCGCGCCAGAACACACGCGCCAGTTGGGCCGAGGGATCGCCGCCGCTGGTTGCTCCTGACACGACAATGGAGCCTCCGGGGCGCAGGCTCTTGAGGGAATGATCCCAGGTCGCCGCCCCGACGGTTTCAATGACTGCATCTGCACGCCGGGCGAGTCGACCGCCGGTCTCGATTGCAGTTGTCGCGCCAAGCTCGAGCGCCCGGGCCCGCTTCTGTTCTGATCGGCTGGTGACCGACACCTCGATTCCCGCTGCATGTGCGAGCACGATTGCCGCGGTGGCAACGCCACCGCCAGCACCCTGCACGAGCACGTGATCGCCTTCGCGCAGGCCGGCGCGCGAGAACAGCATCCGATATGCCGTCAAGTAGGCAGTCGGGAGGCAACTCGCCTGCTCCCACGACAGGTTTGCGGGCTTGGGAATAAGGTTTCGCTTCGGTACCACGACGTAGTCGGCATGCGTTCCACTCACCCCAGCTTCGCTCAGCAGATGCAAGTCCGCTGCGAGGGTTTCATCGTCAGAGTCGGTGAACGTGCCCAAGACCGCATGCACGATGACCTCGTTGCCATCGTCGGTCACACCGGCAGCATCGGTCCCAAGCGGAACTCCGATGTGCTCGGGGCGGACACCAACGCCACGCAGTGTCCAGATGTCGTGATGATTGAGTGATGCCGCGCGGACATTGACACGCACCCAGCCATCAGGAGCGGTCGGTGCATCACATTCACCCACCTTGAGGACGGACAATGGATCATTGGCATCGATCCCGGTGGCATACACGGCCTTCATTTGACAACACCCCTGGTTGGAAACACACATTTCATGGCAGACACCCGGCATCTTCTCATGTGGTGCACGAGTGGGGCGCGGTGATTTGACATCCTGTGTCGCATGAAAGCTGCGATGTACTACGGACAGGGTCGAATTGAGATTGTCGACCTTCCTCGACCGACGATCAGCGACGGCGAGTTGTTGGTGCGCGTTGATGCGTGTGGGCTGTGTGGAAGCGATCTGATGCAGTGGTATCAAGATCAACGTGCCCCAACGGTGCTTGGACATGAGCCGGTTGGAGAGGTCGTTGAGGCTGGCCGCGGGGCATCGATTCCGGTGGGATCACGCGTGTTTGTGCATCACCATGTGCCGTGCATGGAGTGCGCGCTGTGCCTGAGAGGCCGAGATACCTTGTGCCCGCAATTTCGGGCGACCTCGATTGCACCTGGTGGGCTCGCTGAATTCATTCGGGTCCCTGCGGTCAATGCAGCAGCCGACGTACTCATACTTCCTGACACGCTCTCCACACGCGCAGCCACGCTGATTGAACCGCTTGCCTGCGTGATCCGAGGCCTGCGTTTGGCGGGGGTGAGTGCAGGCGATCGGGTGGTCGTGGTGGGTGCTGGCGCGATGGGCCTCCTTGAAGTCGGTGCGCTGGTCGCGCGCGGCGTCGAGGTCATTGTGGTGGAGCCACGGTCTGATCGACGCAGGCGCGCCCAACAGATGGGGGCACGCGTCTGCCAGGACGGAAGCTTCGAGGCCACGCGCGCTGCGCTCGGGGTCGACGGTGCCCGCGTTGTTGTGGTGACCACCACGTCGGCTGCGGCGATCGCGATGAGTCTCACGCTTGCCGGTCCGGCGGGAGTTGTACAGCTCTTTGCACCACCTTCTCCGGGTCACACGATCCCACTCGATCTCGGCGCGGTGTGGTTTCGCGAGGTACGGATTGAGTCGAGTTATTCCGCCGGACCGATGGATACCCGGGAGGCATTGGACATGCTTACCGGGAATTTCATTGATCCAGACATCATCATTTCCCACCAGATTCCGCTTGCCCAGATCGATCAGGCGTTTGCGCTGGCGCGGAGTCTGGATGCGATGAAGGTGATTGTGCAGTGCAGTTCGACCGAATAACTGCGGCGAGGGTCGAGGGTGCGCTATTGTGTCGCGGTCCGGGCGCGCGTCCGGTGTGTGGTGAGCGTAGCTCAGTTGGTAGAGCTCCTGGTTGTGGTCCAGGCGGTCGTGGGTTCGAGTCCCATCGTTCACCCTCGTCAGACCGTCGTAATAGGCGGGTGTGGCGGAACTGGAAGACGCGCTAGGTTTAGGTCCTAGTGGGGCAACCCGTGGAGGTTCGAATCCTCTCACCCGCATTCATATGACAGTAGCCGCCGAAATAACATCCCAAGTCGAAGGACGCGTCGATCTCACCGTCGAGGTCTCCGAGGGTGCCGTCGTGCAGGCATACGATCAAGCGCTTGAGCGTTTGGCACGAGGCGTCAAAGTCCCCGGCTTTCGCCAGGGCAAGGTGCCCAAGTCGGTCGTCATCAGTCGCTACGGGCGTCCGGTGATTGTCAACGAAATGATCAAGGTGTCCTTGATCGAATGGTATGAACAGGCCGTGGGCGAGATAGGAATTCGTCCGATCGATGACCCCGATCTGACCATTGATGAGGTCCCGGAACAGGGGGAACTGCGCTTTCGCGCGTCGGTTGCGGTGCGGCCGAAGGCCACTCTCGGAAAGATTGCCGGCATCGAGGTCGGCAAAGACGAGCCTGAGATTCCCGAAGGTGCCGTCGACGCCGAGATTGAGCGCATGCGCCTTCGTGCGTCGCGGATGGCGCCGGTTGATCGCCCGGCACAACAGGGTGATTTCTTGGTCGTTGATTTTGACGGCGCAGTTGATGGAATACCGCTCGCCTCAGCGAGTGCACGCGACTACGTGGTCGAGCTTGGCTCCGAACGACTCATCGCGGGATTTGATGAGAAGCTGCGCGGGAGCTCCGTCGGTGATCAGGTCACGATTGAGGTCACCTATGATCCCACGGACACGCGTGCGGAACTGCAGGGCAAGACCGTTGTCTACACCGCGCGCGTCAAGCATGTCCAGGAACGTGTCCTGCCTGAGCTCAACGACGACTTCGCAGCGGAAAACAGCGAATTCGATACGTTGGTGGAATTGACGGCAGATATCACTGCGCGCCTTGAGGTTGCCGCTCAGGCCCGCGTTGATGAACTCTTTCGCCGACGGGTGCTCGACGCCGTCGTCAAGGAGACCACCGTTGATGTCCCCGAGGTGATGGTGCAGCGTCGGATCGGGACGATTTTGACCCAGACGGCAAGCTCGCTTCCCAGCGGCGTCACATTTGACACCTACCTTCGCGCAACTGGCCGGACGATTGAACAGGCCGCAGAAGAACTTCGTCCGGATGCCGAGATGGCCATCAGGCGTGAGCTCGCAGTTGAAGCAGTGTGTGAACAGCAGCAGATCACGGTCACTGACGATGACGTCAACGCCCAAATTCGGGAGGACGCAGAGAAGGTCGGACGTGATGTCGATGCACTGCTGGCCGAGGTGATTGCCGAAGGCGCATTTGAACGCTTACGCGATGACATCCGACTCGGACGCGCGGTGCAGTATTTGATTGACAATGCAGTACCGATCTCAATGGAGCAGGCAGAAGCTCGCGAGCGTCTGTGGACGCCTGAAGAGGAGAAGGTCGCTCCAGATACAAAGTTGTGGAAGCCCGGAGACGCAAAATGACCGTAGGAGAACACACTCGATGAGCCCGCTTATTCCGATGGTCATCGAACAAACCTCGCGTGGCGAGCGTTCGTTTGACATCTATTCCCGACTGCTCAACGAGCGGATCATTTTCCTGGGCACACCCGTGGATGATCAGATC
>Ga0164296_1004683_pt1 | contig 12320 bp, 16 predicted proteins | sample GEODES057metaG_FD_113533 | JGI IMG/M metagenome (GOLD analysis project Ga0164296, IMG submission 113533) | Dystrophic lake water microbial communities from Trout Bog Lake, Wisconsin, USA - GEODES057 metaG | ecosystem: Environmental > Aquatic > Freshwater > Lake | place: USA: Trout Bog Lake...
CTTGTCGGTACTAGACTTTTGCCAAGGCTGGAACTTCCTCTTGACAGGTCTAATACTATTTAGAAGGTACTGGTATTGCATATCCTTATCAATTGAATGGTGTTTGTTTACCTCATTAACATACAATACACAATCCATGTGGTAAGAAAGAGCACGATTGACCATGAAAGGAGAATACTCCTTCAGGTCCACATCGTCACGAAGATAATTAACTTTAGTTTGGAGAATTGATGGAACTATTTCTTTAAATAAATCTGCCATATTAATACCCCGAAACTGTATACTTCTTTAGTTCCTTGATATTTTCGTCAGACATTTTCATTATAGGTATTAAAGCTTCTTGTTCACGGTCAATTAAAATCATAACACGACCATCTTTAGTTCTATAACTTCTTGTAACAAAATTCTTAGGTTCTACTCTGAAAATCCAACCAGCCCATTTATCATAATGTGATGGTGGAGGAACACAGACAAAATATAGCACATCAACTGAACGACATTTGTTTAATTGATTAGGTTTAAATGTAAAAGCGTTTTGCATCACAAAAGGAACTTGTGTTTTAACTTCTACTTTTTTACCATCAACCAACATATCTTTTTCAGAATCATATTTGTTGATTGAAGATTCGACTTTTAAACCGAGACTACTCAACATATTGATTACGACCTTTTCACCAGCAAGGCCAAGCTCATTCATCATTTCTTCTCGGTTCATTTGAACTCACAATCGACCATAATCTCGGTCAAACAGGCAATCAGATTAATCTCAGCATCTGCCACAAAGGCAGCTTGATATTGATACTTAGCCAATATAAGAACCATAGGAGGTACGGAGTTAGGTTGTAACGCCTCATATAGTTTGTCATAGAGTGTTCTAAAGATTCTTGCAGGATCGTTGTCCAAGTTACTGGTGACCCATTTACGACAGTTAGCAAAGTCTTTTGACTTCAGAGACTTCACTAATTCAGTTAACTGCACATCGGAAACTGATGCAAGAATACCTTTATCAATTGTGCCGCCAATACTATACCGCTGCAACTCATTAAGAATACGGCGATTATCTGGAAAATGTTTTGTAATGACAGCTGCAACCACCTCTTTATCATATTTAACTCCTTCAGTTTCAAGTATATGTTCAACTCTCTTAAAGAATTGTGATGCCATCTTGGCTTTAGAACCATTGGCTTTAAAGTCAATAACGGAACATCTGGAGTGTATTGCATCCATAATTCTGTTCTTGAAATTACAAGTAAAGATGAAGGAACAATTGATAGAAACTTCTTCTATGATTCCTCTCAAGGCCTTTTGTGCATCTGATGTTAGATTGTCAGCTTCATCTATAATAACAACTTTCTTACCGCCAGAGAAACTCATTGATGTGGCATAGTTCTTAACATCAATCTGAATAGTAGAAATGCCACGGTTATCTGAGCCATTGATAACCAAGTAGTCAATACCAATCTCATCACACATGGCTTTCGCCACAGTAGTCTTACCGATACCAGCAGTACCTGATAACAACAGATTAGGCACTTCTTTTCTATTTACATATTCCTGAAATGTCCCCTTCATAGTATCAGGAAGAATACAATCCGAAATTTTATGTGGGCGATACTTCTCCACCCACAATGTGTGTTCTATTAACATTCAAATACCTCATAATATAATATAAAAAAATCACTTAACTTCGACTAAAGCTTCATACAGAGATTCAAACTCTGAAGACTCTGTAACTTCATTACGGAAGTTTTGTTTGAATTCTGTTTTAGCAATACGCTTGATGATCTTCTTAGGAATCTTAGAATTTTCATATGATAAGTCTATAATGTCTTTAATAGATTCGTTGAGTGCTTGTATCTTTTGTAAACAAACAACAATCTCATCAATATTGCCTCTGAGATCTTTTAATTGATCTTCATCGAGTGTGCCATAGATTGTATTAATTTTATCAACCATATCAACCTCCGAAAGAAGATAGTTTAACTTCAACAGCAATCCAATAATCTAAATCAACTTTAGTATTGCCAAATGAAGCCAGGCCTTTGGATGAGATTTCAACATCATAGTGACCAGAAATCATTTTAAAATTATCTCTTAAGAATACTGCTTTAAAAGGATTGCCATTACCATCACCGACTTCAATAGAATTACTATGTGATGTTGGATTGCCGTCTGTACCAATCGTACAAGTAGTTGCATAAATCTTACCACCGTCAGATTCAAAAACAATATGTTCAGATTCTAGAATAGCCGCTGATTTCATAATTGATTTGTAATCTTCTTCAGATAAACTAAACTCAGCATCTTTAGATGGTAGAGATAAAGTTTTGTCTGGTGCAGCCACGATTAAATTCTTGGCAGCCTTACGATATTTAAGTTTAGATTTACCAGATTTGAAGATAACATTTTGTTCATCAAATTCTAATTCTGTTCCATCATTGATAGAATATACAGATAAAAATTGATTCAAATCATAGATACAAAAATCATCTTCAATTTGATCTTGTAATGTGGCTTTGGCCAATACAGTCTTATTTGAAGACATGGTTGATAATACCTTGCCTTTTTTGAATTCAATTCCTGAATTAATTGAAGCAAAGTTCTTTAGTACGTTTACGGTATCGGTAGATAGTTTCATTATTTTCTCCATTATATAAATTAATCTTGAGTGTATATTGTATCATGTTCGTACAAAAACATCAAGCAACAAATTGCATGAGCAAGGTGGTTTTTACCGGTCTCTTGATCGTTTTGTTCACCTTCTTTCCATGCCCACATATGACGTTGAGCTGCATCGAAGTACCTACGTTTAGAATCAGGTACTCTAATCCAATTACCAGGTTCATACTTCTGTGCACCAAAAGTCAATATTTCTACTGTAGCTTTCAGAGCATGAGGTGGAAGTAAACCATATTCTAGTTTACCTCCGTCAAACTTACGACCACCAGTAGTGGCCGTTTGAGATGCTTTGACAACATCTTTATTCATCCACAGTCTCCTTAGCTTTTCTGTAAGTACCTAATTCTTTAGAGTCCCAAAACATTTTACCGTGTTTCATGCTTTTTTGTTTAGCCGCTGCATTAAGTCTACGAACTTTATATTCTTCAAAAGTTTCATTTTCAAGACGTTCAGGAACAAATAAATTATCCATTACATTTCTCCAACAAAGTTTGCAACAGCAGGCATATCACCTTTGAAGTGATAAGTACCAATATGGTCAGTCTTCATCCAAGGACATAAGTGAATAGAACCACCCATCTTACGCCACATTTGACAGAACATATAATCTTCTGACAAGTAACGATCAGAACCACCGCCTGTAATCGAATCAATAGTATCAATGACCGTATCAAAGAAAGCGTGTATATAACGTGTACCATCAAAGTGTGCTTGGCCAACATGATCTGGTTTATAACGAATCTGTGGATATTGTTTTTCCATTTGAGCAAAAACATCACGTTTAACTAACATAAAACCAGTACCAATTTCCATTACTTCTAAAGGTTCTGTAACAGAGAATTGTGCAGTACCTTTGACAGGATTAAATACATAGTCACCAGTAACTTTTTCAAGTTCTTGTGGTTCAATATTTGGATTCTTTTCTACTGCCTTCTTAACAGATTTCCATTTGATGGCTTTCTTAGGATAAGGTCCACCAATAACATCTTTGTCTAATGCCAATAAGGCAATAACATCTTTAGGATCAAAGTGAATATCTGAGTCTAAGAATAACAAATGCGTACAATCTGAACGGTGAATAAACTCATCAACCAAATAGTTACGAGCACGAGTGATTAAAGATTCATTGAAAAGAAATGAGAATTTCACCTGTACTCCGTATGCCATACATAGAGCTTGTAAATCTAGACATGCCTTAGCATATAGTCCGTGATTCATACCGCCATACATGGGAGTTGCAATGAATATACTTTTCTTTTGTAATTCTTCTTTCTTGATTGAAATTTCCATTATCTCTCCAAAATATAAACGAAAAAAGGGAGTCCAACTAAATGGACTCCCTCATTAGATTGCCTGATTAGGCATTGAAGTTGTAACCAGCTTGAACAGCTGCACGAACCAAAGCTTTGCTTGGTTTACCTAAACGGTAAATAGAAACTTTAGAACCATCACCACGAGTTCTGGTGTTAGTATAGATACAATGACCTTCTTGTCGAAGTTCAGCGATACGAGCGGCTACGTTCTTGATTCGGAACATAGAACGAGCTTGTCCTACTGAAAAAGAATTGTAACCCTCGTTTTTACTCAAGAAGTTGAGCAACTTTTGTTTAGCTGATAATTTAGCCATAATAAACTCCTAATAATAAAAAATAAAAAAGTCTTGTTTTCACAAGTATTAGTATTATACATCAAAGTAATACTAAAGTCAAGCGTCCTATCGGCCAACCTGTGGTAGATATTTCGCCTTGGTCTCCTCCCAAGTGAGGTATATCAAGTCATCATAGAATAAGTTTTCATAAGAAACCGTATTCTTTTTCTTTAACATTGATATCCGGCCTTTAGCATATTTGGACTTCCACAAATTTGCCAAGGTTTCGGTAGAGTTGTCAAACAACTTTACCAGATCTGCATCACCAATTTCTTTTCTCAAATACTCATTCGTATTAGTATATAGTGGAGAAAAATAAATTCCACGCTGATGTTCTGTACGAATTAAGTTTTTTGGTATATTTAATTTGCTATAAGCAAAATTCAATGACCGATTCTTATGGTCTCTTTTAAGTGGAAGACCTTGTTGATTCTTGGCTTCCCACCATTCAAAATATTTTCTAGGATGATTCTCTTTAATCCAATCAAATATCATTCTAGAGGTAGCACGCTTAGGTTCAAAGGCGACAGATCCACTAGAGAATCCCATCTTGTTCCAATGATACAAACCATCATACTGAGACAAACCATTAGATTTGGTATTACCATATAAAGAGGTTGTAGTGACGCCAACAAGTGTATCTCCATATCGTGCCTTCCAATCTTTCTCTACTGTGTCTGACAAACATAATAGTGCAAGGAGTTTTCCGCCCATATAATTATAACCCAACGGCTGCAACGGAACAATTGTAGAACCGATTGCTGTATGATTAATCATGTGTTGTTGAGTTTTAATATCTCTAGACCAACCAATTGCATTATCTCTTGGTGTTAAATCTAAGAAGTCGGAACTAATACAAATAACACCGAGGTATTTATCGGTTTTTTCATCAACAACAGTATAAAAAAGATTACGACCAATATTAGAATTATTTTTCATTGTAGAAGAAAAAGTCCTGATCGCATTCCAAGTTTCTGCTAAATCACCATTAGATAATTTAAGCACAGGCTTCAGACATTGATATTCATCAGGATGTTTAGGCATCCAAAATTTAGACTTCACCTTATTGATTAAGTTCATTTGACTAGGATCAATCATCTGCATCTCGGTGCCAAATAATGTATTAACTTCTTGCATAGGATAACGTTCGTGTATCTCAGACCATTTCTGATACAAAGTATACTCACGCACATCCATTTGAGATGCATATGTTAAATCTCTAATAAGAGTTTCTTTAAGAATCTCAGTATCAATGTGTTCAAATGATCCAACGGGATTCTTTTCAGACCATTCATCCCATTGTTTATCTACATAATCTTTTGGTGTTGCCATTATTATTTCGCTTGGGCCAATTTTTGTTGTGCTTTGAAATAACGATCCATCATATTATAAATTTTGGTACGTTTCTTAAGACCGCTTTGTAGTGCTAACGGTTTTGCTTGTGTAGTATACACTATTCCATTCATGTGGTCAAGCTCATGTAACCAACATCTTGCACTCATACCAACATAGTGACCTTCTTTCCACTCACCGGTATAATCTTGGTATTTTACCCAAATCTTTTCAGGTCTAGTGATTCGCAAGGACAAACCAGGATAGGATAAACAGGCTTCTAACATGTGTACCTCACCTTCCGTTTTCATCAACACAGGATTAAAGAAAGCCACATACTCATCTCCAGCACCCATTACAAACATACGGTATGGAAAACCACATTGATTGGCTGATAGACCATAACCATTATACTTACGACAGGTTTCAACCATCGATGATGCAAAGTCAGCAGTATTGATTGGTGATTCATCAAAGTTAAATTCTGGCAACATCTGGCTCAGAATCGGATCTTTTTCGTGAATCAAATCAAAAGTTTCAATACTCTCTACTTTTTGTGTACCTGTACCAGTGTCAATAACAATAGTACTATCTTTATCAATCACATCATTCATTTTGCTATCCTACTAAAATTATTATACTTCTCAAACTTAATTACCGACCTAAACTTGTCAAAGAGTTGGTCGCCTTTATGAGATATAACAAATACATTTGTATCTGCACCTATCTCGTGTATCAATTTCATAAATTCTTCTGTACCAGTTAAGTCAAGACTTGAATCAAATACTTCATCAAGTATCAACAAATTGGTATTAGTTGAGTTCTTCAGTTTGGCAATCTGTCTCCAGGTAAACAATAAGGCCAAGTCAATACGCATCTTTTCTCCTTCGGAAAAATTAGCATAAGAAAACTCGTCACGATGCCTACTCTTAATTGTCTCATTAAAGTTCTCGTCTATGTTAAAATTTACAAAGAAGTCCATTGCCGTTAAATACTTATTGATTAACTTATTCATGATCGGTAAGTATTGTTTGATGATTCTAGTTTTAATACCAGTATCTTTCAACAATGTGGCTGCATAATCATAATAATGTTTGTCAATAGAAAGTTTTTCACCGGTTGTGTTATGATTAAATAACTCAGATTTCAAGGCTAATAACTTGGCATTTACTTCTGCCATATTATCTTTTCTTGTTGTTAACTCACCGATCTCATTATTCAATTTTGCCATATATTTTGTTATGGCTGATATGGTAGATGTATGTTTAACTATCTCATTACCGTGTGCATTAATATGTTTAACTACTTCACCAATTTCTGTTAATCTGGTGTTGAGTTTGTTAATTTCCTGCGTAATTTCCTCAAGACCCTTTTGTTGAGTATTGATTTTATCTTTACGTTCACTAACTTGGGACTCTTTGAATCCTTCGTCAATTGATTGTCTACAGGTTGGACAGTTATCGTTTTGCTCATAGAATTCAATATCCTTTTTAACTTTTTTAATATTAGACTCTACCTTGGCTTCTAGTTGAAACAATTTCTTGTTTTTCTTTTCTACCGATTCATTGTCTGCAATCTTGGATTGTAACACAGATATATGTTTCTGAATTAATATAATATTTTTATTAAGTTTATCTAAATGTTCTTGATTCTCTACCAACTCATCACGTTTCTTTTGTATTTCGGCTTCGTTATGTTTTTTGTTTTCTTCTATGTTTTGGTTTTGCAATTCAATCTTTTCTTCGGTCAAAGAGATGGCATACTTGACTTTAGATGCCTCATCCTTAATCTCTGATAGTTTATCTTTAACCACAGAGTTCATTGAGGAAAAGATTTGAATATCTAATAAGTCTTCAATGATGTTTCTGCGGTCACCAGGAGATAACTGCATAAAAGGAACAAAAGAGGCAGAACCAAGGATGACTACTTGCGTAAAAGACTTATAGTTTAATTTGAGAATAAACTTCTCTAGATGTTCTTGATAGTCTTTAGCTTTCGCATCCTGGTTCACCAATACGCCATTACAAAAAATTTCAAATGTATTAGGCTTGATACCTCTAATGACCTTATATTCTTTCTTACCAATCTTAAACTCAATCTCAATTACACAGTTTTGGTTATTGATGCTGTTCAATAATTGCGGCTTGTTTATTTTTCGAAACGGTTTACCAAATAGACCAAAACACAAGGCATCTAATATAGTTGACTTGCCGGCACCATTATGTCCAATAATAAGAGTATTAGTAGACTTGGTAAAGTTAATTTCTGTGAAGGCATTACCTGTACTTAACAGGTTCTTCCAACGAATTTTTTCAAATAATATCATGCTGTATCAGTATTCAATGCTTCTACATAAATTTCTTGTAATATACTTTTTAAAACGGTGTTGTCAATACTATCATCTTGTATAGTATCCACGTACTTGTTGAGTATAGTAATCGTGTCTTGAGCTTGGTCAACCATTTCATCATCTACTCCTTCCGTTAATTCGGTAAAATCTTCGACAATAGTAATGTCAATTGGATTTATATTATACAAGTTATTCATGAACTTGTCAAACAAATATGGGTTGGTTTTATTAACTACTACCACCTTAACATAAGTACTTGTGTAACCTGTAACGTCTTTATTAGTTATCTCAGATATAGACTCTAACTTATCATCGTAAACGATACGATGAAACATTATATTAGGATTAGGAATAAATTCTCGATCATAAGTTTCCAAATCAAAGAGGTGAAATCCACGAGTGTCGTTATAGTCCTGCCAAGTTAGTTCATATGGATTACCAAGATAAGTAATACCATCAGCACTAGAACGGTGGTGATAATGACCTGAAAAAGTGTCAGCAAACTTTCTGAAAAGACTTCGTTTCAATCCTTCAGTAGCCACTTGGCCACGATGCATTACAAATCCTTCAATCTCAAAATGGCCACAACAAATAGGTGCATCAGAGTCTTCAAGAGTTTGAATTGAATCGTTGTAATTTTCAGCACAAATCCAAGGAATCATACAAATTTTATGAGGACCAACATAGATATGTGTAGGTTGATCTATCACATTGATATTACCGTATTCACGTAACAACAAGTCTACGGAGTTTACATCGTTTGTATTTTTGAAGTATGTGTCATGGTTACCAGCCAACATATGTACTTCAATACCTCGATCAAACAATCCATCAAAGAACATCTCTTTGGCTCTTTTGAGGGTGTAGAAGTTTACATATTTACGCCTGTCAAACGTATCCCCAAGTATGAGAACAATACGTATATTGTTATTATCAAGAGCAGGAAAGAAAGTATCCTTATAAAACTTCTCATAATAATCTAAAAAGTGGATGGAATCGTTTCTCGCACCGAAATGCTGATCCGTTATTAATGCTATTTTCATAAATCAGATTGTATCATAATGTATTACACTTGTCAAGCCTCAATGAATTTCTCTAATCCTTTTGGCTTCTTCTTGGCATCCTTCTCGTCTTTTTTATTCTTTTTGGCAATCTCATAATTCTCTATGAACTCACCTATATTATCATACAACTCAAATTGCCTTGTGGATCCATCCTCACCTTCCAACATTTCAAATTCATCCAGGATACCAAACATTTCGGTAGCTTTGTATTTTACATATAATTGTTTCTTTTCTTTTTGAATCCTTCTAAGGAAGGCATAAAAGATTACCTGAGTAAAATATGCAAATGGATTCTTGGATTTAGTTTCATCAAAGTTGGCAAAATACATAAGACAGTTTTCAATACCATCCGAAATCATTTCATCTCGGTAGGTATAATTAATAAAGTTTGGCTTATGTGACAACCCTTCGGCAATCTTCATGAAACATTCTCCTATGTAATTCGGTATAGGAGGAGGTTTGAGTTTCTTCTCTTTGGCTTCTTTGGCCTTAGATTTATACTCTGCCAAAGCTTGTAAGAAGTCTTGATTGTTAATGTAATTTTTAGTTTTTCTAGGTTCAGTCATTCAAATATACCATAAAAAGTTGTTGACAAAGGGCTTGACAGTGTGATATAGTCCACGGTGTAGTCTGTTAATGTTAATGAATTATAAGATCTTTACCTGATTTGTTAAGTTCTTCCATAACTTCCATCATATTAGCCATCTCCTCATCAGATAAATCTTCCATACTCTTAACCTTTAAAGATTTGGATTTCTCCACAGTATCCAAATAGTGATCTAGCATTTCATCGTTTGGTATCATAGTCATAAGAATATCGTCAGTTTTCAAGGAAGCTATATTTTCAGTAATCAAAGAATGTGGTAACCAATTTATTAATAACAATTGTCCTTGATTGCCTCTAAAATGTTGTATAGTCATTAATAAAGGATCATATAAAATAACATAATCTTCTTTAAATTCAATAGAAGCTACAATATCGGTACTGTCTTTTAATCTAACAATGCGAATGTCATTTTCCATTTTTAAGTCCTATGTTGTAAATTTTAAATGAGAACTGTTCCTCATTATATATACGGCATCTTTCCACAAAGTGTCGCAAAGTAAAGTTCATATGTTTTTTGTGTCTCATGTCATCGGCTATATCATAGAGCGTAGCTTTCTCCTTACCTTCCGAGTTCCGAAGTCCCCGTCCAATAGATTGAAGATTGCGAACTCGTGACTTTGACGGAGATGCGAAGATAATATTATGTAAATTGCGAATATTAATTCCAGTACTAAAAGTACCAAAAGAAGCCACAATAATTGCATCATTTTCATTCTCCATAATTCTACGTATTTCTTCACGATCTGATGTAACAGTTCCGCCATGTACAAAGAAGACTTTTCTATCTCCAATCTTTTCTGAATCTCTAATCATATTATACAATATTTTACCATGCCTGTCTACCATTTGATATAGGATTAGAGTGTTTTTCTCTAATGAAAGAGCAAGATTTTTTATAAATTTATTACGTGATTCATTTTCAATAAGATATGTTATTTCAGCTTGATAATCTGCATCTTTCATCTGCTCACATATATCGTCTGAATGTTTTAGTACCAAACATTTAATTTCAAAGTCTGATACTTTACCTTGTTGCATCAGTTCTTTGGTAGTAATAACTTTCTTTACTGCACCAAATAAACCTTCTAATACGAGTTTATGTGTTTTAGTACCGTCTAGAGTACCAGTAAGACCAATACGATACTTAGCATTAATACATGAAGTCATTATAGTGGCTAACGATTGAGCCTTGAATAAGTGTGCTTCATCACCAATAATATAATCATACTGATGAAAGAACTCTGGAGGCATCTTATATAAAGACTGCCACGTAGATATTGTCAATGGCTTGTCCGTGGACTTATCTTTGCCTTGATATACACGATGTATGTATTGTTCTAGTGAGCCATTGGCATAATCTGCAAAGTCTGAGAATAATTGTTCAACCAAAGAAGTCGTAGGAACAATTATCAGACCTTTAAGGTCTTGATACTGATACAGTTGTCTAAAGATAAGGTAGATGATTAAGGACTTGCCGGAAGCGGTCGGAGACAACAGGAGTGCTCTACGCTTCTGCATAGCATGGATAAATGCCGCAATTTGGTGTTCTCTTACTTCAATAGGTTCACCACGAGCATGAATGTTTAATTCTTTAATAAACTTTGTGGCATGGTAAACTGAATACTCATCTTCAACATCCAATCCATCTTCGTAACTAAATTTATATTCTCTTTCTTCACAGAAAGTTTCTAAATATGGTAGTAGACCAAGGTAAATTTGTGAAGTGTTTAGATGGTAAAGATAAATTTTACCATTCCATATTTTATTTCTATAAGCCGGAACAAATTGATATCCTGGAACTAGGAATGAAAAATATTCATGTAGTTCTTTTGCAACAGATTTTTCGCATTGTATTTTGGCATAGACCTCATCCAATTTGGATATAATCAAATCACTCATTAATAATTTTTGCTTTCCAACCTTTATGTTTTTTTCTTTGTCCTAAAGCCACACACCTCAAATTTGATGGGTTTAATCCTTTAGATAAACACCAATTTTTCCAACCACCAGAAACCTTAAACTTTTCTCCTGTTGGAGATTCTACTTCATATGTGGTATTACCCCACATAGGATGATTTGTCTTGTCAATAAAGTGTTGTTTTTTATTTTCACTTATTGTTTTTTTAGTTTCTTCGGAATGCGGTACTCGGTGTAATCCTGTTTTCCGTAACTCTGCCATTTTTTTCTGGTGAGCAATTTCTTTTTCTGTGGGACCTTGTTCTTTCAATCTTTTGATAAATGCTTCATTACCAAGTTTAGAACCTTTTCTTGACCATTTCACAAACTCATTTTCGTGAAGCTTTGCATGAGCTTCCGGTGTTAATAATATTAAATTTGATGGATCGTTGTTATCTCTATTACCGTCAATATGGTGAACATCCATACCAATCATCTGTTGTTTTGTATAACCGTTATGTTCTTGGCAGATTTTTCTATAATCCACCGATACTTTTTTTGCCATAATATAACTCCGTTTTATTTTTATTTATATAAAACGAGTATTTCACATTTTAAGTCTAATCTGGTATTGAATCTTTATGTTTTTGTGCTTTCTGAAGTTCTTTGGTTGCTTTAGCTTTATAAAGACCGTGTTGAGAGTGAATACGCTTTACCGCATCCGATTCACTTTTATGGTGGTTC
>Ga0164296_1004684_pt1 | contig 12318 bp, 15 predicted proteins | sample GEODES057metaG_FD_113533 | JGI IMG/M metagenome (GOLD analysis project Ga0164296, IMG submission 113533) | Dystrophic lake water microbial communities from Trout Bog Lake, Wisconsin, USA - GEODES057 metaG | ecosystem: Environmental > Aquatic > Freshwater > Lake | place: USA: Trout Bog Lake...
AATCACCCGCCGCTTCCGCTGTGCGTCACCCATCACCCATGCCGCGTTCCCTCGGAGGGTAGGTTTACTGCCCTCTGTCACGTGACGCTAACCTCCAGCGCCGGGACGATGTCCTGAGCCTGGTCAATGGGCGAAGCGCGCGCAAACCTATGGTCCCTCCCTGAGTCCTTGTTCGAGACAGCCGCCGTCGCTGCAACTCATGGCAGTGGCTTTGTTGCCAGGGACAGGTGTGCGTAGCTCACGACTCGGCGTTGCGTGCCTTTGTCCTCACTGGTATGCCCTTTGCATCCGCGTGCAGCAGCCAGAACGTGGAGGACGCCCAGCCGCGTGGCGACAGCGATAACGAGCTGTCGGCAGCTGGTCGCACAGATGCGTGGAAGGAGCGAGGCTTCGCGACGCTAGACGAGTGGCGGGCACACACGCAGACAGACCTGTACCGCGTCAACGCGAAGCGCCGTGTTGCAGGCCAGCCGCTTCTCACTGGTGCGGTGTTGCTGCGGTTGTTTTTCTTCCCCACATCCTATAAAACTTGACACACTTTTCGCGCGCAGAGGAGGAGTTCGAGCGACTTGCCCAAGCCGGAGAGGTATCCAGTATCTCCGGCGGAAGCAGCTCGAGCGACAGCGACGGCGGCGGTGGAGAGGAGCAGACACAGCGGGAGACACGCACGAGGAGGCGCACAGCAGCGCTCGCGTCTCTGGATGCCAAGGTTGTGTTCGCGGACGCCTCGGGCGGCCTCTTCGCTGTGTGGCGGGCGGCGCTTGCGTCGCCGCGTGAAGAGAAGGAGGACACTGCTTGGGGGCGAGGCTCTTTGTTGAGCGCCCCCGCTCGGCTGCGTGCTCTCCGCGCCAGCGCCGGCGCATGGCTCGTCATCCTCGCGCGGGGCGGCCACTTCGCGGCGGTGGTGGTCCGCATGTGCGATGCGCCGCAGCCCCGGCACGTGGTTGCGCACCGCACATTCCATCGCTACGTGGTCCGCGCCAAGCAGGGTGGGCGGCAGGGGACCAAGGACGCCACCGGCAAGAGCATCAAATCCGCAGGCTCCGCGCTGCGCCGCGCCAATGAGCAGGCGCTGGAGCGTGACATCCGGGGCTTGCTGTGTGGGGAGTGGAAGATGCACTGCAGTAGCGCGGACGTCATCTGGTTGGCCGTCAGCGACACCGACCGCCGCATCCTCCTCGGCTCAGGCAGCGGGGATGACGGCGCACCGCTGCAGAAGGATGACGCCCGCCTGCGTCGCGTGCCCTTCGGCACTCGCAGGCCGACGCTGCAGGAGGCACAGCGAGTGGCCTCTCTCCTGGGAAGCGTCGATCTCGGCATCGCACCAGCTGCTGACAGCGACGGCGACGAGCCCCTTCCGCAGCGCCATGTCCCTCGCGAGGCGGCGCCTGCAGCTGGCGGCGAGACGGCCATGCATTTGGCCAGTCGTGCGGGCGATGTGGCCACTCTGGTGCAGCTTCTCGCCTCAGGCGCCGAGGACCCCTGTGCTCGTGACGCCCGCGGACGCACACCTGCCCAGGTAGCGCGCAACCGGGCCGTGCAGCACGCATTCCAGCGCGCCCGAGCGGCGGCGCCTGAGGCGTGTGACTGGGATGCTGCTGGTGTTGGGCCGCCACTCACACCGGCCATGGAGGCTGCCGCATCGGAGCGCCGCGCCGCAGCTGATGCCCTCCGTCGACAGGCTGCTCGGGAGCGCCGGGCGAAGCAGGAGGCGGAGCAGGAGAAGGCGGAGGCGGAAGCTGTGGCCCGAGAAGCGCGCGATGCAGCCGCGCTCGAGGCTGCCCTCACAGGTGCGTGGTCAATGCAATGCATGTGTGTGTATTTCTGTGCGCATATCACTTCTCACACCCGGTGGCGCCCTCGCGCCCCAGGGGCCCGCAGCAGCGCAGCGGCCCTTCTCACGGCTGCAGCAGACGCACAGCGCCAAGCGAGGGAGGCGCGCGCCGCCGCCGCCGAGCGGCGCCTGGCCAGCCTGGGCATCAGCGGTGGCGGGTCACGCGGCGGGGATGGCACTGCTGGCACTAGCAGCACTCGCTCTGAGCCGAGTGCAACGACGGGGTCAGAACCCAAGACCGACAAAGTAGCATCCGCCACGCGCGCATCGGCTGTCCATCTGGGCACGCCACCTAGCGTAGGCGCTGCTCTCGCGCGCGTGCTGCAGGCCTGCAACTCTTCGCAGGCGGCTGTGCTTGCCCGCGTCTTAGCCAATGTCGCGTCTCAGCCTGGAGATGCGAGATACAGACGACTCCGGCTCAGCAATGCCAAGGTTGCGGACGCCGTGGTTGCTACGGGCGCACTGGCGCATCTCCTCGTGCCATGCTTTGGCTGGACGATGGAGGCGGATGATGAGGGCACACCAGACGCGGTGGCAGTGCAATCAGCTGAAGCGGCAGAGCAGCACGCGCAGGCCATGCAGCAGTGCGCTCAGCGGCTGCTGCAACTGTAGAAGCCGCATCATGCATTCCGGCCTGCTGTTATCAGCCCTTGTGGCAGATGACTTGTATCGTTGTCCACGATGAGCGCGGCCGCTGGATGCCCGCTTTTCCTTCTGCGCAGCGAAAGCTCGTAAACCGCCGTGTTTCCCGCGCGTCCTGCACTGGAACGAACACCCGCTGCTGCTAGCAACTCGTTGATGAAACCGCCATGTGTGATGGCGAGCACTCTCTCGTCCGTCGTTGACACCTCGCGCAGCGTCGTGTCTAGAAAGACGTGGGCGCGAACACGCACGTCTTCCCAGCTCTCCCCGCCATTGTCAGGCCTCCACGCTCGAGAAGAGACGGAGCCCGGCCGGAGCACTGACAGAGGCTTGCCCTCCAGGTCTCCACAGGCGCGCTCTCGGAGGAGTGGTGTGTAAACAGGATCTGTCAGGAATGCGCTCGGGGAGACGCAGCTCAGCGTGTCAACAGTGCGCTGCAAGTCGGAGCAGTAAACGCGGTGAAAGCGCTGTGTGCTCAGCCGCTTTGCGAGGAGCTGGCACTGCGCCTCTCCTTGTGCCGTCAGCTTCCCGTGGCTCTGCCCCTGAATGATACCATTCACATTGTCCACGGTCTCGCCGTGTCTGACGACGACGAGGAGACACGCCATCCGCGAGGACCAAGCAGCTATGGCAGCCGGGGTAAGTACTCGGGACTGGTACGCGTCACCCCGCCCGCCAGGGCCCTTGCGACAGGGTTGTTTCGGACAATAAGAGCGTGGCAAGAGTAGGGAGTAGGCTCGCATGTCGTTCCTGTTGGACTGGTGCGCGCGGCTTCACGCTTCGCTGTGCTTCCCAACCGCTGCGCGTTTTTCTGACGCCCACGCCGAACCAGGGTGTATGGCGTGCTCGCCTCTTTGGGCCTGTGGCAGAAGAATGCCAAGATCCTTTTCCTGGTGCGCACTTCACGTGGAGCGCTCCGGTGCAGGCAGAAATGAGGCTTCGGCGCACGCCGTCGAGGCAGAGGCACAAAGGCAGCTCTCCGGCCCACGCACGCCCTCTTGCACGTGCAGCTTCGCGTTGCTGGGTCGGCGTTGTTGCGACTAGCGCTGCGGCACCTCAGTCGCCCGTGTGGAGGCCGGGGACGCGCTGACTGAGCCGTGTCCTATTTGTCTCTTTCCAGGGGCTGGACAACGCGGGGAAGACGACGCTGATGCACATGCTGAAGGACGAGCGGCTGGCACAACACCAGCCGACACAGTATCCCACGTCTGAGGTGCGCCAGGCGACGAGGCCGGCGGCAGACGGGCTCCCAACTCCTGGAAGGTTTCTCTCCCGAGACACTGGCTCACTCCGCTGCTTGCGCCCTGCGGAAACAGGAGCTATCCATCGGACAGATCAAGTTCAAAGCGTTTGATTTGGGCGGCCACGAAATTGCGCGCAAAGTGTGGAAAGACTACTACGCAAAGGCACGCTCCCCATGGAGGTGTTTTGGCTCTCCTTCCACTCGCTCCTGACTCGCTCCGTGCCGTGGCTGCAGGTGGACGCCATCGTCTTCTTGGTGGACAGCGTGGACAAGGAGCGGTTCCCGGAGAGCAAGAAGGAGCTGGATGGCCTGCTGAGCGACGACTCGCTGGCCACCGTCCCGTTCCTTGTGCTGGGCAACAAGATTGACGTGCCGCAAGCCGCGAGCGAGGAGGAGCTGCGCCACTGCCTGGGGCTGAGCGGTTACACAACGGGAAAGGGCAAGGTTGCTCTGCAGGAGAACATCCGGCCCATCGAGGTGTTCATGTGCTCCGTCGTCAGGCGCATGGGCTACGGCGAGGGGTTCAGGTGGCTCAGCCAGTACATCCGATGATTTGCGGAGCCCTGTGGGAGCTGGCTTGCGATGGATGCTTGCAAACAATGCACAGCGACAGAAGAGACGAACGCACACGACTGTCACGCACATATACTGGCAGCGTGCGCTCACCTATTCCCCGCCGTCCGGACGGAGTGTGAGGTCTCAAGACAAGCTTGTGAGCGCCACGTTGGGACTAAAGCTGCCTTCGCTTCGCAAGTCGGAGCGACTCATACGTGCGCTTGGGCGGCGCTGGGTGTGGGCACGTGGGCGGCCGCAGCACGTCAGCAAGTAGCGTGCTGCGCTGGTTGGAGCACCATCCACTCAATTGCTAGTGCCACGCGCAACAATGCGGACCTCAGCTTCGACCGGCTCCACTATGTCCGCAAGCGGTGGACAAAGAAACCTGCGAGCACCTAGCTCGTGCGCGTGCCCGACGGTGCGTGCGCGAAACGGGCTCTCGGATCATGCACAGGCGGCTTCCGGTGCTGCACGAGCGCGGCCGCTGCAATAATACCTTGCCAGCTCCTGCGCCAGTGGTTGACTTCGTCGGTGACCCCTTAGAGCGCGCTATCGGGGTGACTGACTCGCCCGCCTTGTTGCTCAATCGACAATAGCAGCGCGGCGGCCCCACTGGCCTGTCCAGGCCCGGCGCCACAAGAGCCGCGAGCGGCAGAAGGCGCTTGCGTCCTGTGGCAACCTTCACTGAGGGGCGACCGCCCACCAAGGCGGCGGACGCCACAGAGGTGCGAGACTGCCGCCACGCGACTCGGCCACCAACCGCGCGACTCACCCTCCTGGTTTCGTCCTCCAGGCTGACATCGCTCGTGTGGGCAGCCGCGCCCACTGGCTGAACATGGCCAGCCCCACCGCAGCGCTGGCGCGTGCGTTTCCGCAGGGCTTCGTGTCCCGCTACCGCGACGACGAGGCACGCAAGGGGGCTGACATCCTGGTGGAGGCCCTCGAGCGGGAGGGAGTGGACGTGACGTTCGGTTATCCGGGGGGCGCCAGTCTGGAGATCCACCAGGCACTGACGCGCGCGCCGCGCATCCGCAACATCCTGTGCCGCCACGAGCAGGGGGAAATTTTTGCTGCTGAGGGCTACGCAAAGAGCAGTGGCCGCACCGGCGTGTGCATCGCCACCAGCGGGCCGGGCGCCACCAATCTTGTGACGGGGCTCGCGGACGCCATGATGGACAGCGTGCCGCTGGTGGCCATCACTGGACAGGTGCCTCGCCGCATGATCGGCACCGATGGTTTCCAGGAGACGCCCATCGTGGAGATTAGCCGGCAGATCACGAAGCACAACTACCTGGTGATGAACGTGGAGGACATCCCACGTGTCGTGCGGGAGGCCTTCTTCCTGGCCGCCTCGGGACGTCCTGGCCCTGTGCTCATTGACATCCCAAAGGATGTGCAGCAGCAAATGGCGGTGCCTAGCTGGACTCCTCGCCTCGGCCTCGCCGGATATCTGTCACGCCTGCCCGGCTTGCCGCCTGCCTCTGCCCTCGCTGCGGTGGTTGCTAAGCTGCGCGAGGCCAAGCGGCCCGTCGTTTACGCAGGCGGCGGCTGCCTGAACGCGGCGCCTGAGTTGCGTGAGTTTGTGGCGCTGACCAACACACCCGTGGCTCAAACGCTGATGGGCCTAGGTGTCTTCCCGGAAACGCATCCCGACGCGCTGGGCATGCTGGGCATGCATGGTACTGTGTACGCAAACTACGCCATCGACAAGGCTGACTTGCTGCTGGCTTTCGGCGTGCGCTTCGACGACCGCGTGACAGGAAAGCTGGAGGCGTTCGCCACACACGCGAGCATCGTGCACATCGACATCGACCCCGCAGAGATTGGCAAGAACAAGACTGCTCATGTCCCCATCTGCGGCGACGTCAAGCCGGTGCTCAGCATGCTGAACGCGATGCTCCGCGAGGCGGGTGCGCCGGGCAAGGCTGTGGGCGACTACAGCGCGTGGCACGAGGAGCTGGCAGAGCAGCGGTCCACCTTCCCCATGACCTTCCCGGCCAGCGACACGTACATTGTGCCTCAGTACGCCATCCAGGTGCTCCACCAGATGACCGAGGGCAAGGCCATCGTGTCCACGGGCGTGGGCCAGCACCAGATGTGGGCGGCGCAGTGGTACCCGTTCGAGAGCCCCTACCGATGGCTCTCCAGTGGAGGCCTCGGCAGCATGGGCTTCGGCCTGCCCGCTGCGCTGGGCGCGTGCGCCGCCAACCCGGACGTCACGGTGGTGGACATCGACGGCGATGGCAGCTTCCTGATGAACCTGCAGGAGCTGGCAACGTGCGCGGTGGAGCAGCTGCCCGTGAAGACAGTCATCCTGAACAACCAGCACCTGGGCATGGTGGTGCAGTGGGAGGACCGCTTCTACAAGGCGAACCGCGCGCACACATACCTTGGCATGCCCGGCGCAGACTACGCAGAGACGCAGGACTTGGCGCACGTGTACCCGGACTTTGTGACCATTGCACGAGGCTTTGGGGTGCCTGCACAGCGTGTCACGCGCGTCAGCCAGCTGCGAGCAGCTATCAAAGAGATGCTGGACACACCCGGACCGTACCTGCTGGACGTGATGGTGCCGCACCAGGAGCACGTGCTGCCCATGATCCCTGGCGGAGGCTCCTTCAGGGACACAATCACAAAGGGAGACGGGCGCGTGAACCCTGCCACAGGGAAGGCCTGGACAGACTAGTGTGCCCACGGTTATTCTATCTATCACATGTTCGCGAGAGTCAGCCATCGCTTGCCCTCGTACTTGTCCACGTGCAACTCGTTGATGTTCCCAAATCCGAGGTCACAAAGAAGCTCGCCTAGCCCTTGCTCTCCGTAGAAATAGGCATGTCGCTCGGCCTGGGGCCGCAGCCAAGTCAGGAGCCGGGGCAGTGCATCTGCATGCGTGTCCTTCAACCGCGCATGCGATTGGCGACCACCTACTCCAACCCAGCGCCCGAATGGAAGGTTGCTCACGATGCAATCCACTGGATCTGGACCCAAGCTCGCATCCAGCGTGACCAACTCCGGTGCCGAGCGGCGAAAGACAGCATGCATTGCGTCTGCGGTGAAAACCTCAACCTCAGGGAGGCTGTCCACAGCGCTGCCCGCCGCCTCCTCTGCAACGCGTCTGCGCTCCGCCAGCGCTTGAGTGCGCAGTGCAGCAAGGTTGGCGCGGCATTGCAAGGCGACGGCGGGCTGCAGTTCAGTGCCGCCAACTCCAGCAGCACCCTGGCACCATGCTGCAAACAGCACTGTTCCGCTGCCACAGCAGGGGTCAACAATACGTGCATTTTCGTAATCCAGACCGGTTGCAAGGTTTGTTCCGAGACGTGCAAGAGGCAGAGTCATGCCCGCTCCGTAATTATGGGGTTTTTTGATCCATGCGTCATCAACAGCAGCGCTGGATGATGGCGCATATGTGACAGCTCCGAAGAAATACCCAGCTGGCGCTTCGATACATGCGAAGCGAATGACGCTGGGCTCTGCGTTTCCTCGTGCGATGCGCAATTGATGGCCACATGCATGAGCCAACATGTTCCGCATCTGAGGCGAGGGAATGTGGACTGAGCCTGCATCGTGCCTGCGCTCACAATGAAGCTCCCAGGCCGTCTCGGACGCGCGTGTGTCGGCCCTCCAGTTCAACGCCGACACCTTGTCGACCAGCTCCTCCGGAGTGTGAGCGAAAGCAAGAACGTCGAGCTCACAGCGCAGCGAAGTCATGCGGGCAAGCTTCTGCAATTGTGCAGCTCGCGCAACATAGACACCGCCGTCAAGGTGCAGAGCACCTGGCGACGCAGCGCTCACCTCCAGAGTGTGCGCCTCAGCCAAGTGCGGCTCGCGGCTGGTAACAAGCAGGCGCAGTGCCGAGTCCGCGTCGCCACGAAAGTGATCACGCAGCGGCGTGGACCCGCCCCGCCAGGTGGAGCAGAGCTCGTGAAGAAGCCCGTTGTTGTTTGACTTCGTCGCCGGAAAGCGGCCGCCGCGGCCGAACTGGCCGCAGAAGACAGAGCAAGAATGCCGTCTCGCTGTCGCGCAAGGAAAACGCATTGCATGTCACATAGTAGACAATGGTGCTCGAGAAGGCGTGCGTGCCTCTGTGCGTGTGACGTGGAATTACTCTCAGTCCATCGGCAAGCTAGTGCGAGAGGTGACGAGCACCATGGCCGATGGAGTCGCGTCGGATGCTCCCGCCGGCGGTGCCTCGGGGACGAAGCGGGGCAGTGGAAGTGCTGCAGCAGACCTGGCAAAGCTGGAGGCAGACGTCCAGGTGCAGGTGCAGGAGGCCGCCAAGGTAGGTAGTGACGGGGCTGTGCTGTACAGCCGGAAGCGGGGATGCAAGCGCGTGCGCTTGTGTTCGTGCCCTATTATCACAGCTCACCGCCTGCTGTTTCCCGCCTCTAGGGCCACCTGTCCGAGGCGGTAGAGGCTCTCCTATCACTTGAAAAGACGCAGCGACTGGTGCGCACGCACGCGCGTCGCGTGTTCTGCTCTGAGTTCCGCGTCTCACTCTCGCTCTTCCCCTGGGTCCTGTCAGGCTGCGGATGTGGCGGGCACCAAGCTCGCTGTCCTTGCCATCGTGCGCGCCTGCTTCCAGTGCCAGGCCTGGAGTGCTCTCAACGAAAACGTGCTGCTGCTCTCCAAGCGGCGCGCGCAGCTGAAGCAGGCGCGTATGAGCTGTGTGCAGCCCCCCACCTGCAGTGCTTCACGGAGCTCACACACACCTGTGCCCACGCCCTTGGCTGGAGTAGGTCATCGCAGCCATGGTCCAGGAGTGCATGACCATGCTGAACTCCGTGCCAGACCTGGACACCAAGGTTGCTCTGATCAACACGCTTGTGGGCGTCTCTGAGGGCAAGGCGCGTGCCTCTCTTCGCATGTAAGCGCTGCACGCTTCTGCACGCACTTACGGGCTGTTTGCCCACCCAGATCTTCCTGGAGGTTGAGCGCGCGAGGTTGACTCGCATGCTGGCACGCATCGCGGAGGACCGGGGCAAGCCGCAGGAGGCGGCTGACATCATGCAGGAGGTGGCTGTGGAGACGTACGGCGCGCTGAGTAAGGAGGAGAAGGTGGCGTTCGTGCTGGAGCAAGTGCGGCTGGTGCTTGACCGGGGGGACTACGCCCGCGCTCAGATTCTTGCGAAGAAGATCAACACCCGCACGTTCGCCGAGCTGGATGCAGCCAAGGACGGCGAGAAGAAGGTGCCCAAGCGCGACAGCACCATTGCGCCGCCAGAGGAGGTGCGCATGATTAGGCTTGTTCTTGTGGCGGGTGAGCAGAGCTTATGTGCCTCGTCCCGTGTCTGCAGGGAACGCCTTCGCTGGCGGAGCTGAAGCTCCAATACTATACCCTCATGATCAGATACCACATGGTGCGCACACTCTGCTGGAATGCGTCGTCAATGCTTGACAGCCAGACTCACATCTGGGAGCAAACTCGCAGCACGGCGACGACTACCTGGAGGTGTGCCGCGCATACCAGGCCATCTATGAGACAGCAGCCGTGGCTGCGGACGCAGCGCAGTGGCAGGCGGCGTTGAAGCGCATCGCCCTGTTTGTGTCCCTGGCGCCTCGCAGCCCCATGCAGCAGTCGCTGCTTGCCTCAACACAGGCAGACAAGCGCCTGCCGGAGCTGCCCGTCCACGCCTCACTGCTGAAGCAGCTGAGCACGCACGAGCTGATTGCGTGGCCGGCGCTGTCAGCGGCTCTGGAGCCAGAGCTGAAGGCTGAGGGGGACACCTTTGCGGGGGAAGCGGGGGCGAAGCGGCGCGCCGATCTTGCGCTGCGGGTGCAGGAGCACAACATGCACGTGGTGGCGCGCTACTATGACCGCATCACCCTTGCGCGCCTGGCGCAGCTGCTCGACCTGAGCGTTCAGGATGCAGAGGCCCGTCTGTCAGCCATGGTCAGCGCCAAGTCGCTCCGCGCGAAGCTCGATCGACCGGCCGGGGTGATCACGTTCGCCACCGCAGGTGTGGCTGGATCGCCGGATGAGCTGCTCAACACACTGGCGGCAAGCACGGAGAAGCTGCTCAGCCTCGTCGAGACAGTCAGCCACAAAATCCACAAGGATGCCACTGCGCACAATGTGACCATCACTGCAGCGTGATGAGATTGACACATGGCAATCAAACGCACGACGCTGTGGGGCAGCAGTGACTGTGGATGGGCATATGAGACTCAAGGCTAGCCTGTGAGCGCTCACAGAAAGTGACAAACTTGCATCATCCAACACAAGCGACCCTCGCATGTCCCTTTGACAGCGCACGCTGACACATTGCTTTGCCCAGTCACATGTGTCAGTGTGAGGCAGCAGTGCAGATAGCGCGTCAGCCTGATAGCTCAACATGCTGGACGTCAAAACAGTGACCGCATTCGCAGCTGGCGCAGCGCTGGGCTGCGCCGTGGCAGTGGCTGTTTTCCACCGCGCCATCACTCCCAATGCTGGCCTGGCGCCAGCTGCGGTGGAGCCGCAGCCGCCAGCTGAGGCGCCTGGTTGCGCAGCTCCTGGCGTTTGCTTGGACGACGTTATCGTGGGCGAGCAGCTTACCCGCAACGTGCAGTTCTTCGGACGAGACAACCAGCAGCGCGTGTGCGACGCCTTTGTCGTGGTCGTCGGTCTCGGGGTACGCTCCTGCAGTCCACTGGCTGCAGGAGACGTGTCGTTCCCCGTCCAGATTCTCACAATGTGGCCTCTCTGTTGATGCTTCAGGGCGTAGGTAGTCACGCGGCTCACATGCTGCTTCGCTCTGGCGTCGGGAAGCTGCGGTTGGTGGACTTTGATCTGGTCACGCTCAGCAGCCTGAACCGCCACGCAGTAGCCACCCGCTCTGACGTGGGCACGCCCAAGGCACTGACCCTGGCGCGCCACTTCCGCGAGATTTCTCCAGAGACGCAAGTGGATGCCCGGGTAGTCATGTTCGAGAAGGTGCGTCAATCAAAGTGCCAGCTTTCGCACGATCACGGATGTTTCCTTGACTGCAGCCCGCATGGGATATGCCAGGCGACCGCGGACGAGCTCTTGAGCGGGGCCCCGTCATGCGTCATCGATGCCATTGACAACATCAACACCAAAGTAGAATTGCTGCACGCCTGCCACGAGGCTGGCATTCCGGTATTGTGTGTCGCAGGCGCTGGCGGCAAAGCGGATCCTACCCGTTTGCACATTGCCGGGCTGACAGACAGCGTTCGCGACCCCTTGGCGCGTGCTGTGAGACACAAGCTGAGGCGCCTACACGGGCGCAGCGTTGATGTGCCTGTGCTGTTCAGCTCAGAGCCTCCCCGCTGCGGCTTGGTGGCACCAGACCTTACCCCTGCACAAGCCGGTGGCGAGGCACTGACGCCTGCGGATTTGCAGCTTGTGCCGGGGTTCAGAGTGCGTACCATACCAGTACTCGGGACATCGCCCGCATTCTTCGGGTGCGCCGCTGCAGCCTGGGCGCTTTGTTTGCTTGCAGGACAGCCAATCCATGGGGCAGTGCCGCTTAATTTGGGGGCGGAGCAGGTGGTGCAGCAATTTGACCGCCTCATTGAGCGTGAGTGCCTGCGATTCGGCAGCGAAGACGGCGTGGAGGTAGACATGCAGGATGTGTTTTACATCCTAGCTGAGCTATGGTATTGCCGCAGCGCGCGCCACGATTCCGCGCTCGCGCGAGAGGACAAGGTTCACAAGGCAACATTCAGGAGCACACAACAGTTGGTGCTCACCCGATGGGATGCCTCCCAACCTGCACGCGTGGACAATCTGGTGCTGCTGACATTTGAGGAAGCTGACGAGCATGATGCGACCCCCGGGGGCATGGCCGGAGTGCGCAACAGCGAACCTCCCTTCGCACGCTTTGTTGACACAACCCTGGCACGCGCCAGGCGCGACCACGGGCTCGATGATTCTTAGTTTGACGCATGCGATGCCCATGCGGGTCCTTGTAATAGTCATCTGCGCCAGAGGACTCGGCCCAAATGTCCCCAGGACTCCTCGTGACGAATTCGAATTCGCTTCACAATACAATATCGCACGGCTGGTCTCTTCGCCGATCGCTTTCTCTCGTCAGCGAGTATC
>Ga0164296_1004685_pt1 | contig 12317 bp, 10 predicted proteins | sample GEODES057metaG_FD_113533 | JGI IMG/M metagenome (GOLD analysis project Ga0164296, IMG submission 113533) | Dystrophic lake water microbial communities from Trout Bog Lake, Wisconsin, USA - GEODES057 metaG | ecosystem: Environmental > Aquatic > Freshwater > Lake | place: USA: Trout Bog Lake...
CTAAATAAAGGTTCAAATGTGGCTTTCAAAAGTTCTGTGTTAACCTTGTCTAACGAATATTTCCAAAGGGGTTTTTTGTCTTTATCAACAAGTGCTGCTCTGACCCCTTCAACAAATTCACCCCGTGTTTTCCAAAGATAGTTGAGATCTAGTTCGACTTTAAAGGCTTCAGATAATGAGAGTTTCTTGCCCTGTATCAGGAGTTGCAGCGTAGCAGCCATCGCTAAGGGCGAGTTCTTTTTCATATTCTCAAGAGTTTCAATTGCCCATGTATCAAACACCGTGGCTTTATCGTTAAGAAATTTGTAAATCTCCTCTAGAGTATTATGTGAAAATGCCTCAGTAATTGAATTTATGTGTTGTCCAATATGAGAGTCTGCAGATCCATTGGAGGCCCCCAAGCTCTTCAAAATTTGTAATATCTGATTTGAAATATCTTCATTCGATGAAGTAACTTCTATGGATTCGAGTTGATCAGTAAAAACATCCCACTGAGTCTGTGAAAGTGACCAATCTGCTAAACCGCAGTAAATGGTATCTTGCGGGCTTAGTAGTTTGCCAGTTACACCCAAATAGGCTGCCAAGGGGAGGCTGCGGCGAGTGAGGAAATAACTTGCCCCGACATCTGGGAAATACCCAATAGCAGTCTCAGGCATTGCTATTTTTGTATTCTCACAAACAATCCTGAAGTTTGCGCCTTGAGTAAGACCCATACCGCCCCCCATCACAATCCCATGCATAAGTGCTACGCAGGGTTTTGGATAGGAATAAATGTACTCATCAAGTTCGAACTCTTCTTTGAAAAAATCCTCATATTCTTCTGAGTCTTTTTTGATACATTCATAAACACGTCTTACATCTCCGCCGGCGCAAAATGCTTTCTCTCCATTTCCTTTGATGACAATAGCTTTAACGATTGGATCATTAGCCCATTTTAAAAGAGCTTGATGAACGGTTTTCACCATCGGCAGGTTGATAGTGTTCAAAGCAGCAGGGCGGTTCAGCGTGATATAGCCAATTCCATTAATGATTTCTGCTAAAACTTGATCATGGGTATCGTTTTTCAAGGTTGGGTGCTCGCAAATTACTGAGGCTAATTAAAGGATCAGGTATGAAAATGACTTCATGAGTTCAATCTGCTGTAATTTACTTCTTGAACATCTGAATGACAGCGGAAAAATCCAAATGTCCATTACCGGTACCAATTTTGCTAAAGGTCTGATAAATTTGAGCCGCTAGACCGCCGAGCATCACGGGTTGTTTGATTGATTTAGCCGCTTCTACTGCAAGGCCTAAATCCTTCAGCATTAAATCGGTCCCAAATCCACCGCTGTAACCTCTGGATGCAGGTGCGTTCTCTAACACTCCTGGATAGGGGTTGTAAGTATCTGAGCTCCAACATCTACCACTTGAGGTGTTGATAATGCTTGCGAGTATTTTGGGGTCCATGCCCAGTTCTACACCAAGCGCCATAGCTTCTGCAGTTGCGATCATGGATATGCCAAGGAGCATGTTGTTAGAGACCTTGGCGACTTGACCATTGCCTGTTCCTCCGCAGTAAAAGATGTTCTTTCCCATTTGCTGAAAAAATGACTTATTTGCATTGAATACAACTTCATCCCCGCCCACCATAAACGTTAAAGTACCTGCTTGTGCACCTCCTGTGCCCCCAGAAACTGGGGCGTCTAACATGTCGTTACCCTTTGCTTTGGCCTGTGCACATACGTCCCTCGCAGTTTGAGGATCTATTGTGGAGGAATCCACAAGTAGGGTTGAGGGGCTCACATTTTCCAGCAATCCATCGGCACCTAAATAAACTGAGCGAACGTGCTGTGCTGCGGGGAGCATGGTCAAAATCAGGTCCAGTTTGGACTGTGCGAGCTCTTTAACGCTCTTGGCTGCTATGGCTTTTTTATTTGACTGCTCAACAACTGAGTCGATATTTTTTTGTATGACATCGAAGACAACCAATTCGTTGCCTGCTTTGAGTAAATTAAGCGCCATTGGCGCGCCCATATTGCCTAATCCGATAAAACCAATTTTCATTTTTGTACCGTTTGAGTTGAGTAGTTATTGATTGATTTGATGTTTGATGTGATTTTTTGAAAAGCACTCCAGTCTAGCTAGAGATTATCTAAAAGGTTCAGCTTAAGCTTATCTTTATGCTCGTATTTTGTTGTCGCTTGGCTGACAAATAAGGGTAATTACTAGCGATATAGAGTTGGACTTAAAAGAGAGGTAACGGATCGCTTGGTGCACTTTGGTATTTTGTGCAAGGAAAAAATACCCCTCTTCATTTAAAACTCTGTCTTTTACTTATTTTTAAAAACTGGTTTTCTTTTCTCTGCAAATGCGCTCATTCCTTCTTTTTGATCCTCTGTGGCAAAGGTAGAGTGAAAGAGGCGACGCTCGAAATGTATACCCTCAGACAGAGATACTTCATAGGAGCGGTTGACGGCGTCTTTAGCCATCATAACAATTGGCATAGACAAGCCTGCAATTTTTTGAGCAACTGCAAGTGCCTCTTCAATCAATTTATCATTTGGAATCACTCTAGAAACTAAACCGCATCGCTCTGCCTCATTGGCGTCAATCATTCTTGCGGTGAGCACCATTTCCATGGCTTTAGATTTGCCCACAAAGCGGGTTAGCCTTTGTGTTCCACCTGCACCGGGGATGGTGCCTAAATTAATTTCTGGCTGACCAAACTTAGCACTTTCAGCGGCCAAAATAAAATCACACATCATCGCCAGCTCACAACCACCGCCTAATGCATATCCCGCAACTGCGGCAATGGTTGGCTTTCTAAAGGTCCTGATTCTCTCCCATGTATCTGTGATGAAGTCAGCTTTGTAGACATCCATATAGGTCAGGTCCTTCATGACTTTGATGTCCGCCCCAGCAGCAAAAGCCTTCTCATCCCCCGTCAATACAACGACCGCAAAATTGTCATCATGCTCAAGTTGATCTAACGCAGTGCCCAACTCCTTAGTCAACGCAGGACTCAAAGCGTTAAGTGCTTTTGGACGATTAAGGCGGATGAGCATAACTTTTCCGTGAGGCTCAAGGATGATGTTCTCAAATGACATGGTGGTTTACCTTTTTGAAAAATAAATAAAAACAGGATCTATTATGCAGAAAATATCACAACATTGAAGCTCAGTAAAACTTAACCGGACTCTTGATCCATGACTTACCTTGCTCATCAACGCTGAACATATCTCGGTCTTTAAACAAGGGAAGTTGCATGGATTCAGCAAGACTTATAACTGGGGTCATACAACAATCTGCATTCTCAAATATCTTTATCCAATGCGATTTAGGTTGAGCACCTATTAACTTTTGTACCTCATCACGCAGTTTGAGGGCCTCATTTCCTCCTATCTTTTGACCTAAACTCCAGTGTTGATTGGCCCACTGAGGGTGGTCAACAGCCGTGCAAAAGTTTTGCCAAAATTTGAGTTCTAGCGCCCCAAGTGCAAACCAAGCCCCGTCCATACTGCAGTAAAGGTTGTAACAGGGAACTCCGCCGTTGAGTAAATCCTCAAACGGCATTAGCGTTTTACCGCTTGCGTGAACCGCCACTTGCGCGGTTAAGTTATGTGCAAGTAACCCGTCTGTCATTGATATGTCCACAACACCGCCTTGACCGCTGCTCTTGGATCTCCAAAGCGCAGCCAAGCTCCCCATAGCTGCGCATACGCCGCCACCTAATAAATCTGCAATTTGGAAGTTGGGCATGATGGGTCTAGAGTCAAAATCTCTAAACTGATCTAAAACGCCTGTTAGAGCGAGGGAGTTGATGTCGTGACAAGCTTGGTCTTTAAGGGGACCGTTCATACCGTAGCCAGTTATTGCGCAGTAAACCAATGAGGGTTTTAGGGACAAGAGGTGCTCATGGCCGAGTCCGAGTTTATTCATGACGGTGGGCCTGAAGCTCTCAACCACCAAATCAGCCCCCATAACAAGCTCTAAAAACTCCTCTTTATCAGCGGGTAGTTTTAAATTTAATTTAATATTTCTTTTGTTATGGTTGATTGCTCTGTAAAAAACACTGGGTTGTTTATTTTTAATATCATCACCGGATAAGAAAAACTCCCGTGCGTAATCTCCGCTCTCTTTGTCCTCAATTTTTAGCACATCAGCGCCCATGCTTGCTAGGTGCCATGTACAAACGGGTCCTGGTAATAAGCGGGTTAAATCAAGCACTTTCATGCCTGTCAAGGGTAATTTACTCATAGTGGGGGGTGTAGTTGAAATTTACTCAAACCCTCCAAGTTTAAAATATGTATTTCTCCAAAACTCATTTTTATAAGTTTTTGGTCCTCCAGAACTTTTAAGGCCGCATTCACTCTTTGCCTGGATAGCCCTGCAAGCTGTCCGACCTCTTCTTGGGAGATTTTTAAAACCATCTCTTTAAGGGGCGACCAGGTTTTAAACATAGTTGCAATCGACCTGGCTAGACGCGACTCAACATCTAAGAGTCGCTCGTTCTCCATTGCACCGATAAATTGGCCCAAGCGGTCGTTGAGCTGGGAGATTAAAAACCGGTTAAAGGAGATACTCCGGTCAAGGAGCCAGAAAAATGTTTCCTTTGGCATGAGAGCTAGCTCTGAATTACCGAGAGCAACTACGTCATATAACAAAGTTTCCTTTTTAAGAAGAGACCCCTCCCCAAACCATGAGCCAGGGGCAAGGCCAATTAGTGTGGTTGATTTGCCGTTCAAACCCACGTTGTTGATCTTAACGAATCCACTAATGACGCCCATCCAGTAGGCTGCTGGGTCACCCCTTCTACAGACGTAGGCTTCGCTTTGTGTTTTCTTCACAAATAGATCTGATTTGACCCTTCCTTGTTCTTCTGGAGTTAGCGCTTGTAACCAAGCACTGTTGGCCAATAAAACCTCGAGAGACATAAGTAATTCCCCTAATTTGTCAGTTGAATGACAACCAATTGCATTAATTAGAGATTATGCTCGACACTAAATTGGATCATTGTGATTTAGAGCAGAATTTTGTAATTTATGTCAGACTTATACGTTAGTACATTCCCCCGACTTTTGCTAAAGCATGCAATTAGTATTCCCTATTGTGCTGCGTATAGAGAGAAACACTTAGGGATTTGGCAAGAAATAACATGGGCTGAGAATCTGCAACAAATTAAACACTTGGCATGTGGTTTTGCAAAGAACGGCTTTAAGCGAGGAATGAAGCTAGCGATCATTGGAGATAACCGTCCAAAACTTTATCAAACCATGGTTGCTGTTCAGTGTTTAGGGGGCGTACCTGTTCCGCTTTACCAAGACGCGGTTGCAAACGAAATGATTCACGTCTTAAATGACGCTGAGGTCTCATTCGTCGTAGTTGAGGATCAAGAGCAGGTTGATAAGCTTTTAGAGATCAAGGGTGAACTTAAACACCTGACCCACATTTACTTTGAAGATCCCAAGGGCCTAAAAGATTATGAAGAGGATGACTTACAAAGTCTAGAGAATTTGTTAATTGAAGGTGCCGCTTTTGAGGCTTCGAATTCCAAGTTTTTTATGGATGAAGTGCAACAATGTAAGCCAGATGATTTATCTATTATTTTGTACACATCGGGCACTACTGGTATGCCAAAGGGCGTTGCACATACACATGAAAACTTTATTCGAGCGGGTACTGAGAGTACTCAATTCGATAAACTAAAACATACAGATAATATTTTGGCTTACCTCCCCATGGCATGGGTTGGGGATCATTTGTTCTCTTTCGCGCAGGCCATGGTCTCAGGCATGACCGTCAATTGCCCAGAGTCCAAAGAGACAGTGATGTCAGATATGAGGGAGATTGGCCCAACATATTATTTTGCACCGCCCAGGATTTTTGAGGGACTCCTTACCTCTGTAACCATCAGAATGCAAGATGCTGGAGCAATCAAGCAAGCTTTGTACAAATGGGCTATGGATCACGCCAAGAGAGTTGGTGGGGATATTTTGGACGGTAAAGCGGTCTCGTTATTTGATCGTTTAATTTACTCTTTTTATGATTTGGCGATCTACGCGCCGCTAAGAAACGTCCTCGGTATGGGACGAATCAGAGTTGCATACACCGCAGGAGAGGCGATTGGTCCCGATCTGTTTAAGTTTTACAGATCAATGGGGATAAATTTGAAACAGTTTTACGGGCAGACAGAGACCTGTGCATATGTTTGTTTGCAACCTGATGGGCAGGTTAAATACAACTCTGTTGGGGTCGCTGCGCCTGGCATCGAGATCAAACTGAGCGAGGAGGGGGAGGTGTTGGTTAAAGGTATCAGTGTGATGCAGGGATACTTTAATCGACCTGAGGAGACGATCAAAGCGATTGATAGTGAGGGCTATTTTCACACCGGTGATGCAGGTGCAATTGATGGCGACGGACATTTGAGAATTATTGACAGGGCCAAGGATGTGGGCAAAATGCTTAGCGGGAAGTTATTTGCTCCTAAGTACATAGAAAATAAACTCAAATTTTTCCCCTATATCAAGGAGGTCGTTGTATTTGGCCATTCCAAAGACGCCATAACCGCTTTCATCAATATTGATTTTGAAGCCATCGCGAATTGGGCCGAGAGAAGACAGATCTCATTTGCAGGATATATTGATCTAGCATCCAAGGAGCAGGTATACGAATTGATTGCCGATTGTGTAGCTCAGGTTAATGAGGATCTTTTGGCTGATGAGATTTTGAGCCACGCACAGGTCAGCAGATTTCTAATTCTTCACAAAGAACTTGACCCCGATGATGATGAGCTGACTCGCACAAGAAAAGTCAGGCGAAGCTTTATTGCAGAAAAGTATGCGGTTTTAATTGATGCTTTGTACAGCGACAAGGCAGAGCAATTTATCGAAACCAAAGTCAAATTTGAAGATGGTCGTGACGGCATGATCAGTGCAACATTAAAGATCAAGGATGCACTTACAAATTTAAATAACGGCGCAACTAAGCAGACTAACCGTATGGGTGCGTAAAAGAGCACTTGACCATGACTTTGAAAATGAATACGACCCAAAACATGTCCAATCAAGATTCCAACAACGTTGTATTAAAAGTTGAGAATATTTCTCTTTCATTTGGTGGCGTAAGGGCTTTGAACAATATTTCATTCGACGTTAATGAGCACGAGATCCGCTCCATCATTGGACCCAATGGTGCGGGTAAGAGTTCTATGCTAAACGTTATCAACGGCATTTACCACCCACAAGAGGGCAGTATTTTCTTTAATGGTAAAACTCGTAACCGAATGAATCCAACCGATGTTGCTCGCCACGGTATCGCGAGAACCTTTCAAAACATTGCGCTATTTAAAGGGATGACTGTTTTGGATAACATCATGACTGGTCGTAACACGCTCATGAAGAGCAACTTCCTGACCAATGCACTTTGGGTTGGTCCGGCACGTGATGAGGAAGAAGAGCACCGAGCGAAGGTTGAAGAGATCATTGACTTTCTTGAGATCCAACACATCCGCAAAACTCCCGTCGGCAAATTGGCATACGGACTGCAAAAAAGAGTTGAGCTGGCAAGAGCTTTAGCGGCAGAGCCTACTTTACTTTTACTTGATGAGCCGATGGCTGGTATGAACGTGGAGGAAAAGCAAGACATGTGTCGCTTCATCCTGGAGGTTAACAACCAATACGGCATGACCATCGTGCTGATCGAGCACGATATGGGTGTTGTGATGGATATCTCGGACCGAATTGTTGTGCTGGATTACGGCAGAAAAATTGGAGACGGGCTCCCAGATGTCGTTAAAAATGATCCAGAAGTGATCAAAGCCTATTTGGGTAGTGGCCATTGATCAGGGTAAAAAATACTAAATTTAGTTAATAGGACAAAAGATATTTATGCAATTTTTCATTGAAATTGTAATCAGCGGTGTACTGTCGGGACTTATGTACTCACTTGTAGCTTTGGGTTTTGTACTGATTTACAAGGCATCTGGAGTGTTCAACTTTGCTCAAGGGGCGATGGTCTACGCGGCCGCTTTGGCCGTGGTGGGCTTAATGGGCTACGGGATTCCGATGTGGTTATCCATTGTAGGCGCTTTTGTTTACATGATCATCATAGGGATAGGGGCTGAGCGTTTGGTACTCAGTAAACTCGTCAATCAGCCCAGTATCACCTTATTTATGGCAACCATTGGTCTTAGTTATTTCCTTGAAGGGTTGTCCTCTATTCTCTTTGGCAATGAAGTTCGTTCTATTGACTTGGGCGTTGTCGATGAACCTATTATGTCTATCATGGATGCGACTGGCCTGGGTATTTCGAAGTTTGATCTTTTTGCATCTGCAATCATCATTGGGTTGGTGATTTTGTTGTCTTTGTTTTTCCAATTTACAAAGATCGGTAGAGCGCTTCGCGCTGTAGCAGATGATCACCAAGCAGCTTTGTCTTTAGGTATATCTTTAGAGCATATTTGGACGATTGTTTGGATCATCGCAGGCTTTGTCGCCTTAGTTGCAGGGCTTTTGTGGGGATCTCGCAATGGTGTTCAGTATGCATTGTCGCTTACTGCCCTGAAGGCCCTGCCGGTACTGATCCTTGGAGGGTTTACATCCGTTCCCGGAGCTATCGTTGGAGGGGTCATTATTGGTGTATCAGAGAAGTTGGCTGAAATTTATATTCCACCCGTATTACAAGAAGCTTTTGGCGGTAATTACGGAGGCATAGAGGGATGGTTCCCCTACATTTTCGCTCTTTTCTTCCTTCTCGTGAGACCAGAGGGTTTGTTTGGCGAAAAGCATATTGACCGTGTTTAAGGAAATAAGATGATCTACCGTGAATCGGGTCAATTTAAAACATCGTATCGGGCAGATAGTCAGATATTCCCTATTTTGCAAGACAGGGTTGGGATATCCATTATTTTGTTGATAGCTTTAGTTGGGGTTCCACTTTTTGCTGGCGAGTACTGGATCAATGCGATCTTGATTCCTTTTCTTATCTTTTCTTTGGCCGCGATGGGGTTAAATTTTTTGACTGGGTACGCCGGCCAATTATCCCTTGGATCAGCAGCCTTTATGGCGGTGGGTGCCTACGCTGCATACAACTTTCAATTAAGAGTTGAGGGAATCCCATTTCTTGTCTCGTTTTTTATGGGAGGGTGCTGCGCTGCTGCGGTTGGGGTGTTGTTTGGACTTCCCTCACTTCGTATTAAAGGCTTTTATTTGGCCGTTGCAACGCTTGCTGCTCAGTTCTTTGTTGTTTGGTGTCTGACAAAGTTTCCCTGGTTCTCTAACAACAGTTCATCGGGCGTGATCAGTGCTCAAAACTTGGAACTCCTTGGATTTCCTATCAACACCCCAGAGACCAAGTATTTGTTAGTGTTGATAATAGTGATCTTGATGTCACTCGTGGGCAAGAACTTGGTGCGCTCGTCAACGGGCAGATCTTGGATGGCGGTCAGAGACATGGATGTGGCAGCGGAAGTAATTGGAATTCACTTAATGAAAACCAAGTTACTTGCTTTTGCCATCAGCTCTTTTTACTGCGGATTAGCTGGGGTGCTCTATGCTTATTGTTATTTAGGTGCAGTTGAGCCGGATGGATTTTCACTGGAGCTTTCCTTTAAGATTTTGTTCATGGTGATTATTGGCGGGGTGGGCAGTATTTTGGGTAATTTCCTTGGTGCCGCATTTATATTGCTTCTTCCCATATTCTTAGATATCACAATGCCTGTTATATCTGCCGTCCTAAGTCTTCCAATCAGCAACGCTACAGTTTCACACGTTCAGGTCATGGTCTTTGGTGCGTTGATTATTTTCTTTCTCATCATTGAGCCACACGGGTTAGCTCGGTTGTGGAGTATTGCTAAGGAGAAGTTGAGGCTGTGGCCTTTTCCTCATTAAAGATATTTTGGTTTCAAGTGTTTTTTGTTTTTTGCAATTTATTTAACAATAATGATTCATAGGAGACATTTTATGCAAGCAGTTCAATTCAATCTAAGGTCTACAAGTCTGATTGCCAAGACGTTGGCTCTGTCAGCAGCTTTTGTATTTGGTGCAATGACGAATATGAGTCTCTTGAGTAGCGCTCAAGCGGAGGATCAATTCATCTCCATCCCGAGTTACAGGGTCGGCCCTTACGGTCAAAATGGACAAGCCTTTTATGGTGGATTTGTAGATTATTTGAACAAAATTAATATGGCAAACAACGGTATTAACGGCGTCAAACTCGCGTGGGAGGAGTGTGAAACAGAGTACAACAACGCAAAGGGTGTTGAGTGTTATGAGCGTTTAAAAGGTAAATCTGGCACCTCTAAAGGTACCGCAATTCACACCATGTCAACTGGTATCTCTTACTCAGTGTTGGATAAATCACAGGCTGATAAAGTACCTCTTATTATGATGGGGTACGGTCGCACCGACGCTGTGGACGGCTCAGTGTTCCCTTACGCCTTCCCTTTAGTGACGACGTATCAGATGCAGGCCTCCGCGATTGTGAAGTTCCTAGTTGATAAGAACAACGGATCACTGGCCAATAAAAAAATCGTCTATCTTTACCATGACTCAGCCTACGGCAAGGAACCTATCTTGGCTTTGGAGGCAGAGAGCAAAATTAATCGTTTTAAATTGGTCGAGATTCCAGTAGCTCATCCAGGTAATGAGCAGGGTGCGCAGTGGCTCAAGATAAGAGAAGAAAATCCTGATTACGTCATTTTTTGGGGTTGGGGAGTCATGAATCAAACCGCTTTGAAAGCTGCTCAGAAGGTTGGGTTCTCTAGGGAGAAGATTATTGGTTCTTGGTGGGCCGGGTCCGAAGAGGACGTAATACCCGCGGGAGATGCAGCCAAAGGCTACATGAGTGCCACTTGGAACGTTGCAGGCAAAGGCGTGCCCCTGATAGCTGACATTGAGAAGGTGGTTTATGCAGGCGGCAAAGGAAATTTATCTGACAAGGCCAAAATTGGTACAGCACTCTATAACAGGGGCGTCTCTGCAGCGGTCGTAACGGTTGAGGCCATCAAGCTTGCTCAAAATAAGTTTGGCAAGGGCAAAGTCATGACGGGTGAGCAAATGCGCTGGGCGTTTGAGAACCTTAACATCACCAATCAATCTTTAAATGCATTGGGTGCAACTGGCTTATTGCCCGAGATTAAGACATCTTGTGAAAACCATGAGGGCTCAGGGCGAGTCAAAATTCAACAATGGGACGGTACTAAATGGAACTTAGTCTCAGATTGGATTGAGGGCAACAAAGCTTTGATTCACCCTCTCTTTAAAGCAACTGCAGCGGAGTACGCAAAAGAGAAGAACATTACCCCAGCTTGCCTGAAAAACTAAGCGTTAGCCAAGGACATTTATTCATGAGTGCACAACCCCCTTTTCTGAGCGTCAATAACATTGAGGTTATTTACGACCACGTTATTTTGGTACTCAAAGGGGTTTCACTTGAGGTGCCTAAAGGTAAGGTGGTGGCGTTGCTCGGGGCCAACGGAGCAGGAAAGTCAACTACGCTCAAAGCTATTTCTAACCTCCTTCACGCCGAGCGTGGGGACGTAACTAAGGGCACTATTCATTACAAACAAGACAGAGTCGACAACCTATCCCCCAATCAGTTAGTCAAGAGAGGGTTGATTCAGGTGATGGAGGGGCGACACTGTTTTGCTCACCTAACGATTGAGGATAACCTCCTTACTGGGGCGTTCACTAGAGATGCCTCACAAGCTGAGATAAGAGATGATCTGGAGAAGATTTATAACTTCTTTCCAAGGCTCAAAACTAGGCGTAAGTCACAGGCTGCATACACATCAGGGGGGGAGCAACAGATGTGCGCCATTGGCCGCGCGATGATGGCTCGTCCGGAGATGATTTTGCTTGACGAGCCCTCTATGGGCTTGGCACCACAAATCGTTGAGGAAGTGTTTGAAATTGTGAAGAATCTTAACCAGAAAGAAAATGTGAGTTTTTTGCTGGCAGAACAAAACACAATGATCGCACTCAAATATAGTGATTATGGCTACATCCTTGAAAACGGACGTGTTGTCATGGACGGAGAAGCTGAGGCACTGAAGAACAATGAAGATGTTAAAGAGTTTTACCTTGGCATCTCGACCTCGGATGATGCACAGCGCAAATCCTTTAAAGACGTTAAGTCTTACCGTAGGCGCAAGCGCTGGCTGTCTTAAAAAAATTAAATCGATTGAATGAGTAATTGAAATCTTACTCATGGGGCGTCATCAACGAACTGCTTTAAAAAGGCATCACATACCTGAGAACATATGATTACAGATTTAAAAGAAACAAGAACCCATCTTGCGCGGTCTGCTGATCTGCTGGCCAAGTTACCGGGCCAAG
>Ga0164296_1004686_pt1 | contig 12317 bp, 5 predicted proteins | sample GEODES057metaG_FD_113533 | JGI IMG/M metagenome (GOLD analysis project Ga0164296, IMG submission 113533) | Dystrophic lake water microbial communities from Trout Bog Lake, Wisconsin, USA - GEODES057 metaG | ecosystem: Environmental > Aquatic > Freshwater > Lake | place: USA: Trout Bog Lake...
AAGAATTTTATACGCTTCTGTTCGTAAAATGAAATCATTTTCAATAAGCAGATAGGATATGAACACCTAAAGTTATTAAAAAAATTATTGCATGTACTATAAACATGCTAAATAATTTAAATTATCAGGGTTTAAACTTTCCGTGCAGCCAGTTTTCTATAAACGCCGGATCCAATTGGTAGTAAGCGTTCACACTTTTAAACTCAACTTTGCCGTCATTCATCCAATAGATGGACGGTACGCCACTACCTGCCAAATGGGCGAATTCATTGGCGTGATTATAGAATAAGTGCGGGATGGAATCGGCATGGGTCTGGTCAAAAAAATCTTTTCTAAAATGTTCATTTCCGGCCAGCACCATAAAAAACGGAATATCCGGGTGCTCCCTGTGAATGATCTGCATGAGGTAGGCTGTTTTTTTGCAATGGATGCAGGTAAGGCTCATAAATGCCACGATATGGCGACCTTGACGCAATTCTACAGATGGAATTGAATCGGTGGTATTCTGATACAGGACATTCAGGTCCACCGATTGTTTATACCGCACCGGCGCCGTACTAATGTCGATCGGGTCTTTTAGGTATGGAAGTGCAAATGCAAATCCCGCGAGTCCCATTAATACAAATTCCTGATGTTTATAAGGTTTTACAGGATAAATGAACCATAACACAGCGGTCACGGCCATCATGATCAGGTTTTTCCAAATGGCGTTCAGCGGTGTCATAGCCAACTTATCGCCAAAACAGCCACAATTCCCGTTATTTCCTTGCCTGGCTATTACCACCAAAAGATACAAAATAAAAAAAGCCAGTATCGCAAATACCGCCTTGTAGGTAAAACTACGCAGGTATACATGACCCAGCAGCAGCATTCCTAAAAGCAATTCCAAACCTATCATGGCCCGTGCCAAAATGCCTGCTATATTGATGCTGCTGATACCAATGTCTATAAATGACCATTGAAAATTGTCAAATGCATTGTCCGTATAGATCTTGCTGTAAGCAGAGAAAAAGAATACACCTGCCATGGCCACCAATAAAACAGCGCCTATGATTCTTGTAAAATAAAACAACCAGCCTTTCTTTTCAGCAATAACCGGATCCATGCGTTGGTAAAAAATTGACAATAGCTATCCTCTGTGATTGATCGTATTCAACATTTGTTCGTGAATATGGCCATTGGTAGCCAATGTTTGTTTGTCAAATACATTGTAAGGTTCTCCTTTAAAATTAGTGATCACCCCACCCGCTTCCTGTACGATCAGGTAGCCGGCAGCCACGTCCCATGAGTTAAGATTGTACTCCCAAAAACCATCAAAGCGCCCGCAGGCTACCCAGCAAAGGTCTATGGCTGCACTGCCTAATCTGCGTATGGGCAAGCCCTCCAAAATAAATCGTTCAAACACCTTTATGGGATGCTCCAAGGTATCGGGCCAATAATACGGGAACCCGGTAACTAAGCATGCTTTCTTAAAATCTTTCTTTTTCGAAACAGAGATCGGCTCTCCGTTAAGTGTTGCCCCCTTGCCTTTCTCCGCAAAGAACATTTCATCCATCATCGGATTATATACCGCGCCGCACAACAGGTCGTCATGATGTTTTACTGCAATACTTACGCAGCAAATAGGAATGCCGTGCGCAAAATTTACCGTGCCATCAATAGGGTCAATGATCCATTCATACGGTGAGGCCTGGATCAATTCGCCGATCTCCTCGCTGATGATGGTGTGTTTGGGAAAATACTTATAGATCACCTCAATGATCTTGTTTTCAGATAGTTTATCCACCTCGGTCACCAGATTATTGATGCCGTCTTTATTTTCTATCTTAAATACACCGTTAAAGTATTGCTTTATAATAGCACCTGCTTCCCGCGCTGCCTCCATTAATACATCTTTTATCTCAGCCATACCCCTACAATTTTAAAGCTTTTCCAAGGTAATAATCTATTACTTTCATCTTAAAAACCAGATCATATTTAGCGATCACCAAATTGGCAGCAGCAACAAATTTTGAATTTTGGGTCACCAATAGGTCTACAGTACTGGTAAGCCCGAGGTCATAGCGTTTTTGTGCAAAATCATAAGCGCGCTGTGCAGCTTCATCTGCTCTCTTTGCTGCATTATATTTTTGTATCGAGCCTATCACATTATTATGCGCTTTGTACACGTTCTGTTTTAAAGTCAATTCAGAACTATACTCATTCAGTCGGTTGGTTTCCAATGTAATACGTGCTTGCCTGACTGCATATTGCGACTGCCATGCGTTAAAGATAGGAATGTTCAGATTCACAAACAGTGACGACCGGAGGTTATTATTAAGCTGTGTGCCAAATGGCATCAGTGAAGATACTGTATTATAACTTGGCGTAAACACCGTATCATAATTATGGTTAGCTGAATTGTGTGAAAATCCACTGGGTGCAAATCCATTAGGCGTATAACTGTATTGGTCATAGTTACTGGCCCAGTTGGTACCCGATTGTACACCAACCGATAACTGAGGATAAAGCCCCCCTTTCGCTGCCGCCAGTGCTTTCTCTGCACTCTTCACTCTGTATTCACTTCCCTTTACTGAACCAAAATGCGCCCTTGCCTTTACATAAATATCTTCGGGTTGCATGCCTGTTACTTCCAGCACTCCGCCTACTTCCACTTCCGGCATTTGAATATCAAAGGGCTGTGAAAGGTCCAGATTCAACAATGTTTTCAGATCCAGTAACGATGATGTATAATTGGTTATGGCATTGATCAGGGTGGAACTATCACTGGCTACCTGCGATTCCAATTGGGCCACATTCAATTCCGGCAATCTGCCCGATTCGGCAAATTTCCGCGTCTGGTCTAACTGAGCCTGACTGAGCTGTACCTGATCCAGGGAAATTTGTATTTGTTCCTTGGCTAATACAGCCGCTAAAAAACCATTGGCAACATTCAATGAAATATCATCTTTTAGCTGGTCCAGATCACACAGCGACGCCTGTAATGCATACTTACTTTTTTCTATACTGTTCCGGATCTGCATCCACCCGAAAACGACCAAATTTGCCTGTCCTGAAAGTCCGAAAAAATTATAATCTCCCTCCACAAATTGGTTGGTAGTAGGATTAATAGAACGACCATAACTCCTGCCATAATCGCCGGACGTAGATATGGAAGGAAGTTGTTGCAACTTGCTTTGCAACAATGTATACTTAGCCGATCGTGTATTGAGTGAATCCTGACGAATGCTGATGTTGTGGTCAATAGCATACTGAACACAGTCCTCTAATGTCCACTTCGATTGTATCGATTGTGAATATCCGGAAGTTACTATGAGTAAAAAGCAACCAAGTATAAAAATGATCCGCATGAAACAAAAATAATGCACAAGGTAGTTAGCAGAACGTTATATTTCAAAATCTATTCAGAAGGTTTCAATATGGACAACATTCTGTCACCTGATTAGGGTCACATCACCCTTCATGGTTCCCGACAATCCGTTTCGGTCGGTATAAGACAACTCCCAAAAATATACGCCTAACTGGGCCGGACGATTCTTGTAAGTGCCGTTCCACCCTTCCCCTTCCTTAAAACTATTGCCATAATACACCTCTTCACCCCAACGGTCAAAAACACGCAAGTAATTTAGCGATGTATAGCCGATAGCTATAGGCCGAAACAAGCCATTGATGCCTCCTTTGTCGGGCGTAAAAGCACTGGGCACAAATAATGCAGATTGATTGACCACCCGCACTATTATGCTGTCCAAACCAGAACAACCAAAGGAGGAACCCACCTTAACGGTATAAACAAATGTTCCCGTATCCGGATAATAACCGTATGGATCACCAATGAGGCTGTCATTGAGTTCATATCCCGGCGACCAAACATAACTATCGCCTCCGGTGGCATTAAAAAAGATCGTCTGGCCCTTCACAATAGTGGTATCATCGCCGGCAAAGGGTACAAAGTTGTCAATTGGTACTTGTTTCACTACTGTATCTATACAACCCTTAATATTTTGGGACACCAATTCCACATTGTATACCCCACCACTGGCATAGGAATGTTCAGGGTCTTGAACTGTCGCTGTAGAGCCGTCTCCAAAATTCCATTCCCAATTGGTTATTGGTTGTATGGTAGAGTTTGTCATATCTGTAAAATAGATAGGCGAACCGGGACATGCTTTGCCACTGTCGGTAAAATTGGTCGAGAAATAAGGAAATATTTTTACGTACCTCCAAATGCTGTCTTCACAAGTAGTACCGGGATTGACAATCAAAGTAACCACGAAAATACCGGTATCGGGATACGTAAAACTCGGCTCATAAAGATTGGATGTATCGCTAACTGCACCGGGCACTCCAAAAATCCAGAGAAAGGTGGAATCGGGCGTACCGACAATGCTATTGTTCTCAAAAAAAACATTGAAATTGGAACAATCCACAATATAGGTATTGAACTGATCTGAAAACTGAGGCATACTGGCCACCACCTTTTTGCTGCAATTGGTGACGGTGAATTGAAATTCGCGCCTGATGGTATCTATCGGCACGCCGTGTCGCCATTCGATGCAAGCCACCGATATTAAAAATCTTCCGTCAGCGTTAGGCGTTCCGGTAATGAGACCCGAAACAGGATCTATGGCAAGCACCGGACTACTGGCTATCGGATACCGGAAAGTATACGGATACAAATAGGTGACTCCCTGATAAGGCGGCGGCGAAGCCAAAGGCTTTACATTCGTTTGGTCGGCGCCATCATAGGAATCACAAAATCCATAGCTGAGTGAATCCCCGTCTGCATCGGTCGCAGAATTGTCATAGATCAGCGGATTATTGGCGCAGATGACTAATGGTGGATAATTCTTAAAAACAGCACTGTTGTTCGTACCTATAGTTTTAGACGGAATTCGGCAATAGTAAGTTGAACCCGTGGCAGTAGGATCTTGTATGTTAACGATCATACCGCTTCTGCAACAACGTTGATAGGCCACTACATAGCCACTTGCATTGGGCGCCAGCGCATAGGCCTTTTGAAACGTTTTTTTATTGATACACACCGGAGGTGCATCGGTAATGCAATTGCTGTTAAAATTGTCCGGCACACTCGAAAGTTCATCATAAAACACTAACGAATCGCCCAATATAAAATTGCCATTACCGTCATATATCGCAAAGTAAGCCGGATTGTCCTGTGCAATTGCTTCCGGATTGCCATACAAACAATCTTCATAAATACTTAAAGTGATCTGATATTGATTTAATACTGCACCACCCTCGTTTACCTGACCCAAAAATTTATACGTCATTTCGCCACCTACTATATGCGATGCCAATGCATGGCCGCACAACAGTGACAATATGATATATAACACCGGAAACCTCATTGTTCTAAGGATAGAACAGTAAAATTAAAGAAAATCATTAATAAAAACTTTAAAACCGATATTTTATTGTTCGAAGCACCCTGATCATACAAAAGTGAAAGACTAATTAATGGTCTTTATATGAACAAAAACTGTTAGAACATTCGTTTTGATTGTAACTTCCACTCACGATATAAGCAGTCGAAAAGAATAACAAATACACATAAAAACTATCAACATGCAACCTTCTGTCTTCATTGTGAATAACATCTTAGAACCTATGCCGAACCGTTCAATTAAAAAGAATTCAAAATTCGATTAATGGGCATTAATGATTATTTTTGCCAAATATGGTATGAGCGATCATACCTTTCTTTTTAATATACAATACAACAAATACAAATAACACAATTATTCATGTTTGCATATTTAGAAGGTAAACTTACATACAAATCTCCCTCGTTATTGTATCTCGACGTAGGCGGAGTGGGTTATGAGATCAATATTTCGTTGCAAACCTATGCCGCCGTCAGTAACGCAGATCACTGTAAGTTGTTCATACACTTGCAAATACGAGAAGATGCATGGGCGTTATATGGCTTTGCCGATGAGGCTGAACGTACCACTTTCAGGCTTCTGTTGGGTATTAGCGGCGTGGGTGCAGCCACTGCCCGAATTATACTTTCTTCTCTTACAACCGATGAGTTGGAACGTGCTGTAACACTTGAAGACACCCGCACATTAGAAAAAGTAAAAGGTATAGGTAATAAGACCGCCCAACGTATTATATTAGAACTTAAAGGGAAAATATTTAAACATAAAAACTCCTCATTGTTATCGGCTGTAAAACACAATACAACACAGGAAGATGCGTTAATAGCATTGGTGAATTTAGGCATAAGCAGGAATGTTGCTGAAGTTGCCATGAAAAAAATTGATAATGCAAGTGCATTGTCAGTTGAGGAATTGATCAAACAAGCGTTGAGGATACTGTAAAGTGTATAAAGGCTAAAACTTGAAGGCAAAGGGGAATTTTGGATATAAGTTTTTGCTTGTTATAGCGCTGGCGATAGCATTGCTGAATGTTGCTGCCAAGGGCTACAAGGTTTCTTTTGTCAAATATACGCCCGGCCCCGATACAACTGCAGTAGACGACAGCACCGATGAAGACACCCTGCATAAACTACATTTTCCGCTGCACGACAGAACCGGTGACCCTGCCGTTGACTACAACAATCCAAGCAGCATAGATCTGAAAGACCCCAAGAATATCAAAAAAACCGTTGAATACGACGCTGATTCGAACCAATACACTTTTCATGAACGGCTGGGCGAAGATTACTATCGTAACCCAACTTATATGTCGCTCGACGATTACCTGAAGTACCGCGGCAGAATGGACGAAGACGCCTACTGGCAAAGACGGCTGGACGCGTTAATGCTCTTCAACAAGCAACCTGACCTGCCACAGATGTATCGGGAAGGATTATTTGATCGCATCTTCGGCAACAGTACTATCAGTGTAAAGCCTCAGGGAAATGTGGACGTGACCTTTGGCGGTAAATGGCAGGACATTAAAAACCCAACGTTGGTGCAGCGCGCCCAGAAATACGGCATCTTTGATTTTGACATGCAGATGAACATCAATCTGCTGGCAACTATCGGGGACAAAATGAAGCTGAATATCAGCAATAATACCCATGCCACTTTCGACTACCAAAATATGCAGAAGCTGGACTACAGCGGCAAGGAAGACGAAATGATCAAAAAGATAGAAGCAGGAAATGTGAGTTTCCCGCTCAAAAGCAATCTGATCAGCGGTGTACAGTCGTTATTCGGTCTAAAGATGACTTTGCAATTCGGAAAACTGTGGGTGACCGGGGTAATGTCGCAACAAAAGTCGCAACGCAAAAGCTTAACGATACAAGGGGGGGCGCAGGCACAGCAGTTCAGCATAAAAGCCGACAGCTATGAAGAAAATAAAGACTTTTTACTGGGTCAATATTTCCACGACCACTACAATACTGCACTGACCAACTTCCCGCTATTGAATTCGTTGGTGAATATTACGCGTATTGAAGTTTGGGTCACCAATCGTACGGGTGCTGTGAACGGCGTTCGCAGCATCCTTGCATTTCAGGATCTTGGAGAAGCCAATCCCTACAGACCATCAATGAACAATGGTGGTGGCGGTGTGCGTTACGGATTACCCGACAATCATAACAACCGACTGTATACCGACCTGTTGCTTAACCCCAATGGCAGGCTGCAAAGCAGCTCCACATCTTCGGCACAGGCATTAGGGCTTACGCAAGGCGTGGATTTTGAGCCAACTACAGCCAGAAAATTAAGTAACACAGAGTACTATTTCAATCCAACGCTCGGCTATATTATGCTGAACACCCAATTGAATCCGGACGATGTTTTGGGTGTGGCTTATCAGTACACCTATAACGGGCACGTGTTTCAGGTGGGTGAATTTGCAGAAGATATACCACCCGACAGCACCAACCCCAAGGTGATGTTTGTGAAGCTGCTAAAGGCTACCGCACCCAGCCCCGGCTTACCGGTGTGGAACCTGATGATGAAGAATGTGTACCAATTGGGTGGCGCAGGCGTTACCAAGGATAACTTCATTCTGAATGTCGACTATCAGGCACCTGGCGGAGGAGACATCAGGTATATACCTGAAGGACCAAAGGCTGGAACAACTTTTTTGTCACTCCTCAACTTAGACCGGCTGAACGCTCAGGGAGAAGCTCAGCCCGATGGGCTATTTGACTACGTAGAAGGGATCACCATCAATAGTAAGCAGGGGAAGATCATATTCCCCGTATTGGAACCGTTCGGCAAAGACCTGTTGCCGGCATTGGGCGATCCTCCCGATCAGTCGCTGATCCGAAAATACATTTATCAGGTGTTATACGATTCAACCAAGATCGTAGCCCAACAGTCGCAATCAACTGACCGTTACTTGCTGAAGGGCTCGTATAAATCATCCGGAGGTGCCGAGATATTTTTAGGCGGATTCAATATACCGCCGGGATCTGTGACGGTTACCGCAGGTGGCACTAAACTGGTTGAAAATCAGGACTATCAGGTAGAATACGGCGTAGGAAAGCTCAAGATCCTTAATCAGGGTATTCTTGCATCGGGTGTTCCCATCAATATTCAGTATGAGGATAATTCAACATTTGGGTTTCAGCAGCAAAATTTCATGGGGCTGCGTTTGGATTATTACGCCAACCGCGACCTCACGCTCGGCATGACCCTGATGCGGCTGAATGAACGTCCCTTCACTCAAAAAGTAGTATTTGGCGAAGATCCTACCAAGAATACCGTTGCAGGTGCTGATGCCAATTTTCAAAAAGAAGTTCCGGCTATTACCCGTGCGTTAGACAAACTCCCTATTTATTCCACCGTGGCCCCTTCATTTGTAAAGGCTACCGGCGAAGTTGCAGGATTAATGCCCAACCACCCCAAGCAGATCAACGCACTTGACCCTGAAGGATCTGTGTACATCGATGATTTTGAAGGTGCTACCAGTAACTATGATCTTCGCTTTCCGTCCATTGCATGGTCAATGGCATCAACACCGGTAGGTGCAGTAGATAAAACGGGCATGACCCTATTTCCTGAGTCAACAGCAGACGATCAATTGATATACGGCACCAACCGTGCTAAATTGGCGTGGTACAGTATCGAACCAACATTGGTCGACCCCGGTACAGGCGTCCCCAGCTATGTGAGCAACGACAGCAACCAGCACTACATTCGTATGGTACAGGAGCAGGATGTATTCCCCAATGTACCTGTGGTATCACTGCAAACTGCGCTGACTACTTTGGACCTTGGCTTCTATCCCAATCAGCGCGGCCCCTATAACTTTGATGCTACTAATATAGACAATAACGGTATGTTGCTGAATCCAAAGGGAAGATGGGGCGGAATTCAGCGGCCTATCGACAATACCGACTTTGAGGCATCGAATGTGGAATACATTGAATTCTGGGTGATGGATCCATTCATTCACAACACAAGTTCAACCGGCGGTTCGCTGTACTTAAATTTAGGAGATGTGTCGGAAGATGTTGTAAAAGACTCCCGCCTGTTTTTCGAAAATGGGATACCATCACCGTTCGAGGGCAATCAGCTCGACACCACTGCCTGGGGGTATGTTCCTAAATTTGAAGAGCAGATCACCCGTGCGTTCGATAACGATCCAAATGCGCGCGCCATACAGGACGTCGGCTATGATGGATTGCCCGATAGCGCCATTGTACCCGGCCAACTGAGTGAACAGGTGAAATTTGCGCCATTTCTCAATCAACTCGGACGGAAATTGGGTACGGGTAATCCTGCCTATCAAAATGTTTATATCGATCCGGCCTCCGATAACTACCATTACTACAGAGGCTCAGATTATGATGCTGCGAACCTTGGCATATTGGGCAGGTATAAAAATTACACCAATCCACAGGGCAACTCACCCATTACCAGCCCAAGTTCTTCGTACGCCACCAGTGAAACGACGATTCCCGAATCGGAGGACATTAACCGTGACAACACACTCAATGAAGAAGAAAATTATTTCCAATACCGTATAGATCTGCGGCCGAACATGCAGGTAGGTACCAACAATATTGTGAACGTGCAGGTAGCGCCCAACGTAAAATTACCTAATGGCACTTATGAAAATGAAACATGGTATCAATTCAAAATTCCTATCCACAATTACGACCATAAAATTGGCGGCATATCAGATTTCCGGTCCATTCGTTTTATGCGGATGTTCCTGAGCGGTTTTCAGGACAGCGTGTACCTTCGTTTTGCACAACTCAGTCTGGACCGCAGTCAGTGGCGCACCTACAATTATTCTTTGATGACCCCCGGCGAAACATTGCCGCAGCCTAATTCAGGCCTGACCAATTTCTCCGTTTCATCCATCAACATCGAAGAGAATGGCTCCAGATATCCGGTACCCTACGTTATTCCACCGGGTGTTGCACGTCAGTTGACATCGGTATCCAGCGGACAATCTATACAACTCAATGAACAATCGTTGGCCATACAGGCATGCGCGCTGCAAGACGGTGATGCAAGAGGTGTATACAAGGAAGTGGACGTTGATATGCGCCAATTTTCATACCTCCGCATGTTCATTCACTGTGAAGGTATTTTGGGTAGCCCACCCATTAAAAATGCGGATGTTTACGGATTTATTAGAATTGGCAGCGACTATACCAATAACTACTACGAATATGATATGCCGCTTACGATAACTCCGTTTGGCGTCAGCACCAATGCGATAGATCAGATATGGCCATCTACCAATGAAATGGATATAACCCTTCAGGATCTGGTAAACGCTAAAAAAGAACGCGATGCCAAGGGCATTCCAAGCTACCAACCCTATACTACAAAGGACTCAAAAGGCAATACCATTATAGTTGTAGGCGACCCAAACATTGGCGGCGCAAAGGACGTTATGCTGGGTGTGCTCAATCCAAAGAAGACAGCCACCTCGCAAGGCGACGATGGACTGCCCAAGTGCACCATGATCTGGTTCGACGAATTGCGTATGGCAGGTATTAACGATCATCCCGGTTATGCTGCCGCAGGCAAGGTTGCCGTTCAGCTAGCCGATTTGGGCAATGTCAACTTATCGGGTAGTATGCACACTCCCGGATATGGGAATATTGATCAAAAGATCCAACAGCGTTCGCAAGACAATTATGCCCAATACAATGTATCTACTAACTTGAATCTGGGAAAACTAATGCCACGCAACTGGGGCGTTCAGCTGCCATTATTTGTAGGTTACACTCAAAACGTGAGTACACCGAAATATGATCCATTCGATCAGGATGTGCTGCTCAGTGATGAACTTCACGCTGCAAAATCGGCAGCATTGCGCGACTCTATAAAACGAGCTGCACAGGATTTTACTTCCATTACCAGTATTAACCTGACCAATGTTAGGATCAACGGTGATCCATCTACCGCTTCAGCAATCAGAATGCCGTGGAGTATCAAAAATTTCGATTTCAGTTATTCCTACAACGACCAATACAAACATAACCCTACCCTTTCCGAAGACAATACCAACACTCAAAAATTTGGTCTGGGCTATACCTATGCCATTAAATCTAAACCAATAGAACCATTCAAACATCTGATCAAGGGTAAATCGAAATGGTACTCCCTGATCAAAGATTTCAATTTTAATCCGGTGCCCAGTTCATTCACTTTCAGAAATGATATGCTTCGGGTATCAGAAGAAATGGTCGTGCGCAATACCTTTGGCGACGCCTTGCCTATGCCACCAAGTTTCTCTAAAAATTTCACCTGGAACCGTGTATACAAGACCCGTTGGGAACTTACCAAATCTATATCTATAGACTACACAGCAACAAATATTTCTCGTGTGGACGAACCTTATGGAAAAATAAATACCAAGGCAAAATATGATTCATTGTTTGGACAACTTGAAAAATTCGGGCATAACACCAATTATAATCAAACCTTCAGTAGCGCCTACACCCTACCCCTTTCCAAGTTGCCGCTTACAGACTGGATCAACATAAAAATGTCTTATGGCGCTACCTATTCATGGCTGGGAGCCGCACCTGTGGCAGAAGTTTTGGGAAACACCATCGGCAATACGGTGAATAAACAGATCACCGGCGACCTGAACATGAACGATCTTTATAAAAAATGGCGCTGGCTAAGGGCATTGAGTACTTCATCTACTAGCAATGTTCAAGGAAAGACCATTCAGTCTCTGGAAAAACCAAACAGCGCAGGATCCTCGAACGTCAAAGACATACGCAAACTCAACAATGGGCAAGGCGGATTCAGCAGTGACGTAAATGACTCAGGACCTCCGGGTGGCGGTGGTGGTGGCAATGCCGGCGGGAATTCAGGAAATGGCGGCACGACAAATGGGGGCGGCAATGCTGGAGGCGG
>Ga0164296_1004687_pt1 | contig 12317 bp, 11 predicted proteins | sample GEODES057metaG_FD_113533 | JGI IMG/M metagenome (GOLD analysis project Ga0164296, IMG submission 113533) | Dystrophic lake water microbial communities from Trout Bog Lake, Wisconsin, USA - GEODES057 metaG | ecosystem: Environmental > Aquatic > Freshwater > Lake | place: USA: Trout Bog Lake...
AACCGGCAGTCGACCGGGTGCAGGCCCTCGGTGAGGTAACGCTCCCGGTCGGCGCGGGTGGCTTCGGCAACCGCGGCGGCGCGGACCGGGTCGTCGGCGAAGCTGCGCGATTTCGCCCATGACCGCGGCGCGGGACCGTCGCTAGCGCCCGCGGGAGGATGGTGGTGGTCGGCGTGATCGCCCCGCAGGAGCAGCATCGACCGGGTGAGTTGGTCGACGTCGGGGATCGGCGGCTGCTCCTCGCTCACACCGACTCGGCTTCGGCCGCTTCCCGTGTCTTCATGTTCTGTTCGACCTCAGCACCCCAGAACTCGTTGGCACGTGTGGTGTCGACCTCAAGCTCGAAGCGTTCCACCATGTCCGGGGTGATGTCGGCGACATCGACGTAGAACTGCTGATACCAGCGCCGCATCTGGTAGACGGCGCCGTCTTCCTCGACCAGCAAAGGGTTTTCGATCCTGGTCTTGTGCTTCCAGATCTCCACGTCCTGCAGGAAGCCCTTGCTGACGCCGTCGGTGAACCCCTTGGACAGCCGGTCGGCCGTCTTGTCGTCGATGCCCTTGGGCTTTTCCACGATGACGCCCCACTGCAGGACGAACGAATCCTGCGTGACCGGGTAGTGGCAGTTGATCAGGATTGATTCAGCCTTGAAGCCGCTGTAGTTGTTGTGCAGCCAGTTGATCATGAACGACGGCCCGAAGTAGGACGCCTCCGAATCCAGCTGCGAGTCGCCGTAGGAGGTGCCGAGGTCGTTCACGTCCGGCCGGCCGACGTTGTGCAGGTACTGCGAGGCGATGTGCCCCTCGAACACGTTCTTGAAGTACGTCGGCAACCCGAAATGGATGTAGTAGAAGTGCGCCATGTCGGTGACGTTGTCGATGATGTCGCGGCAGTTGGATCCCTCGATGAGCATGGTGTTCCACCGCCAACTGGTCCAGTCGTCGCTGGCGGCTTCGGGGATGTCGGGGATCCTGACCGCGGGGTCCGGGGGATTGCCCTCGTGGTCGTGCCAGACGAACAGCAACCCGCCCCGCACGTCTGTCGTCCAGGCCCGGGTTCGCGCGGTCTTCGGGGTGCGCTTGGCGTACGGGACCAGCTTGCACCGGCCGTCGCCGCCCCAACGCCAGTCGTGGAATGGGCAGGCGACCTCGTCGCCCTTGAGGGTGCCTTCGCTCAGGTCGCCGCCCATGTGGCGGCAGTAGCCGTCGAGCACCTTGATGTCGCCCTGGGAGTCGGCGAAGACCACCAATTTGGTGCCGAACGCCTCGATGCCGTGCGGCCGACCGTCCAGGAAATCCTTCGCGACGCCCAGGCAGTGCCAACCTCGGGCAAATCTCGTCGGTAGCGTGCCCGCATCAATCTCACGGATGCCGACCGCAGCGGTGTCGGTAGTCACCTCGCACCTCCAATATCTGGCCTCTAACTAGAACACGTTACAGTTTTTCTGCCGGAGTGCGCAATGACGGCCGTTTTGACGCCGTGATGTTGGCACTCGTCTGCCCCAGCGGGCGTCAGACGGGCACCTTGCGGGCGGTCGCCGCCGTACGGTCCATCTCCCAGTACGCGCGCAACGCGGTCATCTTGCCCTCGTCGTCGGCCCGATAGGTGAAAACCCCTTCGGCGGTGACCTGGTAATCGCCGGTGGTGATGACGATGTGCCCGATGTTGGCTTCCTCGTTGCCGCACTGGAAGGTGTCGCGGAAGTGGAACTCGATCTTGGTGGTGGGGGCGATGGCCACGTCCCAGAACGCCGAGATGGCGGCGCGGCCGCGGTGCCCTTTGCCTTCCGGGTCGAAGGCCGACGGGCCGACCGGGTCCTCGATGACGGCGTCGTCGGCGAACACGGCCAGCCACGCCTCTTTGTCGCGGGCCGCGACCGCGTCCCGGGATCGCCGGCCGGCTTCGTGGGCTGGGTGGGTCATGGCGCCGCGGTGGCGGGTTTGTCGCTGCTGACCACCCACATGGAGTAGTACTGCGACCCGCCGCCGTAGGCGTGGCCCAATGCCTTTCGTGCGCCCGGGACCTGATGGTCCCCGCCTTTGCCCATCACCTGGATTGCGGCCTCCGCGAATCGGATCATGCCGGAGGCGCCGATCGGGTTCGACGAGAGCACGCCGCCCGAGGGGTTCACCGGCAGGCGGCCACCGATCGCGGTCTCGCCCGCTTGGGTGAGCTTCCAGCCCTCGCCCTCGGCGGCAAAGCCCAAGTTCTCCAGCCACATCGGCTCGAACCAGGAGAAGGGCACATAAATCTCGGCGACGTCGATCTCGTCGATCGGGTTGGTGATTCCGGCGGCCTTCCACAGCGCGGCGGCCGCGTCCCGGCCGGCCTGAGGGCTGACCTGGTCGCGTCCGGAGAATGCCAGCGGTTCGGTCCTCAGGGCCGTCGCGTGGATCCACGCCACCGGCAGTCCCCGCTTGACCGCGGCGTCGGCGATCTCCTCGTCGCCGATCACCACCGCGCAGGCGCCGTCGGACGACGGGCACGTCTCGTCGAAGCGGATCGGATCCCACAGCATCGGCGACTGCATCACCTTCTCCAAGGTGATGTCGGGCTGGTGCAGGTGGGCGAGCGGGTTGCGGCTGCCGTTGAGACGGTCCTTGACGGCGACCATGGCGCCGATGTTGTCCGGCGCGCCCGAGCGGCGGATGTAGGCGCGCACGTGCGGGGCGAAGTACCCCCCCGCGCCTGCGCCCACCGGCTTGATGAAGGGAACCGGGATCGACAGCGCCCACATGGCGTTCGACTCCGACTGCTTCTCCCAGGCGACCGCCAGCACGCGCCGGTATTTACCGGACTGCACCAGGCTGGCGGCGACCACGGCGGTGGACCCGCCGACCGAGCCCGCGGTGTGCACGCGGATCATCGGCTTGCCCGTCGCTCCCATGGCGTCGGCCATGAACAACTCCGGCATCATGACGCCCTCGAAGAAGTCGGGGGCCTTGCCGACCACCACCGCGTCGATGTCGTCGAAGGTGGAACCGGAGTCCGCCAGCGCCCGGTCGATCGCTTCGCGCACCAGGCCGTTCATCGATACGTCCTGGCGTTTGGCGACGTACTTGGTCTGCCCGGTGCCCAGTACCGCGGCGAGGGTCGACCCTGCTCCGGCCATCAGTTCTTCCCTTCCATCACCGCGACCAGATTCTGTTGCAGCGCCGGCCCGCTGGTCGCGTGCGCCAGCACCCGTTCGGCGGAGCCGTTCCAGATGTGCTGCGCCGCAAATCCGATGCGCTCCAGGCCGGCGACGAACATCGGGTGGGCTGCCAGCGCGCCGCCGGAGGGATTGATTTTCGTGCGCCCCGGGAGCCTGATCGCCTCCGCGACGATCAAGTGCTGGTGAGTGAACGGTGCGCAGATCTCCGCCACGTCGACTTTCTCGGTCCTGCCACCGCTGGCCGCCTTGGCCGCTGCCCGCGTCGACGGCGACTCGGTGAGGTCGCGCACGCCCAGCGAGGGGGATTCGATGCGATGGTCGATTCCGGTGATCCAGGCCGGGTTCTCCCGCAGTTCGCGTGCCCGTCCGTCGGCCGCCAGCACGACGGCTGCGGCGCCGTCGGTGATCGGAGCGATGTCGTGGCGGCGCAGGGGATCGGCGAAGAACGGCCGTTCCAGCAACTCCGCGACGCTGTTTCCGGGTTCCACCGAGTCGATGCGGGGCGCGGCCGCGAAGGAATCGATCGCGACGCGCGCCATCTGGTCTTCGGTCCACTTGCCCGAGTCGAGCCCGATGCGGGCCTGCAGCGCCGCCATAGACACCGAGTCGGGCCACAGCGGCGCGACGGTGTACGGGTCGGTTTGCCGCGACAGGACGCTGCGCAGCACCCCGGCCGAGGACTTCCCGAATCCGTACACGAGCGCGGTGTCGACCTCGCCGGTGAGGATCTTGATGTAGGCCTCGAACAGCGCCCACGCCGCGTCCATCTCGACGTGCGATTCGTTGATCGGCGGCACCGCCCCGATCGAGTCGATCGCCGAGATGAACGAAAATGCCCGCCCAGCAAGGTAATCGGAGGACCCGGAGCACCAGAAGCCGATATCGGACTTGGTGATGCCCAGGTCGCCGTAAAGCTGGGCGAAGCACGGCATCAACATCTCGACGCCGTTGGTGGTGCCGTCGGTGCGGCGAACGTGGGGGGCGTGGGCGAAGCCGACGACCGCAACATTGCGAGCGCTCATAAGTGGTTAAGCCCTTTACAGGTGGTGCTTGTAGGTGTCGTACTCGGCGTCGGGCTCCCCGGTGGGCCGGAAGTATTCGATGTTGTCGATCCCGAAGTCCCATTCCTCGCGGGGTCTCCACACCGCCTGCACCCGCATGCCCATCCGCACCTCGTGTGCGTCGATGTCGGCGACCAGATGCAGGAACGGGATGTCGGCGCCGTCGAGCAGTACATACGCCGCCACATAGGGCGGTTTGATGCGCTGGCCCTCGAACGGGATGTTGATGATCGCGAACGTCGTCACGGTGCCCTTGTCGGGCAGCTCGACGAACTCGGTCGTCGGCTGGCCGGTGGCCGGATCGGCTCCATGGGGCGGGAAGTAGACCTTCCCCGGTTCGGCCCCGTCGCCGTGCGTCCGTGCGCCCAGCAGCTTGCCGTTGGCGATGGCACGCAGGTAGACGCTCTCCTCATGCGATGCGGTGTGCTGAATCGTCAGCGAGACGGGGGTACTGATGATGGTCACCGGGTCGCGCTCCGGCCCCGGTGGCGGCACGGGTTCGGCCTCGTCGCCGAGTGCGAAGTAGGCGATGTCGGTGATCGCGCCCACCGGCTCGTCGGCCCAGTGCACATGCACCCGGTCGCCGGTGCTGATCGCCGACGCGGCTCCGGCGTCGACCGCGTGCATCAGCAGGGTGTCGGCGCCGTCGAGCTTGATCAGTGCCCATGCGAACGGCCGGTCCAGTGGCTGGCCCGGCAGCGGCTCGGGCTGCCAACTCCACGACGCGACGGTGCCGACGGCCGACACCGGCACCATCTCGGTCAACGGCGCGTAGGTGACCGGGTCGTATTCCGCCGGCGGCACATGTACGCGTCCGTCCGACCCGCGCACGCCCAGGATCCGGCGGTCCCGCAGGGCGGTGAAGAACGCGCCCAGCGTCGGGCCGACCGAACGCTTGTAGTCGTACGCCAGCGTCAGCGGCGCCGACAGCGGCGGCTCGGGGTGGTCGGTCAATGTCGGGCTGCTTGAGCTGGATGTCACGCCATCGAGTAGAACAGGTTCTAGGAATTGATTCAACGGCGGGCGGCCGCGCGGCGCCCCGGGAGAGGTGTCGAGCATGAAGCTGGGGTTGCAGCTGGGGTACTGGGGCGCCGGGCCGCCGGAGAACCACGCCGAACTCGTCGCGGCCGCCGAGGAGAACGGATTCGACGCCGTGTTCACCGCCGAGGCGTGGGGCTCCGACGCCTACACGCCACTGGCCTGGTGGGGATCGTCGACGCACCGGCTGCGCCTGGGCACCTCCGTGGTGCAACTGTCCGCGCGGACCCCGACCGCCTGCGCGATGGCCGCGCTGACGCTCGACCACCTCAGCGGAGGCCGGCACATCCTGGGTCTCGGCGTGTCCGGCCCGCAGGTGGTGGAGGGCTGGTACGGCCAGCCTTTCCCCAAACCGCTGGCCCGTACCCGGGAGTACATCGACATCATCCGGCAGGTGTGGTCCCGGGAGAAGCCGGTGACCAGCCCCGGGCCGCACTACCCGCTGCCCCTGACGGGGGAGCGCACGACGGGCCTGGGCAAGCCACTCAAGCCGATCACGCATCCGCTGCGCGCCGACCTCCCCATCATGTTGGGGGCGGAGGGGCCGAAGAACGTGGCGTTGTCCGCCGAGATCTGCGACGGCTGGCTGCCGATCTTCTACACCCCGCGCATGGCGGACACCTACAACGCGTGGCTGGACGAGGGGTTTGCCCGGCCGGGCGCGCGCCGTAGCCGTGCCGACTTCGAGATCTGCGCCACCGCCACCATCGTCATCACCGACGACCGCCCCGCCGCCTTCGCGGCCATGAAGCCCTACCTGGCCCTCTACATGGGCGGTATGGGCGCCGAGGACACCAACTTCCACGCCGAGGTCTATCGCCGGATGGGCTACGGCGAGGTGGTCGACGACGTGACGAAGCTGTTTCGCAGCAACCAGAAGGACAAGGCCGCGGCGATCATCCCCGACGAGGTCGTCGACGACGCCGCGATCGTCGGCAACGCCGACCACGTACGTCAGCAGATCAAGGTCTGGGAGGCGGCGGGCGTCACCATGATGGTGGTGTCCGGTCGCAGCGCCGAGCAGATCCGTGAACTGGGCGCGCTGGTCTGAGCGTTGCTTGCCAGCGGGTTAGAACACGTTCTAGATTGACCGGATGACGGCCTCACAGCACACCATCGCGGGCACGGTACTCACGATGCCGGTGCGCATCCGCGAGGCACGTCAGCACATGGCGATGTTCTCGGTCGACGCCGACGCGGCGCAGCGACTGATCGACCCCAGCGGCCTGCGGGTGTGCCGTTACCTGCCGGGCCGCGCGATCGTGGTCCTGATGCTGATGCACTACATCGACGGCGATCTGGGCCAATACCACGAATTCGGCACCAGCATCCTGGTCAACCCACCGGGCGCCCCCGCCGGGTCGAAGACGACCGGCCTCGGCGCTTTGCAGACGGCCGGCGCTTTCATCCAGCACCTGCCCGTCGACCAGGGGTTCACGCTGGAGGCGGGAACCACGATCTGGGGCTACCCGAAAGTGATGGCAGACTTCACCGTTCGCGACGGGCGACGGTTCGGATTCAGCTGCAGCATAGACGGCCAGCTGGTGATCGACATGGAGTTCGGCCGCGGCCTACCCTTCCGGCTGACCCCACGTCACCAGGCCCAGGTCAGCTACTCCCACCGCGACGGCATCACCCGCGAGACCGCCTTCGAGAACACCATGGACGGAGTGCGCACCCGGTTCGGCGGAGTGCGCGTCCGGCTCGGTGATCACCCCTACGCGAAAGAGCTTGCGTCGCTGGGCCTCCCGAAGAGGGCGCTTTTGTCCAGTTCGTCAGATCACGTGCAGATGACATTCGGCGACGCACAGGAGATCTCGTGACCCCGACCGATCTGGCGACCGACCAGGACACCAAGCCTGACATCGACCTGACCGACGGCAACTTCTACGCTGGGGACACCCACCCGGCCTACCGCTGGATGCGCGCACACGAACCCGTCTTCCGGGACCGCAAGGGACTGGGCGCCGCATCGACGTACCAGGCCGTCATCGATGCCGAGCGCAAACCTGAGGTGTTCTCCAACGCCGGCGGCATCCGACCCGACCAGGACGGCGTCGAGATGATGATCGAGATGGACGACCCCCAGCATCTGTTGCGCCGCAAGCTGGTCAACGCCGGCTTCACCCGCAAGCGGGTGAAGGACCAGGAGTCCAAGATCGCGACGTTGTGCGATGCACTGATCGATGCGGTATGCGAACGGGGGGAGTGCGACTTCGTCCGGGACTTGGCGGCTCCCCTGCCGATGGCGGTCATCGGCGACATGCTCGGAGTGCTTCCGGAGGAACGGGCGATGTTCCTCAAGTGGTCCGATGACCTGGTCAGCTTTTTGAGCAGCACCGCGGCGGAAGCGGACTTCCAGATCAGCATGGATGCCTTCGCCGCCTATACCGAGTACATGATGGGCATGATCTCGTCACGCAAGGCGGCGCCGACCGACGATCTGGTCAGCGTCCTGGTGCACTCGGAGGTCGAAGGGTCTCACCTGGAGGACCATCAGATCGTCACCGAAGTCCTGCTGCTGCTGATCGGCGGCGACGAGACGACGCGGCACACGCTCTCCGGGGGGACCAGGCAGTTGCTGCTGCACCCCGACCAGCACCGCCGGCTGGTCGACGACCCATCGCTGCTGCCGAACGCGATCGAGGAGATGCTGCGCTGGACCTCGCCGGTGAAGAACATGGCACGCACCGTCACCGCCGACATCGAGTTTCACGGTACGCAGCTGCACCAGGGCGAGAAGATCATCCTGCTCTTCGAGTCGGCCAACTTCGACGAGAAGGTCTTCGAGGATCCGGAGAGCTTCGACATCGAGCGCGCCCCGAACAACCACCTCGCCTTCGGCTTCGGGACGCACTTCTGCCTGGGCAATCAGCTCGCCCGGCTCGAAGCGTCGATCATGCAGTCTCGACTGCTCAAGCGTCTCCCGGACATGCGGCTGGCCTCAGATGCCGCCCTGCCGCTGCGTCCGGCGAACTTCGTCAGCGGACTAGAGGAGATGCCGGTGGTGTTCACCCCCACCGCCCCGCTCTAGCCGTTCCGCCCCTCCTCAAGACGCCGAACGTGTACTCACCGCGAAATTCAGGCTGATTTATCGCGCTGAATGCACGTTCGTCGCGACCAGGCCGCGGCGACACGGGCAAGGATGCCGCCGCGGGTGTCCTCGGCTGTCACCCGGATCGTCAGCCAGCCCATGTCGGCGAGCGCCTCGAAGCGCCGGATGTCCCTTCGGAATTGCCGGCGATCGGTCCGATGATGGTCGCCCTCGTACTCGAGCGCGATCTTCACGTCCTCCCAGCCCATGTCGAGGACGGCGCCGATCTCGCCGTATTCGCCGTGGACGGGGATCTGGGTTCGCGGCCGCGGATAACCGGCGTCGATGAGTAACAGCCGCAGCCACGTCTCGCGCGGCGATTCGGCGCCGGGGTCGACGAGGGGTAGCGCGACACGGGCGCGCCGGATGCCGCGGCGTCCCCGATAGCGGTCGGCGAGTGTCTCGATCTCAGCCACCGTGATGTCCGTGGCCCGCGCCAGAGCGTCGATGGCGGCGACCGCGGCGCCCAGGCGATAGCGACACGCGAGGTCGAGACCGGTTCTCACCGGCGTCGTGACCGGGAGGCCGGCTATCAGCACCACCTCGTCGTCGTCGATCCGATCCGACCACGTGCGGATACCCGCCGGTGGGCGGCGATAGTCGTAAAGCAACTCCGCTGGCGCGCGATCATCGATCCACTTGGCGCCGTGTAGCGCCGAGGCGGATTGTCCGGCGATCACACCGCGCCGTCGCGACCACAACCATGCGGCGCGGGCGCGGGACGCGGCGGTGAGCGCAACGCCGGGTGATGCGTACACGTCGGGGTGGATCGCGACGAAGCGGCTGCGCAGCGTGTAGGGCGTGACGACGCCCGATTCGACGGCTTCGCTTCCGATCATCAGCTCCATGGCGGGGGAGTATGGCGCGGAGCGCCGACAAGCGCGGCGAACGTGCACTCAGCGCGAAAATTCGGCCGAAAAATCGCAGTGATTACACGTTCGGCGCGGTGGCAGAGGAAGGGGGCGGCCCTACTTGTTCTGGAAGTTGGGCTTGCGCTTCTCGGCGAATGCCCGGGGGCCCTCTTTGGCGTCGTCGGACATGAACACGGCGATGCCGATCTTGGTGTCGATCTTGAACGCCTCGTTCTCGTGCATGCCCTCGGTCTCGCGGATCGCCCGCAGGATGGCCTGGACGGCCAGGGGGCCGTTGTTCTCGATGATCTCCGCGATCTCCAGCGCTTTCGACAGAGCCTGGCCGTCGGGAACGACGTGGCCGATCAGACCCATCTCCTTGGCCTCGGCGGCGGTGATGTGGCGTCCGGTCAACAACAGGTCGCACGCGACCGTGTAGGGAATCTGCCGGACCAGGCGCACGGCGGAGCCGCCCATCGGGTACAGGCTCCACTTGGCCTCCGAGATGCCGAACTTGGCGCTCTCGCCGGCGATGCGGATATCGGTGCCCTGCAGGATCTCGGTGCCGCCGGCGATCGCGGGGCCCTCGACGGCGGCGATCAGCGGCTTGGTGAGCCGACGGCCCTTGAGAAGCGCGTCGATGCGCGACGGGTCGTAGCTCCCGTCCTTGAACGAGTCACCCGGCGGCTTCTGGGTCGCCGCCTTGAGGTCCATGCCCGCACAGAAGTAGCCGCCTGCCCCCGTCAGGATGCAGCAGCGGATGTCGGGGTCGTTGTCGACGCGGTCCCACGCCTCGACCATGATCTGCATCATCTCGGTGCTCAGCGCGTTACGGGCGTGCGGCCGGTTCAGTGTGACGATCAGGGTGTGGCCGCGTTGCTCCATCAGCGCATCGGGCTGTGTTTGGGAGTCGCTCACCGGAGGTCCACCTTCCCGCGCTGCTGCCGCGCACTTGTTTTGAAATGTAACACGTTCTAATTTGGTGGCCGTGGCCCTGAATATTGCTGACCTTGCCGAGCACGCCATCGACGCCGTGCCCGATCGCGTTGCCCTGATATGCGGCGACGAGACGCTCACCTTCGCCGAACTTGAGGAGAAGGCCAACCGTCTCGCGCACTACCTCATCGACCGCGGAGTCAAGAAGGACGACAAGGTCGGGCTTTACTGCCGCAATCGGATCGAGATCGTCATCGCGATGCTCGCCATCGTCAAGGCGGGCGCGATCCTGATCAACGTCAACTACCGCTACGTCGAGGGTGAGTTGCGCTACCTGTTCGAGAACTCCGACATGGTCGCCCTCGTCCACGAGCGGCAGTACGCCGACCGCGTCGCCAACGTGCTGCCCGACACCCCGGGCATCAAGACGGTCCTCGTCATCGAGGATGGCTCGGACCCAGAAAATTCAGACAACGACTACCAGCGCTACGGCGGCGTCGAGTTCTACTCCGCACTCGCCCAGGGCTCGCCGGAGCGCGACTTCGACAAGATTGTCGGCGGGCGCAGCGCGGATGACATCTACATCCTCTACACCGGCGGCACCACCGGCTTCCCCAAGGGCGTCATGTGGCGCCACGAGGACATCTACCGGGTGCTGTTCGGCGGAACCGACTTCGCGACAGGTGAATTCATCAAAGACGAGTACGACCTGGCCAAGTCGGCAGCTGCGAGTCCGCCGATGATCCGCTACCCGATTCCGCCGATGATCCACGGTGCCACGCAGTCGTCCACCTGGATGTCGATCTTCGCCGGCCAAACCACCGTGCTCGCACCGGAATTCAACCCCGACGAGGTGTTGCGAACGGTGGACAAGCACAAGGTGAACCTGCTGTTCTTCACCGGCGACGCGATGGCGCGGCCATTGCTCGACGTGCTGGAGACCGACCACGGCAATGACCTGTCGTCGCTGTTCCTGCTCGCCAGCACCGCCGCGCTGTTCTCGCCCAGCATCAAGGAGAGGCTGCTCGAGCTGTTGCCGAACCGCGTCATCACCGACTCGATCGGCTCCTCGGAGACCGGGTTCGGCGGCACCAGCATTGTGGCCAAGGACGCCCCGCACCGCGGCGGTCCGCGCGTGACGATCGACCACCGCACCGTCGTCATCGACGACGAGGGCAAGGAGGTCGAACCGGGCTCCGGCGTGCGCGGGCTCATCGCCAAGAAGGGCAACATTCCCGTCGGCTACTACAAAGACGAGAAGAAGACCGCCGAGACCTTCAAGACCTTCAACGGTGTCCGGTACGCCATCCCCGGCGACTACGCGCTCGTCGAGGAGGACGGGACGGTCACCATGCTGGGCCGCGGATCGGTGTCGATCAACAGCGGCGGCGAGAAGATCTACCCCGAAGAGGTCGAGGCTGCACTCAAGGGCCACCCCGACGTCTTCGACGCCTTAGTGGTCGGCGTTCCCGACGCCCGCTTCGGGCAGCACGTGGCCGCCGTCGTCGCGCCGCGCCAGGGCGCCCGCCCGGCGCTGGCCGACCTGGACCGGTTCGTGCGTTCCCACATTGCGGGATACAAAGTCCCGCGCAGCCTCTGGCTGGTCGACGAGGTGAAGCGGTCGCCGGCTGGCAAACCCGACTACCGGTGGGCCAAGGAGCAGACGGAGGCGCGCCCCGCCGACGAGGTGCACTCCGCGCACGCCGCTGGGTGACCGACTTCGGTCACCTCGATCGGGACGCGCGCCGCCGCCCGCTCCGCGCTCGCCGTTAGGCTCAACCGGTGACGAGCGACACGCGACCGGAGGCGATCACGATGAACGGTGCCCAGGCCCTGATCAACACCTTGGTCGACGGCGGTGTCGACGTATGCTTCGCGAACCCGGGCACATCGGAGATGCACTTCGTGGCGGCCCTGGACAGCGTGCCGCGCATGAGGGGTGTGCTGGCGCTCTTCGAAGGCGTCGCCACCGGTGCGGCGGACGGGTACGCCCGGATTGCCGACCGGCCGGCCGCGGTGCTGCTGCACCTCGGCCCGGGTCTGGGGAACGGTCTGGCCAACCTGCACAATGCGCGCCGCGCGCGGGTGCCGATGGTGGTGGTCGTCGGTGACCACGCCACGTATCACAAGAAGTACGACGCGCCGCTGGAATCCGACATCGACGCGGTGCGCCTCGACGGGCA
>Ga0164296_1004689_pt1 | contig 12315 bp, 12 predicted proteins | sample GEODES057metaG_FD_113533 | JGI IMG/M metagenome (GOLD analysis project Ga0164296, IMG submission 113533) | Dystrophic lake water microbial communities from Trout Bog Lake, Wisconsin, USA - GEODES057 metaG | ecosystem: Environmental > Aquatic > Freshwater > Lake | place: USA: Trout Bog Lake...
AGTCTCCCTTCTCCCCTCCTCTTAACTCAGCGTTCATCAATATCGTGGATTTAGCCAACAACTTGCAGGTGCTCTTCCAAGGGCTGGCACTAGGGAGTATCTACGCGCTTGTGGCGCTTGGGTTTGTCCTCATCATCAGAGCAACGAACGTTGTTAACTTTGCGCAGGGCGACTTTGCGATGGTGGGCGCTTATATCTTGGTTGTGTTTTTAAACCAACTGGGATTGCCGTACTGGGTCTCTTTTCTCTTGAGCTTGGTTTGTATGGTGATATTTGGACTGATCTTTAATTACGGCGTTTATTACCCGCTTAGAAATAGGTCCTACTTACCCGTCTTGATCTCTACACTTGGGGCCTCTATTTTTTTGCAAAACACGACCCTTGCCGTCTTTGGCGCGCAACCTAAATTGCTGCCTAAGGTTTTAAGCTTTGACGGTTTACAAATTGCGGGCGTATTCTTGGACAGTCAATACTTGGTGATTTTGGTGGTCACGATGGTTTGTGTGATATTTCAATATTTCTTCTTTGAGCACACCTTGCTGGGTAAGAAAATTCAGGCAACTTCCCAAGACAAAGATATGGCGAGGCTCCTGGGTATTCCAGTTGCCCTAATGATCGCTGTTACCTTTATCTACAGCTCTGTGCTGGGGGGCTTGGCAGGTATTTTGGTGGGTCCCATTCTTTTTGTCTCAATTGGCATGGGCTCGATCATTGCGCTTAAAGCTTTTGCAGCAACCATCATCGGTGGATTTGGGGACGTGAAGGGCGCCATTGTGGGGGGACTCTTTATTGGCGTTGTGGAGAGTTTTGCTGCTTACTACATCTCAGTGCCTTACAAAGATGCCTATGCCTTTGCCATGTTATTTTTTGTATTGATTGTTTTACCGCAAGGATTCTTTGGTGAAAAAATCTCACAAAAAGCTTAAAGCATCGACTCAAACGACTTCAAGCACAAATGACTAAATTAGCTTCACCCCCAAATGCAACCGGACAACTCAGCTCAGGTGCAAATGCATTTTGGGTAGCCGTCTTGATATGCCTAGCGGTATTGATGCCGTTGGTGCCTTGGCTATTCAATGTGAGCGTCTTCGTTGTCTCCATGTTGATGCAGTCCAGCACCTACGCAATCGCAATATTAGGACTTGTTGTGGTTTTGGGATTGACTGGACAAATCAACTTAGCACAAGCTGCTTTTTTCGGTTTTGGAGCCTACGGCGTAGCACTGGGTACGACCGTTTATGGATTGAATTTTTGGACTGCATTAGGGCTAGGTGTGTTGAGCGCGGCCTGCGCGGGAGCAGTCATTGGACTCACCACGCTTAGGCTGGGCGGTCATTACTTGGCGATGATCACGATTAGTTTTCAGCAAATATTTGATCTGGTTGCGGTCAATTGGATTGACTTTACCCACGGTCCCGACGGCATATCTGGGATAGAACGACCCAAGGTAGGCTCTTTTGCTTTTAGTGATGACCGAGCCTACCTTGCGCTTTGTGCTTGTGTACTGTACGTACTGATCGCACTGGTTTGGTACCTGCCTCGCACGCGTTGGGGCTTGGCGATGAGGAGTGTTCGAGAAAATGAGCTTGCCGCCGAGGTCGGGGGAATTCACACCCTGCGCGTAAAAATCACTGCCTTTACACTATGCGCCGCACTCGGTGGATTGGGCGGGGGCTTGTTTGCAGGAGGATTTGCTTATGTGAGTCCGGATAATTTTAATTTTGCAAGAGCCATTGAATTTTTATCCATGGCGCTGCTCGGCGGCGTGCAGTCGCCCTTTGGTGGTGTGCTTGGAACAACCCTTTTAATACTGCTACCCGAGTGGTTAAAGCAGATGCCCCCTTCGCTGCAGTTTATCAAGGACGTCTACCTAGCCTTTTACGGTCTTGCAGTGATCCTCATCATGATCTTTATGCCTGAGGGTATTTGGGGACTGGTTAAAAAGTTATGGCCCACTCAAAGGGCTTCTTCACAAGTGCAAAGCTCTGCCAGCGCTGCCTTCAAACTAGTGGAGTCCAGTTCTGAGGGCTCAGCGATGCTCCGATTGGATCAACTTCAAAAGAGCTTTGGTGGACTCAAAGCGGTTGATGGGCTCTCCCTTGAGGTGCAAAAGGGAACCGTTCACGCGTTGATTGGTCCTAACGGTTCTGGCAAGACAACAACACTCAATTTGGTGAGCGGAATTTACAGCCCAACAGCAGGATCGATTTGGGTTGACGGGGTCGATGTGACGCAGTACACCCCGCACTCCAGAGCGTGGGCTGGTGTGGGGCGTACGTTTCAAAACATTCGCCTCTTCTCCAACATGAGCGTTTTAGAGAACGTTATGGTGGGCGCTCAAAGGATGCACAACCCTGCAACCTCCTCAGACACTTCAAGCTCCAATACAAGCACCATTCGTGATTGCGCTTTAGAGGCAATCGCGTTTGTGGGCTTGGAGTCCAAGACTAACGAATTGGTTTTAAACCTACCCTACGGTCATCAGCGCTTGGTAGAGATTGCGCGCGCTTTGGCCGGTCACCCCAAGTTACTTTTGTTGGATGAGCCAGCGGCGGGTCTTAACCAAACGGAGAAGGGCGAGTTGGTGGTGCTGCTTAAAAAGCTGCGTGAAGGTCACGGCCTAACTGTGTTTTTAATTGATCACGACATGAAACTAGTAGGCGGAGTATCCGATGTGATTACGGTTCTTAACTTTGGACGTAAGATTGCTGAGGGGACTCCGAGTCACGTGTTGAATCATCCCGATGTGATAGCCGCCTACCTAGGAGATCCCAATGCCACTGCTTGAGTTAAAGGGGGTGAGTAGTGCTTACGGCAAAGTAGAGGTGTTGCACAATATCTCTATGAGTATCGAGGCAGGTGAGGTGGTGACTTTACTGGGTGCAAATGGGGCGGGTAAGACCACAACTTTGCACACCATCTCGGGGCTTAAGACTCCAACACAGGGTGAGATTTGGTTTGACGGGGTTGCGATACACGGACTTGCACCCGAGGAGATCGTGCGCCGTGGTCTGGCTCATGTACCTGAGGGGCGAAGAATTTTCCCCGGATTGAGCGTGCGCGAGAATATTCTCTTAGGCGCGTCCAACCGAGCCGGTCTCAAGCGCAGTGTGATGGAAGAGGAAGTGGAGCAGATGTTTGAGATTTTTCCTGAAATCAAACCTTTCCAAGACGCCTACGGTTGGACACTCTCTGGTGGACAACAGCAAATGCTAGCAGTCGCCAGGGGTTTAATGGCCAAGCCTAAATTACTTTTACTAGATGAGCCCTCGCTTGGACTAGCACCCGTCATCGTTCAAAATCTTTTTAATGCCATCAAAAACATACACGCCCTTGGGACCACAATTTTGCTGGTTGAGCAAAACGCCAATATGGCTTTATCAGTCGCCTCCAGGGGTTACGTATTGGAGACGGGTACAGTAAAAGTATCTGGCACCACCCAGGAGCTATTGGGTAATGATCAGGTTAGGATGGCTTACCTGGGTGGCGCGCACTAACGCTTTGAGCGCTTAAGCGCAGCGTGAGTGCTCCCCAATGAGTGCCCAAGCACAATCATTCGGAATGAACGATAGGGGTCTTCTCAGTAGTCATAATACCTTCGATGCCGGCTTGTTCACCTTCGTCTTGGGTCTATGGGTTAGCGCTCTTTACTGAAACCTCAGTCTCAAGGAACGTCTCCGTGGAGGAGTTGAGGGCAACTTTTTCAGTATTTTTAGTGTTTTCAGTCGGTGCAGGGCTCAACTCCATCGCTACGAGTTGATTAAATATTTCTTTCTCTTTTGCAATGGACTCTTTGAACGCTTTGCTGGTGACCTCAAGAGTTGCATGAGAGCTTTTTAGGTTAGCGATCGAGTGATTAAGTGAGCTAACGGATTCGAACCTGTTTTGCTTTCTGAATGCATCATCCATGTATCAAATCCTAGGTTAATGTAATTGAAGCGTACGCAGCTACGGCGGCGTCGCAGACGACACTGTAACCCATTATGACTCGGATTATGTTCATCAATATTTAGGTCTGAATGAATTAATCATCTGCAAAGAGGGCTAGGATGAAAGCACCTTTTTGGGGCTATTCCTGTGATGCTGCAATGCAGCGGCTAGCGATACGCGCTTTGTAACTTAAAAAATGACAAAGAAATATCCCCATTAATACTAGGTACCAGCACTATCAACCCCGGTGCTGGGGGTGGAAGTTAAAGGATGCTTTCTCGGTGTTTGGTTCTGCCGATCAACCAGAGGGGGGGCAGCGGGTCAAGGCTATTTCATCATATGGTCATGTGAGGAGGCTGCACTGCCCACGGACTGGACGGGTAAGTTGACCTCTACTTCGCCTGAGGACGCAAACTTTAATTTAACTCTCACGCTATCACCGGCTTTGAGGGGCGTTTTAACGCCCATAAACATGATGTGAAGTCCCCCAGGGGTGAGCTCAACGCTGGAGTTGGCCCCAATCTCAATGGCGTTGACTTGCCTCATCTTCATGGTGTTGCCCTCCATGCTCATGCTGTGCAGCTGAGCCTCAGCGGCCACGGGGCTGCTTACGCCGACAAGTTGATCGGCTGCACCGGTGGACGTTATTTTCATAAAACCTGCCCCACTTGTTTGTCCCGCCACGGTGGCTTTGCTGTAAGCGCCGGAGATCACGATCTGTCCAATTTTCCCCTCTTGCGCGCAAAGGGATAAGCTTGTGAACAAGGCCGTGATCAGGATGAATAGGTTTTGTGTTGATTTCTGAATCATTTTGCTCTATGTGTTTGTGGTTTGTGGTTGAACGGCGCTGATCGCTGAAATATGACATTTTAACGATGAGCGGGCGAGCCTTTCATTTGTTTTTTTAAACTTTTAGTGAGCAAAGGGCGATAAGACTAGAGTTTCTATTAGAATTGATGTACAGATTTTTAAAATGAGAAGTACAAATCATGGTCGGCAATACTTTTAAACCCAATCCAAATCCGAATTTAACTCCAAATTTAAATTCCAACCCCAATGCGGCTTTCAACCCTAATGCGAACGCTGCTGCAAAGCCCAGGTCGCAGGGGCAAGATATTTACATCGGTGAGGGTGTGGTCATCCAGGGTACGTTCTCTGTGCCGGGTAAGGCTGAAATTCACGGAACAGTGAACGGAGAGCTAAAGGCTGATAATTTGTTGGTTGGATTACAAGGCAAAATCACAGGCACAGTCACCGCTCGTGAGATGGATGTGTTGGGCGAGATCAATAAGGAAATCCATTGCGAGGAGTACTTGCACATTCGTGCCTCCGGTATCGTCTCTGGCAACTTGGAGTACTCTGATATGGAGATAGAGCGGGGCGGTAAATTCGCGGGCTCTATGGTTCAAAAGCCTGCAAAGAAATAAGGCTGACGATTTGACAAGCTCTTTTACACAAGAGCTTGTCTTGCAGGCTCAAACGCTATGAGACCTGATTTTTTATGACTGTTTAGACGCTTCTTTTAACGCTTTAAACAAAAGAGTCTTACCGCATCTCATTCATAGCGGTCATGATACGAAGTAGTGCATTGATATTGAACTGATCATCTTCGTTAAAGAACTCATCTTTGTTCAGACCAATTGTTCTGACGTCCTGACCTTTGTGTAGCGTAATGATGTGGCTATTGCTTTCGTGCATATCCATATTACTGTCAATGATCACCTTGATCTGGGCGTCCATGGATTGAATTTTGCGTGTGATCTCTAGTTTTCGCGCTTGGTAAATTTGCTCCGAATCGCTAAGTTTATTGATAGACTCGTTTTGCTTTGTCGATTGGGTACGTGTGCTTGTACCCTCTGCTGCGCTAGCGCTCGGACTTACCGCTTTGTTCGATCGCTGCGTGCGTGAGGGGCTGTCAAGCTTTGTGATTCGCGTTTGCGTTATCAGTTTGCTACGTTTGATTGGAATCTCAGCAGCGCTTGTGAGCTGAATGTTTTTGACGATACTCGAGGTCTTTACTTTAATATCCTCTTTGAGTTTCAAGCTTTCTTTTGCGTATCGAATATACGCCATAGGGGTGGTGTTGATTTGCCTGAATAACTCAATTAGATCTTTGTGGCTGCGTTTGGTGTGCCTTGATAGCTCATCCCATCCGATGTGTTCGTTGATGTTTGTCTTAATCCATGCGCACACAGCCTCTAACTCTTGTTTGTTAGCGGCGCGAATTTCTTTTTGCTCGGCGATGCTATTTTTGTTGATCTTCAAAGGTGCAGTGAGATCTTCGCTTGTGTTCATCTGACGTGATTTTAGGGGGAAAGCGACGAAACAAGAACACGTGGGGTGACGGGTTTTCCCTTGCGCAACAGTTAAGGCGTTGTACAACACTCGCTTCAAACGCAGTGCAAAGCTCGAATGTATTTCCTCTTGAATGAATCTATACGTCTATGGGTGTATATTTTTTGAGAACGGATATATTTGTGACGATTTGATGTATCTAATGTGTCGGATATCGCTAGTGCTGACGTTACTGTTGCTGCCCTAGGCTAAAGGCGCTGCATCCCAATTGGTCGTGTAGTTCGGAGACTTTCTTTCTTGTTTCATGTGCCAACTCTTACCTGTACCCTGTGTAGAGACACAGACTGTTCCCCGCCCATAACGAGTGTTGATTGCGTCTAACGTACGCATAAGGCTTGTGTTCACCTGCTCCTGGGGTTCCCACATATCGAGTTGTCTATGACTTGATGGGGATATCTCACTGAGCATAATCCCTGCTTTTTTGTATTGATAACCCGTCTTAAACATCTTCTCTACCAAGTGAGCTGTCCATCTGTTGATGTGTACTGTATCGTTGCTGGGTTGGGGCAGCGGTACGCTCATGCAAGGGTTGTATTGTGGGAGCTCGGGTCTAAAGCGATTGGTGCGTAAAAAAACTTGAATCAAGCTGGCGTGCGAATTTTGTGCTCTTAATTTTTGGCACGCATTGGCCGTAAAGAGCGAGACCGCGTCTTGTAAGCTCTGCAGATCAGAGACTTGTTGTCCAAATGAGCGGCTGCAGACGATTTGTTTTTTGGCAGACTCGATCTCTGTCAAATCTAGGCATGCCTCTTCACGTAGCTCTCTTTGTGTTTTCTCGATAACCACTCCAAACTGCGCGCGCAGCGTGGCCGTGTGCGCGCGTTTCAGGTCTTGCACGGTGTGTACGTTATAGGCTGCGAGTCGTTGGCTCAAGCGCCTACCAATTCCCCAGACCTCGCTGACTTCTATTTTCCCTAGTAGTGAGTCCTTTTGTGACTCACTCAAGTCATTAAAATTAAATACGCCCTTTGATCTAGGGTGCTTTTTAGCGATATGGTTGGCCAATTTGGCCAGTGTTTTGGTGGGACCTATGCCAACACAGACCGGAATACCCGTCCACTGCATGACTGTTTTTTTGATTTGGTAGCTGACGCCTCTTAACTGTTGAATACCTGTCAAATCCAAAAAAGATTCATCAATCGAGTACACCTCTTGGCGCGGGGCAAACTCGTGCAAGATGTTCATCACCCGGTTGGACATATCTGCATACAACGCGTAGTTCGAGCTGAGCGCTAAAACGCCGTGCTCTTGAGCGAAGTCTTTGATCGCAAAGCAAGGTTGCCCCATCTTAATCCCCAGCGCTTTAGCCTCATTGGATCTTGATATCACGCAACCATCGTTGTTACTCAAAGCAACAACTGGGGTGTTGATCAGATCGGGTCTAAAGACTCTTTCGCAACTCACATAAAAATTATTGCAGTCAACAAGGGCTAGTTGTTTTATTTTCTCTTTTGGTGTTTGCATATTAATCGACTAATGAAGCTTATGCAGGTTGTACGTCACAACTCCCCAGATCGTTAATTCTTCACCGTTTTTAATAACAATGGGGGGGTATAAATTGTTCTCAGGAATGAGCTTGACCACACCGCCCCGTTTGTATAAACGTTTAACGGTGAACTCGTTGTTAAGCACTGCAATCACGATCGCATTGTGTTTGGCCTCCATTGATCGGTCGACAACCAGCATATCGCCTTCATAGATGCCAACTCCACTCATCGAGTCTCCCTTGACGCGAAATAAAAAGGTTGCCTCTTTGTTGCGGATGATGTGTTCGTTTAGATCGATCCGCTTTTGAGTGTGGTCTGCTGCGGGCGAGGGGAAGCCTGCGACGACGGGCCAAGCGCACAGCTCTAAAGTAAGCTTGCTAAAGGCGATTGCTACCGATTCTGGGGAGGGATTCTTAGAGGAGCGCATAGAGATCTAAATACTGATATTAAATACAGTATTTAAGTATAGGTCAATCCCTTTGAGTTGTCTATTGGCTGAAATTAAACGTAACAAAGAGATACCACGGGATCAACAAACACTGTCATCTATTTGAGGAGATTGGATTTAATATTAGTATTTAAGAATTAATAATAATATTTATATGAATTATTTAAAATCAATTTACATCAATATTTAAAATACAAAAGAAAGCGTAGCTTGTGGGTTTAAACACGCCGGACCCAATACGGGCGGCAGCGAAGTGGGCATCCTCTAGAATCATCAAAAATCTTTCATATTATGAATAAATTATTATTGGTCTTACTATTTTTCTGTTGTGCTCAGGCTCACTCGAGCGAGACGATTGTTTTATTTCGTCACGGCGAAAAGCCCGCAGCGGGGTTGGGTCAGCTCACGTGCCAGGGGCTTCAAAGAGCGCTGGCTTTGCCTGACGTATTGGTACCTAGGTACGGTCGGCCGCGAGAGTTGTTTGCGCCCAATCCGAGCGTACAAAAACCCGATGCGGGTGTGCTTTACGCCTATATAAGGCCCCTTGCAACGATAGAGCCTACCGCTATTCGCCTGCAAATGCCCGTCAACCTAGAGTACTCACTCAGCAATTACGCCTCGCTGGCTGCTTATTTACTCAACCCAGGAATGGAGGATGCAACTTTCTTTGTCGCCTGGGAGCACCACCAAATTGATGCAATTGCAAAGCAATTGGTATCCCCGTTTGACAGTGCACTTGCGCAAACGATTGTGCATTGGGCTGACAACGATTTTGATTCGATCTATAAGATCACATTAGACGGTAAAGGTACTACAAGACAGGTCAAGTTTTCTATAGAAAAGCAAGGTCTGGATGGACGTCCGATGACATGTCCTAATGAGCAAAAGTAAACCGCGCTGAATCTTTAGGGTATTAGGGTAACGCAACATTAAAGTGTGCGTATATTGTGTAGAGGTTGACGAGCCTTGACCCCGGCACTGGCTTCACAGTTAGGGCTGCTTGGTTCCCCACCTGACCCGGTTGGCCGCTAGACCATGCGGGAAGGCCCGTCAAGGATCATTGTACGCATTCTTAACTAATTGTTCGCAAACTTGCTCAATTAATTGAAGAACACTGGGTGCCTAGTACTTAATCTGCCGATTAGAATAGACGTCTATGTCCTACATCGTACTAGCCCGTAAATACAGACCCAAAACATTCTCTGAATTGGTGGGTCAGTCGCACGTGGTTACAGCTTTGTCTAACGCTTTAACAACGCAACGCCTTCACCATGCCTATTTGTTCACAGGCACTCGCGGTGTGGGTAAGACAACGGTGTCTCGCATTTTGGCCAAGTCTCTTAACTGCGAGCAGGGGATAACCTGTGAGCCCTGCGGAGTTTGTGATGCGTGCACGCAAATTGATGCGGGTCGCTTTGTGGATTACACCGAGTTGGACGCGGCCTCGAACCGGGGCGTTGATGAGGTGCAACAACTCCTAGAGCAAGCCGTTTACAAGCCGGTGCAAGGAAGGTTTAAAGTTTTTATGATTGATGAGGTTCATATGCTCACCAATCATGCATTTAACTCCATGTTGAAGACACTGGAGGAGCCGCCTGAGTATTTAAAGTTTGTGCTTGCGACAACGGACCCTCAAAAAGTTCCCGTCACTGTGCTCTCAAGGTGTTTGCAGTTTAATTTGAGACCGATGGCGCCTGAGACCATACTGGAGCATCTAAACGGGGTGTTAAGTGCTGAGAGCGTCAGCGCAGAGCTCAAAGCGTTGCACTTAATTGCTCAGTCTGCAAGGGGCTCTATGCGAGACGCGCTGTCTTTAACCGACCAAGCCATAGCATTTGGCGGGGGCGAGTTAAAGGAGGATAAGGTTCGTCAAATGCTTGGCAGCGTTGATTTTGGATACATATTTGATCTCATCAAAGCGCTGGCTGATGCCAACGGAAGTGCGGTGTTTGAGATTTGTGAAAACATCCGAAAAATGGGTGTGAACGCAGCTGCGACGCTTGAGGAGATGGCACGCGTGCTCCAGCGCATGGCGGTTGTGCAAAACGTGCCTAACTTTAAGCAGATGCAACAAAAAGAGGGGCACTCAGTAGACCCTGATGCAGACAAGATCGCTGCATTGGCGGTGGAGTTGCCAGGCGATGAAACGCAGTTGCTGTACAGCATGTGTCTTCAAGGTCGTGCCGAGTTGGGGCTAGCCCCTGATGAGTACACGGGCTTGACGATGATCATGCTGCGGTTGTTGGCGTTTAAATCCGACGCCGGCGAGCGTGAGCTTGTGGATGCTGCGGCTGAGGCTCAAAAAAAAACTTTAAAAACTGACGTCCAATCTCAACCCCAACCTCAATCTCGTCCCCTACCTAATCCCAAGCTTCATCCCGATTCTCATCCTAAAACTGTTGAGTCCTCCAGCACCAATGCGCACCCGGTGCCTGCAGCTCGCCTGGGCCCTGCAACCGCTAGCCCCCCCCAACAGAGCGGATCTGAGCAAAGACAAGATCAAAGACAAGATCAAAAAAAGGAGCCAGAGCCCGCAGCGGTACCCCTTTCTTTGCCCGTGCGTGATATGAGTGTGAGCGGGATTCATCAAAACAGGGTTGAGCAGGTTGAGTCATCGCAGATGATCCCAGTTGCTGTGCACCAGCAAGCCCAAACGAGTCAATCCCTTGATATCCAACGACCCGGTGTGGTTAAAGAGTTGGTGATGACGCCTGAGGGAGATTTTTGGAGCGAAGTGGTCTACCAACTGGTTGATGCTGATTTGGTTCACGGCTTAAATAGAGAGCTCGCGCTCCAGTCACAGCTTTTGGGGCGTGAGAGTGATCAGTGGATACTTAGAGTAGAGAGTGAGAATTTAAACGTTAAAAACCACAGAGATCAACTACAAGTAGCGTTAAAAAGCGTCGGCTATGATGTCTCTCTTCAGTTTGAGATTGGAGTGGTGAAGGACAGTCCCGCACGCCGAAACATAGCGAAAAATATGGCGCGCGAGAAAGAGCTTCTTGAGCGCATTCAAAACGATCCGCTGGTGATCAAGATGGTTGAAGAGTTTGATGCAAAAATTATCATGGGTAGTATCAAACCGATTGAGGAAAAACACAAACAAATTCACTCCCATTAAAGGGGTGTAACCAGGCAAATGAATCAACGCTGCATCTAAAATCAGATATCAGATCCAAGACCATTTAAACCCAACGCACAAGTAACCCTTTAATTAACAATCAAGTCATAGGAAACCAAACATGTTTAACAAAGGTCAATTATCCGGACTCATGAAGCAAGCGCAGATGATGCAAGAAAATCTGCGCAAAGCGCAGGATGAGCTTGCTTTGATCGACGTGACTGGCGAGGCCGCGGCCGGTAAAGTGAAAATCGAGATGAGCTGCAAACACGTTGTCAAACGCGTACACATTGATCCTTCTGTGATGGATGATCATGAGATGCTAGAGGACTTATTGACTGCGGCCTTCAACGACGCTGCTCGCAAAGCAGAGGAGACCAGCGAGGCCAAAATGGGCAAGTTATCAGCCGGTTTGCCTGCTGGCATGAAGTTGCCTTTCTAGATGGCAGCGCCCAGCTCCATTGATGCACTGATTGAAGCCTTCAAGAGGCTTCCAGGGGTTGGAGAGCGCTCCGCCTCCCGAATGGCATACCACCTGATGGAGCGTGACCGCGAGGGCGCGCAACTACTCTCCCAGGCGCTAATCAAAGCCTATGACAGCGTTCAGCACTGCACGCGCTGTCACTCGTTGTCTGAGGAGGAGGTCTGTCACACCTGCCAAGATATGAGTCGAGATGCGAGTCGTTTATGTGTTGTTGAGACGCCTGCGGACCAATCGGCCGTTGAAAAAACAGCAGCCTACAAGGGATACTACTTCGTACTCATGGGAACTTTAAGCCCACTTGCAGGCATAGGGCCTAAGGAGGTTGGGGTACAAGCCCTCATAGACAGAGCATGTGACGGTGTTGTGAGCGAGGTTATTTTGGCCACCAATTTCAATGCCGAGGGTGAGACGACTGCGTTTGTTTTATCAGAGGCTTTGAAAAAGCGCGGGTTGACCGTTACACGCTTAGCCAGAGGGGTGCCGGTTGGTA
>Ga0164296_1004692_pt1 | contig 12308 bp, 12 predicted proteins | sample GEODES057metaG_FD_113533 | JGI IMG/M metagenome (GOLD analysis project Ga0164296, IMG submission 113533) | Dystrophic lake water microbial communities from Trout Bog Lake, Wisconsin, USA - GEODES057 metaG | ecosystem: Environmental > Aquatic > Freshwater > Lake | place: USA: Trout Bog Lake...
AAACTGAGAGGGCTGCAGGTGAAACTTTACTGACTGTTCTTATGTCTCGTTTAAGCCCGTATAATCCCGAGCAATGGTTCTTGAATGACAATAACTAAAAAAAATCGTGAATTAATTGACGATGCCCATAATGTAGTCCGTTATTTAAAGCCAAGATTTTTAATTCTAGATGACTTTGATAAAGATATTATTGGCATCTATAGTCAGGCATTTGAATTGCGGCCCAATGAGGAATTCCTTTCGGTAAATTGGCTTGAATATTTTGAATTACCAAATAAGAAGGACGCCCTTAATCTTATTATTAATGACTTGAAAGCATCAAACCTACCCGTTGGTTCAAAAGGTGCATTGGCAATAGCTAACATATCAAAAATCAAAAGCATAGGTAAAAATCGTAAAACAAAAATCAGAGTTGAATATAGGCCAAATAACTTTAACAAATCGCACTCCGGAGTTTTTAACATTCAAAACGAAGATCTCGAAATGTTAGATTTACTCTCTAGGGAAGCTTTTTCTGAAATAGTTCCAATTGATAAATTAGCCTCCAATCCAACTTAAAGTAAATGTCTTAAGTATTACTTAAGACATTTATCCTCAGACTATATGTTACCTATTACATTTAATTAAAGAATTTAAATCTTCGAAAACGCCACCTTCGCAGCAACTAACATCTTCTCGATCACAGCATCATTGTGCTCAATGGACAAGAAGCCAGCTTCATAAGCAGAAGGTGCTAAGTAAACACCTTCATCCAACATCGCATGGAAGAAACGTTTAAATTTCTCCATATCCGACTTCGTAATATCTTCTAAAGATTGTGGCTTTTCTTTGGCAAAGTAGATACCAAACATGCCACCCACATGATCTGTAGAAAAATCATGTCCTGCTTCTTTTGCTAGAGTCTCTAAACCTTTGAGTAACTTACCAATGTTATTACTCAGTTCAGCATAAAAACCTTCTCGACTCACCAAATTAAGCGTCGTCAATCCTGCAGCAACAGCTAATGGATTACCAGACAAAGTACCGGCTTGATACACATTGCCAATCGGTGCTAACTTTTGCATGATGTCTCTGCGACCACCAAAGGCCGCCATCGGCATACCGCCACCCATGACTTTACCTAAGCAAGTTAGATCTGGCTTAATGCCGTGCAAACTTTGTGCGCCGCCGAGAGCAACTCTAAAACCCGTCATCACTTCATCGTAAATTAAAACAGAACCATGCTGAGTCGTCAGATTACGCATGGCTGCAATAAACTCAGGCGTCATTTGGACGAGGTTCATATTGCCGGCAATTGGTTCCACAATTAATGCAGCGATTTGAGGACCAAACTGTGCGAAAGCATTTTCAAGAGCTGTTTGATCATTAAATGGCAATACTAAAGTGTGTTTAATCACATCTTGCGGAACACCACCTGATGAAGGTGCATTCTTGGATAAATCAATATCAGCATTTTCTTCGGCAAAGGTCAATAAACCCGATCCCGCTTTAACTAAGAGACTATCTGCGTGTCCGTGATAGCAGCCTTCAAATTTCACAATTAAGTCACGTCCAGTAAATCCTCTTGCCAAACGCAAAGCGCTCATCGTGGCTTCGGTACCGCTAGAGACTAAACGCACCTGCTCAATACTAGGAACGAGCTGAGTGATTTTCTCAGCCATCAAAATTTCTGCTTCTGTTGGTGCACCGTAACTAAAACTATTTTCAGCGGCAACTTGAACCGCTTTGATAACTTCCGGATGAGCATGTCCAAGAATCATTGGACCCCATGAACCAATACAATCGATATACGCTTTGCCTTCTACATCCCAAATATAGGCACCCTTGGCTTTACTAATAAAGCGAGGTGTACCACCTACCGAGCGAAAAGCTCTGACAGGAGAGTTCACACCCCCAGGGGTTGTGATTTGTGCGCGTTCAAATAAGGATTGATTCGTTGCCATAAAGTTCTATTTATCTTGTCAAATTAAAAAGCCATCATTTCGAAATCTTCTTTACGTGCACCACACTCAGGGCAAGCCCAGTTCACTGGCACATCTTCCCATTTGGTACCTGGTGCAATACCCTCTTCCGGCAGACCTGCTTCTTCGTCATAGACCCAGCCACAAATCAAACACATGTATGTTTTAAATTCCATTTGAATTTCCTAGTGATAATATTATTTTTACTATTGTATTAGTTCTGTCTCGTTTTATTCTTTTTCTAAACTCTATCTTAGCCGAATTCAATTTCAACTTAGGAAGGATCGTTTTTAGTTTGAATTGTCGAATCCTGATCAGGCAAGATTGTTTGAACATGCTTCTGAAATTCACGGATTTCGAAGCGGAACAAGCGACACTCAATCGAGCCATTAAATAAGGGCGTTCGTTTGGTTTCTTTCATGCGCATTTGTCCTGGTAAGCCCATATCCGCAGTCAAAATATCAATTTGCCAACCCGCAAACTCTTCTTTTAAATGTCGGCCAAATTTCGATAAAAACTCGACAAACATCGGATCCGTAAAGTTCTTCGGCAGTGGATCTCTCGCTCCACGCATTTTCTTTTCCGGCTCAACAAATTCATAAGGCTCGTCCTCATGCCCATGTTGTGCCCCACGTCCACCCTTTAGTTCAATCCGCTCACCATACGGCGGATTAAATAACATGACGCCAGCCCTACTGATATCACTGCCACTCTGACTATTACTCTTTGCCTTAAATGGAGATTTCACCATCAACGCGTCTACCTGACGCACATTTGGCTGACCAGCAAGTCTAGCCATTCGCCAGTTATGGCGTACCACCCGAATCATTTGTTCATTAATGTCTGAGCCCGCAATGAGCAGCGGTACTTCCTGAAAGCGTTGCATCTCGAGCTGAGCTGCTTTCTTGAGTAAGCCCCATAACTCTAATTCGGTCTGAGTTTGAAACGGCTTTAATCTTAAAAAACCAAAGCCTTGATACACTCCCACTAAATCCACCCGACTCGGTTTGAACTTTAAAGTTTTATTCGATCCGGCAAAGTAAGAGTCACCAGTCTTTTTTTCATAGCGGTTTTTTGGCTTGCGACTAGACGCTTCTTCTGGTTCTGCTCTTTGTACTCTTTTAGGAGTCGCTGGAATCAAATCTTGCGGCGTTGCTTTGATTTCTAAAGGTTTACCTGAATCGACCAAAATTGGTGCGGACCAAACTGGTTTGCCAGTTGCAGGCACTTGAGCAGCTTCATCACTGTCATTGTCATCACTATCATCAGATTTTGATGAATAAACAGCCTGTGCAGGCGGATCAAATGACTCCTCTTCTACATCCTCATCAGCTTCTTGATGATTGCGTAAAGAATCGGTATGCTCTTTTCGCACAGGCTCAACTCCCTGATCTTGTGGCTCTAATTCTTCCATCAGCCCCGCCCGAATCGCACCGGGAGGTATGTGTCTGGCGATTTGTGCCGCTTCAATCAAAAAGGTCCCACTACCGCACATCGGATCATACAAAGGCTGTTTAGCTTCCCAACCTGTAAAGGCTAAAATGCCTGCAGCTAGATTTTCTTTTAAAGGTGCAGCACCCTTTTCATCTCGCCAACCCCTTTTAAAGAGCGCCTCTCCCGAAGTATCTAAATAAATCGAGATTTGCGTCGCATCTAAAAACGCCATAATTCGAACGTCGGGTGTGCCGGTCTCAATACTCGGACGCTCACCACACAAATCCCTAAAACGATCACATACGGCATCTTTAATACGCAGAGTAATGAAGTTCAGACTTTGTAAGTTAGAGCGTTGTGCCGTGACATCCACTCGGAGTGTTTGACTTACATCCAACCATTCTTCCCAGCTGAGTCCTTTGACTACTTTGTAAATATCGTCTTCTTTTTTATAAGGACAATGGATTAATTGCAAGAGGACTCTGGAAGCAATTCGACTATGTAAATTAATCGCCATTGCCAAACCGAGCGTGCCACTGACCTCGATACCACCACTTGGCTTAATCGGCGCGTCACCTAAAAAAACATTCTTGATTGATTTAGCAAGAGGTGTTGCCTCAGGCTTGGTCAGCCCAAGCTGTTGCAATTCCTCTTCATCCATACAATGGGTCGTGATTGATACGAGTTCCTCATACAAGGGAACTTCTAGTCCTCTGGGACAAACAACAAAATATTTCAAGCTAGATCTTTAATTAAGGTAAATCGTACAAACATCAAAAGGGTTTAATAATCACAAGAATGACAATCACCGTCAACAGTAAAACTGGAACTTCATTAAACCAACGAAACCATACATGGGACTTGGTTACGGTACCCGCTGCAAACTTTTTAACCATGGCACCACACATATGGTGATAGCCAATTAAAAAGATCACGAGTAATAATTTTGCATGCATCCAGCCAGTGCCAGGACTTCTGCCAACGCCAAAATACAACCACAGAATTAAACCAAAAATTAAAGCTGGAATCATTAAAATGTTCATAAAGCGATAAAGCTTTTGTGCCATAGCAATCAAGCGCACTTGCACTTGTGGATCTTTATCCATCGCTAAATTAACAAAAATTCTTGGTAAATAAAACAAACCCGCAAACCAAGAAGTAATAAAAATGAGGTGTAGTACTTTGACCCATTGATAACCAATCATACCCATCTGTAACCCTTTAATTAATTATTTCTGTCGGTCCAAAGTGGACCACCTTACGAATGAATCGAACTTAAACCCGAATAGAACCATTACCTTTTACGATATATTTCAGCGAAGTAAGTCCTTCCAAACCTACTGGCCCACGTGCATGTAATTTATCATTGGAAATACCAATTTCAGCACCGAGACCATACTCAAAGCCATCGGCAAAGCGGGTACTAGCGTTCAGCATCACACTCGCACTATCGACCTCTTTTAAGAAACGATCAGCCGTGATGGTATTTTCAGTCATGATGGCATCAGTGTGGTGACTACCATAGTGATTAATATGGTCAATCGCCTCATCTAAGTTTTCGACAATTTTGATTGAGAGGATTGGTGCTAAATACTCAGTCGTCCAGTCTTCCTCGGTAGCGTCCACTAAATGGCTCATACCATCAAAACCAGCCTGAGCTAAGACACCTTTCGTTTTACGATCCACTCTTAATTCCACACCTTTATCTTGATAAATCTTACACAATGGTGCCATGATTCTTGGAGCAATTTTGGCGTTTACTAATAAGGTTTCCATTGCGTTACATGGAGAGTAACGTTGTGTCTTAGCATTATCACAAACCGTAATGGCTTTACTGATGTCAGCTTCTGCATCGACATAGGTATGACAAATACCGTCCAAATGCTTAATCATCGGTACACGCGCATCCTGCATTAAACGTGCAATCAGGCTTTTACCCCCGCGCGGCACAATCACATCGATATACTCGGTCATGGTAATCATTTCACCAACCGCAGCGCGGTCCGTGGTTTCAATTACTTGCACGCCATCTTCAGGCAGCCCCGCTCCCTTTAAGCAATCTTGAATGATTTTAGCTAATGCCGTGTTGGATTCAATTGCTTCTGAGCCACCGCGCAAAATCGTAGCATTACCGGATTTAATACATAAAGCAGCAGCGTCAATTGTCACATTAGGACGTGACTCATAAATAATACCAATCACACCCAAAGGTACGCGCATTTGATGGATGTTTATTCCAGTTGGACGACTGCGATGATTCATCACTTCACCAATAGGATCTTGTAATGCCGCAATTTGTTCCAAACCCTCAATCATGCCGGTAATGGCTTTATCGCTCAAAGTAAGACGATCAATAAACGCTGCGTCATGACCAGCTAACTTGGCTCTTTCGAGGTCCTTTAGATTTGCCTCTTTTAAAAGTGATGTTTGTAAGCGAATTGCCATACCCATTTGCAAAAGAGCTAAATTCTTTTGCTGAGGAGTTGCTTTTGCCATCGCCCGTGAAGCAGCCCTGGCTTTTTTACCAATAATGGTCAATTGCTCATGAATTTCTTGAAAATTCGATGCGCTTGCAGTTGGTGAGTTAGTGTTGTTTACGATTGGATCTGATGAAGACATATAGGTTTAAAAATCGTCAATGAACTAGATACCCTTATTTTCCACTATTTAATACAAATTGACTAATTTCTCGAAAGTTATCGATTATTACGCCACCTTTAAATTATTAGAACTCATTTTTACTAGTCAAATATCTTCTTTAATTAATATTTCATCAGGTAATTAACTTATTAAAAAAAGGGATATAAATAATCGAAATAGTTGCAACGATATACAATCATATCTAGATATGATATGATTAGTTGGAACGAAAATTGATTAAAAAATTTAAACAAATTCAAGATGAAAGCAATAGAAAATATATTGAATCCATTGTTGGATTTGATGGAACCGAACTATTATTTGCGAGTGGTTATAAATTGACAATAAAGCTATCTTCTATAAAAATAACGAGAGATCATCCTCATGGTTATAGTTACGCTTTTAATTTATTTGCGCCGGATGTTAATGGAAATCCTACTCTTCGTGTTTTAGCAACTGATAACGCACATGCCCCTATTGATATTAAACATCCCCATGATCATTGGCATGACACAAAATATGGCCCCGGTGGTTTTGTTCCGATTGGAGTTGAAAATGCTAGATCTATCGAAATGAATAGCATAGAACATCACATTGGAAAATTTATACAGGAATCAGAGCTTCTTTTAAAGAAATTAGGGCTATCTATGGAAATTATTGATATGAATAATTAATCCAATATTTAAAAAAGTTAAGGCAATGGAATTAAGAACTCATTAGGTTAATTTAGGCAGATGATATGAAGATGGTAAAGAAAAAAAAGTTAAACGAGATTCCGGTTTCTACACTTTCAAATGTTTTTGAAAGCATCAAGGCTGTTGGACGTGGAGATTCAGAACTTCCAAATTGGGCAGGCGGGAAAGTTTATATTGGCAGTGAAGCTAAACAGTATTGGGAAAACCTTAGGTCGGATGGTAATAGTCTAGATTCTTTTTCTAAACTTTACTCTGATAATAAGGATTTGATTGCTGCAATAGCCCACCATCATCCAGAATCTATTTCAACACTAGCAAAACTTATTTCTAGAGAAGAGTCAAATGTTTCAAGGACCTTAGGCAAGCTAGAAAAGTTTGGTCTAGTAAAGCTGATTCCATCTCAAAGCGGTAGAGCGAAACGTCCTATTTTAATAATGGAAAAGGTAAGGTTTGATTTTGACCTACTTAGTGGTCAAATGTCTTTAACCGGATTAAAACAGCCTATAGCAGCTTAAGACGAATATGGAGGACTCTCACTTTCTCGCATTATTACCTTACAAAGAAGCGCTAACCTATTTTTAATGTAACAAAAAATATTTGTCAAAGGTTCGCAAGCAACTCACCAAAGTTCTTAGTCATATCCAAACCTTCATAGGCTTTTCTTTTTCAGGATTACCGTTGGGTTGTTTATCGATGCTCACACAACTATAGGTTGTGATCATTCTTGGGAACTTCAGAAGTAAAGGTCTCATTCAAACCAAAATGGCTAACTCCACTCTCGACGCTGTCTTGATCTCTGGCATGAGCATCTAGCGGGAGGAATCTCCATCCTTTAGGGGGAGGATATCAAGTAGTAAGTAATTCAATTTTAGCTATTTACTTGCAATCACCAAGGAAGCCATTGCGCTAAAGTATAGTTCAAACTTCACTCAATAAACTAAGAAAATACTTTAAAGTAGGGCTTTATTTTGCTAAAATTACATAAAATAGACCAACTAAAGGCAATATATTATGATAATTGAGTTCAGTGTAGAAAATTGGCGCTCTATTAGGTCAAAACAAACTTTTAGTTTTTTAAAGTCATCTGGTGATGAGCTACTTGCATCAAATTGTTATAAACACCCCGCATATAAAGACTATTTACTAAAAGTAGCAGCATTATATGGCCCAAATGCAGGTGGAAAATCTAATATCTTGAGTGCGCTTGGTATTGTGGAGTCTATGGTACTGTTCTCAGCAAGCAAACAACGTGGCGATGAAATCCCCGTCGAGCCGTTTGTACTTGATGCAGATTCAAATGAAAAGCCAACGGAATTTGAGTTAATTTTTATCTCGGAGGGAGTCAGGTATCAGTATGGTTTTTCTGCTAATAAGCAGCGAATTTTAGAAGAGTGGTTATTTGCGTACCCTAATAAGCTTCCGCAAAAATGGCTAGTAAGATCTTGGAATTCGGAAACTAACGATTATGTTTATCAACCTTGTCCATCTTTAAAAGCAAAAGCAGAGCAGAAAAATCTTTGGCAAAACACCACTCGGCAAGATGCATTGTTTCTCTCAACAGCCGTTCAATTAAATTGCTTACAACTTCAAGGTGTTTTTGATTGGTTTAAAAACACCCTAAGAACTCACACAATTGGTCCATGGGGAAATAACTCTACTACCAAAATGTGCAAAGACGAAGAGCACCTGAGTAGCGTGTTAGATTTTCTTAAAGCTGCAGATTTGGGTATTCATGGGTTGAAAGTTGATACCGAAAAATTCTCTAGTAAACATATTCCGGATGATGTTTCACCCGATGTTAAATCAAAAATACTTGAGGATTTAAAAGATAAGGAAGTTTACAAAGTAAAGACATTACACATCACTTCTGATCGTCGAACTGTAGCTTTCGACTTAGATAATGAATCGGATGGGACACAAAAAATGTTCAGCCTTGCAAGTCATTGGTTGCTCGCTTTAAGATACGGTTATGTTGTTATCGTAGATGAGCTTAATGATAATTTGCATCCACGACTAGTTAAATTTCTTGTTCAGCTCTTTCAAAGCAACCAAACAAATCCTTATGGTGCTCAATTACTTTTTTCGACCCATGATACTTCTTTGCTAGACCAAACAATCATGAGAAGAGACCAAATTTGGTTTTGCGAAAAAGACGATGAGCAAGCCACAATTCTTACCCAACTCAAGCAGTATAAAGTTATTAAAGGCAGGGAGAATATTGAAGCTTATTATCATGCTGGGCATTATGCTGCACTTCCTTTCGTTGGCGATTTAAAAATTCCACTTTAAGGTAATAGCTTGGGCACTGATAATTTACATCATCGAAAACGAGAAGCAAAGATTGCTAAAGCTAGGAAACCTGCAACAATAAATACCATTCCATACGTTTTAATTGTCTGTGAAGGCAAAAAAACTGAGCCGAACTACTTTAAAGAACTCGTATCTCATTTTAAGTTACCCAGTGTTAACGTCGTAATTGATGGCGACTGTGGAAGCGATCCTGTTAGCGTTGTAAATCATGGAATCAAACTCTATAACGACCAAATAAAATTCAATAACAGAGTTTTCGATAAAGTTTACTTTGTGTTTGATAGAGATCACTATCATCTTGAAGAGCAAGGCTGTAAATATCAGTCAGCACTATCCACCATTAAAAGTAAAAAACAGCTTAAAGAAATACTTGTGCCAATAAATTCAGTGCCATGTTTTGAGTTATGGCTTTTGTTGCATCATATAGAAACTACCAAGCCCTATCATGGCATACCGAATATTTCTAGTGCTGGCGATGAAGTTAAGAATGAGTTAAAAAAATATTGGCCCGATTATGACAAAGGTGCTTTGGGTATTTTTGGTTTAGCCCTAGCTATTGACGGTGACAATATGAAAACTGCCATCAATAGAGCCGATCGAGTTTTAAGAGCAGCGATTGAATGTAACGATGAAAATCCATCAACCTATGTTCATAAATTAGTTGAGCAGTTGTTAGAAATGCGCCATAAAAATAGGGGAAGTTTGAATTCTCAACGATTAAAACCTATTTAATTTCATTTGAGATTAATGATCCGCTTAACAATATTTTAGGAATACCACCTAAACGACCATCTAAATAACTCTTCCTAATATCCTTGTCATACCTTACATCCTCATACTCACTAAATGGTATGAGGTGCGAGGCTCCAAATTGATCACGCTCAGCAACCCACATTTCATCCCGACGCAACAGGCTTTGATCCATTAATAGTGCATCGTGAGTCGTAAAGAGTAACTGTGAACGACTCTCATTAGAGCAGCTTTGTAAATAGCCCTCAATAAGTCGTCTTGTCAATAAGGTATGCAGACTGCGATCAACCTCATCAATTACATAAACCTTGTGAGATTTTTTTGCAGATATTTCAAGAAATGCAGGTAATAGGTCTATGATCCTCTGCGACCCATCAGATTCGTGCCGAATTTCAAATTGAACTTCTCCACCATTTTTAGTGTTATGAAATGCCACTAATTTTTTAGCTGTCAACTCCCCAGATTTTCTAGTAACAACCAATCGTTCATTCGATGGTTGCACCACTAGCCTTACAGTCATTCCTTCAGCAATTTCCTCTTGAAGTTTTGTGCGTATTGCATCCGGTAATGGTAGGTTATCAAAAGAAATAACTTCGCCACCCAGATGAGTAATTCCAGTATCTAGCATTGGAATCATTTGATTCATCGTTGAATAGAGCGGATGACCCTCATCAAGAAATTGCTCAAAGGCCTCAAACCTACAGTCTGGAGCTACTAGCTCGAGACAGTCTTTAAACCAATCATAAATAGGTCTGAAATTATGAACCCGCTGAGATACTGAATTTGTAATAAAAAGTTGATTATCTCGCGTGCCCCGAAATGCAAATGCTAGAAACTCATCTTTCTCCAAAGAGGTATCAAAATGTGGTAACCCATCATAACGATCGAATAAAACTTTTTCGCTACTACTATTGATGAGAGTTAACTTTTCTCTAATGACTGACTTCCAGTCCACCGCGAATGAATATTCATAAATCAGGTCATTGATTAATAACTCAAATTTAAATTCCGTTGGCTGATCAATTGACTTTGCATCTAATTTAAAAGTTTCTACTGGAATTGTGGCATCAGGCTGCGTGCCTTTTACGATTAAATTTTTTACAAAATTTAATGCTTTAAACAAATTAGTTTTACCAGATGCATTTCCGCCATAAATTGCTGCAATCGGCAAAATGCGCATTTGATATTTGGCTACCTTTGGAACTCTCGTACCATGTTGCTTTTCTCGACTAGCAATCATGGAAAACTCTTCACTACCCGAAAAGGAAAGCCAATTTTCTAAAGTAAATTTAATTAACATTAATGGAGTTTATGTGGTTTTTAGTCGGTTTAATAAAGAATTTCGCTTATAAATATAAATTTATTAATGTTTAATGAGTTTTTTTCTCATTAAACAAGATTTATTTTACCTTAATTTTTCTTCAAAGAAAATAAAGTCCGGTGTAAAAATTCTCTATTATTTGTGACTTGAATGTCCCACCACCTTAAACTATTTTTTAGATAAAAATGAGTCATAAATAAATCATTAAATAACTTTAAGACCCTTTTATGAGTCATGTTATTTGACTAACTCGCCCTAAGTAAATATATTTGAATTTTGTATTTCACTAAATGTCTTTGAAGCTATGCGTATTAAACAAGCACTTATCCTCAACTCCAAGCACCTTGAAGAATCTATTAAGATAGCAAAGTGTCTAGTTGTCATTCGTCATGCTCGCCGTATGCGTCAAAGTGAAGCTGCCATTCGATCAGGTCTATCACGCGCAACTGCACAACGCATTGAAAAAGGTGATCCTGGTGTTGCCATTGGTGCACTTCTGAGGTACCTAGATGCAATCGCTCCAGGTCTAACATTTTTACAATTATTAAATGGTGATGATCCAGCAATTATCTCTTTAGCTCGTCGCTCTCAACCACAACGTGTGCGAGACCTTACTAAAGAGGAATTAAAAGCGCTTGATTTCTGATAACAATACCACTAGTGAACTTAAAGTCTTTTCAAATCTTCAAGGGAGGGTGAACTAACATAGCAATGAAATTGCTATGAATCTTTTCAACGTATCGCAAATAACCCACCAATACGACGCAGTCCATCCCAAGGATCCATCGGCATTTCTTTCGCCGGAATACCCTTCGATTGTTTATCAATATCAGCAATCATTTGCAGAGCTCTATCAAGGGTTGGTAAATGCATTCTTTGTAATACTTGTGGGATCAACTGTTCCCTTTTACCCCAAATTCTGCGTGATTTCATGGCAGATGCTAAGTGACCACCTTGCAGGACGATTTCTTTTAGTGCACGTAGCAGTCGAATCTCCTCAGACAAGGTCCACACAATCAAAACTAAAGCCTCGCCTTCACCTTTGAGGCCATCAAGAGTGCGATTGATTCTGGCCATATTGCCTACTAGAAAAGTTTCGGTGAGCTCGAAAACGTTGTAACGCGCCACATTTAGAATCGATTCCCGAATTTGCTCCTCACTTAAAACTCCCTTAGGATAAATTAAACCTAGCTTTTG
>Ga0164296_1004695_pt1 | contig 12302 bp, 14 predicted proteins | sample GEODES057metaG_FD_113533 | JGI IMG/M metagenome (GOLD analysis project Ga0164296, IMG submission 113533) | Dystrophic lake water microbial communities from Trout Bog Lake, Wisconsin, USA - GEODES057 metaG | ecosystem: Environmental > Aquatic > Freshwater > Lake | place: USA: Trout Bog Lake...
GTATTAAATAGATAATCATAATATTCAATTTTATTACTTTTTACACCTTTGGACATTGAAAATGCCCAAAGGCGGAACGCATTGCGCCTGATAAAACGCCGACAAGTCGGCGTTTTAATTGGCAAAAGGTGTAAAAAGTAATAAAATTGAATATTATGATTATCTATTTAATACGTAACCGCTTCCATGCCTTTATCCAAGCACTTCTACGCCTTAGACGAAGTCCAAGCTGCACTCTTTTATACTGCAGGACGGTATGATGCCAAAGAAGCGCTCTTTTGGTGCAAAGAAATGATAGATAGCGGTTGTATCGGTGAAGCCATCTCTACCCTCTTTGAATCCTGGCTGTGGCACAAAGGACCCTTATTCATTCCATGGCTTATTCGTGCATGGACCACACTTCGCTCTTCCGAATTATCTGCAGATTCTATCTTAGAATCCGTTTATCAACTATGCTCTTTTAAAAAGAAGGATCATTCCTTGTGGAATATTCTTGCGCTCAGTTCTTCTAGTGTGGATCAGGTAACTCCTAAAACTCCTCTATTGCCCGATGAAAACATGGATGATAAAGAAGTCTACTTTCTTCGTGCGATTCATCAAGGCAAAGCACGTAGCGCTTGGTGGATATCTCACTATATAGAATCAGAGCGTGTGTGGTGGTTAGTTGAATGGTACCTCATACATGTGCGCTGTGCGGATAGCAGTTATTTAGAAGCATTAAAAGGTTATGAAGATCTCCTCGGCTATCGATCTGGCGAATATGATACGATTATAAGATGTTGTGCTATTCTTTCTGCATGTGTTACTTTAATAAATGATAGTATACCAATCATAGATAGTAAAATGAAATTAGCAATAGAAGAATGGAAGACGCTAGATGGTTGTAAGGCACGGCGTATCTATACCATTCCTACTGCATGTTTGTATGGGGTTACGCAACGAGGGAATATGAAATGGTCTCAACATAATCTAGTACAACTATATAATGTGGAAGCCTATTTAATAGGTTGTCCCTTTTGGGATGAGGCATTGGCTGATTATGCTATCATTGTTAATGAAAAGATTAAATGGAACACAGATGAATTAAGAGAAGCATTCTATCAGAAATACTTTCCTGATGATATTCCTGATGAATGGACATTAGCAGAGAAAAAGAAATCACATGGTGACGGCATTCTAGGTCCATCAGATAAAGTTACATTAGCAAAGTATGCACGAATCCACTTCTCTGGACAAAGTAGATTGGCATGGTCTACTATGAAGGCTGCTCAGGCACAACTAGAAAAACGAGAGAATCAAGAATGTATTCTGAGCAATGTGGCGGATTGCGGTCATGCGCCATTTGTAGAGTCTTTAATAAAACCTGTTCATAAACGTATTAGGATCTAGAATGTTTTCGTGTTTTATTTTTTTTTAATTTAGTATCAGTTACACACGCCACTCTACCAAAAATAGCACAACCCATTCGCTTTCCAGCATGCCCTGTTACTTTACTGTCTTCAAATGGACCTTTTCCCAAATCATCTTCATCTTCGTGAACAATCATGGAACGCCCCCATAAATCCCGTACAGATACATTTGGCAAAATATATTCGTAGTTGCCTACTTCTACATTTCCTAAGTCTCCTAGGTGTCTCTGCGGGGGACGCTTACCTCCCTTATCTTCGTCGGATTCTGGCGGCCCACCATGTTCATGATTTCCAACATCATAATGTTCACATAGTCCTTTGCATCCTTCGCCTCGTAAATCCCCTGCTTTATGAATGTGGAAGCCGTGTTTGCCTGGTGGAAGTTTGGTAAAGTGTGCTGCGATTTTGATACCCCGTTTGTATTCGGATGCCACTACTTCACCTTCTATTTCCTTGGTGTTAAAAACGGCAACTGCTTGCATTCCTTTACTTAAACTATATACTATTTACTTTTTTCTCCTCTGTTTTCTCCTCTGTTTTCTCCTCTGTTTTCTCCTCTATATTATCTGTTTTTTGGGGGCTTTTTTCTAAAAAGCCCTTTTTTGTTTTCCCAAAATATTCCACTGCATAACCCTCTGTAATCATCCACTTATTAATATCATTTCCCTCTTTATCATATAGTGTACATAAGAGACGACCATATTTATCAGGCTTATAAAATAGTGCAACTACTATGTTATTATTTTCCAAGAGTTTCTTCGTCATGGCATCTGTTGCTATCTTTGCTGCTGCAATCTCTGCGTCACGGTTTGCATTGGATTTGAGTGGCTTCTTTTCTGGCGTATCTATTCCATAAAGACGAACACGATGTTTATACACCTTATTAATATCTTGGTGATGAAGTGCAATGTCTAATGTATCTCCATCAATCACTCGTAAGATCTTAACTGGCTTTTTCATGTATTCATAGGTGTAATATGGTGTATTTAAATCAGTAGATTCTTCATATACATTTATATTTGATGTTTCAGAACATATGCAGCCCATTTTACAATTACGTTATAATTTATTTTAGCTAAGCTTGAGAGGTATCAAATTTATAAATTATATAAAGACTAAAATAATAGTAATAAATAGCATGTCTTCAACTAATAGTCGTAAAAAACGAAAGTATACTCCTACATTAAAAGGGCTGTATGGTATAAATGGCGAATTAGGAGATATTGTTATACAATATACGAAAAAATCTCAAAAAGATTATACTGGTAAAAATCACATTACAAGAGAGGTTGAATTATTAAAAGATCATACATCAATTGGTCATTTTACGATTGAAGGAAAGAGTGACGGCGACGAATGTTTTGGTACAGGAAATACGTGCTCCATGACTATCTCACTTGAAGATGACTTTCAAGGAATATCCTTTCAAAAAAAGGGCCTCTCAAGGGTCATGATTCATTATATGGTTAATATGATCAAAGAAGACTATCCCTCAATAAGTCCGGATCAAAAATTATTTATTGATGCAGATGCAAGTGGAGGGTTTTGGGATCGTATTGGAATGAAAGACAATCCAGTTTATGATTATAATGGTGATAATGAACCTGAGGGAAAAGGATATGAGAAAGTGATAACCTTTTCAGAGCTGGAACGATTTGCGGAAATGAAAAAAAATGAAAAAAAAGGAGGTAGACGAAAAACAAAAAAGGCACCTTTTAAAAAAGTGCATAAAACTAGAAGAAACCGTAGAACAGATTGATGATTTAAATGTCTATTTTTGATTGTACAGGTAACTGCTTTAATACGCAATATTATATTGATCTAATTAACAAGAAAATAGTATTTCATGATGTCTCGCTAATAAATACTGTAGAGGATGAATTTCAACTAATTATAGATTCTAAACGGAAAAAACTGCATTGTGATGTATGCTATGAGCGATCTAAAATGTGTCTGTGGTATGCGTATGAATTACTTAGCACTTTTTAGACCCGTGCTCATTTTAAATTGCCGTGTATAAAATAAAAATTGATAACATTCTGTGTTGTATACACACAACACTAAATGTCTACGAATGTGTATGTTCTTCGTTGTGAAGGTGGGAAGAGATATGTTGGAAAGGCTGCTGATGTTCAAAAGAGATTTCAAGAACATAAAAATGGAAATGGTTCTGCTTGGACTAACAAGTATAAACCAGTTATTATTGAAAAAATTTATAAGAACGTAAGTCATTTTGAAGAAGATAAAATTACGAAAGAAACAATGGGTAAATATGGAATAAATAACGTCCGTGGAGGCACATATTGTTCTATAAAACTAAGCGATAATGAAAAAGAATCATTGGAAAAAGAGATTAGAGGTGCTCAAGATTGTTGTTTCAAGTGTGGAGACAAAACGCATTTTGCGAAAGATTGTAAGAATGATGAAGAATATGACGAAGATGATGAGGAAGATGAAGAATACGACGAAGAATACGACGAAGATGACGATGACGATTACGATGACGATGGCGATGACGATGACGATGACGATGCTACTGAAAACTATTACAGTGATTAAACGGTAATATAAAATGAGCGTTGGTCTAAGAAAAAGTGCACAAATATTTTGTGAGCTTTTTGCGAGCTTTTTTCTAAAAAGCTCAAGGAAGGTCATCCTCGTCCACCCAATTTGAAAACTTTGTACAACCCGATTCTGACCAATCATACGTGTATCCTTTTTTCTCTAGAAATTCATGTGCATCCACTTCTTTGCCCGTCTTTGGGTTCACGCAAACTAATTTGCAATCATGAATATCTTCCACCCATTCTCCTGATCGCAATTCATGCTCATATTCATTTTTATCTTCTTCACAGTCCTTTGCATAAGGATGTAATTCTTCACAACTGTCTATTTTCTCATAGGTGGATGGATAGAGATGCGCACAATAGTATTCTTTGTCATAGAAGGTAATATCATCAAATCTGGCGGTTTTTTTATTGGTTTTCTTGGTAAAGATTTCCACACCTGCTTTGGCATATAAGGCAAAATAATATTTTTGGATTTGTTCAGTTGACATGGTTTGTACACTGAATAAATCGTTTCGTATAATCAATTTTATAAACAGGCATTGGGAAATACCCATGTATCCATCAATCCAATATGTTTCAGATCTACTTTTTCCCGTTTCTCGTGAGAATATTTGGACCGAAACGATGGAGAGAGCTTCGCATACACTTCATTGGATATCTGAATTTCATTTGCTTCTGCACTAGATTGCAGACGAGATGCCAAATTAACGGTATGTCCTACTACACACATACGTGGAATCATTTTACCTAATGTTCCAATGACAACAGGCCCTACCGATATACCAACTCGGATTTGAATAGGAATATTACTTGCCTTTTGGATCAAACATACTTCATTCATTAATTCCATTGCTAAGTCTATCATCTTTTCTGCAATATCATTTTCATTGTATTTTGTTGATAAATCGCCCACCGCCATATACGCATCGCCAATCGTTTCAATCTTCTGAATTCCTTTTACTTTACTAACCTGTCCATCAAATCTTAAATATAAATCATGTAGCATCTTATAAATTCGTGTTTCATCATACGTGAGGGCGAGTCCAGTATACCCAACAATATCTGTCATCATAACTGTCACTTGCCTGTAAGGTATCGGCGTGTTGATATTCATTAAATATTGTTTATCAAGACCATAGGGAAGGAGCATTTTAAGTAGACTTGCTGAAATATCAGTCGTATCAATCTGAATATCTTTCAAAATAAGATTAGATAAATGATTTATATGTGTAAGACTTTCTCCTGTTAATACATTGTTATCTTTGAAGTCTTTTATAAATTGCTGAATACCTCCCATTAAACGAAGGGACTGGAGATCATTTGGCATAATTTCTGTTAAGCGTGGCTCACTCATGTTTAATAACCAAATCCCTTTTCCCATAAGGTCCATCATCTTAAAGATAATAATAGTATGATAATCTGGAATAATATTGTAATGTTCTAACATAATCATAACACTAAAACTAATCCATACTTGAAGGCATAATTTAGTAAGAGGTAAATGGCGAAGCTTAATGAAGTTGTAAAGAAAAATACCTTCCATAATACATATTGGATAAAAAACAATATGTCGTATGGATGGAAAACAATAGAGAGCTTGAGCAAGAATATGCCAGTATAATTTCATGTTCCAAAAACTTATATGATGAATTGTCATGTATTGTAATAGCATGATAGGTGATGTAACCAACCACATGACTGATCTTGATTGTCTATATTCATCCATTGTTGATGTATTAACAATATCATTTATGGTATAAAGAACATACATAATTCCCAGTGTAATTTGATAAATAGAATCACGATTGATGATATGATTAATAACAATAAAGGCAAACATAGAAAGAGATACATAATTTGTGATATCAATTGTTTCGCTAAATACTGACTTATCTGTTTTACGAAACTGAAAAATTAGATAACAACTATATATACTAAGATATAGAAGAGCATAAATATTTCTATTTGACGATTGAGGCATACTCTATACTGATTACGCTACTCATTTTTAATATCTGTTGCACTTTGCACTTTTTAGAAAGAACATAATGATTGCCCTTTGGGTAATCATTCCGCCGTGCGGGGGCGTAAGCGCAGCAACCCCGCTAAGTGCGCAAAAATCTTATCATTATCTTTAAATATTTTAAATTACTTATGAGTGGTTTACAAAATTATTATTATTATTCTACAAAAGTACATCAAGATTTTTGGGCACTTTTTTCTAAAAAGTGCTAGCGGGCCCTAATAATCCCTCTCAAAACCATTTCCCTAATCATTTGTCCCTGTCTCTTAAATAATTTGGAACATCGTGAATTTATCAGTGCGATCTTATTGTATCCAAAATGTGCAGCTTCATAATGAACAATCGCAATAGATTTGCATTCTTCTATGTACCAATGAGTCGGAGCATGAAGCGCTGCCTGACGATACGCATTCTCAATGTATCGTGAAGTATGAACATGCATATCATCCATCTTTGCAAAAATAAAATCCATCAATAGTTCTCTTGCATCATACGTATCCAAACGAATAAGACTACTTTTAATTGCGGTCACCGTCAATGCAGAACTATGATACCGATGCCACACATTCTTATTAAAATCATAATGACGTAATGTGGTTAGACCCCACCGAAGCTCTCCATGATCTTTTAATTGAAAATAGATAGACACAAGTTGATTATATGTAAATTCAACATTTGTCCACGGATTACATGGATATTGCGGTAATGGAAATCCACCTTCGCAATACAACAACTTGGATTCTATAAATGTAGCAAGACTCCTTGCATCAAACACAAATTTCTTTCTAGCAGACCAGTCATATAATTGAATCTCTTTTTCAGGCACGCACAAGGTAATAGGATCTACATCCGCCGCATCTTGTTTCTTATTCATTTTATAACTGCGCCACATTTGAAGTACTTTACGAAAGGCAGTACGAAGACGACATTCTTTGATATATGCGGCATAAACCTGATCTCTTAGATTATAGAGCATCCGTTTTTTGCCTTCTACATCATCATTATTATCTTCATCATCGCTCCTGTCTGCTTCTGAATACTCACCATCATTCAGTGAAAATTTACTTAAAAATCCAAGGCGAGATTTTATGGAGGTCGGCACCATGGAAATTATTTTTCGTACAAAAAGATTTGGTTCAGATACCAATAACAAGTCTGTTCCATGGTATTCTCTGAAGCGCATGGTCTGAAGCGTATTTAAAGAAATAAATGTATAATTGATTTGTGGATTTATTTTTTGGTATTTTTTGGGTGGTTCTTCATCTGTATCCTCCTCTCGTTCTCGTCGCAGAGGAGATGCGTGTATTTCTCCTTCCTCTTCTTGGCTATCTTCTTGGCTATCTTCTTGCTCTTGCTCACTTACAATAGGTTCAGATGCATCATCAAATAAGTGCACATTTATTTGTTGTGCAATGGAAGGTGGCAGTAATTCTATTGTGTTATTAAATAAAATAGAAACAATATAGTGCTGTATCAGTTCCTCTTCATCATCTTGATCCATTATTTAATAATTGCTAGCATGTTTTAGGTGGATGTGGAGGCACTAGCATATGCTCCTCTAACACATCTATCATTTTTAAGTAGAGTAATAGCGTATGCTTTGCTAAACTATACTAAATTTTTATAGTTGTTTATTAACGGTGAGGGGTGTGGGGACACTGGTGTCTCCACTACGCTGTATATTGTCATAACCTTTGTCTCTTGATTCACCTTTCCTACCATGTCTCCATGTGAATTTCGTAGTGTATTTTGCTCTATCCATAGCGGTTCCATGTCATTGTGATCTTTTACTTTTTGAAGAATCATTGGATTGGTTCCATCAATTACTGTCATTCGCTTGGTTCGATGAAAGGCACAAAATTCAGATTGATATGCTACTGATTTTCTACAAAACATGGTAATGTGATCCTGCTGAACATAGGCTTTGCATTGACTAGATTCAACTTGATTGTCTTGAATAATTACTTTGATGGTATCGGATGCGGGCATCACTTTTTTTTGAAGTTCCTTCTCGGGTACACCGAGCCGTTTAGCCAACTCGGCAATGTATTTCTTTGATTGTGCCAAAAGAACCGATTCCAGATTTTCCCATAAAAGACGTGATACTTTGTATTCAGAAAGATGAGGGGGAAGCGTCATGGTGTTACCTTTTTCTATTCGTGTATTGTCATCAAATTTTTCATTTTTTTGATGCGGATTTATTTTGGCGTTTGGTACTACGTTTAGTGCTACGTTTGGTGCTACGCTTAGTGCTATGTTTGGTGCTACGCTTAGTGCTACGCTTATTACGTTTAGTGCTACGTTTAGTGCTACGCTTCTTACTATGTTTCTTAAGTGAATGAGGTATTGACATTGTACTAAAAAAATCATAGATTACTTGTTTTACCGCTTCAAGCTTGGCTGAATCCGAAAACTGAAATAGAAATAATTTGATATAATATTTAGAAATTGTTCCTTTGTCTCGCCGATCAAAATGCAAGAAATGAATCTTGCCCACTTCTTTTCCCTGTTGTGTTAAGGTAATATCTGGATTCTTTTGCCCTTCATAATTATAGGTAGCCGTAAGATTAATTTGTGCCAATTGCTGTGTAAATCGTTGCTCATCTGCAGCAGAACGAAATTTAAAATGCCACCATTTCTTTTCTTGTGGCTCAATACGAGAAAAGTATCGGTGAGGATGTTCTATAATAACCGTTTCAGATAGTACCGATGATAATTCTATTGGGTTTGCTACTTGTGCTTGTTTTACTTGCTTTACTTGTTTTACTTGCTTTACTTGTTGAGCAGCAGTCGCTTCTAGTGCAATTTCTCTCATTGGTTCCACCTTTTTTACAGGCTCTTTTACAGGCTGATCTATAATATTATTTGTAATGGTATCATCTATATTGTCTATATCTTCTATAATAAAATCAGGCTTTGCCATTCTATTTATGAGATTTATTTTTATCTTGTATTTTATTTTAGTTAATTAATGATATCTATTGAACTTCCTACTCCTTCCTCTTTTTCCCAAACCCTCTCCCTTTTTATGAAATTATTAACAGACGGCATTTTACATTTGGCATATGGAATTGCGATTCTTTCCGCCCTAAAATTTAGTCTTTATCTATTAAATGGAGTCACCTCAAAACCAACTATGGGGGCCAGCACTCTGGATGATTCTTCATTCCGCCACGGAGAGGATCGGACTCCTTTCCTTGACGAGGTTGCCCCAAGAAGAATCCCGCATCTGGTTGGGATTGCTGGGTAGTTTACGTTACTCCCTTCCATGTCCCTTATGCAAAAAACATTTTAGCTCTTATTTCTCTTCCGCTGCTCTTCCCAACTTTTCTAAGGAAACCATTCGTCGGTGGCTATTTGATTTACACGAGAGAGTGAATCTATATACCAATAAACCTTATACGATCACCATAGAGCAATTACCAGAACTCTATGATCCACCATTTAATTTTACACATCATTATAATATTCTTATGAAACATATGGGATTTGCTGTTCGCAAGGGGATTTGTACCCGAGAAGATATTCATCGCACGGCCCGTTTTCTAGAAGAACTTAAGCGCTTTTATGATTTTTTTTAGGCGGGTGTGATGGCAGGAACGGGAACACATGCCAACGGACCATTCTTCAACGCACTCGGGGGTAATAGACGATTTGCAATTCCAAACAAATCAGATAACCGATCCTGCCCTACCTGGCTTAGCAACGTATACCACGAATATCCAGCAGCGCCGCCTGCAGCCAGTGTGACAAATGCAGTAGAGAATCGCTCACAACTGGTATAATACCGAAAATAGATGGTAATCAATGCAAAAACAATAATACTAATAAGTGCCACCATGGATTGTGTTTTACGATTGGTTGTTTTTGGTGCATCTTTTGTTGCATCGGAATTGATCGTCATAGAACCATCAGTGGTTTCACGTGTGTATAACTGTACTGAATTATTGAGCATATAACCAATAAAAAATGAAATCATTCCAAACCAGGGTGAAAATAGCATAATTTCATCTTGCCCTTTTTCAGGAGCATTCTGTGTAGAATATGGAATGACAACACGGCATACATCCGTTGTTTTTGTAGTAAATAATGATATAATTATGGGACCTATATACGATAATGTTCCAAACCAATCAAATACTTTATTACATAAAACCGCTGCAAGTGGTACTAAAATCAAATAACCTACCAAGAAAAATAACATGGCATAGTTGGCTGTAAATAATCCAATAATGGCCATGGTTCCTGCAATAGTTAACGGCAGGGTTGCCATACCGCCGTAAAGAAATACTTGGATGTCCGATATGATATCCTTTAAGGTATCCATTCTATCTATTAACTATTTATTTAGGTTTATCTGCTGCACATACATAAATAGGATGTCCCTCTGATTCCTTTGTTACCATATAAGGCAATCCTAAGAAATTCATGGATTCAATGCCAAATAATTTCTTATTTACACTGAAAAAGATGGAGCCTGCAATAATGGCAAAGAATACTGCCAATATGATTTCGGTGGTTGTATCTCCGCATTTTAGTGCACGTGTCAATAGGAAAACAAGCAATAGCAGTCCAATAAACGAATAGGCAACCGTGCTGCGTGAGGACCAATCTCTACCTGATTTTTTACTCATTTCATCCATGGTGTTCGCAAATTCATGTGTGGCGAGACCCAAATAGGTTGCTACCGAGGTAATGGCAAACGTACCATACGATGGATATTGATCATGTGAAAACATGCGTCCCACTTTCATCTGAGGTGTCTTGTATCCTGCTCGGCATTTGACACTGTCACTGGGTGCAACCGGACCATTTGTTTGAGAGAACATCCATGAAAGTAATTTGTGGGAAAGCACCGTTTCAAAGATGAAGACTGCAAAGATTCCAAAGGATAAATTGTGGGTTAAGACATAGAGTACTAATGCTCCAAATAAAAGGGAATCGGGCATTAATGAGTGAATTTCACCCACTGTATTAAAAACTGTACCATAGAGTCCATCTCGGATCTTGGTCCATGCCGTTGGTTGTTCGGCCATCTCTATTATGACTTTTACATAATTTATCCATGTGAAAGCCATTCACTTGTTAAGCGCTGCATGACAGACTTTGTTGTATAGATCATTAATGCCCCATCTCCATCTTTTGTAATGTACTGAGTATGTATACCATTTGGACCTCTATCTAGTAATTTACCAAACTGTATTTTTATTATTTCACCATCAGGAAGTGTCACGAGTTGCATTCTGTTTTTAGGATCTTCTATAAACTTTTTTACAGCTTCTACCTCATAGGAATGAGATTCTGCCCAATCTGTAATAAATTTACATGACCACCATCTATTCTCTGACATCTAAAGAATTGACGCAATATTTATCTAGGTATGGGTATCCCATCGTATTATAAAAAACTAGTACATCACATACAAGGGCTTCGTTCCCAGGGTCGGCCCGTTAATGATATTCAATGGTTCTTTATGGATTTTAATTGCCTCATTTATCACTGTTTACACTCCATGCCTGTCTATTCTGTGGACAATAAAGAGGCATGGGAACAGACCTTAATTGAATCCGTCGTATCCTATTGCCTTTTTGTAATCAAGCAAGTTCAGCCCAAAAAAGGCGTCTATATCGCAATTGATGGCGTGGTACCCATGGCCAAAATGCGGCAGCAGCGGCTGCGCCGCTTTAAGTCCGTCTGGCTTTCCAAAAATGATCCCAACCAAGATTCTAGTGAAATGGGTGATAAATGGGATACCAATGCCATTACACCAGGAACGATATTTATGGGAAAATTGCGTGTTGGATTGGAGTCTATGATTGAAAAACATGGCAAGGTTGGATGGACCCTCAGTTCTAGTGATGAACCAGGAGAGGGTGAACACAAAATCATGGCGGAGTGGCGCAAAGGTGTTTATAAGGGCGATTTTGCAGTTTATGGTCTAGATGCGGATTTAATTGTGCTTTCTATGCTCGGTCAAGCATGCAATTCCCTACAAAATAAGATTTGGCTCTTTCGTGAGGATGTTACGCAAAATGATGCAGAAAATGCAAAAAAAGAGGAAATATTTGAATGGTTCTCCATTGATTTGCTACGAGAGTGGATTACCTCTTCCTGCATGACCGATGACAAAAAACATAAATTTATTTTGAATTATTGTTTTGCAATGTCCATCTTAGGAAATGATTTTCTTCCCAGTTCACTCGGTCTTAAAATGCGTGATGATGGTCATTCAGAATTATTATATATTTTGCAAACGATGATGACACAACAAACCTATTTGGTTGATTCTACCACATTGAC
>Ga0164296_1004696_pt1 | contig 12302 bp, 8 predicted proteins | sample GEODES057metaG_FD_113533 | JGI IMG/M metagenome (GOLD analysis project Ga0164296, IMG submission 113533) | Dystrophic lake water microbial communities from Trout Bog Lake, Wisconsin, USA - GEODES057 metaG | ecosystem: Environmental > Aquatic > Freshwater > Lake | place: USA: Trout Bog Lake...
CAATCCAATTGCCGCGATGGTAGTGGACACCAATGGGTATTTGCGGCTGTTCGCTTGCACAGACAACACCTGTGCATCTCCTCAGACGCAAGTCTGGAACAATGCCGGCCCGTCGCCAAATGGCTGCCTCCTAAGCCCTAGCTCGTGTACCTCAACCTGCAACGTAACGTGTTTCGGTGGCGCTGGCCCGAATGGAATCCCCTATGTGGGCAGCGGCGGCAGCCTGTACATGTCTGGGTTGTTGGGCCAGACCTACATCTTCGGCAGCGGCACTTGCGGCAGTGGCGGCGTGATTTCACCCTCTCCAGTTTCTGGGGGTTCGGTGCGTCGCTGCCTAGAGCACACTGTCCTTTTGCCCTCTGCACCGCTCTCATCTGTGAGATTCTAACTCCAGCGTCGGCACCACCGTAGGGCATTAACACTTCCACGGACTTTCTACCGCCTGGCACGTTTTCGCCAACCAGCATTCCAACAGGTCTGGAGAGCATGAATGTGTATTCTTTCTGGGGGCCCGCGAATGCAACTGGACTCGTCGCGACCACGAACACCGGCGCTTCTTTGAAGCTCTATGGCTATTCACAAGCCACTGGCTCACTTCTTCGATTCCAAGTGTACGCCGCTGGTGGCGTCATGCTCAACACGGTGTCCTACACCTTGGGGAGCTCGTACCCACTGGCTGTCCTGGTGATAGACAACACCGGTTACTTGCGGTTGTACGCTTGCACAGATGCAACGTGCGCCAACCAAACGCAAGTGTGGACCAACAACGTCGGTCTGCCTTCGAATGGCTGTCTCGACTCTGGCACTTGCACCTCTTTGTCCTCGATTTCATCGAGTTCCCCCGCTGGCTCAGCTGCAAGCCTCTACGTTGGAAGCACGGGCACCCTGTACTTGCTAGGCGGTACATCTATGCCTCGAATTATTATCCAGGCCATTACCCAGGCGCCCCCTCCGACATCCCATCCCCCCGGCCCGAATGTTGCGACGGTGCGTTGCGGGCTCCTACGCGCTGTGTTTATACGCGCTCGCGCTTGTCTCACTCGGTTTCACACTCACAGCCAACGCCGTTGGCCAGCGACAACATCACAGCCGCCTTCAATGTTTTGAATTTGGCAACGCAGTTCAATGGAACGACGTATTCAAACCAAACCTATCTGGCACTGGGACCGCTTGCTGCCGGCAGCATAAATGCCACCGCAGCCAACGGAGCCAGCATGACCCTGGCAGCCGGCGCCAATGTCAGCCTAGTTATCACCGCCGCCAACGGCACGCAGACGTGCACCATCACTGGCGGCGCGTTTCCCTACGTGGCTCTTGTCTATACTCTGACCACTGGTCGAGTGACTATGTCCGGGTGTCCTGTAGCCAATTGCTCGAATTCTACTGGAATTTGGTCATCATCAAATTCGTTCAGCACTTCAACGGGGTGCATTGTGTACCCATCTGGTGGCCAAATTGTGTACCCACCGAGTGCATATTGCGTCTCAACCTGCAACGTGGTGAATTTCACAGCAGTGGGGTCCAATCCGTCTGTGTATCTGACTTCCAACGGAACTTGGTACGCCAACGGGACCAACGCAACGGCGGTCGTGTTTGGCGGCTTTAATTCTGTCGTGCCGGGGCCGCCGGCGCCTCCGCCAGCTCCAAACGTTGCGACGGTGCGTCACAAATCCCTGTGCCCGCAGCTCACACGCGCCGTCTGACACGCCATCGCCACTGTTTGCCACACGCACAGCCTTCAATGTCAGCTAACGACAACATCACGTCCAGTTTTAGCAACGTGACGATATCTGTGCAAAACGGCACGCTACAAAATGGATCCGCAACGTATGGACCAGCTGCTCTGCTTGCTCTGGGTCCAACTGGCGGCAGCATCACTGCTACCGCTCAGAACGGTGCTACCATGATCCTGTCCGCCGGCTCCAATATCAGCTTGGTCATCAAAGCTGCCAATGGCACGCAGACGTGCTCTGTCACAGGCGGCGTGTTTCCCTATGCAGTGCTTACCTACGGTGGCGGCGGCCCTCCGGCGGCTGTTCCGTCATTATACGGATGTGCATCCCCGTCATGCATCAATCCTCCGCCAGCACTTTTCTGGATCGGATTCCCGCAACTTGGCTGTTTGTCGTCCATGGGCACGGGACCATTTTGTGTCTCCACCTGTGGCGTCGCGAACTCGAGCCTCTCTAGTATGACGTCCAACCCAATGGTGTACTTGGCACCTGATGGGACGTGGTACGAGACAGGCACTGGTTCCATGAACGCGCCAGTCTCTGGCGTCATATTCACCGACTTCCCGTCAAGTTCGAGCACACCTGCACCTCCGCCATCGCCGCCACCTCCATTGCCGCCACCGCCACTGCCACCTCCGTTGCCACCGCCACCCCTGCCGCCACCGCCCATGGCTACCGTAACGTACAGCACAGGGTGTGCATCGACTCAAACAGCCTACGGATCGTCCGTCAACGGGACTACATTCGCCGTGCCCATCTCTGGCGGGTCTTGCAGCCCGGCTGGCTACGCCGGCGTCGGGAACTGCTGCAACGGCGCCTATGCAGGCACTGGATCGTCATGGCTGGGCGGCTCCTGCAGTGCCAGTACATTGCCTGCGGTGCCCATCTTGTCGCTTAACTCCGCGCTTGGCGCTGGGCTGTTTTGCTTGGACGTGAACAGCAGCCAAATGCTTGTACTCACTTCCTGCGGCACGATCAGCAATTTCACGGTGTCGCCGACGCAGCAGTGGAGCTGGACAAACAGCTACGGAACAAATCTGTACCACATCGCGACTCACCTCTGCGTTCAAGCCGTTTCGCTCACCAACGGTTCAACGCTGCAGCTAGCTTCATGCAGCGCCTCCAACCTGGTCGGCACCTTGTCATCCACTGCGACTCTCACAGTCGGTACATCGCCCAGTGTCCTGTACGTTCAAGCAACCACATTGACGCCGATACTCAGCAGCTCTGCCAGTGGAACGCTGTCGCAAGGGTGGGTCAGCACCTGCAAGAGCCTCATTCGCTATCAAATCCCACCACCGCCAACATCCCCATCCCCACCGCCTTCGCCGCCATCACCACCGCCGCCTTTGCCGCCACCGTCACCCTCTCCGGTGTTCGTATCGACTTCGCCGGATTACTTGTCGTCGTTTAGCTCCTATTCCGTGCCTGCTGGCTTGAACGTCAGCACTTTCCCGCTTGTGTTTGGACCCGCATCTTCGGGTAGCTCTTTTCGCGCCAATGCCCAATCTTTCGCCTCGCTGCAGCTGTTGAGTTACTCCTCAGGCGTGACTGGCATTTCAGCCGCACAATCTCTGGGCTTTGCGGTCTACAGCTCGTCCAACCCAGTGTCGCCTACGTGTGCGGTGACATTCAACTCGACGTCATACCCCACCGCTGTGATGGCCATCGACTCAGCTGGTTTCCTGTGGCTGTTTGCGTGCACGAATTCCATTTGCAACAATCAGACGACGGTCTGGAACAATCTCCCTGCTTCAGCGCCAACAGGCTGCCTCAGTTCGTGCACGTCCACCTGCAACTTGACATCGACCACCGGGGCCGGCCCAAGCGCAAGGGCCTATGCCGGAAGCTCTGGCACGCTGTACTTGCAAAGCGGCAACTCTGCACCTCAGTACATCTTCGGCACGCCTCCTCCTCTCGCTCCGCCCCCTCCGAATGTGGCGACGGTGCGATGTGTCGCCGCGTGAACGCGTTGCGTGTCCGCATTCAAACTCACTCGCGCGCCTTGCCACACGCGACGCGCAGCCTCCGCCGTCATCCAGCGACAACATCACGTCGAGCTTCAGCCTGTTGAATGTGACGTTCCAGTCTTCTGGCGGGCCGAATGGAACGCTGACGAACCATACCAATAGTTTCGCGGCACTTGGACCGACTGGCACCAGCGTGAATGCAACCGCCCCCAACGGCGCCAGCATGACGCTTACTGCCGGCTCCAATGTCACTCTCGTCATCAAGGCCGCCAGCGGAATGCAGACGTGCTCCATAACGGGTGGCGTGTTCCCGTACGCGTTTCTGTACTACTACCCCGACGGGCCGGCTCTGTTTGGATGCAACTCGTCTGCGTGCTTGAACCCCACCAACTTCTGGTATTCCTCGCAATATGTAGGCAGTGCTTCGGGCTGCATGACAAACGCCATGATGATGGGTCCTTTTGGAGCAGGCTCCGCCCCGTACTGCGCCTCAACTTGTGGCATTGTGAACTACACATTCGTTGGAACGAACCTGTCGGTGTTCCTGGCGTCTGACGGAACGTGGTACAATGCTGGCGTCAACTTTCAGTCGGGACAACCCGTCTCAGGCGTCGTTTTCGGCAACTACTCGTCCATGGCGCCTGCCGTGCAGCAGTCGCCACCGCCATCGCCACCGTCGCCATTACCACCCTTGCCGCCCTTTGCGCCGCAACCGCCGTACCCGCCAATAGGTCCTATCATCCCTGCAAGGCCGCCGGGGCCGAATGTTGCGACGGTACGTGACTACTCGCACGCATTTTTTAATGCGCAGTTGCTTCCTCAGCTCGGTCACTCTGACAGTGCATACTCTCACCTGCGCAGCCTACACCCGTGTCCAGCGACAACATCACTGCCAGCCTTGGCTCAGTGAACCTGACTCGCCCGTCTGTTTCGAGTCCGTCGTCAGGCGGTAGCCAGGTACCCGCGAATCTGACCTCCGCCTATGAAGGTCTGGGGCCGACGGCCACCAGCGTGACCATCACCGCACCCAACGGCGCCAGCATGACGCTGTCCGCGGGCTCAAACATTAGCTTGGTCATCACTGCCGCCAACGGCACGCAGACGTGCTCCGTCACAGGTGGACCGTTCCCTTACGCAGCATTGATCTACAATCCTGTTGGACCCGCTCTGGTCGGATGCTCGTCATCTGCCTGCTATCTTGCAACTTACATCTGGGCTGCCATTGCTGCGGCCCCTACCGATGGGACGGGCTGTTTCTCATATGGTAGTGGTGGCGTCGGTGTCGGCGGCAATATCAGCTCGCCGTACTGTCTCTCTACTTGCAGCGTTGTAAACTTCACCAGCTTTGGACCAAACCCGGCGGTCTATCTGTCAGCCGGCGGTACATGGTACAGTGCTGGAACCAACCAATCGGCAGTTGTATTTGCGGGCTTCTCGTCCCTGTCCTTTGCACCGCCATCGCCGCCTCCAAGCCCGCTGCCGCCAACAGTCGCAGTGATTGCCGCCTCCATGGCGCTCCAAGGCGTGTCTGCAGCCCAGTTCACGGGTGCCGTTCAGTCAGCCTTCCTAAGCACGCTTGCAGGCGCGTTGGGTGTGCCAAGCTACGCCATAGCCATTACGGGGGTGACGGACTTGTCCGCTCCATCTGGGCGGCGTTTGACCGCCAGTGGTGTCAACGTCGCATTCACTGTCGCGGCGGCATCGACGCAAATGGCGGGCAATCTGAACAGCGCTCTGACGGCAATCAGCTCCGGCTCCGGAACAGCCTCGTTTGTGTCCAGCCTGAATGCCAACCTGGCGTCTACCGGTGTCTCCATCTCCGGAATCGCGGTGGCGCCCAGTCCGCCACTAGCGCCTCCACCAAGTCCGCCTTCACCGCCGGCTCCGCCACCGGCGCCTATCTCCCTTGCGTCTTTGACTGGCAACAACACGAACGTGAGTGCCGTCACGGCGCAGGTCACTTCAAATCTGGCCAGCCTGAGCAGCAACGCAAGCGCACTCGCATCTGCGCAAGCGTCAATTCTGACCAGCCTGACGAGCGGATTGAACACCTCAACAAACCTAAGCAGTGGCAACGCCGCTGCAGCAGCCTCCCTCGTGCTTGCCGTGGTGTCTGCCGCACCGAACGTGACGCTGTCGCCAAGCAGCCAGTCGGCGGCGCTCAGCGTTCTCTCTGCTGTTGCATCTGCGCCCATCAATGTGTCGGGTGCAGCTGGCGTTGCGGTCATGTCTGCCCTGTCTTCCATCGCAGGCAGTGCGTCCACCAACAACCCAGGAGCGCTGACTCAGGTCACTGGCGTACTTGATTCTCTGGCGTCTAACGCGGCGAGCAGTTTGTTGACTTCTCTTGCAAGCGGCGGAGCTGGCAGCGCAGCCCCTGCTTCTATCACCTTCAGCACGCCCAACATCCAGGCTGCAATTTCCGTCACGCCACCAGGGACTGTGAATACGGCTCCCATCAGTGCGCCTGGATCGCCATCCAGCTTCAACCCCATGCCTCCGGGTTTGCTCAGCTCTGCAGGCAGCGCGGCGGTCATCACCAACTTCCGATCACTTGCGTTCGACCCGTACGGGAACACCAACAGCAGCGGCAACGGAACAGCCCCGCCAGCGAGTAATCTGAGCACGGTGGGCGGTGTCACGCGGCTAGCATTCAGCACGGCGAACGGGACGCTTGAAGTTGCCAATGCCACGACGCCCATCACGTTCACGCTACCATTGGTGTCGGCTGCCCCGGGCAGCCTGGTCCAGGGCGTGTGCTCCTTCTACGACACTGTGGCGCAGGCGTACAGCACCAACGGGTGCATCGGCGTGCCCAACCCGGGTCCGCCGGGCCACACTCTGGCGTTCATCCCTGGGTATCAGACGCCCAATGATACCAGCTTGGCGTCGTCGTGGACCATCACCGGCTCACTGCTTGCGGGATGCACGAGCACCATCATCGACTGCAACTTGCCGTCCCCGCCGGTCATCTACCCCAACCCCAAACAGCCGCTCGCTGTTCCCGCGGTATCCTGCCCTGCCAATGCCACCAAGCCGCCTGTGCTCCGTGTCTATTACGGGGCTGCATGCCAGATTTGGCAACCAACAAATGCATTGAACTGCAGCTGGGACAACATCAAGCAGGCGTTCGTGGGCACCGGCTGCGTTCCAACGGGCAATGTGACGCAGTGCATGTGCCGCCACTTGACTGACTTCGCGGCTGCGCGTGCGCCCGTGCTGACGACATGCAGCTTGAGCGACATGCTGAGTCTCAACCCGGCGGACATCGTGACCAAGCTGCGCATTCTTTTCATCGTGGTCATCACGCTCTTCGGCTGCATGAACCTCGGCGCTGTCGTCGGCGCCTTCTTAGACGCCCAAGAGCACCGCAATAGCGTCCTCCGCTTAACAAAGCCGGCAACTGGGTTTGTGCTCGTGCCGCCGCACTACGCCAGTAGCCGTGACACCCTCCTCAGCGAGATCCCGGACGAAGGCGTGTGGACCTGGACTTTCGAGCAGGCGCCTCTCATGTCACCGGTAGAGTCACCGCGGGGAAGTGGCCCCACGCTGGCGCTGGCGATGTCGATGCCCTACTTCCGTCTGCGCCTGGCTATTCCAGAGGAGCTGTGCGCCAGTGGGAGCACCCTGGGCGAGGCGCTGGGTCGCCAAGAGGGTCTGTCCGCGTCATTCCTGAACACATCGGTGGACATCCACGACCAGGCGTTCAACGTCATGATGCACCGCCGCGCTGCAGCTCTCAAGATTCCAAGCATGGGCGGCAGCACGCGGTTCGAGAACATTGTGGCACTGCCAGGCAAGAAGGCAGCTACCAACCCGAGCTCCATGGCGTTCAAGGTGACTCGCATGGCACCCACTGCGCTCGTCATGGCGTTCATGACCATCACACATGCGCTGCCGCTGGCTGAGCTGTCGCGGCGAAAGGCTGACGCGGCCCGCTTCTTCCATGGCGTCCGCGCGCCCGGCATCGATCACGACTTCCACTCACTCATGCGCCTGTTCATGGGCATGCTAAGCGAAGGCAATCTGAGCGACAAGAGTTACTGGCTGGAGAAGGCGCAGCTGTGGCGCCTACTCCTTCTCCAGCACTCCGACGGCTCCTTTGATGTGTGCCAATCACTTGCCATTGCGCTGCAAGCGCATGCGCCCGTCGATGCGGCTGACGAGGAGCAGCACCACAAGAAGAAGGGCGAAGAGGAGTCCGAGCTGGACGATGTCATTGGCGATGAGTGGGAGGTGGGTGCCCCAGAGGGCGCTATACCCGCCATCACAGACGACCCCATCGTTTTCAGCTTGGGTGCCATCATGGAGGCCATGCCTCGGCCGCTGTTCGAGCTCTGGTACGACGGCGTGGATGCGCAGCGCGTGTGGGCCACCGTTCTAGCACAGGCTTGCATGGAGGAGTTCGATGTCTCCTGGCTCGCCTCCGATGAGGAGGATCGGCATGAGCGCACAGCCGTGGACGCCGCTGACGCATGGCTGCGCGAGCAAGCGAAGTTACATCCCACACTCAGCGAGCTGCTGAGATCCGGTCGGCTGAAGGCTAGCGCTGACAGCGCACGTGAGAAATGGGATGACCTAATGAAGAAGAAGGTTGGCGCCATGCGCAGCTCAAAGGTGATTCTTCGGTACCGGCTTACAACCCACGCTCAGCGTGCAGCCGCAACATTCGTGCACTCCCTCATGACGGAGCACGACCAGTTCAGCACCTTCCTGGACACGAGCTCGTCCACTGCACGCTGGCAGCGCTGGATGATCCTCATGACGCTCGTCGCTGAGGCGCTACTCATCAGCATCTGGTTCTACCAGAGCCGCAGCGCGCAGTGCTGCACCGAGATCCGGGCAATCCTGAATTGCGAGAGCCCCACCAGCTGCCTGGGCTTCACCGGCAGCTGCTCGGACCTGCAGTCTCAATTCGCCACGCTGCAGGGGCCGTGGGTGTACGGCACACCGCCGAGCGAGCACCAGTACCTGACCGACTACGCGTGCCACGCGTTCCCTGACGACGCCTATCCCCTGGACCAGCTGCTCGTCGGCTTGATCTCCTTCGCGGTCGCCATCCCGGTGGCTATGTTCTTGGCCCGCTGCTTCGAGGTGGCCAACGAGAACGACGACGAGCCGGAGGCTTGGCTCGAGATGCCTGACGGGTGGGTCAAGTATGCCCTCAAGGCTGCGTTCGGCATGAAGCCGCACGGAGATTGGCATTACACGCGCGCAGTGCAGCAGCCGGATCTGAAGCCGTGCCAGAGCGGAATCGTGCGCTGGATGGTGCGCCGAGGCGACGAGATGCCGACCACCACGATACTGCGGCTTCTCGCGTGGGTGTGGAACTCCCTGTGCCGCTGTGTACGACCCGAGGAGGAGGGTGGCGCCGGCGACGAGGGCGAAGAGGAAGAGGAGGATGAGAGTGGCGGCAGCTTGATCAAGCGCCTGTACGCACTGGCTGGCCTTGTGGGCGTGTACCTCTGCTGGGCCATCTTCAGCTGGTTCATCTTCACCTACGGCATGCTCATCTACCGCCAGATGGGCGACCAGGCGCAGAAGAAGTTCACGCAGAGCTGGGGCGTCAACTTTGGCGTCGGATCGGCGTCCGAGTGGCAAGATGTGGCTCAGGCTGCCATCCAGGCCGCCGTCATTGTCGTCATCCTCGACATGCTCCACATCACTCGCGATGGCAGCTGGTTTGAGCAGCAGGTGGACTTCCTCAGCACTCAAGCTTCACTTTTCAGCGGAGCAGCAACCAGCTCGCTCGGACGGGCGTACGCCATCGTGAAGCAACAGATGCGGCTCACGTGAGACACTGTAGATGCAAGTCAATTAGTCCATTGTATTTTGTGAATCCACGCATTTGAAGAGCTCCCATTCGCGCTAACCAGCGCACGCGTCAGTTTGATGGGGTGGCAATGCGTACATAGATCTATACATTCGCTCACCCCGCCAAAACGCCGAAGATCATTATGCGGGTCTTTCTTCTGCTCCTCGCCGCTGTCTTGCCCACATCCGCACTGTTTGTCTGCCCCACCAGCAATCCAGCTGTGACCTATTGCTACTGCAGCAACGGGTGCTCGGTTGGCGGAGACACAGCCTTCCCCTGGACGCCGACTGCCTTCCCGGTACCGTCGGTGAACCAGGGAGCAGACACGATGTGCGTGACGGTCAACGTGCCGTGTGCAAATTCGACCGCGTACCAAAGTCTAGTGCAGTGGCTGGGCGTGAGTGGGAATGTGTTGTACTCCTCCAACGCCAGGTGCGCTTTCCTTACTGAAGTGGGACCAGCCCACACGCAAACCATGTCAGTGGCCGTCCGTGCCTACTCTCTGCTATCGCCCCAAAGCGCGTGTGGCTGCACAGCTGGAGGAGGCAATAACCGCCTACACAAAGCTGACTCGTCCCACTTTGCACCCCCGCAGTGCGAGCATCGTGGGTTGTTCCACGAACACAGTCGTGCAGCAAGCGACTAGTTTCACACAGGCGGAGTGCGCCACTTTTGCGAACTTATTCAACGCGCTGCCTTCGTCCTCCACTGTGGGCGTCCCGTCTGTGAGGGTGTGCACGTCCAGCAACTGCAACGTCATGGGACTCCCTGCTCAGTCTCCTGCGGGGCGGTTGGTTCCTGAGCGGGTGGCGCTACTCCTGACAGCCGCCCTGACAGCAGCCGTAGTGGTTGTTCTGTAGGAGCATGCTGTCACCTGGACTGACCGAGGGCTGGCCACTCGCACGGCCTGCATGGTTCAGACAGACGGTACAATTCATATTAGAGGCTTGAGCATGTATTATGCACTCATTCGGTTCAACAACATCAGCAAGCTTGCCTGGCCTTAAGGCCTGTTCTCGATGTTCACCCTTGTCTCGGATCCTGGCCGCAGTGCCACACCCACGCGTGCTCGTCCCACCCACAGGAGGCGAGCAAGCCATCAACCAAGGGGCTCGCATCCAAACCGACTGCGAACTCTGTGTGATGGTCCCATCGCCTGAGCAACGGTCCTGCTGCCGGATCTGGCGCTAAGCCTGGAGGCAGCGGCGTAGCCGCCGCGGCGCCACCCATAGCGGGGCCGCAGTCCCATGCAGCGACCGTCATGTCGTAGCTGCAGCTGAAGAGCAAGCGACTACACCAGGGCGACCAGCGCAGGCGGCGCACTGCGTAACTATGGCCCCCGAACGTCGCCAGCGGGCTTCCCGGCGCGCGGACATCCCACAGGCGGATGGATTTGTCCACACTGCCGGTCGCTAGAACCGCGTCGTTGTATTTGCACCAATCGACTGCAAGGACCTCGTACCCGTGGGCAGCAAGGGTGCAGCTGCTATAGGCTTGTCTGCAGTCCCACAGCTTCACGGTGCAATCCCCCGACGCAGTCGCGAACACATCCGCGGCCGTCGGGTTCCAGGCGGCGGAATACACGCAGTAGCCGTGCTCTGCAAAGGTGCGCACACTCTGGGGAGTCACCAGATTCCTATACACAGCACAAAACAGGAGTCAAATGTCAGCGCTGGCTGGCTGCATTAGTGCATGTGAGTGCGCACCAGAGCTTGACGGTGTCATCCCAGGAAGCTGACAGGAAGACGTCTCGCCGCACGCAGTTCCAAGTGACGCAATACACCTCATGCCGGTGCTCTTCCAAGCTGCGCAGCGGGTTCGCGTGTCGCGGGGCTGATAAGTCCCACACCTGGCGAAAGAGACGGAGGTGAAGCGAGAGGTGAAAACAAAGCCGTCTGGGGGAAGGAGCGTGACGAGTAACTTGCCTTGACGGAGCCGTCTCCAGACGCGCTGACCAGGACGTGTTCGTTATCTTCACACCAGCAGCAGTCGTAGAGTCCGTCCGCTGTGTCGAAGGCTGCCACTTCGCGCATAGGCCCGCCAGGTGCGAACTGCACAGTGTTGCAGTGTCAGTCCTTGTGCGCTGCGCGGGGCCAGACACGTGTGGTGAGGTGCACAAGCGCGCACCTCGAGCACATATTGTCGCCCGTTGCCTATGATACCGAAGTTCTGTGGTGCGTGCGGCAAGCTCGAGTTTAGTTTGATGCACGCGTTGTTGGCCTCGCCACTGAGCGCGCCTGCGATGTGGCGACAGCCACTCGGTTGGACAGAAACGGGCTGAACGCCATGGAGTAGCCGTTGAACTGCGTTCTGTGGACAGGCATGGCCCCCGCTCGCGTAGGAACAAGGACCACTGGCAGGTGTCTGTCAAGAGCGCCACGCGTGTGACGGCCGGATCATCGGCAGTGGAAGCGCTGCGCTTGCATGGATGGGGCGCTGGGCTGTGCACAACTGTCTGGCGAAGAGGGGGCGCGCTCTGACACGTCAAATTTGTGTTGGCGCAAAATTGCACATCACACGCTATACGCTGCTGTCCATGGCTTCAGCCAGCAAGCTCGTCTCCCGCTTTGTGACACGCAACGGATGCGCTTCAGTGTTGAGTACCCAGGTGTCGAGGTCGAGCGCAGAGCTGTCAGCAAAGAGCAAGTACAAATACTTGAGCGTCTCCGCCAGAAAGAACGACTGCTGTGTGTCATCCTGCTGCGGCTCCGGTATGATACGCACGTCTTTCAAGCCCGCATACCCACCGTCTGGAGAGCGCTCATACTTCTCCAGAGCGCTGAA
>Ga0164296_1004697_pt1 | contig 12302 bp, 9 predicted proteins | sample GEODES057metaG_FD_113533 | JGI IMG/M metagenome (GOLD analysis project Ga0164296, IMG submission 113533) | Dystrophic lake water microbial communities from Trout Bog Lake, Wisconsin, USA - GEODES057 metaG | ecosystem: Environmental > Aquatic > Freshwater > Lake | place: USA: Trout Bog Lake...
CGCATTTTCTCTCGCACCACGTGAACTTTTACGGGGTCGAGTTCAACGAGTTGTTCTGCCAAGTAACTCTCACTTGGGAGAGTCAGTACAACCTCTTTAAATGCTGAATCTAAGTGATCATTGCGCAAAACTGTCTTGAGTCCAAGTAGCAAGTCAGCGTTTAAGATCTGAGCGGGCAACTCTGGTGCTTGAATAGCTTTTAAAGCTGTGTCAACGCAGAGTCTTTGAGCTGCATCCCACTGGTTGAAAGGATCCGTATCGTGTGCAAGTAAGGTCAGTAGTTGGTCTTGACTCAAATTTGAATCAAGAATAACTGGGGCGCTGAAGTTCCTAAATAGGGACGGGACTGGTTCACTTACTACACCATCGAATTCAAAGATTTGCTCAGTCTGGGTTAGCACGCACAACTGCGTTGCCTTGAGTTGTTCGCCGTTTAAGCCAATGAGTCCGAGAGATACTGGAATCACAAATGGTTCTTTGTGCAGTTGCCCAACTGATGGGGGGCAAGACTGCGAGAGTCGCAGTTTGTATGTTTGCGAAGCACTGTCATACTGCCCTGCAGCACTTACAACCGGTGTTCCGGCCTGTGAGTACCAACGCTTAAATTGCTCCAAATACACTTTAAGAGCAGAGTCAGGGTTAGCATCGGCTATAGCATTAGCAAAATCATCACACGTTACTGCTTGTCCGTCGTGGCGCTTAAAGTAAAGCTCCATCCCCTTTGCAAAACCCTCACGGCCTACAAGTGTTTGCATCATTCGAACAACTTCTGCTCCCTTTTCGTAAACAGTAACTGTATAGAAATTATTGATCTCTACGTAACTATCAGGTCTAACGGGGTGCGCCATTGGACCAGCGTCCTCTGCGAACTGAAGCGTTCTAAGTAGTCTTACATCTTCAATTCTTTTGACTGCTTTGGCAGATACACTGCCCGCTAAGTCTTGACTGAACTCTTGGTCTCTAAAGACGGTGAGACCCTCTTTGAGTGAGAGTTGGAACCAATCGCGACAAGTGATTCTGTTGCCAGTCCAATTGTGAAAGTACTCGTGACCGACTACGCTCTCAATATTTGAGAAGTCCGCATCTGTTGCGGTGGCTTGTGAGGCAAGGACATACTTCGTATTGAATATATTTAAGCCCTTATTCTCCATCGCGCCCATATTAAAGTCTGAAGTCGCGACAATCATAAAACGCTCTAAATCAAGCGTTAGTCCAAAACGTGCTTCATCCCAAGCAATGCTAGACATTAGAGATTTCATTGCATGTTCGGTTTTATCGAGGTCCCCTGGGCGAACATAGATTTGAAGCAAGTGTCGATTACCGGCCCTAGACACAATCGACTGTTCACGCGCCACAAGTCTTCCAGCAACTAAAGCAAATAAGTAGCACGGTTTTTTGTGAGGATCTACCCATTTGGCGAAATGACGTCCGTCCTCCAAGGATCCACTGTCGACTAAATTACCATTTGATAATAAGACAGGGTAAGCGGCCTTATCGGCTTTTAAAGTGACCGTAAAACTAGACATTACATCAGGACGATCCTGGAAATACGTAATGCGCCTAAACCCTTCTGCCTCACACTGAGTGAAAAAGGACTCATTGCTGACATACAGACCTGATAGCTGCGTATTTTTTATCGGATTACAGATGGTGAAAATTTCAAGATCAAATCCTTGATCATCACTAGGTAAGTTCTCCAACACCAACTGGTTTTCTTCATTCTTGAAACTGCTCCCAGCCCCGTTTACCAAGACTCTGGATAGGCTAAGGTCTTGACCATCAAGACGCAAAACTGTTTCATTAGAGTCTTTGTTCTTACGGACTCGCATTTTGTTAAGGACACGGGTTTTTTGTGGATCTAAGTCGAAAGTTAATTCAACCGTATCTATCCAAAACGCGGGTGCTGTGTAATTCTCTCTTTTAATGAGAGGTGAGGCGCCTTCACGGTACATGTCTATACTCCGTCAATTTTCTTACTTAATTTATTTGATGTTTCAAATAAAGTTATTTAACTAAATCCTAACTTTTTCCAAGCCTCAAGTCTTATACACCTTGCTTCAAGGACGCTTCAATGAAGACATCTAAGTCTCCGTCCAAAACGCGCTGAGTGTTGGACATCTCAACATTGGTCCTCAAATCTTTAATACGACTTTGGTCAAGTACGTAACTCCTGATTTGATGACCCCAGCCTACATCTGTTTTCGTGTCCTCTAACTTTTGCTGAACTTCCATTCGTTTACGCATCTCAAAGTCATAAAGCCTTGAGCGCAGTCGTTTCCATGCGACATCGCGGTTTGAGTGCTGACTCCTGCTGTCTTGACACTGAACCACAATGTTTGTGGGGATGTGAGTTAAACGAACAGCAGAATCAGTTTTGTTAATGTGCTGACCACCCGCGCCACTTGCTCGGTATGTATCTACTCTGACATCTGCTGGATTGATATCAATCTCAACAGAGTCATCAATCTCTGGGTAAACAAAAACACTTGCAAAACTGGTATGGCGTCCACCCGCAGAATCAAAGGGTGACTTTCTCACAAGCCTATGAACCCCAGTCTCCGTTCTTAGTAGTCCAAACGCATAGTCGCCCTCAATTTTTATTGTCGCGCCCTTTATGCCCGCAACATCTCCGGGTGTCTCATCTTCAACGGTTGCTTTGAACCCCTTGCGCTCAGCATACTTCAGGTATTGCCTGAGCAACATGCTGGCCCAGTCACAGGCCTCCGTTCCACCTGCTCCTGCCTGTAAATCAAGGAACGCATGGCTTGAGTCTGCGGGATTGTTAAACATTCTCCTGAACTCAAGCCTTTCAATGTCGGCTTGTAGGCCCTTCGTCTCGGTCTCAATGGTGAGGAGTCCCTCTTGGTCATCCTCGGATTTAGACATCTCGAACAACTCGCTGTTGTCGGCTAACTCACTCTCCAAACGAGAGAGTGTCAAAACAATTTCTTCTAGTGACTTTTTCTCTCGCCCTAGTTCCTGTGCTTTTTTAGGATCATTCCAAACGCTTGGATCCTCAAGTGATGCGTTAACGGTTCTTAAACGTTCCGACTTGGCATCGTAGTCAAAGATACCTCCGAAGTTCTTGGGTTCTTTGGGTAAGATCGGCTAAGTTTGCACCGATCTGATTTAATCTTTCAACTTCCATTATCAATCCTTAGTTATTACTTTTCGTAGTTATTTAATTAAATAGAATTACATACAACATTCCGTTAACCTACGACTAGTCTGTTATTTTCGCATGGACTAGACAGGTTGTATTCAAGACTGTCTTGATAAGCGCTAAGGCCCTTCAAAATATCCCCAATCACTATGACGCTTGGGCTAGCGAGTTTCTGCTCATCAATGGTTGAACACAGCCTGTTTAAACACGTCACAGTATTGCGTTGATCTCTCAGAGTTGCATTTTGAATAATGCCTACGGGGGTTAGCGGGTTCATACTTTTGAGTAATCCCAACTCAATCTCTCTTGCTCCTTTGATTCCCATATAGATCACTAGCGTGAGCTTAGCTTGCTGAGCAGCTAAACCAATCAATTGCCAATTTAGACCTGGTTGGGATTCTTTTTGGTCTGATTCGCTTTGAACTTTTGAGGATTTTTGGTGTCCTGTCAAGAAGATGACCCCGTGAGCATGTTCTCTGTGCGTGAGGCTAATGCCTAGAGAGCTTACCGCGGCCAATCCTGAGGTGATGCCGTTTACGACTTGGACTTGAATTCCTGCCCTTTGTAAGCTCTCGACCTCCTCGCCGCCTCTGCCGAATATAAAAGGATCGCCCCCTTTTAAACGCACCACGTGGTTCCCCGACCGAGCCTCTTGAATTAAGAGCTTCTCGATAAAAGCTTGTGGCGTCGATTTGCATCCTCCACGCTTTCCAACATAAATAATGCGTGCGTTTTTGTTAATTAACTTACAAATTTCATCATTAACCAAGTCGTCCACCAATACCACATCAGCGCTTTGTAAAACGTTGAGTGCTTTGATAGTTAAAAGCTCGGGGTCGCCAGGGCCAGCGCCAACCAAAGAAACGAGCGGAGAATGAGTGTATTCAGACATGTCCCCTATTGTAGGGGGAGGGGAGTTACAAGAGCTTGCAACTCCTTGAAATCCAGAGGTATTTTTTAGTTTTTACAGAAAACGAAAATCAACTTCGGGTGCAAAAAAATAATATCTCAAAAAGAGTATCCGTTAATGCATCTTGAAAGTAGATTTAATCAACTCAATTTGATCCAGAATAGACTTTGGAGTAGGTAATTTGCCATTGAGTATGTTTGAAGTGTAATAAGCAATAGATTTTGCGTTGAGTTCTTCAGTAAATAAATTAGCAGAACTGACAGAGCCTTTCTCGGAGTCTTGCTGATGAGTAACGATCCCGCCTTTTAAGACTGTGTAGGCGGGAGAGCGTCTTGGGTCGGCCACCGCTTCCCCTTCGCAACCTCTTAGAAGGACAGCGTCACCATGGACAAGCTCTAGAGTTTTTTTCATAGAAATAGCGTACTCTGGGTGTGTATAGCTAGTGATTAATAGGGGCTTTAGCCCAGAGGAAGTCGTGCTAGTTTCTTGGTCATTGTGAAATTGCACGGGTTGTATGAGTTTGACCATGCTGTGCGCTGAATTACGCAGTCCGATGGTGCGTCTAATTTCTAGTAATCTTAGTAGGCTAGCACTAATGATGCTTGTGGGTGCAAAAGCGAGTTCACCCGCCTTAAGCTCGCCGGGTGTGGTTGTAGGATTTACACCGAGTTCTTCTAGAACCTCTTGGCTTGACACTCTTGTATTTTCAGTTGAGCTTCCGTGCATAAGCACCGCAAAACCCTCCCTTGCTAGCAAAAGACCAAGAAGGGGAGTCAACACGGGCAAGCGTCTAGCTCCGTTGTATGAGGGTATGACAATCGTCGGCTTATTAGATTTAGGAGGCGTAAAGTAATTAAGCCTTTGGTGCGCCGCATCTAAGAAGCCAGCCATTTCTTGCTCAGTTTCACCTTTAATTCGCATTGCGATGCAAAAGGCGCCAAGTTGAATATCGCTCAATTCATCGTCTAAGATCAGGCCCATCAACTCAAATGCTTGCTCTTTACTCAATGACTTGGCGCCGTCCTTGCCTCTGCCAATTTCGCGTATGTATGATTGGATACTCATGGAGTCGATAGCTTTGTTCTAATTAATTGGGAGGGAGAAAAGTGTCATTGCTTTCTTCCAAGGATAATACAAGCAATTCAGAAAGAACTATAGAGAATGTTAATCCTAGGAATCGAATCCTCCTGTGATGAGACAGGCGTTGCTTTGGTGGAGACAGCACCAGCAAGCTCATTTGACGAAAACGTTTGGCCCAAACTCTTAGCGCAGGCCCTGCATTCTCAAATAGCGTTACACACACCCTACGGCGGAGTGGTGCCGGAGCTTGCTAGTCGGGACCATATACAGCGAGTAGTTCCTTTAATTAGGGCGGTCCTTGCTAAGTCTAATCGCGAGTTAAAAGAGATTGATGCCATCGCATTCACTAAGGGGCCAGGGCTTGCAGGGGCTCTTTTGGTTGGAGCGGGAGTGGCCTGCGCGTTGGGGGCGTCATTGAATATTCCAGTCTTAGGCGTACACCATCTAGAGGGGCACCTGTTGTCACCTTTTTTGAGTTCAGATCATCCCCGTTTTCCGTTTGTAGCTCTTTTAGTTTCTGGGGGGCATACGCAGTTAATGATGGTTCAGGGGGTAGGGGAATATGAGATCTTGGGTGAGTCAATAGACGACGCAGCGGGAGAGGCGTTCGATAAATCGGCCAAATTACTAGGAATTGACTATCCTGGAGGACGAGAGTTATCGGAGCTTGCCGAAAGCGGCAATCCAGTGGCATATTCATTTCCTAGACCGCTTCTTCACAGTAAAGATTTAAATTTCTCATTTGCAGGACTTAAAACTGCAGTGCTAACACAATGCAAGAAACTCGGCGATGGGCTCCTCGCTGAGCGCGCTAATTTGGCGGCCTCAACTCAGGCAGCGATTGTTGAGGTGTTGGTAAAAAAATCTTTGAAAGCCTTAGAACAGACGAGTATGAAAAGTTTAGTTGTGGCAGGTGGAGTGGGCGCAAACAAAGCTCTAAGGGATTCACTCAATTCAGAGTGTAAGAAAAGAGGTATTCGTGTACATTACCCAGAAATTGAATTTTGCACGGATAACGGAGCAATGATTGCAATGGCTGGGGCTATGCGTATACAGACTCAGCGCGAGTTACCCACAAAAGATTACTCTTTTGAGGTAAGCCCGCGTTGGCCCTTGGATCAAATCACTCAAAGCGTTGTTAAAAGAGATTTACGCTCTTTTTAATCTAATCGAGGTGCTTTACCTTTTTAAAGGATAGGCAATGTTGTAGCACGGCTGACTGGAACTTTCTTAGTTAATGTTAGGTACAAAACACCGTCCTCTAATTTTGCAGTACTAGAGCTCGCGTCAATTTCTTCCGGTAACTCATAACCTCCGCTGTAATGGCGTTTGGCTTGTTCAGATGTTTTGATGCGAACCACTTGCCCCTCGATTGAGATGTTGAGTTGGTCTCTAGGGACTCCTGGAACGTCAATCTGTAACTTGTAGCTTCGCTCGTCTTGTTCAACTGAGGGTGTATTTTTTGTCTTTAAAACGCCATCAATGAAGCGGTCAAAAGATGCTGTGCTTGCTCTGCGGGAGGATGGTGCTGATACGGGGGATAAAAACATGTATAACTCCTGTTGTTTAAAGACCTTTCGTCCTGGAATCAACTTAAACTCAGGGGGCCTGGTCGGGCTTAGAGTTTTTTGTTGCATGCATAGGAGATGGGTGTGAAGAGTCCTAAATTCAAGGCCTAAAGGGCAGGATTTATTTTTGTAATTGAGCTATTGAATTCAAGAAATAATGCCTTACTTTGGGTCCGATTCAGAATCTTTAATATAGATTTAAATATTTATATTTTTATAATAATTTTCAAATAATTTTAAAAATGCGTTCACTAATTGAAAATCTCGCAGAATCCAAAATACGAGAAGTTGCAAACGCGGCAATGGGAAAGTCAGATGTTCTGGCTTTTTGGTTTGGCGAGAGCGATGAGGCTACTCCTGAATTTATCAGTGAGGTCGCGGTCCGCTCTTTAAGAGAAGGAGAAACTTTTTACACCCATAACTTAGGACTGCCTGAGCTGCGTGAGTCAATTGCACGAGAGATGTGCGCGCGTCACGGCACGGGTCGTTTCGGTGCTAAGAGAATAGCTGTGACCTCAGGCGGTGTAAACGCACTCATGATCGCCTCTCAAGCGCTCATATCTGCCGGTGACGAGGTTGTTGTGATTACGCCAATTTGGCCTAATCTTTGCGCACAAGCGATCATCATGGGCGCGAAACTTACTAGCGTCCCCCTGCAGCCCGTGAGCGGAGCTTGGACGCTTAATATGCAAATGCTTTTGCAAGCGCTAAAACCCGGAGTTAGGATGCTCATCGTCAACGCCCCGAATAATCCTACTGGCTGGACTTTGAGCTCAGCGGAGCAACAAGTCATACTTGACCACTGCAGAGCGAATGGGATTTGGATTTTGGCTGACGAAGTTTATGAAAACTTATATTTTGAGTCAACAAATAATGGCTGTGCACCAAGTTTTCTTGATCTTTCAAATGCGGACGACAAATTAATTGTGGTTCACAGCTTTTCTAAAAGTTTTTTAATGACAGGATGGCGTCTTGGGTGGATGGTCGTGCCTGAGAAGATACTGGGCTCTATCGGTAAATTAATTGAATTCAATACCTCGTGCGCAAGCTTGTTCACCCAGCGTGGAGGAGTTGCCGCGTTATCTCGTATTCAAGACATCACCCCTAGGGTAGTTGCACATCTAAAAATCTGCCGTGATACTTTAGTGGGAGGTTTGCAAAGCTTGGATCAAGTTGAGTTGGCTAGTCCAAAAGGCGGCATGTATGCCTTTTTTAAGATTAATGGTAAAACTGATTCACTTGAGATAGCAAAAAAACTGGTTAACGAGGCAGGTCTTGGTATCGCTCCTGGCGAGGCCTTTGCACCGCAATCCAAGGACTGGTTTCGATGGTGCTTTGCCTCAAAGGATCCCAAAAGGTTGTTGGAGGGTGTTGATCGGCTGAGTAATTGGATATCAAATCATTAAAAACTGTAAATTAATTATTTAGTAGTAATCTTTGTTGTATTTTAATGAGTCTCTTCAGAGATCGGAGTTGTGTGTAACGCTGGATTATTTGCCCGGTCTCTGTAAGTTATAATAGACAGTTACCTTTTGATAAAGCTTTGGCTTTAACTCAGTGGGTAAACAATCACGCCATCTGGCATTTCCGGCTGTTGGCGCATGTAAAACTTTTTGGAAAAACAATGAATATTCAACAAACGTCTGAAGTCGTTAAGGCTAACGCACGCAGTGCAAACGATACTGGGAGTCCTGAGGTTCAGGTTGCCCTGTTAACAGCTCGTATCAACGAGTTGACACCACATTTTAAGACTCATGCCAAAGACCATCACGGTCGTCGTGGACTTTTGCGCATGGTCAGTCGTCGTCGTAAATTGCTCGACTACTTGAAATCTAAGGATGCCAGCCGCTACACGCAGTTGATCGCAAAATTAGGTTTACGTAAGTAATTACTTAAGATCAATCGAGTATCAAATCTTGATTATGTTTTAAAGACAAACGCCTGAGTTAATCATTAGCTCAGGCGTTTTGTACTTCAAGCATTGTCAAATCGTTGGAGTAGGTGAGAGATAAGCAGGGCTGAAGCTGTGTCATTCCAAAAGAACAGAGCAACTCTATAGCAAGTTAAATAACTCTGTAGTCTTCGTCTTTTTTTGGAATGGCATCGTGTTCTGAGAATTCTTTTCTGCTCCAGGCATTTTGAGGCTGCCCTTTTTTTAAAGCCTTTTTAGTTATAGCGAAATTGGAGAAACACGCATGTCACTTTTTAATAAAGTTACCAAGTCCTTTCAGTGGGGACAACATAAGGTCACGATGGAGACCGGCGAGATTGCTCGTCAAGCAACGGGCGCAGTGCTCGTAGACATTGAAGGAACAGTTATTTTGGCAACAGTAGTTGCCTCTAAGTCCTCTAAACCTGGACAAGACTTCTTTCCCTTGACAGTAGATTACATTGAAAAAACTTATGCCGCCGGTAAGATCCCCGGGAGTTTCTTTAAACGTGAGGCAAAGCCTAGCGAATTAGAGACTTTAACGAGCCGTCTAATCGATCGCCCCATTCGCCCTCTCTTTCCAGAAGGTTTTTACAACGAAGTGCATGTGGTTATTCACACCATGTCCTTGAACCCTGAGGTTGATGCTGATATTGCAGCGATGATTGGTGCATCTGCAGCGTTGTCGATCTCCGGTGTTCCCTTTAATGGTCCAATTGGCGCCGCCCGTGTGGGTTATATCAACGGCGAATACGTTTTAAATCCTGGACAAACTCAGCGCAAAGACAGCATCATGGAACTTGTTGTTGCTGGCACTGAAACTGCGGTTTTAATGGTCGAGTCTGAGGCACAACAATTGTCTGAAGAAGTAATGCTCGGCGCTGTTATGTTTGGACACACACAGGGTCGTATAGTGATCGACGCAATTCACGATTTGGTCAAAGAGGCTGGTAAGCCAGCGTGGGAGTGGACAGCACCTGCGCGCGATGAAGCGTTCGAGTCAAAGGTTAAAGCACTTGCCCAAGACGCGCTTAATGCCGCGTATCAAATTCGCAATAAGCAATCTAGAACACAGGCTTGCCGTGAGGCCTATGCAGCCGTTAAAACCGGGCTTACAGACGCCGGTGTTGAGTTCGATCCCATCAAAGTTGATAACCTGCTTTTTGAAATTGAAGCTCGAATTGTTCGCGGTCAAATTCTCTCTGGAGAGCCTCGCATCGATGGTCGCGATACTCGGACTGTTCGTCCTATCGAAATCCGCACTGGTGTTTTACCTCGTACCCACGGCTCTGCGCTTTTTACAAGAGGTGAAACTCAGGCTTTGGTGATCTCCACTTTGGGCACAGACCGTGATGCACAGCGTATAGATGCTTTGAGTGGTGAATTTGAAGACCGCTTCATGTTCCATTACAACATGCCTCCCTTTGCCACTGGTGAAGTCGGTCGTATGGGAAGTACCAAACGTCGCGAGATCGGTCACGGTCGTTTAGCCAAGCGTGCTCTCGTTGCATGTTTGCCTACAAAAGAAGAGTTCCCTTACACGGTTCGTGTGGTCTCTGAGATTACAGAATCAAACGGATCCTCATCTATGGCTTCTGTGTGCGGTGGTTGCTTGGCATTAATGGATGCTGGTGTCCCCATGAAAGCTCACGTCGCAGGTATTGCAATGGGTTTGATTAAGGAAGATAACCGTTTTGCAGTCTTGACAGATATTTTGGGCGATGAAGATCACCTTGGCGACATGGACTTTAAAGTTGCAGGTACACCAAATGGAATCACTGCTCTTCAAATGGACATTAAGATTCAGGGCATTACCCAGGAAATTATGCAAGTCGCTCTAGCTCAGGCCAAGGAAGCCAGACTTCACATTTTGGGCATCATGCAAGCAACTATGGGCTCTGCAAACACAGAGATAAGTAACTTTGCACCACGCCTGTACACGATGAAAATCAATCCCGATAAGATCAGGGATGTGATAGGTAAGGGCGGTGCCACTATTCGTGCACTCACCGAGGAAACTGGCACCCAGATCGATATTTCTGAGGACGGTGTAATTACCATTGCCTCAAGCGAAGGCGCTAAGGCAGAGGAAGCAAAGCGCAGAATAGAGGAGATCACCGCAGAAGTAGAAATTGGTAAAGTCTATGAAGGTCCAGTTACAAAGATTTTAGACTTCGGTGCCTTGATCAATTTACTGCCAGGTAAAGACGGTTTATTACATATTAGTCAAATCAGTCACGAAAGAATCGCGAAGGTAAGCGATGTCCTGGCCGAAGGACAAATTGTTCGAGTAAAAGTTTTGGAAACTGATGAGAAGGGTCGTGTTAAGTTATCCATGAAAGCTTTGACAGAGCGTCCTGCGCCTGCAGCTCAAGCGGATGTTCCTGCTCACGACGATCATGCTGGGCATGATCACGCAGGGCATGATCACTCCCACAATCCACAACAAGATTGATTAACTACTGCATTTAATTAAAGTAGGTACGGGGGAAAGGGATGATCCTTTGCCCCCTTAATCTTGAAATTTGAACCTAAAAAATGCCTAGCCTAAAGAAACTCATCGCTGGTAATTGGAAAATGAATGGCTCGTTAGAGTCAAACGCTGCACTTATCCAATCAATTTTGGATGGAGATTTGCGTGCTGATGCCTGTGAAGTAGCGATATGTGTTCCAAGCGTTTATTTGCATCAAATCCAATCCTTGACTAAAGGCAAGGGACTCTACTTAGGTGCTCAGGATGTATCTGCTCATGAAAAGGGTGCTTACACTGGTGAGGTATCAGTTTCGATGTTGAAAGAGTTTGGCGCATCCTTTGTGATCGTTGGTCATTCCGAGCGAAGACAGTTCCATCATGAGTCAGATCAATTGGTCGCGATTAAGGCAGAACGTGCACTTGCCTCTGGTTTGACGCCCATCGTTTGTGTCGGCGAGACCATGCAAGAGCGCGAGTCGGGTGCCACTGAGGTGATTGTCAAGCGACAACTCGCCGCTGTCATTCACTTGGTTGGTCACTGCGTAACTGAAATTGTTGTAGCTTATGAGCCTGTATGGGCCATAGGTACTGGTTTAACAGCAACCCCTGATCAGGCTCAGTCTGTTCATGCTGTGCTGCGTGCACAACTCAAAGCGGCGGCGGGTGAGGGTGGTGAAAAAATTCGGATTTTGTACGGCGGGAGCATGAACGCTTCGAATGCAAAATCTTTGCTCTCCCAACCCGATATTGACGGTGGTTTGATCGGCGGAGCAGCTCTTAAGGCGGCTGATTTCCTCTCTATCATTGCATCCGCTTAAGGCTAGAAGAGTCAAAATTGCCTGGATTTATTAATTAAGAAGTTTCTTTCGGAGTAAGTTAAATGAATGTGGTTTTAAATATTGTTATTTTGGTCCAAATTTTGTCTGCACTTGCAATGATCGGTCTCATTTTGTTGCAGCATGGCAAAGGCGCTGATATGGGCGCAGCTTTTGGTAGCGGAAGCTCTGGTAGTCTTTTTGGCGCTAGTGGAGGTGCTAACTTTTTATCCCGCTCTACAGCAGTCTTGGCAGCCATTTTCTTTGCTTCCACTTTAGGACTTGCGTTTTTTGGTCAACCTCACGCTGCAAGAACAGGAAGTGTTTTGGAGGGAGTAAATGTCCCTGCGAAAAGTGGGCCTA
>Ga0164296_1004698_pt1 | contig 12300 bp, 8 predicted proteins | sample GEODES057metaG_FD_113533 | JGI IMG/M metagenome (GOLD analysis project Ga0164296, IMG submission 113533) | Dystrophic lake water microbial communities from Trout Bog Lake, Wisconsin, USA - GEODES057 metaG | ecosystem: Environmental > Aquatic > Freshwater > Lake | place: USA: Trout Bog Lake...
AAGGGATAAGGCATAAGTAAGCAATGAATTTTACTTACGACTTATGCCTTACGACTTACGCCTAATGACTTAAAAGAAGATTATGTTACAAATAAGTAAGCGTGGGCAAGAGATGCCCCCATCTCCCATCAGAAAATTAGTACCTTATGCAGAAGCTGCTGTGGAGCGTGGCGTAAAGGTTTATCACCTGAATATTGGTCAGCCAGATATAGAAACACCCCAAATAATGCTGGATGCTGTGCGCAATAGTGATTTCAAGATATTGGAATACGGTCATAGTGCAGGTAACGAAAGCTATAGAAGGAAGCTGGTGAAATACTATAGTAGTGTAGGAATAGATGTTGATTATAAGCAAATATTAATTACCACAGGCGGTAGCGAAGCATTGTTGTTTGCTTTTATGGCGTGCTTCGATCCGGATGATGAAGTTATTATCCCTGAACCTTTTTATGCCAACTATCACGGCTTTGCAGCAGAAGCAGGTGTGGAAGTGGTAACAGTAACGTCGGATATATCCACTGCATTTGCACTGCCACCAGTAGAAGAAATAGAAAAGAAGATAACTGCCCGCACAAGAGGGATTGTAATCTGTAATCCTAACAATCCTACTGGCTATGTATATAGCAAAGAGGAGTTGGAGCAATTGGCAGCAATGGTTGCAAAGCATAACCTATACTTCTTCTGTGATGAAGCCTACAGAGAGTTTAACTACGAAGGAGAAATACCATTGTCTTCATTAAGCCTAAAAGGGGTAGATAACAATGTGGTAATGGTGGATACAATCAGCAAAAGATACAGTGCTTGTGGTGGTAGGATTGGTGCATTGGTAACAAGAAACAAAGCATTGGTAGATACCGTGATGAAGTTTGCTCAGGCAAGGCTTTGTCCTCCCGGCTTTGCACAAATAGCAGGTGAGGCAGCACTGGATTTACCACCCGACTACTTTGATGTAACCAAAGCAGAATATAAGAGTAGAAGGGATTTGATTGTAGCAAGATTAAATGCGATGCCCGGCGTTTACTGTCCTAAACCAAGTGGGGCATTCTATGCTATTGCAGCGTTGCCAATTGATGATGCCAACAAGTTTTGTCAGTGGCTATTAGAATCATTTAGCTATAAGAATGCAACGGTAATGCTGGCACCAGGCACTGGGTTTTATGCAACACCCGGACTTGGAACAAACCAAGTTAGACTAGCGTATGTACTAAATAAAGTTGACATTGATGCTGCAATGGATTGCTTGGAAGCCGCTTTAAAACAATATTCTGCCGACAAATAGAATAGTGGAAATATTTTCTAGTTACCTTGCTGGGCAACAACAATAGGTTAATTAGTATCTCGCAAAATACTAACAGACACAACAGCACTAATCATGAAAATAACAAACACTTGCATAAGAGTTATACTATTCATAGTAATAATTGCCAACGCAAATGCACAAAGCTACCATGCCATGAATGGGTCGGCTTATGCAGGTGTTTTAAGCAACTTCGTCAATCCTGCAAGCCCAATCAACTCTCCATTCAAGTGGGATGTTTCTGTACTTGGCGCACAGTCGACCACTTCGAATAGCTCGGTGAGTATTACTAATTTGACTTTAGCCAACTTAACCCCTGATAATATCAACAACATTATAGTTCAACCAACCGCTGGCAATGGCTCAAGAAGTATAGACAACGCAGCAGACTTTCATTTGCTGAATGTTAGGTATAATATTGACAACATACAATGTATAAGCTATGGATTTAGGGTGCGAACATACACGCATGTTTCAGCCTCCCCATTCAGATATAGTGATACTACCAACGGGTTCTATTCATTTTTAAGTTACAATGCAAGTTCTTCGCCTTTTAATACTTATGGATATAACGAGGCATGGGTAGAAAATGATTTTAGTTATGCAAGAATACTCTCCGACAATGAAGATAATAGACTTTCTGCGGGTATTACCCTCCAAGTACTAAGGGGCATATCAGGCATTTATGGGTCTTTGAATAATGTATCCTATCAGTCAGAACCCAATCGTAATGTGATTACAAATGGCGGGGTCACTGTTCTTTATTCTTCTACCTATTCAGCTTTGAATGAAAATGATAGGGCGTTCAAGAACCTGATGCAATTTAAAAATGCAGGGAAATTTAGTTTGGGTACAAGTGTTGGGGTAGAATATGTAGTTAAGAAAAATGTTTTTGATGAACCCTATAATCCTAAGAACTATTATTTGAAAATTGGTGCAAGCATCATGGATTTGGGAAATAATAAATTCAATACTGCTCAATATTCATTTAATGTTACTGTGCCAAAGGGGGGCTTGACTGATACAGGAATCAATAATCAAATATATCGAAGCAAGGGAGAGGATAATGTGAAAAGGGTTCTTTTAAATAACTTTCGCGACACAACACAAATGCAGCACACTTTTAATATGAGTTTGCCAACACGTTTTGTTCTTACCATTGACAAAAGCATCAGTGATTATCTCTTTATAAATGCGATGCTAAACATTAATTTTTATTCTCAAGATATCACAGATATTTATAAAATTAAAACAAGGGAGCTTAATCGCCTAATCATTACCCCACGACTAGAAAATGATGTTTGGGGTATATATGTTCCGATACAATATACTATGAAACATGATATAATGGTTGGGGCTGCACTAAAGTTAGGCCCATTGTTGATAGGACTGCATAATATAAATTGGCTGCAAAGAACTAAGATAGAAGGGTTAGACGGTGGAGGGTATATGGCTTTGCACTTCCAACCTAGACTAAAGAAGTTGCATCATTCTTTAGATTGTTATACAGGGGATTTATAAGCTGAACAAGAGGGAATATAAAAGGGAATGGGTATTGAATTAAATTTCAATACCCATTCCCTTTTATACAAATCAACTTTAAGCTAAATCTTAATCAGGCTTTTTGCCATCTAAGAATGTGTTTATCGCAGAAAAAACAGTTTTGTTTTCTTCTTTGTCAACGGTGTATTTGCTGTAGAAATTCTCTGCTGACGTGAATGCATTTCCAAACATATCCATCTTCTTACGTATGTACGCAGGAACTGTTTCAAAATCATCGCTGCCATCGGTATCTTTCATGTTAAAACTAAGGTTTCTTAATTTATTGATACGCTCCAATGCTTTCTTGCGTTGTTCTTCTGCTTCGCTACTATCTTCAAACCCTCCTACAGCAGCTTGTTGTTCTTTAATTTGAGAATTATCTGCTTGATAGGAATGAGTTGATACTTCAGAAGAAATTTCTTTTACCTCATAAGAATTAATTACTAGTTCTTCTTTCACCTCAGGAATATGTACAGGCTCTTTTGCAGACAACTCTTCGTAAGACTGATGGATAGAATTATATCCCGTAGTCTCTTCATAAATATTTGTAGGCTTAGTAACCAATCCAACTGTGTTATCAACTTCCTTCTCAGTAAATACAAATTGCAGTGTTTCATCAATAACAACTGGTTCAATTTCTTCTTTAGTTTCCTCTATCTTCTCCAATTTTTCAATTGTCTCAGATATTGCAGTGCTTAGTTCGAAATAAAGCTTTGTGCTATCGTCTTCTGATAAAAGGGTTTCTTCTGTCTTACTTGCAAATAGATTTTCTTCTGTGTTAGACAAGAAAGGAGTACTTGCATCTACAGGAGACAGTGTTGGTAAATACAAATCTTCCTCTTTCACTTCCGCAACCTCCTTAACTGGCAAAGGCGCTTTTCCTTCAAGATTCAGTGTCATCACAATCTTTTCAGGTTCTGGCTCTTTCACCTTTTCTACTACTGGCTTAGCAAATGGGTCTTTTGAATTAAAACCAGTTGCTATCAATGTAATACCAATCTTCTTGTCCAATGTATTATCATGCCCCATACCCACAATTACATCAGTATCTGGACCAGCCTGCATACGTAAGTGATTGTTGATTGTTTCAATTTCATCCATAGTACATTCATCATCGCCATCAGAACTATTTATGTTAATCAATATCCACTTAGCTCCCTTGATATCGCTATCATTCAATAATGGAGATGCCAAAGCTTCTTCGATGGCAACTTGTGCCCTGTTTTCACCTTCAGCCTCTGATTTACCAAGGAATGCACTACCACCATTCTTCATAACAGTGCATACATCAGCAAAATCAACGATGATATGACCACGACTATTGATAACATCTGTGATACATTTAGCAGCAGTAGCCAACACATTGTCAGCTTTACCAAAGGCTTCACGCATCTTTAAATTACCATATTGCATACGCAACTTATCATTGCTTATCACCAATAAAGTATCAACGTGTGGTCTCAATTCCTTGATTCCTTCCTCAGCCATCGACAAACGACGAGGTCCTTCGAAGTTGAAAGGAGTAGTAACTATTCCCACCGTAAGTATGCCGAGTTCTTTACAAACCTTAGCAATGATTGGTGCGCCACCTGTGCCAGTACCACCACCCATGCCTACTGTGATAAAGGCCATTTTGGTGTTTACTTCCAAAATCTTCTTTATTTCTTCAAGGCTTTCCTCAGTAGCTTTTTTGCCTACTTCAGGATTAGCACCTGCGCCAAGACCTTGTGTAAGGTATGGGCCTAACTGTATTTTGTTTGGGACTTTGCTTTGCTCGAGCGCTTTAGAATCAGTATTACAAACAATAAAATCAACTCCTTCTACTGTTTGGCTGAACATAAAATTTACTGCATTGCTGCCACCGCCTCCAACACCAATTACTTTGATGATGGATGATTTTTGTTTGGGCAAATCGAAATGAATCATTGTACGTACGGATTACTTAGTGAATAAATATTTGTTTTCAAATTTGTGGGCCATTAGCCATTCGGCTAATTATTTTATGATATGATCATCTTCTTCTTTAAATAAATCAATAATGTTGTCTTTAAACTTATCCCAAAACTTACTTTTCTCAATAGGTTGAGGGGTATTTACAACTGTCTTCTTTTCCTTTCCTTTTTTCTTTGAAGCCTCAACTACAGGTTCAGGTTCGGGAGCTACAACTTCTTCTACAATCTTCTTTGCAACTTCTTTTTTAATTGGGTTAGCATCGTTAAAACGCTTTACTTGATTATCGTAGTCATTGTACCCTTTTAAAATCAAACCTAAGCAAGTTGAATACATAGGTTTCTTCAACTCCTCAAGATGATTAGGTGCAAGGTGCTCATTTGGATAACCAATTCTTGCATTCAGACCAGTGGTGTATTCACTCAATTGTATCAGATGTTTCAATTGAGAACCACCACCTGTTATAATCAATCCTCCCAATAGTGAACGTGAATCAAGTCCTACCTTCTTTAGTTCGAAGCAAACGAAATTCAATATCTCTTCCATCCTTGCTTGAATAATTTCGGCAAGGTTCTTTACACTTATTTGTTTTGCGGGCATCCCTTTCAAACCTGGGATAGTGATAAAGGCATTTGCATTTGCTTCATTAGCCAATGCACTACCAAACTGAACCTTCAATGCTTCCGCTTGGTTTTTCAAAACGCCCAATCCTACTTTGATGTCATTGGTAATATTTTCTCCACCAAAAGGAATCACAGCTGTATGCCTTAGGATACCTTCTTGAAAGATTGCCAAATCACTTGTTCCACCACCAATATCCAAGATAGCTACACCTGCTTCCATATCTATATCAGACATTACAGCACTTGCACTTGCAAGCGGTTGTAATACAAGGTCTTTGGTGCTTAAAGAACTTTTATCAATAGCGCGTTTGATATTTTTAATAGCATTCCTATCGCCAGTGATTATGTGAAAGTTCGCACCAACTTTAACCCCGTTGTAGCCAATAGGGTCTTTGATATTTGCAATGTTATCTACCCTAAAGTCTTGCGGAATAACTTCTATTATCTCATCCCCAGCAGGAATAAATGTTTTCTTTTGATCATTGATGAGCATCTCAATCTCATGGCGCTGGATTTCGGTTTCAGGATCCTGCCTTACCAAATCGCCACGGGTTTGCATACTTTTAATATGATGCCCCGCAATACCAACATACACTTCATTGATTTCAAGTTCAGGGGTATTATCCGAACAATTCTTTAAAGCCTGATGAATTGCTTTAACTGTATGCTCAATATTCAACACTTTGCCGTGCTGAACCCCATTACTTTCCGAGCGTCCAAACCCAATAATTTCTAATTTGCCAAACTCATTCTTACGTCCTGCAATCACGGCAATCTTAGTTGTACCGATGTCTAATCCTACTATTATTGGCGACTCGTTGTTATTCATAAATTTATTTTTTATTCTCTCAATCAACTTTCTTTTTTGGAAGGCTCGGCTTCTTCACTATTGAAAACGTATTATTTCTCTTTTTAGTATTTGTAAGTTGATTAGTTTTCAAATTATTTTTCCCTTTTTCTTTCACTGGTTCTTTCTTCTGAACAGTGGAATCTTTGGTAGGTGGCGGTGCTGTTGCCGTCATTACCAGTTTCCCATTCATCAATGTTTTGATAGCTGCATTTGCCTTTGCCGAATCGGACGCACTTACTTCTACTCCCTTCTTTACCCCCACTACCTGATTCTTGAATCTCACATCCAATTTCTCGTAAGCGTTTATCCCATTTTGCAGCCACGCCTTCTTGTAGAAAGTGTACAGGTTATTGAACTTACTTTCTAAATCAGAAGCATCACCAAACACTATTGTTTGGTCGCCAATGGTAGGTATCAATTCAAAAGTCCCTTGTGGAGTGATGTAAACTTGTTGAATCTGCGCTCTCCAAAAACTATCTGCTGAAATATATTTTCCCATACTCACCACCCCTTTCAACAGGGCACTATCTGATGATGCCATCACCGCTTTGTCACTTGGAAAGTTGGTAAACATCGGCACCCTTGCGCTCAACTTCTCACTCAACGGAAGCCTCACTCCACCGCTATCTATATAAAAAGAACTTCCTTCCACTGTAAATACTCGTCCAACTGGTTGCCTCTCTTCAATTCTTACTTGCAATACTTGGTTATTATCAAAGAACAATTCTGCATTCTTTACCCAAGGGGTCTTTTCCAATTCTGTCTCAATGGCTTTCAAATCGACCTCGCTCATCTTCTTGTTTTCAAGATTCGAATGTTGGTTTATCAAGTCCTTTACATCCTTCTCATCAATAAACAAATGTTCCTCAGCACCTGTAATCTCTACTTTCACATCGGCGCAGGCCTTATTATTCTTCTTGGTCATCGCCGCACCGAACAAAACGATAGTACCCACTCCTAGGAGCACCCACAAAACATTCACTATCGTTTTCTTCCAGTTCAAATTATGATTTAAAGATTTGAATGATTAAATGATTCTTCACTAATTACTTCTTTCACTGTACCAACCAGTACGTCTATGTCGCCTGCTCCAGCCATCACAATCAATTGGGGCTTAGTACCTTTCACCCATTCAACCATTTCTTCTTTACCCAACACTTGCTTATCCTTAATTGTCAATTTATCCAACAACATCTCACTAGTCACGCCAGGGATAGCTAATTCTCTTGCAGGATAGATGGGAAGCAGTACCACTTCGTCAGCCATGCTTAGACTTACCCCAAATTCGTCTGCCAAATCATTTGTCCTAGAATACAGATGTGGTTGAAAAATCAGCGTCAACTTCTCTTCCTTAAACAAACTTCTCACCCCACTAATCAAAGCTCTTAGCTCTTCAGGATGATGGGCATAATCATCAATCAAAACCTGCTTTTCATTCTTTACAATGTATTCAAACCTTCTCTTAACCCCTTTAAACTCTGCAACTGCAGCCTTTATCTTTTCATCATCTATCCCTAAATATTTCGCCACACTTATTGCCGCCACAGCATTTTCTATATTGTGCAAACCACCCATGTGCAACGCAACATCCCCGATGATTTCTCCATTATAAACCACATCAAAGAGGTACGAACCATTTACAACTTTGATATCTTTTGCATAAACCGTTGCCCTATTATCATTGAAACTATAGGTAAAATGACTGTCTACATCAAACTCTGCCGTTCTGCTCAACCCATATTTGCTTATTAAACAACCTCCTGCTTTTATCTTTTGGGAGAACTGTATAAATGCATTTCCAAACTCTTCAGGCGTTCCATAAATATCCAGATGGTCTGCATCCATCGCCGTAATGATGGCAACATCGGGCGTTAATTTCAAAAAGCTTCTGTCGTATTCATCAGCCTCAACCACAACTACATTATTGGCATCGCTCCAAAAGTTAGTGCCATAGTTTGCGGCAATCCCACCCAAAAAAGCATTGCATCCATAACCACTATGCCTAAGGATATGCCCCGTCATAGTGGTGGTGGTCGTTTTTCCGTGCGTACCAGCCACGCATATATTGAAAGAACTTTCGGTAATCCACTGTAATATGTCGCTACGCTTTACTACCGTATACCCATTTTGCTGATAATAAACCAGCTCGGCATGTTGCTTAGGAATGGCGGGCGTATAAACAATCACTTTCGCATCCTTGGGTATCAAATCCAGATTTTCTTCGTAATGAATCGTTATCCCACTTGCCTCCAGAGTCTTTGTAAGCTCGGTTAATGTCTTATCATACCCACTTACCTTATAATTTTTTGAATGAAAATACCTCGCCAGTGCGCTCATCCCTATCCCACCGATGCCGATAAAATAGATGCCGCCAACTCCTGAATGGGAGTTTAGTAAGTCGCCAATATTTTTATTATTATCACTCATTTATCAAACTTCTTTTTTCATTCAATATCTTAAAACCCTTTGCTGTATTGACTTCTGTTCGTTTTATATTATCTTTTTAAATAAAAAAACCTAACCTGTTTACCCATTAATCTCTTACAAAAGCTATCCTTTCCGTCATAAAAGCTTAAGCTTCCATCGCAAAAGCTATCCTTTTTATCACAAAAGCTTAAGCTTTCGTCGTAAAAGCTATCCTTTCTGTCTTAAAAGCTTAAGCTTCCGTCGCAAAAGCTATCCTTTTTACTGTAAAAGCATAAGCTTCCATCATAAAAGCTTATGCTTTCGTCGCAAAAGCTTAAGCTTCTGTCCCTCCACTTTTGTATGAGGAGTAATTAACAGCAGCCAAAATCTCTCTCGCTATCACCTCATCCGCATTCCTTATTGCCAATGCGCTGATGTTTGTTTTCAACTTTTGTTGCAATGCTTCATCCTTCGATAAAGCAATTACAGCTTTCACCAATTTCTCATTTACCTCACTATCTTTTACCAGCAACGCTGCTTCTTTTTCTACCAATGCCATCGCATTTGCCGTCTGATGATCCTCTGCCGCATGAGGATATGGGACAAATATTGTGGGTTTGCCCACCACACACAATTCTGTAACAGCCATCGCACCCGCACGACTTATTACAATATCAGCGGCAGCATACGCATTTTCCATATCATGAATAAACTCATTTACGCTAATAGAATGAATATGCTTTGCAACTTCCTTGTATTTATACTTATTTGTTTTTCCAGTTTGCCATATTAATTGAAGACCTGCTTTTTCTATTTTTTCTATCGAAACAGCAAATGCTTCATTAATGCTTTTTGCCCCCAAGCTTCCTCCTATAATTAAAACAGTTGTCTTCCCTTCCTTCAATCCAAAAGAAGTTAAAGCATCCGATTTAGTAATTATCTTGTTTTTGATATTATCTCTTACAGGATTACCAGTAATCACTATTTTCTCTTTTGGAAAGAACTTAGCCATTCCTTCAGTTGCCACAAATATTTTAGTTGCATTCTTTCCTAGTAGCACGTTACTTTTTCCTGCAAACGAATTACTCTCGTGAATGAGGGTAGGTATGCCTTTGCTCTGAGCATATTTCAACACTGGAAACGTGGAATAGCCACCTACTCCCACCACTACTTTCGGTCTAAATTCCTTGAAAATATTGATTACCTCAAAGAAGCTTATGATTAATTTGAAAGGCAGTAAAAGATTTTTTATCAAAGAACTTCTATTAAAACCCGCTATTGTTAACCCTTTTATTTCAAACCCAGCTTGCGGTACTTTCTCCATTTCCATCTTTCCTTTGGCACCGATAAACAATATTTTCGCATTGCTATCCATTGCTTTTATTGCATTCGCAATAGCTATTGCAGGAAAGATATGCCCCCCTGTTCCACCTCCGGCAATGACTATCCTGTTCCGCCTAACCTTCCTATGGGAATGTTTACTATTATGCTCGGAAGATGTACTCATTGCTAACTTTTAATTTTTCAATAATAAAATCTAAAATGGTGCGGCTGTTTTAAAAACATTGCCACCAACCACTTCCGTCTCTCCGATTCCCGCATCTTCCGTTTTCACTCCTTCTGGTTGTGCCTTGCCTTCCAATACTTCCACATTTCTAGCTACGCTCAAAATGATACCTATAGACATACAGGTAAATAAAAACGAACTACCTCCCATACTCACCAATGGCAGCGTAACCCCCGTTACCGGAACAATATTTACCGAAACTGCCATGTTTGCCAAGGCTTGTATGACCAATGTAAAACTCAATCCCAAAGCCAAGAACGCACCAAAAGCATAAGGACACCGCTTGAAAATTCGTATCCCTCGAAAAAGAAATACCAAATAAACAAACATGATAAAAGCCCCACCCAACAACCCATATTCCTCAATGATGATAGCATAAATAAAGTCGGAATAACAATGTGGAAGGAAGTTTCTTTGCCTGCTATTACCTGGCCCTAGTCCTACCAAGATGCCGCCATTGGCAATCGCTATCTTGGATTGCTGCACCTGATAAGGTACGTCTGCATTTTTTGCATACACAAAGTCTTGTACCCTTTTAACCCAAGTTCCCACACGCCCCATTCCCGAATATCTCTCTTCTTTTGTATCGTCTTTCGTTATTTCAGTTTCTTGTTTATCTTTTTTGTGAGTCAATACAGCAACAGAAATCAATAACCCAACAGGTATTGCCGCAACCAGTATTGTCAATAAAATATGTTTGAAACTTACCCGCCCAATAAACATCAGCAACAAAGAAGTTGCTCCTGTTAGTAAGGCAGTTGATAAGTTGGCGGGGGCAATCAATACACAAACAATCGCCACTGGTATGATGATGGGTAGAAATCCTTCCTTGAAATTCTTTATCACCTCTTGTTTTCTGCTCAACACCCTCGATATGTACATGAACAAGGCAAGTCGTGCATAGTCACTCGTCTGTACCGTCATGTTGATGATGGGCAATCTTACCCACCTACTCCCTTCGTTTATTTTGGCTCCGAAGAACAATGTATAAATCAAAAACGGGATGGCTGTTAAAAACAGAATCCACGCCACCCTGCTGTAAATACTATAATTAACCCGATGCAAAAAATAGATAATCACCAAGCCCACCAGCATAAAAGCCAGTTGCTTGAAAAGATAAACCTCCGTATTTCCTTTATTCATTTTGTAGGCAAGCGAACCCGTGGCACTATACACCACCATCACAGAAATCATTGCAAGCAATACCACAATCCCCCAAATAAACTTATCGCCACGCGTCCGCAAAGCCAGTTGGCTGCGCATCCCTTGTATTGTGGGCATCTGTGAGAATAAAGTATCGTTCATAATTATTCAATTGATAATTGGTAATTGATAATTGACAGATTGCAGATATAAATTGTCAATTTTCAATTATCAATTTGCTTTAAAGTTCCCTTACTGCGGCTTTAAACAACCTCCCTCTTTCTTCGTAATTCTTAAATAAATCAAAACTTGCACAAGCAGGACTCAATAAAACAACGTCTCCCTTCGTTGCCATCCTAAAGCACGCCCTCACACAAGTTTCCACATCACTTGTCTCTCTGATAGCAGGCACGATGTCCTTAAAGTGATTCACAATTTTGCTGCTATCTTTCCCCAAACACACAATTGCTTTCACTTTTTCCTTCACCAATTCGTCAAGGATACTGTAGTCATTGCCCTTGTCTTGTCCGCCAAGAATCAATACCACAGGTCGTTCCTGACTTTCCAACGCATACCAGGTACTGTTCACGTTGGTCGCTTTGCTGTCATTGATAAACTCAACCCCACGTATAGTGGCAACGAACTCTGCACGGTGTTCCAAACCTTGGAAATCACCCACTGATTCCCTAATCATCTCCTTTCGGATGCCGATGGTGCTTGCTGCAATTCCTGCTGCCATAGTGTTGTAGATGTTGTGTTTACCCTTAATTGCAAAATCATAAATGCTCATACTCACGCGCTCTTCTTGGATGCGTAGTAGAATTTGATCGCCTTTCATTTGTCCGCCTTTTTTTACTTCGTGCTTCATTGAGAATGGGAGCTTGTTTGTATTTATTGTGAGTGTATCTAGTTTATTTTTTAT
>Ga0164296_1004699_pt1 | contig 12300 bp, 14 predicted proteins | sample GEODES057metaG_FD_113533 | JGI IMG/M metagenome (GOLD analysis project Ga0164296, IMG submission 113533) | Dystrophic lake water microbial communities from Trout Bog Lake, Wisconsin, USA - GEODES057 metaG | ecosystem: Environmental > Aquatic > Freshwater > Lake | place: USA: Trout Bog Lake...
CAATATTATGTCTGCACTCGCAGCATATTCCTTTTTCCCTAAGAAACCTTCCCTAAACATAAAAATGGAACATTCAAACCAACTTAAACTCGCAGCTTAACCCGAACTCACGTTAATCTAAGTCAACTTACCCTTCTAAAGAGATATCTTGTAGTTTGTAAGACACCCGATGAAAGGCACAAAATTAAGTTTCAGCGCATTATGATACAAATTGAAATAAATTTGGCTTCAATTGTCGAAGAGGGCTATTAAAAAAAGACAACTTAAATTTCTGCTTTTTATCTATAAATGTCACTTTACCACTTTGCTAACTTTTAAACCTATACCTTTCCGCCTATACCACTCTAAACTTTTTAATATGCTTATCATTCTTTTGTTCTTCTTTGGTCATTGGTTTTTGTCTCTTTTCTTCCATTCTTTCTTCTTGCACCGCTTTGCTTCCCACAAAATGTACACGACTAGTAAAAACTGGGAACGTACTTTTTATCTCGCAACTTGGTTTGTTCAAGGCAGTTCTTTTTTGGTACCGAGAGCTTATGGTGTGATGCATAGAATGCACCATGTGTATAGTGATACAGAAAAAGACCCTCACTCCCCTCACTTTTTTAAAGATATTTATCAGATGATGAGAAGCACTATCCTCATATTTCGTAGCTTTTTGACTGGTAAGAATATTCCTGAAGCACAATTTACAAAAGAGTATTTACCTGTGTGGGATAAGTTGGATAAGTTTGGTCACCACATTCTTACCCGCCTTGCTTTTATGTTGGCTTATGTGGCTTTCTATATTGCTTTTGCACCCAACTATTGGTGGTTTCTGTTATTGCCTATCCATTTTTTAATGGGGCCTATTCAGGGTGCAGTTGTAAATTGGTGCGGACATAAATATGGCTACTCTAATTACAACAATGGAGACCACAGCAAAAACTCTACTCCTTTTGGCATTTTTTTAATGGGCGAATTATTTCAAAACAATCATCATTATGCAAAAGATGATGCAAACTTTGCCAAGAGATGGTTCGAGTTTGATCTTACCTATCAATTGATGCGTGGTTTAAATAGTACTGGCATTATCAAAATAATAGTTTGTCCTAAGTTAATGCAAGTAAAACTATAGCTGTTTTTCTTTATTAAAAAAAGGAGGCTGACCAATCGGTCAGCCTCCTTTGCGTCTATTCAATTATTTATAACGCATAACTAATAAGAGGCTTTCAGTTCAACCCTTCTGTTTTTTGAGCGTCCATCAGCAGTCTTGTTGTCTCCTATAGGTTTTTCGGGACCATAACCAGTGGCAGTCAAACGATTTGCATCTATCTTATTCTTCACAAAATAGTTCATAATGGCATCGGCACGTTTTTGAGACAGGTTCTTATTGTTTTGCGGATTACCCAAATTATCTGTATATCCTTCTATTGATAACTTTGCTCCAAGATAAGTAGTCAATATGGTGGTTACTGCATCCAAAGATTTCTTAGTTTTTAGAGTTATGACGGATGAACCTGTTCCAAAATATACATTCTTAGCAAGTTCATTCAACTTGGTTTGTATCTCTGGGCAGCCATGATTTTCAGCAACACCACGCACTGTGGGGCAAGAATCTTCATCATCATTTATGCCATCTCCATCTGTATCAGGAATTGGGCAACCATGATATCTAGCAACACCTTTTACATTAGGGCATAAGTCTTCTTCGTCATTTACACCATCACCGTCTGTATCAGGAATAGGACAACCATGATACCTAGCAAAGCCTTTTACGGTGGGACAAGAATCATCTAAATCAAAGATGCCGTCTCCGTCTGTGTCAACCAAAGGGCAACCATGAAATCTTGCACTACCAGGTACTTTCGGGCAAGAATCATCAATATCTAGCACTCCGTCCCCATCTGAATCCAAAACTATGGGCACTTTATAGGCAATAGTTGCTTCAGGTGTAGCTTTCGCTTTAATAATTTTCCTTTCTCTCAATGGTGCGGTAAAGCCAATTGAATAATTAAAATTATCTTGCACATAATTAGTCAGCCCAAACTTGTAAGTGCTTTGTAAGTAGATGAAATGATCACCAAATACATGAAATTGAATCCCTGCACCTGCATTTGAAGTACCTAAAAGGTAGGTTCCACTATACAATGATGCACCCAAACCTCCTGTTAAGTAGGGTATTACACAATATTTATCCGATAACAATTTGAAATTAAGATTGGCATCCAAATCAACTAAAAAGGCTTCATCTGAAACACCCTGATATGAAGGATTTCCATAAGCATAATTATTGAAGCAGCCACTCAATGAACCCATAAAATCTATATGCTTTGTCAGTCCTTGTGTATAAGAGATATACAAATAGGGTGAAACACCATTGTCAGTGGGCTTCGCTATTTCATTCGAAGAAATTACGTGGCTTACCGAAGTTGCTTTTATGTTACTTGGTGTAATAAAATCTTTAAAACCAATCCCAAATCCCAAAGAAGGGGGGCGCACCAAAGACTCTGTCTGGGCAAAAGAAAAGACCATTAAGAGCATTGCAACTATAGGTAGTATTGTTTTTTTCATAATTAAAGATTTAAAGACAAATGTAATGTTATTGCAGCTATGATATTTCGCAAATTGTCACCCATTTTTCTCATTTATCAAAATCATGCCAATGTCTGGCACTCAACTTTTTTATTTCCCAATCCTTATTTATGCCATGCAACAACTATCAATTGATACAATCAAGACATGGGAGCGTTTTTATCGTGCAAATTTCATTAACTGCTTGTCAGGTTTCAAGGCAGCAAGTCTTATTGGTACTGTCAACAAGGATGGGCAGCCTAATCTTGCCGTTTTTAGTAGTGTGGTACATCTTGGTTCCGACCCTGCACTTATTGGCTTCATCAATCGGCCTTTGGCTGCCGCACCCCATACGCTAAAAAATATAGAGGCAACAGGTGTGTATACCATCAATCATATACATCCTTCGTTTGTGGCAAAGGCACACCAGACTAGCGCAAAATATCCTGCGGAAGTAAATGAATTTGAGGCTGTCGGTATCCAATCGCAGTTTGTTGATAATATAATTGCTCCTTTTGTGGCGGATAGTCATGTGAAATATGCGCTGCAATTGGTAGAGATTGTACCTATAAAACACAATAATACTTTTTTGGTGATTGGTGCAATTACTAATGTACTGATTGATGAAACCCTCATTGCAGATGATGGTTTCATAGCACTTGAAAATGCAGGCAGTATGACTAGCCTTGGCATTGATGCTTATTATACTACACAATTAAATGCCAGATTCGGCTATGCAAAACCCAACTTGCCTGTACAAGGCTTATGATAATTATACGAAATATTCGCAACTAAGTTGATACTTGGGCATTTGAATCTGTACTTATTCTTTATGTAGTGTTCAAGTATAAGAGTGCTGTAAGAAAGGTATAAAAAACTTTCAAACCTCCTCCAGAAGTCTCTAATTGATTGGGAAATTGTTTGGTGAAGTACACCTTTGCCAATATTCCATGATGGCGGTAATAGTCTTCTCCAACTCTCTCATTTTATGTTGTTTTACAAAAAAACCTTGTACAGACAAACTGTAAGCGTCCACCACAATTTTTTGGTTACTGGCTGTTGAGAAAAACAAAAATGGCACACACCTCAAATCCATTGCACGGCTTGCTTTCAATTTCTCTCTCAAATCAAAGCCATTAAGCCTAGGCATATTTATATCGCACAATATCAAAAAGGGCTGTATGTCTGAACTGTTCAAGAATTCAAGGGCAGATTGACCATCACCAAAGAACATTAATTGATTTGGGTACTTCAGGTTTTCAAAGGCAGCCTTAAAAGAGTCTTGGTCTTCCAAATCGTCTTCTACTACAATTATTGGTGCATTCTTAGGCATATAATTATTTTTATACTGGGTATTCATATCATTATTGACTGAGAAATCCCAATCCTGCAAAGGTTGCCCCTTTTACCAAATAAATGTTGCACAATTGGATTGTAAATTTATATAATTCGCAGATTTGTTGTTTGCGTTATCAAAAACAAGAGAGAAAATTACCAAGCAGTGAGTAGATAAAGTTTTCCTACTCTTGTCACAACCTACTTTTTTAATAAAACATTGGATATTATTTTGCAACAAAAGCAAATATGATTTATAACATAAGCACATAGTACTAATTTAATCCGAAAAACCATCTACTATATTGCACATTACGTCACTCTATTACATAATCTCCAGGTCAAAAAAGTTTTGGGTTGGTCAATGTTATACAATCCCTTAACAATGGCGAAGATATCTGTTGAGAATCTTATTCTTGAAACAGGTAGCTATCACAGGGTGGCAGCTATTGGTTCATGGGCGATTCAATTAGGAGGATGAGTATGTAATAGTGTTTGGGACAAAAATAAATAATGGCTTTAATGAGGTTTTTACCCTTTTTTATACCTTTTTAAAAGTGATTTTAGCTGTATTGAGAAATATTTATAAAAAAATATTTTTACAAATCTTTGTCAAGTGAACTTTTCTACTACATTTGCAATCCCCAAAATGGGGTAGGTCTTTGTAAAGTGTAAAAAATATGCCGAAATAGCTCAGTTGGTAGAGCAACTGATTTGTAATCAGTAGGTCGCTGGTTCGACTCCAGTTTTCGGCTCAGGTTTTTAGGGTAGATGGCCGAGTGGTTAAAGGCGACAGACTGTAAATCTGTTCTCTCACGAGTACGTAGGTTCGAACCCTACTCTGCCCACTTTAGTTTTTTAAAGTGAGATTGTTCGAAAAAGTTCTTTGTTTGTATCAAAGGTTTGAGTTTGACCTTTGATAGTGTTGTTGGGAAGTAGTGATAATTTTTGCGAGAGTAGCTCATTTGGTAGAGCGGTAGCCTTCCAAGCTTCAGGTGGCCAGTTCGAGCCTGGTCTCTCGCTCATCGCAATGGCAAGTGAGTAATTGGTTTGCTCACTTGTACATTGCACTATCGCCTGTTGACGGTTTAGAAGCCGTTGTAGCTCAGGGGTAGAGCACTTCCTTGGTAGGGAAGAGGTCGTGAGTTCGATTCTCACTAACGGCTCACACAGGATTGGAATATTTAGAAGTAGCATAAAGATATTATCCGCAGAGTGTTTTTGTGGATATACAATTAAAAATAAATTTAAAACAAATAAAATGGCAAAAGAAAGCTTCCAACGGGATAAACCCCACGTTAACATTGGTACTATTGGTCACGTGGATCATGGTAAAACTACTTTGACTGCTGCTATCACAATGATCCTTTCTAAAAAGGGTATGGGTAACGTAGCCAAGAAATACGATGAAATTGATGGAGCCCCTGAAGAAAGAGAAAGAGGTATCACTATCAATACTGCTCACGTAGAATATCAAACTGCTAACCGTCACTATGCACACGTTGACTGTCCAGGTCACGCTGACTATGTGAAGAACATGATTACTGGTGCTGCCCAAATGGATGGTGCTATATTGGTGGTTGCATCAACTGATGGTCCTATGCCTCAAACAAGGGAGCATATCTTGTTGGCTCGTCAGGTAGGTGTACCTAGCATGGTAGTTTTCATGAACAAGGTTGATCTTGTTGATGATCCTGAATTGCTTGAATTAGTTGAAATGGAAATTCGTGAGTTGTTGACCAAGAATGGTTTCGATGGCGACAATACACCAATTATACAAGGTTCTGCAACTGGTGCTATGGCTGAAGATCCACAGTGGGTTGCTAAAATCGAAGAATTGATGGCTGCTGTAGATAGCTACATTCCATTGCCTCCTCGTCCGGTTGACTTACCTTTCTTGATGAGTGTTGAGGACGTGTTCTCTATCACTGGTCGTGGTACAGTTGCTACTGGTCGTATTGAGCGTGGTATCATCAAAGTTGGTGAAGCTGTAGAAATTGTTGGTTTGATGGATGCTGCATTGGCTTCTACCGTTACTGGTGTTGAAATGTTTAAGAAATTATTGGATGAAGGTAGGGCAGGTGACAACGCTGGTTTGTTGTTGCGTGGTATTGAAAAGAGCCAAATCCGTCGTGGTATGGTTATTTGCAAACCTAAGTCTATCACTCCACATACTGAGTTCAAAGGTGAAGTTTACGTATTGTCAAAGGATGAAGGTGGCCGTCACACTCCTTTCTTCAATAAGTATCGCCCTCAGTTCTATTTCCGTACAACTGATGTAACTGGAGAATGTACACTTCCTGAAGGTACTGAAATGGTTATGCCAGGTGATAACATTTCATTGTCAGTGAAATTGATTCAACCAATCGCAATGGAAAAAGGTCTTAAATTTGCGATTCGTGAAGGTGGACGTACAGTAGGTGCTGGTCAAGTTACTGAAATAATAAAATAAGAATTTACTAAGTAATTAATAATTTCTTTTCTATAGGGTAGCTAATTAGCATTATGTTAATTAGCTACTTTTTTTACACGGGCATGGTGCAATGGTAGCATACGGGTCTCCAAAACCTTTGATCTGGGTTCGAATCCTAGTGCCCGTGCAAACGGATTTAATGAAAATGTATTATACTCAAAGTAAAGTGGTTTGAGGGAATCAAAAGGTAGCCCTTTGAAATCTGAGTATGAAGTAGTTTATTATTAAAATCATTTAATCAGTGTTATAATTTGGATTTTATGAATAAGATTTCTGCATACTTTAAAGATAGTTACCAAGAATTGACCGAAAAGGTTACTTGGCCTACTTGGTTGCAATTGCAACAAAGCACATTGATTGTGTTAATTGCCACTGTTTTAATTACCGGTGTTATTTGGATCATGGATTTTAGTAGCAACCAATTGTTGAAGCTAATATACTCACTTTTTAAGTAAAAATCATGTCAGAAGTAGTAGAAGTCAACAAAGAAGTGGTAGAAACTCCAGCCGAAAATACACGTTATTATGCGTTGAGGGTAGTGAGTGGCAAGGAGAGAAGCATCAAAGAATATTTGGATAAGGATATTAGCCGTAATGGTTGGACTAATGTTGTGAAACAAGTCTTTCTTCCGATGGAGAAGGTCTATAAAGTACTGAACGGCAAGAAGCAGATGAGGGAAAAAAACCTTTATCCAGGTTATATTTTCTTAGAAGTAATTGAAGGTAAACTACACGACGATATAGTACAAGGTATCAGCGGCGTTACGAATGTAATGCACTTTTTGACAGATGGTAAAGGCAGCAAGGGTAACATTGTTGCGCTAAGGAAGAGCGAGGTTAACAAGATGCTTGGTAGGGTAGATGAAATGAACGAACAAGGTGTAAGCATCAGCGAACCGTTTATAATTGGCGAAACCATCAAGATAATAGAAGGACCTTTCAATGATTTCAATGGTGTTATCGAAGAAATAAATGACGAAAAAAAGAAATTGAAAGTCTCTGTAAAAATATTTGGAAGAAGCACACCAGTAGAATTAAACTATGTACAAGTAGAGAAGCTGGGTTGATCTTTTATAATCTGATTTTAAAAGAGCCATCGAATATTCGATGGCTCTTTTGTTTGTGTCCCTCACAATCTATTATATCCTATTCCTTCACAAACCCAACCCCACTCACATTGTTATCAGTAGTTTCAATGCGAAGATGATAAACCCCTGCTTAATATACTTTCAAATTATCGGCTTCTATTTCTACCACATCCCCTTTTTGTTTTAGGATAGCGACTCCATTTTCTTTTGCCATTTCTTCCAACTCATCATAAAAGGAGAAGCTTGCAAGTCCCAAATAGATTTTATAGTCTTTATAGTCTGGGAACATTACTTTAAAATTGTAAGCCTTTTTATCGATCAGTTTTATCAAGTCACTCTTGTGTGCCTTCGACTTGCATTCTACCAAAGCAATTGAATCACCATTGTACATCACTATATCAAATTCATCCCTTGCTTTCGGAACATTCCCTTTAATATTTCTATCAACAAAATCGTACTTTACCCCTCCTAGATAAGGTTTTGCCCTCATGGAATTAAAAAAATACTCCTCGGTTATGCTGCCAGCATTATTGGTGATACTTCCAACATTTTCACTGACCCTTTTAATACTCTCTGATGTTTCTTTTATTTGTAAGTCTGTTTTAGCTTGCGCAAGAGAAACCCTATCAAATAATTTGTCTAGTTCTTTGTCTGTTTTTGCTTGAGAAACTGCCAACCCAGCCACCAATTCCTTCAATTCATTGTCTGTCATTATCGCCTGTTTCTACAAAGATACCTTTTACACAGCAGAACCTTACTAAAACAAAAAGCGCAGCCACCACTCTTAAGTAGTAGCTGCACGTTAATAAGGAAGGCATCGCTTTGAGCGAAGCCTTCCTTTGATGTTCTCCTTTTATCTATACTACCAGATTCGTTTTGTTAGCATCCGTAAGAGAGGGTATTTTTGTTTTACCTTCTCTTATTTGTTTCATAAATTCCTTCTTTTCAGCCAAAGTCATCCCTTCCATTTCTGTTGCCAACTTCTCTTTTATCGAACGAAAAAAGGCAACACTATCAAATGATTTTATTTTTTTACTTTTCATCTTTTAAAAATTCTAGTGGTGAACGAATATCAATCAACGGATACCCCAAACGCAAATTAATAGAGTTAAACATTTTTATCTTGTCAAAATTTACAATATGCTTAAAATTCCAACTTATCAAACAATCCAATCTATTCACAGAAGCCAAGGCAATATGGTAAGCATCATTTTCGCTGGACTTCCCCAAAGCCTTTTCACTGATGTAAGTTTGGGTAAGTATTTCCACTTCATTGTCAATTTCAATAAAACGCAGGCATTCCTCAGGAATTATATTCTTCACATCTTTTATGTACTGAGGTGCAAAGACTAGTTCCGTTTCGTTCACCTCCGAGAAATAAATCAAAAAATCTTTGTCTTTGATTCTTTCAAACAACAAGCGGGTTGCCACTTCAAATTCATCATCGAAGTAACCGCCTATAACTGAAGTGTCAATATAAATCCTTCTTTTCATTGTATTTCTACAAAGATACCTTTTATAATGCAGAACCTTACTAAAACAAAAAGTGCAGCCACCACCCGTAGGTAGAAGCTGCACTTTTTTTAAACCTGACAGGTCTTCAAGACCTGTCAGGTTTGGGTAACACCTTATTCCTTCACAAACCCAACCCCACTTACATTGCCATCCATAGTTTGGATGCAAAGAAGATAAACCCCTGCTGGTAAACCATTGACTGACAATGTAGGATTAGTAGCATCCTTCAATGAAATTAAGTCTTTCATTCATTACTTTACCAACTCATTTAACTTTGCTTTAAGTTTTTCTCTCTCGATTATATCAAGACTTTCTGTATAATCTAAAAACTTTAAAGCAAACTTTCTAATTGAATTATTAAACCACTTTTCATTATTTTTTATCTTCTCAGCAATTATAATTTCTAACCATTCAGTGGCTAGAAAGTCTTGCCAGTCTTCCAATAATTTAATTTTGTCCTTTGTTACTTCGCTGCTGTTTTCTACAGATAAGATATTACTGGCTTCTGTTCTAAACTTTTTGTTCCATTCAAGCAATGTTTTAAATCCAACTTGTGGTCTAGGACTTCTATCTGGAAAAGGCAACTTTTCAGTTATGCTATTAATATAGTAACCCGTTGTAACCAAAACCTTACCCTCATCTCTTTTCACAAATATCACCCATTCATACGGGGATACTTGTTGTACACTCGAACCTGGTATATTATTATCCTTTGTTGATTTAAGTTCGACAGATTCAAAGTAAATATTAACCCCATCGCTTATTTCAAGATATAAATCAGGGTTAGTATAAACAGATTTTTTCAATTCAGCTATACTTTTCTTTTGCTCCAAAGATAATTGTTCGGGTAGGAGAACATTTATAATGTCAAAAGAAAACAACTCTTCAATCTCTATTTTTTGTTCTGTACCATCTATTCCAATTGATAACGTTTCAAGATTTGTTTCCCTAATATTGTTATGAATTACTAAATACTCTTGAAAGAATTTCTTTTGGAACTCATCTGTATTTGCTTCTTCGGATTGATACTTCACATTGGCAAGCCCATTAGGCGATTCATTTAATTGGTTCTCTATCAAGTAGAAATAAACAATTAAAAACGCATTTAGAAGATTAGATTTCATTTTATATATTTTCTGCAATACTATCTCTTATTAAAATAGAAATCCCAATTTGATTCTATTTTCTTTGCAATATGATACGCCAATAGTGGAGGAACTGCATTTCCAACTAATTTGTAGCCTTCCGATGGACTTACTTCAAACTTCCCCTTCTTTTTTTTTGTAGGGATTACAAAATTGAAATCATCAGGAAAAGTTTGTATTCTAGCACATTCCCTCAATGTCAATCGTCTTTCTTTATACCCTTTCTCTAGTTCATCAACTTTATTACCTCCATTATCTTTATTCAATCGTCTATATTCAATATTCCCATGATGTTCAGAGCGAATGGTAGGGGCAAGTTTTTCCAAGTCAACTTCTTTTTGCCCTTGGCAATGAACGCCCATAAACTTAGCCTTCGAGTAATAAATTTGAGATAAATCTGTTGCATCCTCTGGTTCTTTCAAATCCTTTAATACCTCTTTACTTCTTGTAAAAGTTGCCATTAAATTCTCAACGGAAGAGTAATGCATTTCTCCATTTAGCCTGTGGGTCGGTACAGGATAAGGACTATAATTTTCTGAAATATCAACTTTAGATAATTCAATAAGGGCTTCTTTTGTTAATGCAGACCTTTTAAATCCAATAAAGATTATCCTTTCCCTTGATTGTGGTATCCCAAAGAAACCAGCATGTAAAACCTTTGGTGATAAAACCAGATAACCATCTCCATTTATATCTGCAAAGTCTGATTGGATAATATTTTTTACTTCGCCAAGATTTGCAAGCCCTTTTACATTTTCTGCTATAAATATTTTCGGCAAAGTAATTTCAATCACTTCTTTCATCCACATATAAAGCTTCCCCCGTGTTTCTTCAGTTGGGATCGTTTCTTTAATGATATTTCCATTGTGATCTTTGTGCGAATTGAATCCATTCCGTTTGCCAGAAACACTAAAATCTTGACAAGGAAATCCACCTGTAACTATTTCAATATTCTCTGGAAAAACCTTTTCATTCCCATTCCTATAATCTTTTACAATATCAACGATGCTGCCAACTTTAAAAGTTCCGTTCAAATCATATCCTCGCTTACGTGAAAAATAATCATTCCAAGCCACACGGGCATATTCATTTATATCGTTAGCAAACTTTGTTTCAAAAAAAGTTTCTTTTAAATAATAATAAAGGTCATCTTCTTTTTCAATCCAATTGCTATGAATATTTCTGTTTATTGTAGCCTTGGGGATTTTAAAACCTCCCTCAAATCCAATATCCATTCCCCCGCAACCCGAAAATAATGACAATAGCTTCTTTTTCATTGCTTTGCAGTTTTAAGATAATTCACTTTAGCCTCAGCCACTTTCAAAATCTCTAAGGCATCATCTTCATCCAATAAATCATACGCTACCTTGTCACTTTGCCAGGCAACTATTAGTTTACCAGGTGCTATGCCATAAATCTCAGCAAATTTTATTACTTGTTCACGTGTCGGCTTCCTTTCGCCCTTCTCAAACTTGCTTATAATCGATTGGTCGATACTAAGGATAGCCGCAACCTCTCGCAGTAGCATTTTCTTTTCATCACGTTTCTCTTTTATAATTTCTTTAAATGATTCCATTGGACATTTTTCATTTAGACAAAATTAGTCTAATTTGTATTTGCCAAAATGATTAGTTGTTAACATTGTAAAATTAGTTTTCGACTTACATTTAAGTAGGCCACCCAAACTTGCAACATTCGGGAAATTAGTGAGTATATAGTTTGAATCAGGAGTAAAGGATTTTAGGATTTGTAAGATTAGTAATGTTTTACAATCCTTTTTAATCACCTAAATCCTACAAATCATAGTTCAGACGAAGTGAACCAACCTATTTTGGGTAGTTCCTTACAGGATGACAATGTGGTGCAACTCTTTTTGATGTTTAACCATTATTGTTACCCCAATTAGCAATACAACCCTTGCTGTATCTGTTATCTAGCCCTTGATAAGCTAACGAATAAGCCAAAATCCCTCACGGGTTTTATGCTTTGTTGTTAGGAGAAGGTGCAATGTTGTTTGCTTTTGATGGAAAGTGTATTGCTTTAGGGCAAAAGTAGTTAGCATAAAGGCGAAAATGAAGTGACTTTAGGTCAAAAGCAAACTATCTAACCCCTAATCAGTTACACTTTGCTCCTTTGTTGAGCAATTTAGAGAGAAAGTGGTGCCAATTTCATCGATTGTCGAATCACTTTCA